>Ga0160459_100028_pt1 | contig 313883 bp, 285 predicted proteins | sample HID1973K_E6MG_FD_108208 | JGI IMG/M metagenome (GOLD analysis project Ga0160459, IMG submission 108208) | Enriched mosquito-associated microbial communities from UW Madison campus, WI, USA - HID1973K_E6 MG | ecosystem: Host-associated > Arthropoda: Insects > Digestive system > Unclassified ...
GCGAAGGGAGCCAGGACGAGCAGCTGAACTACACCCAACTCAACGTGGGCGCTCTGAGCGTGCAGGCCAAGGGCGGCATCCAGGCCCAGGTGGGCAGCCAGGTCGAGTTGACCACCCTGGCCCGGCAGCCAGGCATGCAGTGGGTCGACCAGCTCATGAACGATCCGGCCCTGACCGGCCAGGTGGACTGGCAGCGCGTGGAGGAAGTGCACGAGCAGTGGAGGTACGAGCAATTCGGGGACGGGAATGCATAGGTCGCTTGCTTCCGGGTTAGCCTAGCCACCCACACCGAAGGCGGCGGCGTCACTGAAGCGCAAACCTTGATGATCATCGTTCCTGAAGACGCTCGTGTCATCGCCGAGGTCACGCTGGAGAACAAGGACATTGGCTTTGTCGAATCAATCACGAAAATTGCTTCTCTTGATTCTTGCCTTCATTCTTGCCAGTTGCGGTGTCGGTGGTTTTTATATGGAGGGCGTTAGCGGAGATGCGAGAGAGAGTTATCTCGATTCAATAAAACCTTACATTCATTACTGGAAAAAAAAAAGATGCGATGGACAAAGAGCGATTAGATGACTCTACAAGCTGTGGGGGTGGCAAAAATGCGAGCCACAATCCAAGCTTCAGTCGCGAACAAATTCAAGACGAAAGAAAATCCTCCAACGTCACCGAAAATGTTGCCCGCACCCGCTTATTCCATGCTTGGGAACGATGCATGTTGCGCAAAAATTATGTGTACACAGGTCGCTGCATCGACAATGAAGTATCTCGCGCCAAACCTGCGTGCGGCGCACCTTAGCAGGCTACCGAAATACTCCCCTCCGTAGCGAGCCATCCCCGCCGGACGGGAGGTCGTTTTACACTTAGTTCGTCGGCGCGGGAATTTCGACTGTCGACTGCGCGCACGACTTCTCCTGCGCCTCATGTCGCAGAAAGACTAGCAGGCAGCTGAAATACTTCCCGCCAGGTCAGCGCGCGACAGCGCGCAAACGTTAGACGTTGATCCCCCGACAGTTGCAGACAAGACCCCAGACGAGGCGCGGAGCCGATACCTTCACCGAGAGCCTGTTCACGATGCGCCACCTGGAGGACTTCGTGCCCGCGGATCACCCGCTGCGCCCAATCCGCGCAATGGTCAATGAGGCGCTGCGCAGGATGAACGGCTTGTTCGCCGCCATGTACGAGGCCGACATCAAAGGCGGACGCCCCAGCATCGCGCCGGAAAAGCTGCTGCGCGCGATGCTCCTGCAGATCTTCTTCAGCATTCGCTCGGAACGCCAACTCATGGAACAGACCCAATACAACCTGCTGTATCGCTGGTTCATCGGCCTGGCCATGGACGATACGGGCTGGGTTCCTAGCGTCTTCACCAAGAACCGCGAGCGGCTCATTGCGCATGACGCCGCTCAAGGCGCCTGCAACCGGCGCAGCAGATCCATGGTCGGATAGGCATCCGCCGGCAGGCCAGCACCGCGCTGGTAGTTGCGGATGGCGGCGCGGGTGGCCGGCCCGATCACGCCGTCGGGTGTGCCGGCGTTCAAGCCCTTTGCATTGAGCCCTTCCTGCAATGCGCGCATGTCGCTGCGCGAGAGCGGCTGCAGCTCGCGCGGCCAGGCGGCCTGCACGCCGGGCCCACCGGCGATGCGCTGCGCCAGCAGGCTGACGCCCAGCGCGTAGCTGCTCGAGTTGTTGTAGCGCAGGATGGCGCGGAAGTTCGGTCCCACCAGGAAGGCCGGGCCCCGGGCGCCGCCGGGCAGCAGGACGCTGGCCTCGGACAACTCCGGCAACGGGGCGCCGTCCATCGTGCGCAGGCCCTCGGCGCTCCACTGCGCGCTGGACTGGCGCAGGCCATCGTCGGCACGCGCGTAGTCGAAGCCGCTGGGCAGTTGCACTTCCACGCCCCAGATCTGGCCGGGGCGCCAGCCTTCGCGCGCCATGAAATTGGCGGTGGAGGCTGCCACGTCGGCCATGCTGTTCCAGATGTCGCGGCGGCCATCGCCATCGGCGTCGACGGCATAGCTCAGAAAGCTGGAGGGCAGGAATTGCGTCTGCCCCATGGCGCCGGCCCACGAGCCGATCATGCGTTCGCGCGCGATGTCGCCGTTCTGCAGGATGCGCAGCGCCGCCATCAACTGGCCGCGCGCCCAGTCGGCACGCCGCCCTTCAAACCCCAGCGTGGCCAAGGCGTCGATGGTGGGCGTGCTGCCGTAGTTTGCGCCGTAGTTGCTCTCCATGCCCCAGATGGCGGTCAATATCTCCGCCGGCACACCATACCGCGCCGCCGCCGCGTCGAACGCGGCGCCGGCTTCCGCGCGCTTGTCCTGCCCGCGCGTCACGCGCGCCGGCGAGACGGCGGTGTCGAGGTAGTCCCACACCGCGCGGGTGAACTCCGGCTGCGCGCGGTCGCGCTCCACCACCTCGGGCAGGAACTGAACGCCGTCGAAGGCGGCGTGCAGCGTGCTCTCGTTGATACCGCCCGCCCCCGCCTCGGCCCGGAACTGTTCGATCCAACGGGCGAATTCACGCTCGTGCGTGTCGGCGGGTGTGCTCGCAGCGGACGTGGCCGCGGAAGGTGGCGTGGGGGCAGCGCTGCCGGGGGTAGACGAAGTGCCCGGCGCGGTGGCGGCGCAGCCGGCCAGCCAGACCATCGACGTGCTCGCCGCGGCGAGCAGCAGGCTTTGCAGTGCAGTGCGGCGCGGCCGCGAAACGAAAGTACGAACCATGGCGGATTCTCGCCTGCATCGCCGCGGGCGGGCATCGGCGTGCGGCCCACTCGCCTGTAGGTGCGCTCTGCTCGCCAGCACCTTCACGTTGCCGCAGAATCGCCAGCGCACTCCAGCTTTCAAGGAAATTGATGTTCGATCTCACAGGCAAGGTAGCGCTGGTCACCGGCGGCAACGGCGGCATCGGTCTGGGCATGGCGCAAGGGCTGGCACGCGCCGGCGCGCGCGTGGTGGTGGCGGCGCGCAATGCCGACAAATCGGCCGCGGCGGTAGAGGCGCTGCGCGCGCTGGGCAGCGACAGCTTTGCGCTGACCGCCGACGTGACCGACGAAGCCTCGGTGGCTGCGTTGATGGCCGACGTGGTGGCGCGCTGCGGCCGGCTCGACCTGCTGCTCAACAACGCCGGCACCACCGTGCGCAAGCCGGTCGACCAACTCACGCTGGACGAATGGAAGCTGGTGATGGACACCAACCTGACCAGCGCCTTCCTGTGCTCGCGCGCCGCGCACCCGCACCTCAAGGCGGCCGGCGGCGGCAAGATCGTCAACATCGGCTCGATGATGTCGATCTTCGGCGCGCCCTACGCGCCGGCCTACGCCGCCAGCAAGGGCGGCGTGGTGCAGCTCACCAAGTCATGCGCGCTCTCGTGGGCGGCCGACAACATCCAGGTCAACGCCATCCTGCCGGGCTGGATCGCCACCGACCTGACCGACGGCGCCCGCGCCCAGGTGCCGGGCCTGAACGAGCGTGTGCTGGCGCGCACCGCCAGCGGACGCTGGGGCCAGCCGGCCGACCTGGCGGGCACGGCGGTGTTCCTGTGCAGCGCCGCATCGGATTTCGTGACGGGCACGGCCATCCCGGTGGATGGCGGCTTCTCGATCGCGGCTTGATCAAGCTTCGCGCAATTCGGTTTTGCGCCGGATGATGCGCGAGATCAGCCCGTAGTCGACCGCTTCCTCGGCCGACAGCCAGCGGTCGCGCTCGATATCGGCCAGCACCTCGTCGATCGGCTTGCCCGTCTCGCGTGCAATCTCGTGCGCGATGCGCTGGCGCGCCTTGATGATCTCCTGCGCCTGGATGGCGATGTCGGTCGCCTGCCCGCCCGCGCCGCCGCTGGGCTGATGGATCAGGAAACGGGTGTTGGGCAGGCACACGCGGCGCTCGCGGGGCGCCGCGAGGAACAGATGCGTGGCGGCGCTGCCGACCCAGCCGGTGCCGATCATGTTCACCGGCGCGCCGATGAAGCGCACCACGTCGTGGATCGCGTCGCCCGACTCCAGGTGCCCGCCGGGCGAGCTGACCAGGATGTCGATCGGCTTGTCGGCGCTGTCGGCGTCCAGCGCGATGAGCCGGCGCGCGACGTCGGCCGCCACACTGTCGGTGATGGTGCCGAAGATCAGCAGCGTGCGCGACTTGAACGCCTTCTCCTCCAGGTAGGCATTGCGTGGCTCGGCGGTGGCCGCGGGCGGCGTGTCGTCGTCGGACGGCATGGAAAGAATCGGCTGCATGAAGAACGCTCCAGTGGTTGAACTGTCTTGACGAACAAACCCATGCTTTCGTGACAACGCGCAGGCTGTGGCAAGCTGCGCCGATGCTTGACGATCGCTATCTCTCGCAATTGCCCGCGCTGCGAAGCCGGCTCGTGCGCACCGCAGCGCGCCTGCTGGGCACGCAGGCCGAAGCCGAGGACGTGGTGCAAGACGCCTACCTGCGCGCGCTCGAAGCGGGCGATGTGCCCACGCCCACTTCGACCCAGGCGTGGCTCACCACCGTGATGCGCAACCTCGCGCTCGACCGGCTGCGGCGCGATGACTGGATGCGGCGCTGGCTGCGCACGGCCGACGCGCAGGCCAGCGAAGCGCCTTCGGCCGAAGCCGAAGCGATGCAGGCCGAATCCGTGAGCCAGGCCTTGCGCCTGCTCGCCGCCAGACTGCCGCCCGCCGATGGCGCGGCGCTGCTGTTGCGCGAAGTCTTCGAGGCCAGCTTCAACGAGATCGCGCAGGCCAGCGGCAAGACCGAGGCCGCCAGCCGTCAACAGATGCACCGCGCGTTGCTGCGCCTGCGCCGCAACGCGCATCCGGAAGACGACCACGACAGCACCGAAACGGAAGCGCGTTTCCAGCTGTACCGGCAGGCCATTGCCCGCTGCGATCCGGCGCCGCTGCGGGCCCTGCTGCAGCCGCCGCCAACGCATGCCTGCGCGGCAGCGGCGCCGGCGGCCGCCACGCCAGCTGCAGCGCGCGCCGCTTGCCAGGTCGTGCACATCGGTGGCCAGCTCGGGCTGGTGCTGACGCTGGGCGGCAAGGTGTTGTGCGTGCTGCCGCTGGAGGCCGACCAGGCTGAGAACGTTGAAGGTGCCGTGCATTGAGCCCGACCACCACGCTTCAGCCGGCGCCAGATTCGCGGCAGGTCTCGATCAGCTTTTAGTTTGCGGCCGGCATGGCCGCCCTTTTTCAGTCGACCAGCCGTCCCGCCGCCAACCTCAACACATGGTCGCAACGCGCCGCCAGCCCTTCGTCGTGCGTCACCATCACGAAGGCCGTGTTCTTCTGCCGCGCCAGGTCCAGCATCAGCGCGAACACGCCATCGGCGGTGGCACGGTCGAGGTTGCCGGTCGGCTCGTCGGCCAGCACGCAATCGGGCTGCGTCACCAGCGCGCGGGCAATCGCCACGCGCTGGCGTTCGCCGCCCGAGAGTTCGGCCGGGCGGTGCGCAAGGCGTTCGCGCAGGCCGACGGCCGCCAGCATCGCGGCTGCCGTTTCGCGTGCCTGCGGCGTCGGCGTGCGGCGGATGCGCAGCGGCATCGCCACGTTGTCCAGCGCGCTGAATTCGGGCAGCAGGTGATGGAACTGGTAGACGAAGCCCAGGTGCCGGTTGCGCAGGCGGCCCTGCTCGGCGGCGCTGACGCCGGCCATGTTCTCGCCGTGCAGCTCGACGCTGCCGCCGCTGGGCGCGTCGAGCCCGCCCATCAGGTGCAGGAGCGTGCTCTTGCCCGAGCCGGACGCGCCGACGATGGCCAGCGTTTCGCCGGCGCGCACGTCCAGGTCGATGCCGTGCAGCACCGTGAGGTCGATGCGCCCTTCCTCGAATCGCTTGGTCAGGCCGCGCACTTTCAGCACCACATTGTTGTCACTCACTTGAACGCCCTCCATTGAGAAAGGCGGTCGATCACCAACGGCCGGCCACGCCAGAAACGCCGTGGAACCGGCTTCGCCGGGCCACTGGCGTTGCCCCCCTGGGGGGGGAATCGGCGACACGAAGTGCGCGAGGAACGGGGGGGGACCCAGCTACTCATAGCGCAGCGCCTCGGCGGGGTTGACGCGGCTGGCGCGCCAGCTCGGGTAGAGCGTGGCGGCGAAGGCCAGGATCAGCGAGATGATGGTGATCGGCATGATGTCGGCGCGCTGCGGATCGCTGGGCATCCGGCTGATGAGGTAGATGTCCTTGGGCAGGAAGCTGGTGTGCAGCGCGTGCTCGATGGCCGGCACAATGACGTCGATGTTGTAGGCCACCAGCAGGCCCAGCGCGAGCCCGCCCAGGGTGCCGATCACGCCGACCATGGCGCCCTGCACCACGAAGATGCCCATGATGCTTTTCGGGCTGGCGCCCAGCGTGCGCAGGATGGCGATGTCGGCGCGCTTGTCGGTCACGGTCATGACCAGCGTGGAAACCAGGTTGAAGGCCGCCACCGCCACGATCAAGGTGAGGATGATGAACATCATGCGTTTCTCGACCTGCACGGCGGCGAACCAGGTCTTGTTCTGCTGGGTCCAGTCGCGGATGAGGAAGGCGCCGGGCAACGTGTCGGCCAGTTCCCGCGCCACCAGCGGCGCGCGGTTCAGGTCTTTCAGCTTCAGGCGGATGCCGCTCGGCCCTTCGAGGCGAAACACCTTCTGCGCGTCCTGCTCGTGGATCATGGCCAGCGCCGAGTCGTATTCGTAGTGGCCCGATTCAAAGGTGCCGACCACGGTGAACTGCTTGAGCCGCGGCACCACGCCGGCCGGCGTGACCTGCCCGCCCGGCGCCACCAGCGTCACGGTGTCGCCCTCGCGCACGTAGAGCGACTGCGCCAGCTCGCCGCCCAGCACGATGCCGAATTCACCGGGCTTGAGCCGCTGCAGCGCGCCGTGTTGCGCGGTGCTGGCGAAGTCGGTCACCTGCGGCTCCAGCGCGGGGTCGATGCCGCGCACCACCGCGCCCTTCATGTCCTCGCCGCGCGCGATCAGCGCCTGCGTGCCGATGAAGGGCGCCGCGCCGATCACCTCGGGGTTCTTGCGCGCGGCGGCCATGATGGCGTCGATGTCCTGCAGCCCCTGCCCATCGCGCGAGAAGATCTCGATGTGCGAGACCACGCCGAGCATGCGGTCGCGCACCTCTTTCTGGAAGCCGTTCATCACCGACAGCACGATGATCAGCGCCGCCACGCCCAGCGCAATGCCGAGCATGGACACACCGGAGATGAAGGAAATGAAGCCGTTGCGCCGGGTGGCCCGGCCGGCGCGCGTGTAGCGCCAGCCCAGTTGCAATTCGTAGGGAAGGCGCATTCAGCGGCTCCGCGGCACGCCACGGCGCGCACAAGGACGAGTGGTCGGAAGCATCGCCCGGATTGTGGCATCCCGGACAATAGCCCCATGCCTTCAACCCATGCGGCCCACGCCGCCCGCCACCTGCTGATTCCCTTTGCCGGCCCGCGCGGGCCGGCCTGCCGGGCGGCCATCGGCGGCTTGCGCCTGCCGAATCTCTCCGCGCTGCTCTCGCGCCTGTCCCTCGTGCACGAGGACACGGGCGACGAGCGCTCGCGCTCCATGCCGCACGAACGCGCGCTCGCTGCCGCCCTCAACCTGCCCACGGGCGACGGCCTGATTCCCTGGGCCGCCCGCGCCGCCCACCAGCTGGGCTTGCCTGGCGCCACACCGGGCGAAGGCTGGGGCCTGCTCTCGCTGTGCCACTGGCAAGTCGGCATCGACGACGTGGTGCTGGGCGACCCGGCCGATATCGTGATCGACGACGCTGAATCCGGCGCACTGCGCGCCGCGGCACGGCCCTTCTTCGAGGAAGACGGGATCGACCTGCAACCCGGCCGGCATCCCGGCGAATGGCTGGCCCACGGCGCGGTGTTCGCCGGGCTGGCCAGCGCCGCCGTCGACCGGGCGATCGGCTTTCCGGTCTCCGAGTGGTCGCCGTTGTCGGACGCGGCGCGGCCCATCCGCCGCCTGCAGAACGAGATGCAGATGCTGCTCTACACGCATCCGGTCAACGACGAGCGCACGGCGCGCGGCGCATTGCCGGTCAATTCCTTCTGGCTCAGCGGCACCGGCGCGCTGGCCGCGCCCCCCATGTCGTCCGACGCGGCGCCCGAGCTCGACACCCGCCTGCGCACCGCCGCGCTGCACGACGATGCCGCCGCGTGGACGGCGGCGTGGCAGGCGCTCGACGCCGAAGCGCTGGCGCCGCTGCTGGCCGGCGCCACCGCGGGCGCCGCCGTGCAGCTCACGCTCTGCGGCGAGCGCAGCGCACGCCGCTACGCGCTGCAGCGCCTGGGCCTGGCCGAGCGCGCACGCCGCCTGCTCAGCCGCCCCGACGTGGCCACCGTGCTGGAGGCCCTGTGAAGATCGTTGCCCGCGAGATCCCGCCGCGCACCGCGTGGGCGCTGGAACAGGCCGGCGTCCATCCGCTGCTGGCACGCCTGTATGCCGCGCGCGGCGTGCTGGCCCCGGCCGACCTCGACGACGCCCTGGCGCGCCTGCTGCCGCCCACCGCGCTGCTCGGCGCGCAGCAGGCCGCCGTGCTGCTGGCCGACGCCATGGCCGCCGGCAAGCGCCTGTGCATCGTGGCCGACTACGACTGCGACGGCGCCACCGCCTGCGCCGTCGGCGTGCGCGGCCTGCGCCTGCTGGGCGCGCAGCACGTGAGCTATCTGGTGCCTGACCGCATCGTCGACGGCTACGGCCTGACGCCGCCGATTGCGCAGCGCGTGGCCGAGAGCGGCGCCGACGTGCTGATCACGGTCGACAACGGCATCGCCAGCGTCGACGGCGTGGCCGCCGCCAAGGCGCTCGGCCTCAGCGTGCTGGTGACCGACCACCACCTGCCCGGAGCGCAACTGCCCGCGGCCGACGTGCTGGTCAACCCGAACCAGCCCGACTGCAGCTTCGAGAGCAAGTGCATCGCCGGCGTTGGCGTGATGTTCTACGTGCTGCTGGCGCTGCGCGCCGAACTGCGCACGCGCGGCGCCTTCACGGCGCAGAACCAGCCCAAGCTCGACACCCTGCTGCCGCTGGTGGCGCTGGGCACGGTGGCCGACGTGGTCAAGCTCGACGCCAACAACCGGCGCCTGGTGGCGCAGGGCCTGCGCCGCATCCGCGCCGGCGCGCTGCCGGCCGGGCTGGCGGCGCTGTTCAAGGCGGCCGGGCGCAACGCCGCCGTGGCCACCACCTTCGACTTCGGCTTCGCGCTCGGCCCGCGCATCAACGCGGCCGGGCGGCTGTCGGACATGACGCTGGGCATCGAATGCCTGCTGACCGACGACGCCGGCCGCGCCGAGGAACTGGCGCGCATGCTCGACGGCATCAACCGCGAGCGGCGCGAGATCGAAGGCGGCATGCGCGACCAGGCGCTGCACCTGGCGGAGTCGCTGATCGGTGCCGACCAAGCACTGCCAGCGGCCATCAGCGTGTTCGACGAGCGCTTTCACGAAGGCGTGGTCGGCATCGTCGCCTCGCGCCTGAAAGACCGTTTTCACCGCCCCACCTTCGTCTTTGCCGCCAGCGCCGCGCCCGGCAAGGAGAACGAACTCAAGGGCTCGGGCCGCTCGATCCCCGGCTTTCACCTGCGCGACGCGCTCGACCTGGTGGCCAAGCGCCACCCCGGCGTGCTGCTGCGCTTTGGCGGCCACGCCATGGCGGCCGGCTGCACCGTGGCGCGCGGGCAGATCGCCACCTTCGAACAGGCGCTGGCGCAGGTGGCGGCCGAATGGCTGGACGCCGCCACGCTCACGCGCCGGCTCGACACCGACGGCCCGCTCGCGCCTGAATACCTGCGCATCGACCTGGTCGACACGCTGCACCACGAGGTGTGGGGCCAGGGCTTCGCACCGCCGACCTTCAGCGAAGAGGTGGAGGTGGTGTCGCAGCGGCTGGTCGGCGAGAAGCACCTGGCGCTCAAGCTGCGGCACCGCGGCAAGCCGGTCGACGGCATGTGGTTTGGCCACAATGAGCCGCTGCCCGCCAAAGTCCTGCTTGCATTCAGGCTGGATGCCGACGAGTGGCAGGGCGTGCGGCGGCTACGCTTCCTGATCGAAGGCGCGCAGACGGACCCCACCTGATGCGCCGCACAGCATCTGAACCCCACACGAGAAATCCATTCCCCATGCAAGGTCTGCGCACCGCCCTCCTCATCCCCATCGCGGCCGCCGCCCTCGCCGGCTGCGCCAGCACCGGTGGCAATCTGGCCGGCAGCGGCAAGACGGTGCGCTATATGTGCGGCGACAAGGCGCCCACGCGCGTCGACGTGACCTACCAACCGGGCGAGCCGGCCACGCTGCTGGCGCGGCGCGGCCAGCGCACCTGGACCCTGACGCAGGAGCGTTCGGGCAGCGGCACGCGCTACCGTGGCACCGACGCCATGCTGTGGGAACATCAGGGCGAGGCGCTGATCACGCTGGGTGCCGGCAGCGAACAGATGCGCTGCCGCCCCGCGCGCTGAGGCACGCGCCCCCCACCACGCGGCAATCGCCGGAAAGGGCTACGCAATGGCAGGTTGGTTGACGGTGCTGAAGCTGGTGCCCTGGCAAGAGGTGATCACCAACGCGCCCAAGGTGGTCGACGCCGCCACGCGCCTGTGGAAGACCACCGCGCGCAAGGCGCCCACCGAGGCATCGGTGCCGGTACCGGCCACGCACGAAGGCGGCGCGGGCGAGCGGCCCGAACTGGCGGCGCTGCAAGCTCAACTGGTGGCCGCCGACGGCGCGATCACCGAGTTGCGCCAGCAGATGGCCGACTCGTCGCGCCTCATCCGCGAGCTGGCGGCGCAGAACGAACAACTGGTGACCCGCGTCGAGGCCTTGCGCGTGCGGGTGCTGTGGCTGATCGTGATCGTCGTCGTGCTGGCGCTGGCCGGGGCGGTGCACTGGCTGAGGCTCCCGGCATGAAGAGCGCCAACAACCTGCATGCCCTGGCCGGGGCGCTGGCCAGCACGGGCGGGGTCGACGCGCTGTGGCCTGAATGCCTGGCCTGGGTGCGCCGGCGCCGCGGCCTGGCCGGGCGCGAAGCGGCAGCGGCGCCGTCGGCCTTGCATTGGAGCCCTGTCGAAGGGCTCACGCTCGACGCACACCACTGGAGCGACCCGGCACAGCAATTGTTCGCACTGCTCCAGCCGGTGCTGGCGCGCCGCGCCGGCGATGCGCCATGGGTCATCGGCCAGCTCGGCCAGAGCCTGGACGGTTTCATCGCCACCCACGGCGGCGACGCCAACTACGTGAACGGCACCGAGGTGCTGCTGCACCTGCACCGCCTGCGCGCGCTGTGCGACGCGGTGATCGTGGGCGCCGACACGGCGGCCATCGACAACCCGCAACTCACCACCCGGCGCGTGGAAGGCGACAACCCGGTGCGCGTGGTGCTCGACCCGAAGCTGCGGCTCGACCCCGGGCTGAAAGTCTTCACCGACGGCCAGGCGCCCACGCTGCTGGTGTGCGACCTGCGCCAGGCCGATGCCGCGGCGGCGCGCGTTGGCGCCACCCGCGTGCTGGGCGTGCCGCAGCTGCTGCGTGACGACGGCAGCCTGCACCTGCGCGCCCTGCTCGACGCACTGGCACAGCGCGGCCTGCGCGTGCTGTTTGTCGAGGGCGGCGGCGTCACCGTCTCACGCTTCATGGCGCAGCAGTGCCTGGACCGCTTGCACCTGAGCGTGGCGCCGGTGGTCATCGGCGATGGCCGGCCCGGCCTGCAACTGCCACGCAGCCACGCCATGCGCGACTGCCTGCGGCCGCCGGCGCGCGTCTTTGCGATGGGCGATGACATGCTGTGGGATCTGGCGCTGGGTGGGACCTGAATCAACTCCTTCCCCCTTTGGGGGAAGGCTGGGATGGGGGCACCGGTGGATGGACAGACCCGCGACGGTGAGCAAGCCCGGTGCCCCCACCCCGGCCCTCCCCCAGCGGGGGAGGGAGCAGGACAAAGCCTTGTCACGCCATCGGCATGCGTGTTGCCAGCAAGTCGACGTGGCCGACGGTCAAGCGCGTCGAGGCCACCGCCACCTCGCGCCGCTGCCGCCATGCGGCCACGCGTGCGCGCGCCGATGGTTCCTGCTCTGCCGCGGCTTGCGCCATGCCGTCGATCAAGGCCAGTAGCAAGGCGCCCTCGGCGGTCCCCAGCTCGGCGGCAATGGACCAGTCGCTCGGCATTGATTGCACCGTGCACCCGAGCGCTTGCAAACGCTGCGCAGCCCGCGCCGGCGCGGCCGCGCCGAGCGCCGGGCCGAAGCCCTTGTCGCGGGATTGATGCGCGCGGAACAGGTCATCGATCCAGCCGTCGTCGGGATCACCCGGCGCCCAGTCAATGCGCCCATCGACGCTCAGCGCGAACAGCCAGGCCGGCACATCACGGCCGTGCGCCAGCAAGCTATCGAGCCACGGCGCCGAAACCAGATCGAGCAATGCGGAGGCCGTGACCAGATGCGCCTGGGCCATCGGCAACTGTTCGCATCCCGTAGCGAGATCGCAGGACTGCAAATGAACTTCGGCCGACCAAGCAGCGCCTTGCAGATGGATGCCGCTCGGTCCTGCCTGCACGTGGCAGCCCGCACCCGGAGCCCAGGCCTGCAACGCGGCCGGCACCGCGGCGAGCAAGGCCGGATCGTGATCGACCAGCGTCCAGCGCTGCGGGCCAAGAAGGCGCGGTGCCAGCGCGCGCAGGTTGGCGCCGCTGCCGCAGGCCAGGTCGATCACCTGCAGCGTGGCCGCATCGCCCCGCCAGGCGCGGGCCGCCGCGGCCAGGTCGACGCCCTGCCATGCGGCCGCACGCGCTGCCTGGTCGAAGGGCTCGCGCAGTGCCAGCCAGTCCTTGCTGAACGCGGTCTGCATCACTGCGGCACGCCGGCCGAGAAGCGCAGCAGCGCATCGGCAAAGCGCGCCGCGCTGTGTTCCCAAGTCGGCAGGCGCAGGCGTGCCGCGCGGGCGCCGGCGGCGCATTGCGCGCGCCACGCCGCGTCGTCCAGCAGGCGCTGCAAGGCGCTGCGCAAGGCGGGCAGATCGCCCGGCGTCACCAGCGCGCCCGCATCGGCCGGCACCGTTTCGGGAATCGCGCCGGCGCGCGTGCTGATGACCGGCAGGCCGTGCGCCAGGGCCTCGGCCAGCGCCATGCCGTAGCCTTCGTGCTGCGAAGGCAACACGAAGGCATCGGCCTGCGCATAGCGCGCGGCCAGCGCGTCGCCCGCCAGTTCGCCGTGCAGCAGCACGCGCTGCTGCAGGCCGAAGCGCATCACCGCCTGCGCCAACGCGGCGGCGCAGGCGGGGTCCATCGCGGCGCTGCCGACGCAGTGCAGCGTCCAGCCGCGGGAACGCAGGCCGGCCAGCGCTTCGAGCAGCAGCAGGTGGTTCTTGCGCGGCGTCAGCGAGGCGACGCACAGCAGCGAGAGCGCGTCTGGGTTGCCACTGCCGCGGGCCAATGGCGCGGCATCGGTGCCCGGCTCCGCCACCGCGATGCGCGCCGCCGGCACGCCGTCGGCCGCCAGGTCGCGGGCGGTGGCCGGGCTGGTCACGATCACGCCGTGCGTGCAAGCCAGCGCGCGCCGTTCGCTGTCTCGAAGGGCTTGCTGGCGGGCGGCGCTGAGGCCGCTTTCCAGCGCCAGCGGGTGGTGCACCAGCGCCACCCAGCGCAGGCGCCGTGCATGGGCCTGCGCCATGTCCGGCAGCACGCCGAAGGCCAGGCCGTCGGCCACCACCAGCGCGCCGTCGGGCAGCGCGGCGATGGTGCGCGCGGCCTGCTGTAGCACCTCGGCCGAGGGCGCCGGAAAGCCCGCGCCCAGTTCGTGCACCGTGACTTGCCAGCCTGCGGCCCGCAGCGTATCGACCATGCGCCGGTCGTAGATGAAGCCGCCGGTGCGCGTGGCCAGCGCACCCGGCACCAGCACGTGCACGGCGTGGCTCAAAGCGGTGCCTCGTAGGCGGCCCAGGCCACATGCGATTCGTGCAGGCACACGCGCATGGCGGTGAGGCCACCCGCATGCGTGCCCAGGTCGCCGGCAGCGCGGCGCGCGGCGACGCGATCGAAGATCACGCGCGCCATGAATTCGGTGGTGGTGTTGTGGCCGGCCAGCGCCGGGTCGTCGTCGAGGTTGCGCAGGTTGAATTCGCCCAGCACGCTGCGCAGCACCTCGGTGGCGCGGGCGATGTCGACCACCATGCCGTCGGCGTCGAGTTCGGGCCGGCGCAGTTCCAGGTCGACCACGTAGGTCGCGCCGTGCAGGCGCTGCGCCGGGCCGAAGGCGGCGCCGGTGAAGCTGTGGGCGATCATGAAATGGTCGCGGACGTTGACGCTGTACATGAGGCGGAAATCTCGTTCAGGTTGGGGGATAGTCGATGCGCTGGCACAGCACGTCGGGGGCCCCGTCGGCCAGGCGGGCCAGCACGGCGGGCAGTTCGTCGAAGGTGGCGGCGCCGGTGACCAGCACGTCGAGCACAGGATCGCACAGCAGCTGCAGCGCCAGTGCCATGCGGCGCCGGTGGCTCCAGCGGGCGCGCTGTGCCGTGGCGATGTGGCCGACCTGCGAACTGCGCAGTTGCAAGCGCTGCGAATGAAAGGCCTCGCCCAGCGGCACGGCGACATCGCGCGTGCCGTACCAGCTCAGCTCCAGCACCGTCGCCTCGAAGGCCGCCAGGCGCAGCGCGGTGGCGAGCCCCTGCGGGTTGCCGCTGGCGTGGATGACCAGGTCGGCGGCGGGTGTCGCATCGGTCGGCAAGGCGAACGGCACGCCCAGCTGCTGCGCCACGGCTGCGCGCGCGGGGTTGGTGTCGACCAGCTGCACCTGGCAGCCCGGCATGCGCGCCGCCAGCCACGCCACCAGCAGCCCCACCACGCCGGCACCGACCACGGCGATGCGGTCACCCACGCGCGGCGTCGCGTCCCACAGCGCGTTCACGGCGGTCTCCATGTTGGCGGCCAGCACGGCGCGCGCGGGCGGCAAGCCTTCGGGCAAGACATGCACGGCATCGGCCGGCACGCGGTAGTGCGTCTGGTGCGGATAGAGGCAGAACACCGGGCGTCCGCGCAGGCTGTCGTCGCCCTGCTCGACCACGCCGACGCTGGCGTAGCCGTACTTCACGGGGGCGGGGAAATCGCCCTCCTGGAACGGCGCACGCATGCGCGCCTGTTCTCCGGCCGGCACCTGGCCGGCGAACACCAGCATCTCGGTGCCACGGCTGATGCCGCTGTGCAGCGTGCGCACCCGCACCGTGCCCTCGGCCGGTGGCGGCAGCGCTGCTGCACGGATCTCCGCGCGGCCGGGCGCGGCGAGCCAACAGGCACGCGGCGCTGCAGGGTCTTGCGCGGAAGAATATGCTGCCATGCTTGCGTGCGCCGGCGGTGGCCGGTGTCCCGTGTCCCGTGTCCAACTTGCGCGGCATCTTAGATCACGATCCAGATCACGTTTTTGCGCCATGCCCAAGCTCCGGTCCGCTTCGTCCGATGTCATCCCGCCCATGCCGCGCTCCCCCGCGGCGGCGCTGCGGCGCGATGCCTGGCGCGAGATGGCCGCCGGCTACGGCGTGCTGCTGCTGTGCATCGTCGGGGCACGTGCGCTGGGCGATTTCGGCCCGTGGTTCGGCCTGAAGGCGACGCTGCTGTTCGCCGCCGGCTGTGCCTGCATTCAGCTGGGCCTGGCGCAGCATGCACCGCACGCGCGCTTTGGCGCGGCGAACCGGCTGACGCTGCTGCGGCTGGCGCTGATTGCCCTGCTCGGCGGCCTGCTCGGCGAGGCGCCGGCCGAGCCGCAGACGCTGGCCTGGAGCATCGTGGTGCTGGCCACGCTGACGGCCGTGCTCGACACCTTCGACGGCCCGCTGGCGCGCGCCGCCGGCATGGCCAGCCCCTTCGGTGCGCGCTTCGACATGGAAAGCGATGCGCTGCTGGTGCTGGTGCTCAGCGCGCTGGTGTTTGCCTTCGACAAGGCCGGCGCCTGGGTGCTGGCCGCCGGGCTGATGCGCTATGCCTTCGTGGCGGCGGCCCGCGCGTGGCCCTGGCTGGCGGCACCGCTGGCGCCGGCGCTGCGCCGCAAGACCGTTTGCGTGGTGCAGATCACCAGCCTGATCGTCTGCCTCGGCCCCATCATCACGCGGCCCTGGAGCGTGGCGATCGCGGCGGCCAGCCTGGCTTTGCTGGCGTGGTCCTTCATTGCGGATATCGTCGCCCTGTGGCGCCAGCAGCAGCGGCGCGACCTGATCCAAGGAACCGAGTGAACCCCAGCGCCCCCAACACCCCTGCCCCCACCCCCACCCCCAACGCATCGCCCATCGTCATCCGCCCCGCCGCCACCGTGATCCTGCTGCGCGACGGAGCGCACGGGCTCGAAGTCTTCATGGTCAAGCGCCACAGCCAGTCCGACGTGCTGGGCGGCGCCTACGTCTTTCCCGGCGGCAAGGTCGATGCGGCCGATGCGCTGCTCGACCCGGCGCAGCTGGACCAGCCGCCGCAGCGCCTGCACCAGCAACTGTGCGAGAGCGACATCGATGCCGCCACGGCCGTCGCCATTCACGTCGCGGCGATCCGCGAGGCCTTTGAAGAATGCGGCGTGCTGCTGGCGCACGACCTCGCGCCGGACGCTGCAAGCGCGGTGGCCGCGGCCGCGGCGCAGGGCACGCCCTTCAATGCGCTGCTGGCGCAGTTCGCGCTGCGGCTGGACACCCGGCAGCTGCGGCCGTGGTCGCGCTGGGTCACGCCGGAGCGCTCGCTGGCCATCGTCGGCAAGCGCTTCGACACGCGCTTCTTCATCGCCACCGTGCCGCCCGGCCAGCAGGCCCGGCACGACGCGCACGAAGCGGTCGACAGCGTCTGGCTGCGCCCGCGCGATGCCGTCGAGCAGTACTGGGCCGGCGCCATCGGCATGGCGCCGCCGCAGGTGATGAGCCTGGTGCACCTGGCCGGCCATGCCGACGTGGCCAGCGTGCTGCGCGAGGCCGATGCACGCCCGCCCTGCGTGGTGCGCCCGCACATCTTCGAGGCCGACGGCTGCCGCGCCACCGCCTACCCCGGCGACGAACTGCACCCGGAACGCGAACGCGTCATGCCCGGCCCGCTGCGCCTGTTGCTGCGCGATGGCCGGCTCGAACCGCCCGGCGGCTTCGACGCCTTCTGGCGCTGAAGCCGGCGCCGCGGCGCATGGCACCGCGGGCCAATTGCGAAGGCGTGGCGACGCCGATACAGTGGCCCCGCTCGCTCACGCCGCCTTGCGGGGTGCCTCTTCACACACGTCGACCACGCCATGAAGCTCCTGCCCCGGTTCGCCCTGTTGTCCCTGCCCACGCTGTTGGCCCTGTCCGCTGCACCGGCCTGGGCCGGCGGCCTGTACCTCTACGAAACCGCCGACGCCAATGTCGGCCTGGCCGGCGCCGGCTCCGCGGCACGGGCGCAGGACGCATCGACCATCCTGGGCAACCCGGCCGGCATGACGCACCTGGACGGCGACGTGGTGACCGGCGGCCTGCAGGTGCTGATGGGCAATGTCGACTATTCGCTGTCGCCGGACTCACGCATCGTCGGCGGCAGCCCCGGCAACGTGATCGACCCCTTCCCCGCCGCCAGCCTGTACTGGAGCCATTCGGTCGACCAGCGCCTGAAGGTCGGGCTGGGCATCTATGGCAACTACGGGCTGGCGCTGCACTACGACGACTGGGCCGGCTCCGGCCTGATCAAGGACGCCGCGCTGGTGGGCCTGACGATCCAGCCGACCATCGCCTACCGGCTCAACGATCAGTGGTCGATCGGCGGCGGGCTGGGCGCCAGCCTCGGCATCTTCTCGCTCAAGCGCGACACCGCCTTCGGCGAACAAAAGGTCGACGACAAGGACTGGGCCGTGAACGGCCGGCTGGGCGTGCTGTACGACCTGGACCCCGGCACCCGCTTCGGCCTGACCTACGCCAGCAAGACCGAATACGACTTCGACGTGGCACCGACCTTTGCCTTCACGCACACCTTCCAGCCCGTGGCGTCCGGCCCGTCACTCACCGTCACGCGCGACTTCTCGCTGCCGATCTCGGCCATGGTCAACACGCCGCAGCAGGTGATGTTCAGCGCCTTCCACACGCTCAACCCGCAATGGGCGGTGATGGGCAACCTGGGCTGGCAGGACTGGTCGGCCTACTCCAACAGCACGGTCGCGGTGGCCGGCAGCGAACTGGCCGGCGGCGACCGGCTGCAGGACACCTGGCACGTGGCGGTGGGCGCGCAGTACACGCCCAACGCACGCTGGCGCTTCGACGGCGGCATTGCCTACGACACCTCGTTCTACAAGAACCAGAGTGACGGTTCGCTGACCATGCCCTCGGGCGCGGCCTGGCGCTTCGGCGTCGGGTCGCAATACCAGCTCGATCCGAAATCGAGCGTGGGCGCCGGCTTCGAAGTGCTGCGCATGCAAGGCAACAGCGTGCAGAGCGCGCTGCTGGGCGGCGCCTTCGACACCGGCTATCTGTACTTCCTGACGGCCTACTACACGCACCGCTTCTAGCTTGTACAGGCCCTCGGCGCTCCTTTGCGGATCAAGAGCGCCAGGGAATGCGGGACGTTCAGCCCGAGGCGCCCGAACCAGGTTCGTAACCGGCCTCACGCTGATGGCGCACAGCCAGCACAGTGACCTGATCGTGCTCACTGTCATGGCGATACAGCGCCACGTAACCACTGGCACCGAAGTCGATCACCCACTCTCGGTATTCGGGCTCCATCTCCTGGCTGGGGCGCCCCATGCCTGGCTGCAATGCCAGCACCTTCACCCCAGCGCGAATGGACTTGACGGCATGCGTTGCCGCCTCGATGTTCTTGGACGCAAGGAAGCGATAGACACGCTGAACATCCCGCAGCGCGTGCGGTGACCAGACCAGCCGCGCCATTCAGACGTGCGCCTCGGGCGGCTCCACATCCTGGCCGGCTTCCAGCCTGGCCAGCCATGCATCCACTTCCTCGGCCGTGACATGCAAGCCGGTGGCTTCGTACTCGTTCCAGGCCCTGATACCGTCCTGGCGAAACGACTCGCGCTTTTCTTCGCGATCGACGTACTGGGCAATGGCTTCGCGCATCAGCCAATGCGGCGCCCGGTGGCGCGCCGCCGCCAGGCGCTTCAGTCGCATCTTGAGTTCGGGATTGAGTTTGACGGGTGTCGGGCTGATGCCGGTATTCATGGGTAATACTTTATCAACGAAGCGCCGATCAGCCAACGTCGATGTGACAATTCCCGGGGCGGGCAAGGATGGAGACAGGCTGTTTATCCGATCAGAGGCAGTCCAATACGCGCAATCAGCTGCGCCAGTCTCTAGAGAACCTTTCCGTCACCGCGCGCCGCCAGGATCGACACCAGTTCCGGCACCAGCGTCTGCGCGTCACCCGCACCGGCGCCCACATCGAAGGTCTGGCGCACGCCCTGCGCGATGGCGCTGGCGGCGCCGCTGTCCTGCGCCATCTGGCTGTAGTAGCCGATGTCCTTCACCGCATTGACCATCGCAAAGCGCAGGCCCGAAGTGTCCTTGGCCAGCAGGTAGGGTTTGAGGCGCTCCAGCGCCACGCCGCCGCCGCCGCCCTTGGCCAGCACGTCGACCAGCACCTCGGGCGCCACGTGGGCGCGCTCGGCGCAGGCCGCGGCTTCGGCCAGCAGCGCGATCGAGCCGAGCGAGACGTAGTTGTGCAACAGCTTCATGCGGTGCCCGGCGCCGACCGGGCCGCACAGCGTGATGTTCTCGGCAAAGCAGGCCAGCAGCGGACGGCACTGATCGAACAGCGCCGGCTCGGCGCCCACCAGCAGGTTGAGGCGCCCTTCGGCCGCTTCCTTGGGCGTGCGCGTCATCGCTGCATCCATGAAGCGGCCGCCGGCCGCCTGCACCGTGGCGGCCATGCGCTCGGTCGATGCCGGAATGGCGGTGGAACAGTCGATCACCACGCTGCCCGCGCGCAGCCCTTCGAGCGCACCGCCGGCGCCGGTCAGCACCGCCTCGACCTGCGGCGAACCGGTGACGCACAGCAGCAGCACATCGACGGCCGCGGCCAGCTCGCTGGCGCGCGTGAAGGTGGTGGCGCCGGCGGCCTTCAGGCCATCGAGCGGCTGGTTGCCGGCGTGTTCCAGCAGCGCCAGCGAATGGCCGTGCTTGAGGATGTTGGTGGCGATGCCGTGGCCCATCAGGCCGACGCCGATCAATCCGATTTTCTGCATGCGTTGTCTCCAGGGGAAAGTGCGATTGTCATCGCGCGAGCGCATGGCCCGCATGGGAGCTTCCTCGCTCCCACCGCAGCCCTCAAATCTCGAAGCCCGGCTGAATCTCCCGAATGCGCTTCATCGCCACGCCGGCCGCCGCGGTGCGCGTCTCCACGCCGAGCTTGACGTAGACGCGCTCCAGGTGCTTCTTGGCGGTGGCCGGGCTGCTGCCGAGGATTTCGCCGATGTCCCGGTTGGTCTTGCCCTTGACCACCCAGTACAGCACCTCGGCCTCGCGCGGCGTGAGCTTCAGGCTCAGGCTCATGGCCTCGATCACGGCGGCGTCGGAGGCCTCGCGCATGATGATCAACCAGTCGTCGCCGTCCTCGTCGTGCCCGGTCTGCTGGTGCAGGCGCAGGCTGAGGCTGTTGGCGCCGTGCGCGATCTGCAGCGGCGGCGGCTCGATGTGGCGCGCGAGTGCATCGGGCAGGTGCTGGCGCAACCACGCAAGCACGGCGGGCGGCGCCTCGGGCGCATGGGTGCCGCAGTAGCGCGCCAGCAGGTCGCGCGCCAGCGCGGTCTGCCAGATGATGCGGCCCTCGGGCCAGCGCACGGTGATGCTGGCGTAGCCGAAGGCGTCCAGCGCATTGCGCGCCTGGCCGGCCTGGCGCGCGGCCTGGCGGGCCTGGCGCGCGCCCTGCAGGTGCACGTTCATGCGCGCCAGCACTTCCTTCGGCTTGATCGGCTTGGTCACGTAGTCGACACCGCCGGCCTCCAGCGCGGCCACCAGGTGCTCGGTCTCGGTCAGGCCGGTCATGAAGATGATCGGGATGTGCGCGGTGGCGGGGTTGGCCTTGAGGCGCCGCGCCACCTCGAAACCATCGAGCCCCGGCATCATCGCGTCGAGCAGCACCACGTCGGGCTGCGCCTGCGCGGCGCGCTGCAGGGCCTGCTCGCCGTTGCTGGCCACCAGCACGGTGTAGCCGGATTCATCGAGTGCGTCGTGCAGCACCGCCAGGTTGTCGGGCACGTCGTCCACCACCAGCACCAGGTCGCTGGTGCCGGCCGGGTCGCGCAGGGTGTCGGCCAATGGCGGTGCACTGGTCATGTTCATGCCTTGTCTGCTCCCACGGGTGCTGCGCCGGCCGCGGCCAGCGAACGGCCCAGCGCCTCGAACTGGAACTGGCGCGCGAACGCGCGTTGCGCATCGACCCAGGCGGCGCACTCGGGCTGCAGCTGCGCGATCTCGTCGAGCTGGTTCATGATGCCGCGCAGGTAGCCCAGCCCCACCGCTTCCTGCAGCCGCTGGATGCGCTCGGGCGCTGGCGCCACCAGCGGCGCGCGCCCGGCAACGGCCGGCGCCGGACGCGGCGTGGCGCTCCAGCGCAGCACCAGCTTGCGCTCGAGCCAGTCGAGCAGTTCGCTGTGGCGCACCGGCTTGACGATGAAATCCTCCGGCGTGATGCCGACGTCGTTTTCCAGCCGCTTGTCGAAGGCGTTGGCCGACACGACGGCCACCGCGGTGGCCGGCAAGCCGAAGCCGCGCGCACGCCGGATGGTCTCCCAGCCGTCGATGCCGGGCATGGCGAGGTCGACCAGCATCGCATCGGGCCGGTAGCCGGCAGCGAGCAGGTCGAGCGCGTCGTGCCCGCTGGCGGCGGTGCGCAGCTCGAAGCCCAGCGGCGCCAGCAGATCGACCAGCAACTGCCGGTCGGCTTCCTCGTTGTCGATCACCAGCACGCGGAGCCGCGCACCTTCGTAGCCGCGCCGCAGCGGTGCCGGCGTTGCGGCCGCGGGCACCGGGCTGCGCGCCACCGCATCGTGCACGCGCGGCAGGAACAGCCGCACGCGAAACACGGAGCCTTCGCCCAGCGTGCTTTGCACCGAGATCTCGCCGCCCATCAGGTCGGTCAGCATCTTGGCGATGGTCAGGCCCAGGCCGGCGCCGGAGGTGCCCAGGCTGGCGCTGTCGCCGCGCGTGAAGGGCTCGAACACGCGCTCGATCTCCTCGGGCGGCATGCCGGGACCGGTGTCGCCGATCTCCAGCGCGGCGAACTCGCGCGCGTAGCGCACACGCAGCGTGACCTCGCCGCTGGCGGTGAACTTGATGGCGTTGCCCAGCAGGTTGATCAGGATCTGGCGCACGCGCCGCTCGTCGGCACGCACCACCTCGGGCAGCGCACCGCCCGGCTCGAAGCGGAAGGCCAGCCCCTTCTCGGCCGCCTGCAGCTCGAACATGTCGGCCAGCTCCTGCATCAGCTCGGCAAAGTGCATCGGGCGCGCCTGCAGGGTCAGCTTTCCGGCCTCGATGTGGGCGATGTCCAGCGTGCCCTCGATCAGCGAGAGCAGGTGCTCGCCGCCGCGCTTGATCACCGCCACCGCCTGGCGCCGGTGCGGCGGCACGGAGGCGTCTTCGCCCATCAGCTGCGCATAGCCCAGGATGCTGTTGAGCGGCGTGCGCAGCTCGTGGCTGATGGCGCTGATGTAGCGGCTCTTGGCCTGGTTGGCGCTGTCGGCGCGCTGCTTGGCGGCCTGCAGCGCGCGGTCGGTCTCGCGGTGCAGCTCGATCTCGCGCATCAGCAGGTGCGTCTGCCGGTTCGATTCTTCCTGCGCCACCTTGCGGCTCTGGTGCGCCAGCACCAGCCACCAGGCGACGATGCCGGCGATGACCAGCAGCGCCATGTAGGCCTTGAGAAAGCCGGCACGCAAGGCCGCCGAGGCGCCGCCGTCGGCGTCGGCATCGAGCAGCGCGCGCAGCTCCTGTTGGTAGAGCACGCCGAACACGATCGCCAGCACCGGCACGATGATCAATGTCAGCAGCAGGAAGTGGCCCAGCCCGGTATCGAGGTAGGGCCACATGCGCCGCGGCAGCGCGGCGCGCAGCACCGCCGACCATTGCGCCGACAGGCTCGCCTGCGGCTTGCACAGGTCGCCGCAGCGCGCATCGAGCGTGCAGCACAGCGAGCAGATCGGGCCCTGGTAGGCCGGGCAATGGGCCATGTCGGGGCCTTCGTATTCGCGCTCGCAGATGACGCAGTGCTGCAGGGTGATGGGGGGGGAAGTCCGCGCTTGCTCCTTCCCCCTCTGGGGGAAGGCCGGGATGGGGGCCAGCAGCGGTGAATCCGGCGCAGTGCCCGGATTCGGCGCCGCCTGCCCCCACCCCCGCCCTCCCCCAGAGGGGGAGGGAGTCTGATGCACGGGGCCGCGCGCCAGGTAGTACCTGCCGCCCGTCGCCCACGCGATGAGCGGTGCGGCGATGAAGGCCGTGCCCAGCGCAATCAACGCCGAGAAAGCCTGCGCCAGCGGCCCGAACACGCCCAGGTGCGCGGTGATCGACAGGCCCGAGGCCAGCGCCATCGCCCCCACGCCGACCGGATTGATGTCCCACAAATGCGCACGCTTGAACTCGATACCCGGCGGCGACAGGCCCAGCGGCTTGTTGATCACCAGGTCGGCGACCACCGCCATCATCCAGGCGATGGCGATGTTGGCGTACAGGCCGAGCACGTCGCCCAGCGCCTGGAACACGTTCATCTCCATCAGCATGAAGGCGATCAGTGTGTTGAACACCACCCACACCACGCGGCCCGGGTGGCTGTGCGTGACGCGCGAGAAGAAGTTGCTCCACGCCAGGCTGCCGGCGTAGGCGTTGGTGACGTTGATCTTGAGCTGCGAGATCACCACGAACAGCGCGGTCGCCCAGATCGCCCAGCCGTAGTTCGGGAACACGTATTCGTAGGCCGCCAGGTACATCTGGTTCGGGTCGACCGCGCGGTCCGGCGGCACCATGTGCGAGATGGCGAGGTAGGCCAGCAGCGCGCCGCCGAGCATCTTGAGCACGCCCAGCACCACCCAGCCCGGCCCGCCGGCCAGCACGCCGAGCCACCAGCGGCCGCGATTGGCGGCGCTGCGCGCCGGCATGAAGCGCAGGTAGTCGGCCTGCTCGCCCATCTGCGTGATCAGCGCAATGCCGACCGTGAGGCCGGCACCAAACAGGTGCAGATCGAAGCCGCCCTGCGCGGCTTTGGCGCCAATGTAGTGCGTGACACCATCGAATGCACCAGGATCGCGCCACAGCACGTAGGCGAAGGGCACCACCAGCATGAACAGCCAGACCGGCTGCGTCCACAGCTGCAGCCGGCTGATGGCCGAGACGCCGTGCGTCACCAGCGGAATCACCACCAGCGCGCACACCAGGTAGCCCCACTCGGGCGGGATGCCCAGCGCCAGCTCCAGCGCGTAGGCCATCACCGCCGCCTCGAGCGCGAAGAAGATGAAGGTGAAGCTCGCGTAGATCAGCGAGGTGATGGTCGAGCCGATGTAGCCGAAGCCGGCGCCGCGCGTGAGCAGGTCCATGTCGACGCCGTAGCGCGCCGCGTAGACGCTGATCGGCAGGCCGGCCAGGAAGATGATCAGCCCCGTCACCACGATCGCCCAGAAGGCGTTGGCAAAGCCGTACTGCACCAGCAAGGTGGCGCCAACCGCCTCCAGGATCAGGAAGGAGGCGGCGCCGAAAGCGGTGTTGGCGACGCGCCATTCCGACCACTTGCGAAAGCGCTGCGGCGTGTAGCGCAGGGCGTAGTCCTCCAGCGTCTCGCGCGCCACCCAGCTGTTGTAGTCGCGCCGTACCTTGACGATGCGCTGCGGCGCGTCGTCGGGGGCAAGGGCGTGCGGGGGGCTCGAAAGGGGGGCGTCCACCCGCAAGGCGGTGCAACAGTCGTGCCGGCCCGCCCGAAGGCACGACTGTTGCAAGTGCTGCGGACTGCACAGCCTCACGACCCCATGGAACTCACACCGCGCGAAAAAGACAAGCTGCTGATCTTCACGGCCGCCCTGCTGGCCGAACGGCGCCGCGCCCGCGGCCTGAAGCTCAACTACCCCGAAGCCGTGGCCATGATCTCGGCCGCCGTGATGGAAGGCGCGCGCGACGGCAAGAGCGTGGCCGCACTGATGAGCGAAGGCCGCACCGTGCTCACGCGCGACGACGTGATGGAGGGCGTGCCGGAAATGATCCCCGACATCCAGGTGGAAGCGACCTTCCCGGACGGCACCAAGCTGGTCACCGTGCACCAGCCGATTCCGTGAGCACAATGCCGCCAGCGCCGCCGCAGGCCGGCCGTTCTCCGCAACAAGACCGCTATCGAAAGACAACGCCCATGCGCATCCAACGCTCCGCCCTCGCCTTCCTCGCCGCTGCCGCGGCCCTCGCACCGCTGGCCGCCAGCGCCCACGTGGGCGTCGACGGCGGCGCGCACCACGGCTTCGCGGCCGGCTTCATGCACCCCTTCAGCGGAGTCGATCACCTGTGCGCGATGGTCGCGGTCGGCCTGTGGTCGGCGCTGGTGGCGCGCCGCGGTGCCGACCTGTTGTGGGCGCCGCTGGGCTTTGCCTCGATGCTGCTGGCCGGCGCGCTGGCCGGCATGGCCGGGCTGCAGGTGCCCGGCGTCGAGCCGATGATCGCCGCCTCGCTGCTGGCGCTGGGCCTGCTGGTGGCGACGCGCTGGCGCCTGCCGGCCGCGGCCGCCGCGGCACTGGTCGGCGTGTTCGCCGTGTTCCACGGGCTGGCACACGGCCAGGAACTGGCGGGCGAGCAAGGCGCCGCCCTCACGCTGGCCGGCATGCTGGCGGCCACCGTCACGCTGCACGTGGCAGGCATCGCCATCGGCTGGGCGCTGCGCCATGCCAACGGGTGGCTGCCGCGCGTGGCCGGTGTCGGCGTGGCACTGGTGGGACTGGCGCTGCTCGGCGGCGCCGCCTGATCGACACGCGAGGCCTCATGATCCCCGGCGAACTCTTCACCGACGACGGCGAGCACGCGCTCAACACCGGCCGCCGCACCCTCACGCTGGTGGTGCAGAACACCGCAGACCGGCCGATCCAGGTCGGCTCGCACTACCACTTTCACGAAACCAACGGCGCGCTCGGCTTCGACCGCGAAGCAGCGCGCGGCATGCGCCTGAACATCGCCTCGGGCACCGCGGTGCGCTTCGAGCCGGGCCAGCAGCGCACGGTCGAACTGGTCGACTTCGCCGGCGACCGCGTGGTCTACGGATTTCGCGGCCTCATTCAAGGGAAGCTCTGATGGCAACGATCGGACGGCGTGCCTACGCCGAAATCTTCGGCCCCACCGTGGGCGACCGCGTTCGGCTGGCCGACACCGACCTGATCGTCGAGGTCGAGGAGGACTACACCCTGCGCGCCGGCAGCTACGGCGAAGAGGTGAAGTTTGGCGGCGGCAAGACCATTCGCGACGGCATGGCGCAGGGGCAGCGCACGCGCGCCGAAGGCACGGTCGACACGGTGATGACGAATGCGCTCATCGTCGACCACTGGGGCATCGTCAAGGCCGACATCGGCTTGCGCGGTGGACGCATCGTCGCCATCGGCAAGGCCGGCAACCCCGACGTGCAACCGGGCGTCGACATCGTGATCGGCCCCGGCACCGAAGTGATCAGTTGCGAGGGCAACATCGTCACCGCCGGCGGCATCGACAGCCACATCCACTTCATCTGCCCGCAGCAGATCGAGGAAGCGCTGACCTCCGGCGTGACCACCATGCTCGGCGGCGGCACCGGCCCGGCCACCGGCACCTTCGCCACCACCGCCACGCCCGGCCCCTGGCACATCGAGCGCATGCTGCAGGCGGCCGACGCCTTTCCGATGAACCTGGGTTTTCTGGGCAAGGGCAACGCCAGCCTGCCGGCCGCGCTGCACGAGCAGATCGGCGCCGGTGTGATCGGCCTGAAGCTGCACGAGGACTGGGGCAGCACGCCGGCGGCGATCAGCAACTGCCTGGACGTGGCGGACGAGACCGACACGCAGGTCGCCATCCACTCCGACACGCTCAACGAGTCGGGCTTCGTCGAGAACACCATCGCCGCGGTGGGCGGACGCGGCATCTGCGCCTTCCACACCGAAGGTGCCGGCGGCGGCCATGCACCGGACATCCTGCGCGTGGTGGGCGAGGACAACTTCCTGCCCTCCTCCACCAACCCGACCATGCCCTACACCGGCAACACGCTCGACGAACACGTCGACATGCTGATGGTGTGCCACCACCTGGACGCCGGCATTGCCGAGGACCTGGCCTTTGCCGAGAGCCGCATCCGCAAGGAGACCATCGCCGCCGAAGACATCCTGCACGACCTGGGCGCCATCAGCATGATGAGCAGCGACAGCCAGGCGATGGGCCGCGTCGGCGAGGTGATCATCCGCACCTGGCAGACCGCGCACAAGATGAAGGGGCAGCGCGGCAAGCTCCCTGAAGACAACGAGCGCCACGACAACTTCCGCGTCAAGCGCTACGTCGCCAAGTACACCATCAACCCGGCGATCTCGCATGGCATCAGCCACGAGGTCGGCAGCGTGGAAGTGGGCAAGTGGGCTGACCTGGTGGTGTGGAAGCCAGCCTTCTTCGGCGTCAAGCCCTTCTGCGTCATCAAGGGCGGCTCCATCGCCCTGGCCGCGATGGGCGACCCCAACGCCAGCATCCCGACGCCGCAGCCGGTGCACTACCGCCCGATGTTCGGCGCCTTCGGCGGCTCGCTCGCGCGCAGCGCGCTCACCTTCGTCTCGCAGGCCGGGCTGGCCGCCGGCATCGGCGAGCGCTACGGCCTCGCCAAGACACTGAGCGCCGTGCGCAACGTCCGCGGGGTGCGCAAACAGCACATGGTGCACAACGCCTACACGCCGAAGATGGAGATCGACGCGCAGACCTATGCGGTGCGCGCCGACGGCCATCTGCTCACCTGCGAGCCGGCCAAATCGCTGCCGATGACGCAGCGCTATTTTCTGTTCTAGATCGCTCGCAGATGCCGCCGGATCCAGGCCGCCAGTGTTGGCTCGTCGAGCCCGCCGGCCGCCAAGTCCAGCACGGTGAGAACGCAGTCAACGTCGCTGGCCGTGAGTTCGAGTCCATTGAGCAGCAGGAACAACTCCAACGCGACGAAGGCGGTGCGCTTGTTGCCATCAACGAACGGATGATTGCGGGCGATGCCAAATGCATAGGCAGCAGCCAGGTCGGCGGCGTCAGGCCTGCCGTAGTTCGCAAGCTGCGGCGGTCGCGCAAGGGCCGATGCCAGCAGGTTCGCATCACGCACGCCCGGCGGCCCGCCGTGCTCCGCAAGTTGTTCTTCGTGCGCGAGGCGTACCACGTCCGGATCGAGCCAGACCCAGGCTCCCGGCGGCTTGCTCACTTGGCCAGCTCGCGCAGCACGTTGCGCCGCTTCTTCATGATCTGCCGCGCCGCGAGCATCTGCGCCTCGAAGTCGGTGCTGTAGGGCGTCAGCATGTACCCGCCTGCCGTTTCCGACACGAACAAGGTGTCACCCTTCTCCACCTTGAGGCGTGCCAGCATCTCCTTGGGCAGGATGACGCCGTACGAATTGCCGATCTGGGTGATCTTGAGCGCGGCCATGCCGTACCCCTGAAGTTATAACGATTGTTATTATCCGTCGCCAACCCGACCCGAATCAAATCCTCCGCGCCATGCTCACCGTCAACAAACTCATGCCGCAAGGCCAGGGGCTCGCCGCCGTGCTGGTGCGGCGCGCCGCCACCATCGAACTCGACTGGGACGTGCGCCAGAAGAGCCGCTTCAACGTCACGGATTCGCAAGGGCGCGAGCTCGGCGTGTTCCTGCCGCGCGGCACCGCCGTGCGCGGCGGCGACATCCTGGTGGCCGAAGACGGCTCGCTGGTGCGCGTGCTGGCCGCGCCGCAGCCGGTGCTGGTGATCACGCACTGCACGCAACACGGCACGCCCTTCGACCTGACACGCGCGGCCTACCACCTGGGCAACCGGCACGTGCCGATCGAGCTCAAGCCGGACCACCTGAAGATCGAGCCTGACCATGTGCTGGCCGAGATGCTGCGTTCGATGCACCTGATCGTGCGCGAGGCCAATGAAGGCTTCGAACCCGAAGGCGGTGCCTATGGCGCGGGCGCGCACGGACATTCGCACGATCACGGACATGCACATGGCAAAGGCACGAAGCCACTGGTGCTGGCGCCTGAACTGCTTGACGCGCACGACCCTTCGCACGGGCACGACCACGGGCATGGCCACGCGCACTGACATGCCGGACCCCGGCGACGCGCCCAACCCTCACGGCCTGCTGCAACTGATCTGGCTCGCCTCGCCTGCTTTGCCCGTGGGCGGCTTCTCGTACTCCGAAGGGCTGGAAGCGGCCATCGACATGGCCGGCATCGACACCGAGGCACGCGCGGCCGACTGGCTGTCCGACCAATTGCACCTGGCGCTGGCACGGGCCGACCTGGCGGTGGTGGCGCAAGCCATCCCGGCCTGGCAGTGCCAGGACCACGCCCGCGTGGCCCAGCTCAACGCGTGGGTGCTGCAAACGCGCGAAACAGCCGAATTCCTGCTGCAGACCGAGCAGATGGGGCGCTCCTTCGTCGAGTGGCTCAAGCTGCACCACGCCGATGCCGCCGAAGCCTTTGCCGGCCTGCCCGTGACCTACCCGGTGGCTTTCGCCTTTGCCGCGGCCCGCGCCCAGGCATCACCGCGCGACGGCTGCCTGGCCTTTGCCTTCGGCTGGGCCGAGAACATGATCGGTGCCGCGGTGAAGGCCGTGCCGCTCGGCCAGAGCGCGGGCCAGCGCATGCTGGCGCGGCTGGCGCGCGAGATTCCCGATGCGGTGGCACGCGCCGTGCTGCTCAATGACGACGAACGACAGTCCTTCACCCCGCAACTGGCGGTGCTGTCGGCACGCCACGAAACCCAGTATTCACGCCTCTTCCGAAGCTAGACCATGACCTCCCCGCTCCACCACATCGCCCGCCGCACCAAGAAACTGCCCCCTCTGCGCGTGGGCATCGGCGGCCCGGTCGGCTCCGGCAAGACGACCTTGCTCGAGATGCTGTGCAAGACGATGCGCGACAAGTACGACCTGATCGCCATCACCAACGACATCTACACCAAGGAAGACCAGCGCCTGCTGACGGTGGCCGGCGCGCTGCCGGCCGAACGCATCATGGGCGTGGAAACGGGCGGCTGCCCGCACACCGCCATCCGTGAAGATGCTTCCATCAACCTGGAGGCGATCGACCGCATGCTGGGCGAGTTTCCTGATGCCGACGTGGTGTTCGTGGAAAGCGGCGGCGACAACCTGGCCGCCACCTTCAGCCCCGAGCTGAGCGACCTGACGATCTACGTGATCGACGTGGCGGCGGGCGAGAAGATTCCGCGCAAGGGTGGTCCCGGCATCACCAAGAGCGACCTGTTCGTGATCAACAAGACCGACCTGGCGCCCTACGTCGGGGCCGACCTGGGCGTGATGGAGCGCGACACCCAGCGCATGCGCCAGGCCAGGCCCTATGTGATGACCAACCTGAAGACGCAGGACGGCGTCGCCCAGGTGGTGGCTTTCATCGAGCAGCGCGGCATGCTGGCCGCGGGCTGAGGCGGCGGGGCGCTCAGGATTCGGTTTCGGCCTGCAGTGCCGCGCACGAAGGCTTGCAGATCATTTCCTGGCGGCCGAGCACACGGGTGGCCTGCAGCTGCACGGCGGTGCGGTGCTTGCCGCACTTGAAGCACGAGCGGGTGGTGCCGGCGCCGGCGTAGAGCGAGCCGCTCTCCTTGGAAGCGTAGCGCAAGCCGTTATCGCTGATCTTGGTGCCCTTGGTTTGCGTCATGTAACTGTCCTGTTCGATCCGTGGGAGGCCACGGGTCTGGGTGATGGTTGATCTGATCTCATTCGCCGTCCGGGCGGCAGGCCGCCCGGATGATGCGTGCCGTCGGGTTGGGCTCCATGTCCTTGAAGAGCATCCGGCGCCGGTTGTCGCTGTAGTCGGTCCGCAAGTAGGGTTCGCCCTGCCACAGCGCTTGCATGTAGTAGGCCACGTAAAGGTAGTCCGCCCGCATGGCCTGGCAATCGAAGACCACGCGCGCCTCGTAGGAGCGATAAGGCCGCCCTTCCCAGTTGTTGCGCAGGCGGGCCCGGTTCACGCGCAGGCTCATGGTCATTCGGCCGCCATCGGTCTTCAGGGCCACGGGGTCCACCTGCACGGTGTCCGTATTGGGGGAAATGGGGTCGCCGCGGACGGTGAACCAGTCGGCGCAGGCGGGCGCCGCGGCACAGCACAGTCCCACCAGCGCGAGCCATTTCCTCAAAGAGACCTCGTGACAGATTAGAAACATTTCAATTCTACCGTTGCGCACTGACCGGAAAGTCAGTTCCGGCGGTCCGGCAAGCGGCCGCGGAGGATTTGCAACGGCCGGCCAAAGCCGAACACTTGCCAGGCCCCGGGGGAGGTCTGCGCTGGGGCCACGGGAGGGACAAATCCGAACACCCCGCGGCCCCGAAATTCCTAGAATTTGAGCAGCCACTAACCAGGAGAGGCAGCATGACCGGCACCCACCCGAACAACCAGGTTCCCGAGCTCAAGGACTACAACGTCTACACCACCGATCCGGTGCTGCGCCGTGCCGTCGAGCGCGGCGGCGCCCAGTGGCGCGACGCGGAACTGGTGCGCCAGGGTGCCGAATACGGGGCCGAAGCCACGCTGCGCCTGGCCGAGGACGCGAACCGCTACGAGCCCGAGCTGCAGACGCTGTCGCCGCTGGGCGATCGCATCGACTTCGTCAAGTTCCATCCGAGCTGGCACGCCATGATCACCATTGCCCGGCGCAACGGCATCACCAACCTGCCCTACGTCGACGAGCGCCCCTCGGCCTGGACCGCCTACGGCGCCACGCTGTACATGAACGCGCAGATCGAATCCGGCACGAACTGCCCGAACACCATGACCAAGGCCTGCGTGCCGGTGCTGCGCAACAACAAGCCGCTGTTCGAGACGCTGTGGCCCAAGCTGGCCAACACCGAGCACGACGCGCGCGACATCCGCCTGACCGACAAGCACTCGATCACCGTCGGCATGGGCATGACCGAGAAGCAGGGCGGCAGCGACCTGCGCAGCAACACCACGCGCGCCGTGCCAGCCGGCTCGGGCCCGTGGGGCGAGGAATTCCTGCTGACCGGCCACAAGTGGTTCTTCTCGGCGCCGATGTGCGACGGCCACCTGGTGCTGGCCAAGACCGACGAGCACGGCTCCTCCTGCTTCTTCGTGCCGCGCTGGCGGCCGGACGGCACGAAGAACCCAATCCACATCCAGCGCCTGAAGGAAAAGGTGGGCAACCGCTCCAACTCCAGCAGCGAGGTGGAATTCAAGGAAGCCTGGGGCGTGCTGGTGGGCGGCGAAGGCCGCGGCATCCCGACCATCATCGAAATGGCCACCAACACCCGGCTCGACTGCGCGCTGGCCAGTGCCGGCTACATCCGCCAGGCGCTGGCGCAGTCGCTGCACTACACGCGGCACCGCCACGCCTTCGGCAAGGCGCTGATCGACCAGCCGGTGATGACCGAACTGCTGGCCGACATGGCGCTGGAGGCCGAATCCGCCACGCTGCTGGCGATGGACCTGGCCTCGCACTTCGGCTCCGACGACCCGGCCGACCTGGCCTGGCGCCGCCTGATGACGCCGGCCGCCAAGTTCTGGAACTGCAAGCGCGCAGTGGGCCTCACCGGCGAGGCGATGGAAGTCTTCGGCGGCAACGGCTACGTGGAAACCGGCCCGATGGGTCGCCTGTTCCGCGAAGCCCCGGTCAACTCGATCTGGGAAGGCTCGGGCAACGTGATGGCGCTCGACGTGCTGCGCGCCGTGGCGCGCAACCCGGAAGACGCGCACCGCGTGCTCGACCACCTGCACGACGTGGCCTCGCAAGAGCCGCGCGTGCGGGCCCAGGCCACCGCGCTGCGCGACGCGATCAAGCTGCCGCCGCAGGAGCTCGAGCGCCAGGCACGCCGCTTCACGCAGCGCCTGGTGCTGACCGCGCAGGCCTGCCTGATGCTGCAGCACGCCAGCGCCGAGGCGTCGGCCGCCTTCATCGGCAGCCGCTTCGATCCCGACTGGGGGCCGGTGACCGGCATCAGCTCGGGCACCGACAACCCGGCCGCCCTGCTGCGCGCCGCCTGGAGTGATTGAGACGCCCCCCGTTTGGCCGGCTCACTTCGTGTAGCCGTCCGATACCCCCACTGGGGGGCGCACCCAGCGGTCTGGCAAAGCCAGTCCCGCGGGTGCCTTGGCATGGGCCTGCTCCGCGGCCCTGGACATTGCGGAGCATGAAAACACGCGGCGCATCGAACGCCATTGACGACAACCAGAGAGGAGACAGACAGCATGGACTTCGTTTCATTGATCGACGAGCAGGCGCGCGCACAGCCTGCCAAGGCCTGCCTCAGCGCCGGCGCACAGCAGTTCAGCTATGCCGAGCTGGCCGAGCAGACGCGGCGCGCCGCCACCGCGCTGCGCCAGCAGGGCATCGGCAAGGGCGACAAGATCGGCCTGCTTTGCTACAACACGCCGGGCTTCGTCATCGCGCTGTTCGGCGCCTGGCGCATCGGCGCGGTGGTGGTGCCGATCAACCACAAGCTGCAGGCGCCCGAGGTGGAGTACGTGCTGCGCCACTCGGGCAGCAAGCTGTGCGTGGTCGACGGCGCGCTCGCGCCGCTGGCGCAACGCGTCAACGCCGCCGTGCAATGGCTCAGCACCGACACGCCGGCACCCGGCCTGGCCAGCTTCGACGAACTGGTGGCGCAAGCCGCACCGAGCGACGAGCAGGCGCCGCCCGCGCCCAACGACATGGCGGAGATCCTCTACACCTCGGGCACCACCGGCCACCCCAAGGGCTGCCTGCACACGCACGCCAACGTGTTCCTGGCCGCGCTGTGCGCCGCCACCGGCACCTCGATGTCGCGCAACGACCGCACCCTGATCGCCATGCCGGTGTGGCATTCCTCGCCGCTGAACAACTGGCTGCTGGGCACGCTGGTGGTCGGCGGCAGCGTGGTGCTGCTGCGCGAGTACGCGCCCAAGGCATTCCTCGACACGCTGGCGGCCGAACGCATCACCTTCACCTTCGGGGCACCGATCGCCTTCCTGGCGCCGCTGTCGGTGGTGCCGAACGTGCAGGACTACGACCTCGGCGCGATGCGCATGTGGGCCTATGGCGGCGGCCCGCTGGGCGCCGACATGGCCCGCAAGCTGGCCGCCGCCTACCGCAGCGACCGCTTCGTGCAGGTCTACGGCATGACCGAATCCGGCCCGCTGGGCACCATCCTGTTCCCGGAAGAAGCGGTGAGCAAGGCCGGCTCGATCGGCCGCGCCGGCGTGCCGGGCGTCTCGGTGCAGGTGCGCACCGCCGAGGGCGCGCTGTGCCGCCCGGGCGAGGTGGGCGAGATCCACCTGCGTTCGCCGGCAGTGATGAAGGGCTACGTCGACAACCCCGAGGCGACCGCCGCGGCCTTCGACGCCAACGGCTGGTACCGCACCGGCGACCTCGCGCAGGTCGATGAAGACGGCTACCTGTTCATCGTCGACCGCCTCAAGGACATGATCATCACCGGCGGCGAGAACGTCTATTCGAAGGAAGTGGAAGACGTGCTGAGCGTGCATCCGGCGGTGCAGGACGTGGCCGTCATCGGCCGGCCGCACCCCGAATGGGGCGAGACCGTGACCGCGGTGGTGGTGCTGCGCCCGGGCCAGTCGGCCGATGCCGAGCTGTTCACCGAGTTCCTGGCGCCCAAGCTGGCGCGCTACAAGCTGCCGCGCAGCTACGAGTTTCGTGAGTCGATTCCGCGTACCGCCACCGGCAAGCTGCTCAAGCACCAGCTGCGCGACTGAGTTCCACAGCTGAGCAGTCCCCTCGCGTGAAGTAGCCAGCGCCAGCGCGGCGCCTACTTCACGCGCTGCTTTTCCAGCTTGCGCGCCAGCGTGCGGCGGTGCATGCCCAAGCGCCGCGCGGTCTCCGAGATGTTGAAGTTGGTCTCGGCCAGCATCTCGTGGATGCGTTCCCACTCCAGCGTCTTGATCGAGGTGGCGCGCTGCGTCAGCTCGACCTCGGTGCTGCCTTCGACGCGCCCGAAGGCGGCCTCGATGTCGTCGGTGTTGGAGGGCTTGGCCAGGTAGTGGCAGGCGCCCAGCTTGACCGCCTCGACCGCGGTGGCGATGCTGGCAAAGCCGGTCAGCACCACGATCTGCATGGCCGGGTCGTGCGCGTGCAGCGCCTGCACGCAGGCCAGCCCGGTGGCATCGCCCTCCAGCTTCAGGTCGACCACCGCGTAGGCCGGCGAATGGCTGCGCAGCAATTCTTCCACCGCCTCCAGCCGGGTCGCGTGCAGCACCGTGTAGTCGCGCCGCTCGAAGGAGCGGCTCAGGGTGCGGGCAAAGGCGGCGTCGTCTTCGACCAGCAGCAGCAATCGTTCAGTGGACTCGGTCATGCTTGTCTTCGAGCGTGATGGCCGCCAGCGGCAGCGTGATGATGACTTCGGCGCCGCCTTCGGGCCGGTTGCGTGCCGCGACCGTGCCGCCCAGCGTGCGCGCCACGTTGACCGAGAGGAACAGGCCCAGCCCGCCGCCGGGGCGCCCCTTGCTCGACTGGTAGGGCTTGCCGAACTGCTCGAGGATGTCGGGCCGAAAACCCGGCCCCATGTCGGTCACCGTCAGCACCAGCGCGTCGTCGACATGGTCGACCACCAGCGCCAGGTGGTGCGGCGAGGCTTCCAGCGCGTTGTCCAGCACGTTGCAGATCATCTGCTGCAGCGCGGAGTCGGACACCACCGGCATGTCGTGCCCGAAGCGGTTGTCGTAGCTGAACGATTCCACCGGCCGCGTGCTTTCCCATTCCTGCACCACGTCGTCGAGGAATTCGAGGATGGTGGTCTTTTCCGGATCGTCGCCGCGCGTCTCGCCGGCCGATTGCAGGATGCCGCTGAGGATCGCCTTGCAGCGCGTGACCTGCGCCTGCATCTCCTCGACCTCTTCCAGCAGCACCGGGTCGGAGCTGAACGCCGGCATGTGGTACCAGTCGCCCAGGATCACCGACAAGGTGGCCAGCGGCGTGCCCAGTTCATGCGCCGCGCCCGAAGCCAGCAGGCCGATGCGCACGATGTGCTCTTCTTCCGCGGCACGCTGGCGCAGGTCGGCCAGGCGGGCGTCGCGCTTGCGCAGGTTGCGGTGGATGCGCCCGACGAACACCACCAGCAGCGAGGCGACCAGCACGAAGCAGATCAGCATGCCCTGGATGTAGTGGCTGCGCAGGCCCAGGTCGTGGTCGAGCGGCAGCGTGGGCGGCCCGGAGAACATGGCCAGCCCGGCGACGCAGGCGACGGTGGTGGCCACCAGCGACCAGGTGAGCCAGGGCTTGAGCAGCACCGCGCCGAGCATCACCTGCAGCAGGAACAGGAACACGAAGGGGTTGGTGGCGCCGCCGCTCAGGTAGAGCTGGGCGGTGAGCACGCCGACGTCGACCAGCAGCGCGACGAACAGCTCGTAGTTGGGCACCACGCGATGGGTGCGCCAGTGCAGCATGCTGACCACGTTGAACACCGCCAGGCAGCCCACCACGATCAGCATGGCGTGCAGCGGCAGCGCGATGGCGAAGCCGAAATACACCACGCCGATGGTGGCGATCTGGCCGACCACGGCAATCCAGCGCAGCTGCACCAGCAACTGCATGTTCTTGTGGGTGGCGTCGTCGTAGTTGATGGCGACGGCGCGTTCGGCGCGGCTCGCCGCCCCCAGCGGCGCCGGCGCCGAGGCCAGGCCGGTGTGCGCGCTGGTGGCCCAGGCCACGGCGGGGCTGTCGGTTTGGGTGTCCATGCCCCCGATTTTCGCCGCTCGCGTCAGTGCGGTCCGTCGCGCCGGCGGCGCAGCGCCCGTTCGTCGCGCAGCACGTAGGCGCCAACGCCCAGCATCATCAGCGCCATGGCGAACCAGGTGAGCGCGTAGACCAGGTGGTTGTTGTGGAAGGCGATCACGGTGAGGCCGCCGACCGGCGTCGTGGTCGAGGCGGGTGTCGTGGCCGGTGTGGCATCCGCGTCCGCATCGGCGTCAATGAAGTACGGCGCCACGTTGTCCAGCCCGCGCGCCGCGGCAATCGCCGCCACGTCGCGCGAATACCAGCGGTCGGCCTCGGGATCGTTGTCGCGCATGAAGGAGCCGTCCGGCTCGCTCACCCGCAGCAGCCCCGTCACGCGCACCGGCCCGGTGCTCTCGCCCGCTGCCGCCGCCTCCCGGCCGCGCCGCGCCGCCGACGGCACGAAGCCACGATTGACCAGCACGATGGTGCCATCGTCATCCCGCTTTAAGGGGGTCAGAACCCAATAACCGCTGCCCAGTTCGGTGCTGGCCTGGACCAGGGTCTCGTTGTCGTGCTGGAAGCTGCCGCTGACCTCGACGTGGCGGTAGGCGTCGCGCGCCGCGTCGACCTGCGGCCACTGGTCGGGGCCGGGTGCCGGCACGGGGGCCGCGTGCACGCGTGAGTCGACACGCTCGATGAGATCGAGCTTCCAGGCGCGGCGCTCGACCTGCCAGATGCCCAGCGCCAGGAAACCGGCGAACAAGGCCAGCTGCACCAGCGCAACGGCGGCCAGGAAGGCCGCCGAGTGGGGTTCGCGCTGTCGAGCGCGGCCCTCCGCGGGAGGGCGCTGGCCGGAATCGCTCAAGGCATCGGGTGGGTAGCGGTCGGCATCATGTTGGTGTTGAGGTGGAACATCACCCACAACGAGCCGCTCAGGGTGATGACCACCAGCACCATCGTGAAGATCAGCGCCAGCATGTTCCAGCCGCCTTCGGACTTGGTGTCCATGTGCAGGAAGTAGATCATGTGGACCACGATCTGCACCGCGCCCAGCGCGAGGATGACGAAGCCGGTGGTGCTCGACGATTCGAACATCTTGCCCATGACGACCCAGAACGGGATCGCCGTGAGGATCACCGACAGGATGAAGCCGGTGGCATAGCCCTTGAAGGTGCTGTGGCTGGCGGCCGTTTCGTCGTGGTGGTGGTCGTCGTGCGCGTCGTGGTGCGCGCCGTGCGAAGAGTTGTCGTGTGCTGCGCTCATGGCAACGATCCCATCAGGTAGACAAAGGTGAAGACGCCGATCCAGACCACGTCCAGAAAGTGCCAGAACATCGACAGGCACATCAGGCGGCGCTTGTTCTCGCGAATCAGGCCGTGCTTGCCGACCTGGAACATCAGCGTGATCAGCCAGACGATGCCGAAGGTGACGTGCAGGCCGTGGGTGCCGACCAGCGCGAAGAAGGCGGTGAGGAAACCGCTGCGCTGCGGGCCGGCGCCTTCGTGGATCAGGTGCGCGAACTCGTACAGCTCCAGGCCCAGGAAGCAGGCCCCCAGCACGCCGGTGACGGCCAGCCAGATGAGCGTGGGGCGCACGCGGTTGCGCTGCATCTCGAGCACGGCAAAACCGTAGGTGATCGACGAGAGCAGCAGGAAGGTGGTGTTCATCGCCACCAGCGGCAGGTCGAACAGCTCGGCGCCGGACGGGCCGGCGGCGTAGTTGCGGCCCAGCACGCCGTAGGTCGCGAACAGGCAGGCAAAGATGAGGCAGTCGCTCATCAGGTAGAGCCAGAAACCCAGCAGCGTCCCGTTCTCGGGATGGTGCTCGGTGCGCATGTAGAAGCGCGAGCTCACGTCGGCGCCCGGGGCGCCGTTCAGGGTGGTGGAGGCGTTGTTAGACATGGGCGGCCAGGAGTCGCGTGCGTTCGTTCTCGACACGAACCACTTCGTTCGCGGGGATGTGGTAATCGCGCTTGTAGTTGAAGGTGTGGATGATGGTTGCGGCGATGGTCAGGAAGAAGCTCACGCCGGCGATCAGCCACATGTGCCAGATCATGGCGAAGCCGAACACCATCGACAGGGCCGCGATGATGAAGCCGGCGCCGGTGTTCTTGGGCATGTGGATCGGGATGAAGCCGTCCAGCGGACGCTTGAAGCCGTGGCGCTTCATGTCGTACCAGGCGTCGTTGTCGTGCACCACCGGCGTGAAGGCGAAGTTGTAGGCCGGCGGCGGCGACGAGGTCGACCATTCCAGCGTGCGGCCATCCCACGGGTCGCCGGTGTGGTCGCGCAGTTGTTCGCGGCGCTGGAAGCTGACGAACAGCTGGACCAGGAAGCTGCCGATGCCCAGCGCGATCAGCACGGCGCCGAAGGCGGCGATCTGGAACCAGATCTGCAGCGACGGGTCGTCGAAGTGGCTCAGGCGGCGCGTCACGCCCATCAGGCCGAGCACGTACAGCGGCATGAAGGCGAAGAAGAAGCCGATCTGCCAGAACCAGAACGAGCACTTGCCCCAGAACGGGTCGAGCTTGTAGCCGAAGGCCTTGGGGAACCAGAAGTTGATGCCCGCCATGAGGCCGAACAGCACGCCGCCGATGATCACGTTGTGGAAGTGCGCAATGAGGAACAGGCTGTTGTGCAGCACGAAGTCGGCCGGCGGCACCGCCAGCAGCACCCCGGTCATACCGCCGATCACGAAGGTGACCATGAAGCCCACGGTCCACAGCATCGGCACTTCGAAGTTGATGCGGCCGCGGTACATGGTGAACAACCAGTTGAAGATCTTCGCCCCGGTCGGGATCGAGATGATCATGGTCGTGATGCCGAAGAAGGAGTTGACGCTCGCCCCCGACCCCATGGTGAAGAAGTGGTGCAGCCACACCAGGTACGACAGGATGGTGATCACCACGGTGGCGTAGACCATCGACGCATAGCCGAACAGGCGCTTGCGGCTGAAGGTGGAGACCACTTCCGAGAAGATGCCGAACACCGGCAGCACCAGGATGTAGACCTCGGGGTGGCCCCAGATCCAGATCAGGTTGACGTACATCATGGCGTTGCCGCCAAGGTCGTTGGTGAAGAAGTTGGTGCCGACGTAGCGGTCGAGCGAGAGCATGGCCAGCACGGCGGTGAGCACCGGGAAGGCGGCCACGATCAGCACGTTGGTGCACAGCGCGGTCCAGGTGAACACGGGCATCTTCATGAGCGTCATGCCCGGCGCGCGCATCTTGACGATGGTGGCGATCAGGTTGACGCCCGAGAGCAAGGTCCCGACCCCCGCAATCTGCAATGACCAGATGTAGTAGTCGACCCCCACGTCAGGGCTGAAGGCAATGCCCGACAGCGGCGGATAGGCCAGCCAGCCGGTCTTGGCGAACTCGCCCACGAACAGCGAGGCCATCACCAGCACGGCGCCGAAGGTGGTCATCCAGAAGCTGAAGTTGTTCAGGAACGGGAAGGCCACGTCGCGCGCGCCGATCTGCAGCGGCACCACGAAGTTCATCAGGCCGGTGACCAGCGGCATCGCCACGAAGAAGATCATGATCACGCCGTGCGCGGTGAAGACCTGGTCGTAGTGGTGCGGCGGCAGGAAGCCGGCGTTGTCGCCGAAGGCAATCGCCTGCTGGGCGCGCATCATGATGGCGTCGGAGAAGCCGCGCAGCAGCATCACGATGCCCAGCACGATGTACATGATGCCGATCTTCTTGTGGTCGATGCTGGTGAACCAGTCGCGCCACAGGGTGCCCCACACCTTGAAGTAGGTGAGCGCCGCCAGCAGCGCGATGCCGCCGAGCGCCACGGCGATGAAGGTCATCACCAGGATCGGCTCGTGGTAGGGAATGGCTTCCAGGGTCAGTCGACCGAAGATCAGCTTGGTCAGGTCTAGATGGTCGAGCATCGTCAATCTCGAAGGCAAAGGGAAAAGCGGGGCGAAGGGGTCGGCCACGTGGGGGCCGGCCGCGACGGTGCGGATGCGCGAAGGGTCGGGTGCGTCATGGGCTTACTGGACGACCGTCGGGGTGTCGGCGGTGAGGCCGACATCGCCGACGCGGCACATGGCGGCCACGTAGGTGCGCACTGGCGAGTTGTCGTGGTCGGGCCACAGCGGCCGCGTCGCGGTGTTGTAGGCACCGTCGGCACCGGGAATGCCGCCCTTGGCGTCGATCGCCATCATGTCGCTCATGCACATCTTGTTCTTGTCGACGCAGCGGTTGACCACCGCCTCGAACAGCGCCGGGTCGACCGTTGCGTAGCGGCGCACCGGCTCGCGTTCGCTGGGTTGCTCGAGCTTGACGTAGTCGGCGCGCCCGAGGCTGCCGCCGCCGTCCTTGGTGGTCTTGACCCACTTGTCGAAGTCCGCCTGGCTCAGGCCGTGGAACTTGAACTTCATGTGCGAGAAGCCGGCACCGCTGTAGTTGGCGGAGAAGCCGTCGTATTCGCCGGCCTTGTTGATGACCGCGTTGAGCTTGGTTTCCATGCCGGGCATGGCGTAGATCTGGCCTGCCAGCGCCGGGATGTAGAAGGAGTTCATCACCGAGGAAGCGGTGATCTTGAAGCGCACCGGCACGTCGACCGGCGCCGCCAGCTCATTCACGGTGGCGATGCCCTGCTCGGGGTAGATGAAGAGCCACTTCCAGTCCAGCGCCACCACTTCGATGGTCATCGGCTCCATGCCGACGGGCACCGGGCGGTGCTGGTCGATGCGGTCGAGCGGGCGATAAGGGTCGAGCGTGTGGGTGCTGATCCAGGTGATGGCGCCCAGCGCGATGATGATCAGGAGCGGCGCGGTCCAGATCAGGAGTTCGATCTGCGTGGAGTGGTCCCAGTCGGGCGAGTAAGTCGCTTCCTTGTTCGACTGGCGGTAGCGCCAGGCAAAGAAGAAGGTCATCAGGATCACCGGAACGATGATCAGGAGCATCAGCACGGTCGAGACGACGATCAGACGGCCTTGCTGCGAGGCGATGTCACCGGAGGGGTTCATGACCACCGTGTTGCACCCTGCCAACAGGACGAGGGGCAACAGGAAGAGGCCGCGGAGTATTTTTCGGGGGAGCATGCCGGTAATGTGGAAGCGTGCGAAAGGCAAAGGGATCACAATCTACGCGAAAAGCACCCACAGGGATATTGGACGTTTTGTCCTAGCGCGGCAATACTGGATGCGGGACATTGGAAGCCTCCAAACGACACGGGAAAGTTCGGAACCAAGATGACAGCCAGCATTCTTTCAAGTACCACCGAAGCCGAACTCCACTCGACCCAACACGAAGGGCCGCAGGGGGACACCAACCACACGCGCATCGCCCCCGGCGAAATTGCCATCGGCGTGGTGATCGGCCGGGCCTCTGAATATTTCGACTTCTTCGTCTACGGCATCGCCTCGGTGCTTGTGTTTCCGGCGGTGTTCTTCCCCTACGTCGACCGGCTCACCGGAACGCTGATGGCCTTCGTCATCTTCTCCTTCGCCTTCATCGCGCGGCCCTTTGGCACCGTGCTGTTCATGAAGATCCAGCAACGCTACGGGCGCGAGGCCAAGCTCACCGCCGCACTGTTCCTGCTGGGCATCTCGACCGCCGGCATCGCCTTCCTGCCCGGCTACGGCTCCTGGGGCATGGGCATCATCGTGGCGCTGTCGCTGCTGCGGGTCGGCCAGGGCCTGGCGCTGGGCGGCGCCTGGGACGGCCTGCCTTCGCTGCTGGCCCTGAATGCGCCGGCCAGCCGCCGCGGCTGGTACGCCATGCTGGGCCAGTTGGGCGCGCCGCTCGGCTTCCTGGTGGCCAGCGCGCTGTTTGCGTATCTCTACGCGTCGCTGCCCAAGGACGACTTCCTGATCTGGGGCTGGCGCTATCCGTTCTACGTGGCCTTTGCCATCAACGTGGTGGCGCTGTTCGCCCGCCTGCGCCTGGTGGCCACCAACGAATACGCCCACCTGCTCGATGAAAACGAGCTGGAACCGGTGAGCGTGACCGAGCTGGTGCGCGACCAGGGCTACAACCTCGTCATCGGCGCTTTTGCCCCGCTGGCCAGTTACGCACTTTTCCACTTGGTAACGGTTTTCCCGCTGTCGTGGATCCTGCTGTACGGCACCCAGTCGGTCAACGAGTTCCTGGTGGTGCAGATGTTCGGCGCCGTGCTGAGCGCCGGCGCCATGGTCGCCTCCGGCAAGATCGCCGACAGTTTCGGCCGCCGCCGCACGCTCGGCACGCTGGCGGTGCTGATCGGCATCTTCGCCCTCTTCTCGCATCCCCTGCTCACCGGCGGGCGCGCGGGCGAAAACGCCTTCATCCTGATCGGCTTCGTGCTGCTGGGCCTCTCGTACGGCCAGGCCGCGGGCTCGGTCACCTCCAACTTCGAGCAGCGCTATCGCTACACCGGCGCGGCCCTCACGGCCGACCTGGCCTGGCTGATCGGTGCCGCCTTTGCACCGCTGGTGGCGCTGGGCCTGTCGGCCAAGTTCGGGCTCGGCTTCCTCAGCCTGTACCTGCTGTCCGGCGCCGTCGGCACGCTGCTGGCCCTGCGCATCAACCGCTCGATCGAGCGCGACTAGGAAGCGGCCGCACCCCGGAAAACCAGGGCCGCCATGCGGCCCTTTTTCGTGGCCAGGCAGCCACCTTGAAGTAATCAGAAAGTACCCACACAATGTCGAGTTGTGTAGATTCGTAAAAGTTACTTCGGGAACATTTCAAATGCCATCGACCATCGATTCCGCCTCGCCGCCGGGCCTGCTGGGCGCGCTGCGGAACATGCCGCTGTTCAAGCAACGGCAGCTGGCCGCCTACCAGCGCCGGTTCCTGGAGAACGCCAGCGAGAACCTCTTCATGGGCCGCTTCGACAGCTTCGAAGGCGCGCTGGCGCAGGTGCCCAAGCACAAGCCGACCGGCTACGACAACGCCGAATCGGCCAAGCTGGCCTACACCTCGCAGATCACCTCGTGGGACTACCCGGTGCTGTTCTGGCTGCAGCGGGCCTTTGGTGACGGGCTCTCCAGCGTGTTCGACCTGGGCGGCCACGTCGGCATCAAGTACTACGCGTTCAAGCGCACCCTGCCCTTCCCCGCCGGCCTGCGCTGGACCGTGTGCGACGTGCCGGCGGTCGTCAAGGAAGGCGCCGAGATCGCCACCCACCGCGATCCAACGCAGCAACTGGGCTTCACATCGGACTACGCGCAAGCCAGCGGGCACGACATCCTGCTGGCCTCCGGCAGCCTGCAGTACCTGCCGATACGGCTGGTGGAAATCCTGCGCACGCTGCCCGTCAAGCCCCGTCGCATCCTGCTCAACACCACCGCCGCGCACACCGAAGAGACCTTCTACACCGTCAACAGCATCTCGACCGCCTTCTGCGCCTACCGCATCCAGTCGTGGGAAGAACTCAAGGAAGAGCTTAAAAGCGCGGGCTATGCGCGCGTCGACACCTGGCAGAACGACGGCAAGCCGATCGGCGTGCCCTTTGAACGCGGCGGCGACCTGGCGTACTACGCCGGCGGCTATTTCCAACTGCAGGGCGGCTGAGGCAGTCGGCGCGGCGCAGGCGCTACCACCGGACCTTGGCGCCGATGCTGCCTTGCAGCGACGACTTGACGCGTGCGTCGCCGCCGATGTCGAACACATGTCCCAGTTCGCCGTAAGCGCTGACGGCCGGTGACAAGGCCACGGTGGCGCCCACGGCCAGGTCCAGCGAGGTGTAGCCACTGGCACTGCCCAGTGCGGTCACGGCGGCCGGATTGATGAAGCTCACCACGTCGGAGCCGCCGCTGGCGAAGTAGACGTTGGCCCGGCCGTAGGGTTGAACACGCCCGACCGACGTCGCGACATCGCCCTTGATGCGCAGGCCCAGTCGCCCGATCCAGCCGCCATCGGCATCCTGCTGCACCGCGGCGCCCGAAATCGCCACGTCGTCGAAGCGGCCCTTCTGGTAGGCCAGTTGCGCCTGCGGCTCGAGGGTCCACGACGACACCAGCGGGAAGGCCTGCCCGACTTCGATGGAGGCGGTCCAGCTGTTGGCCTGGCCCGAGGCGCTGGGCGCCGTGTCCGGGCGCACGCTGTAGCGGTGGTCGCCCCACTGCACCACGCCATCGGCATAGCGGCCCGCCGCGTCCATCCATGTCGCATAGCCGCCGATGAAGCGGGACTGCAGATCGTTGTAGCCCACGCGTCGGATGCCGCCGCTGGCGTTGCCGGTCACGTCGGCACCGCCTTCCAGGTAGCCGAGGTACAGGCCGGTCTGCCACTGCGGCCCGGTCCACAAGTCGATCCCGGCCTGCAGGCCGTTGAGGTAGCCGTCGCTGTGCGGGCTCAACACGCCCTGCTGGCGGATGTCGACGTCGGTGTACACGGCGCGCGCCCATGCGCGCCTGGCCAGCCGCTCGGCGCCGTCCGCCGGCGCGCTGGTCGCGGGCGCATCGCCAGCGGCAAGGCTGGTCTCATCGCCGACGCGGCGATGCAGGTTGCCGAGCATGGCCAGATCGCCCTGCCGCAGTTGCGCCGGCAAGGCCGCGAAGGCGGGCGCCTCGACCCGGTAGGTCACGGGCGGCGGCGCCGGCGGGGTTGGTGGTGTGGGCGGCGTCGGCGCCGCCTCGGAGCGCAGGTACCAGTTCTCGCCGGCCCCGGCAGCATCGGCAGCGAACAGGCGGTATTCGTAGGCGCCGGCGTCCACGTGCGCGGCCTGCATCGCCAGCGCGCCCTTGGCCTTCGCCGAGGCCGCGACGGCATCGCCTTGCAGCACGAAGGCGTCCTTGCTGGTCTGCGCCGTGGTGGTGGCGCCATTGCTTGCGCTCACCACTTCGATGCCGTTGCCCGTGGTCGGCGCGCCCAGCCCGCCGCGGTTGACGACCTGCAAGGTGGTGTTGCCGCTCGCACTGGCGGCCGCCCCGTCCAGCACCAGCCGATCGCTGACGCTGCCGGCCCCGCCCAGCACGGTGCCGATGCGCAGGGTGGCGCCGTTGCCGACATAGGGGCCCGTCAGCGTCAGCGTGCTGCCGGCCACATCGCTCAGCAGGTTGACCGTGCCCGCGCTGGTCAACGCGCTCAGCTGCTGGTTGAAGCCGCCGGTGTCCAGCGTGGCGCCCGCCGCCACGGTGTGCGCGGAGCTCGGGCTGAAGGCGTTCGCGACGCCGGCCTTCAGCGTGCCCGCGTCGACGTGCGTCGCGCCGGTGTAGCTTTGCGCTGCGGCCAGCGTCACGGTGCCGGCCCCGGCCTGGGTCACGCTGCCGGCGCCGCTGATGACGCCGGCGAACACCGACGCGTCCGCCCGGTTGAACACCAGCGCGCCCTCGTTCGCAACGTTGCCCACCAGGTTCCCGCCGGTGCCGCCGTCGCCCAGTTGCAGCGTGCCGGCGGCAATGGTGGTGCCGCCGGTGTAGCCCTGGTCTGCCGTGAAGATGGTGGTGCCGGGCCCCACCAGGCTGAGCGAGCCGGGGCCGCTCACGACGCCGCCATAGTTGAAGCTGCCGCTGCGATTGACGACGAGGGCCGCGTTGTTGGCGATGTTCCCCGCCACGCTGCCGGTCGCGCCGCCATCGCCCAGTTGCAAGCTGCCTTCGCTGATGGTGGTGGTGCCCGCATAGCTGCTGTCGCCGGTGAGCACCAGCGTGCCGGCGCCGGCCTTGGTGAGCGCGCCGCCACCGGTGATCGGCTGCGCCAGGGTGACCGCGTGGCCGTTGGTGTCGATCTGCGCGCCGCCGCCTTCCGTGGTGATGGCACGCGTGGCGGCCGGCGAGAAATCACCGTCCAGCCGCAGCGTGCCGCCGTTGAAGCGCAGCGCGCCGGTCGCCGCGCCCAGGTTCGCATCGCTGGCCGCCGAGACGACACCACCGTCGATGTCGGTGCCCCCGGCATAGCTGTTGGCACCCGTCAGCTCCAAGGTCCCTGCGCCGATCTTGCGCAAGCTGCCGTCGCCCGACAGCACACCCGACCAGGTGGCGCCGAGGTTGTTCGTGTCGATGGTCGACGTGCTGCCGGCCGCCAGCGTGGCAGCGATGTCGGTGACCAGCGGGGTGCCGAGCACCTGCACCGTGCCGCCGCCCAGGTTGAAGGCCGCCGTGCCGCCCTGCCCGCCGTAGTGGTGGCCCAGCGACGTGCCGCCCACCTGCAAGGTGCCGCCCAGCAGGTTGTAGGTGCCATTGCCGCTGCCGCCCACATAAAGGCTCGCGTCGTTGGCAATGGTCAGCGTGCCGCCGGTCTGGTTGATCGTGCCGCTGCCCTGCAGGCTGGCGCTGCCCAGGAAGTTGCCGACGATGAGGCTCCCGCCTTGCACCGACACCTGCCCGGAGCCGCTCAGGTTCAGGGTGCCGGTGCTGGCCGCCGTGGCGGTCGCTCCTTCATTGCGTCCGAGCACCATGAAGCCCGGCCCGGTGAAGCTCAGGCTGCCCGCCGAGATGCTGTAGGTCCCGCTGCCGCCCTGGCTGCCGATGCTGAATGCCGTGCAATGCGCCGCGTCGCCGCAATGGTCGACCGACACGTTGCCACCGCTTTGCACCACGCTCCCGCTGCCGCCAAAGGAGCCGAGCGTCAGGGCCGTATCCAGCCTGAGATCGCCCCCGCTGACGGTGAGCCGGCCGACATTGGCGTCGGCCGTGGCATCCGCGCCCAGCCCCAGCACCAGGGAACTCAGGGTCGTGCTGCCGCTGGTCTGGGCCAGGGCACCGCCGCCGCCCACGATGATCTCGCCGCCGCCTGGGCTGCTGACGTGGCCGAAGGTGGCATTGTCGATCGTCAGCGTTCCGCTGCCCGCCTTGACGAACATGCCGTGGCTGGCATCCCACGCCTCCGCATCCAGTTGCACCTTGCCGGAAAAAGTCTGGTCGGAGTTGTCCAGCCCCACCACCAGCACCTTGCTGCCCACCACCACCGAGCCGGCCCCCGACAGCGCGGTCAGGGCGACGCCCGGCACCGGCGTGCCGCCGAGCAATGGCACCGGGCTGGTCACGGCGGACAGATCGAAGCTGGCCCCGGCCGCCACGTTCATCGACGTGAGGCCCAGGCTGCCGGTGGAGGACAGCGCCAGGCTGCCCTGCGTCACCGTCGTCGCGCCGGTGTAGAGGTTGAGGCCGCCGAGCGTCAGCGTTCCATCGCCCGTCTTGTTCAGGCCCCCGGCGCCGGACAGCACGCCGTTCCAGGTCGCACCGAGCCCGTTGGTGTCGATGGTGGAGGTGCCGCCCAGCGTGGCCGCCACATCGGTGGTGAGCGCGCTGCCGTACACCTGAACGGTGCCGCCTTGCAGGTTGAAGGCGTAGCTGCCCGCGAAGTTCTGGTAGTTGTGTCGCAGCGACGTACCGCCGATGCGCAAGGTGCCCCCCGACAGCGTGTACGTGCCGGCGCCGCCGCCGCCCAGGAACAGGTTGGCGGCGTTCTCGACGGTGAGCGTTCCACCCGTCTGGTTGAGGGTTCCCGTGCCCGCTGCACTCGAAAGCATGTTGCCCACGATGAGCGAGCCTTGCTGGAGGTTCACCTCGCCGCCGGCGATGTTGAGCGTGCCGCTGGTGGCGTCCGCGGCGCTGCGCCCCAGCACGATGAAGCCAGGCCCCGCGAAATTGAGCGTGCCGTTGGAAATGGTGTAACTGCCCGTGCCGCCCTGGTTGCCGATGTTGAGGGACACACAGCGCGCCGGATCGCCGCAGCCCTGGGTGAAGGTGACCGTGCCACCCGTCTGCGTGGCGGTGCCGGTGCCGCCAAAGGAGCCCAGGGTGAGGCTGGTGTCGATATTCAGATTGTCGCCGCTCACATTCAGTGCCGCGTTCGAACCCGCGCCCAAACCGACCACCGTGGCCGACAGCGCCGTCGTGCCACTGGTCTGCGCCGCGGCCCCCTCCAGCACGTAGAACTCGCCCTCCGCGGTCGGGCCCGTTCCGCCGATCGTGGCGCCGTCGAGGGTCAGCGTGCCGGTCCCGATCTTGGCGAGGATGCCGTGCGGGTCGGTGTTGGAGGGCCCTTCGAGGTTGACGGTGCCGGAGAAATTCGTGCTGCTGTTGTCGCTGCCGATGGCCAGCGTGCGCTCACCGACGTTGACCGTGCCGGACCCGGCCAGCGAGCCGAGCAACAGGTTCGGCGCGCCGCCAGTCGCCACGTCGGCCTGCGAAAGATCCAGCGTGCCGCCGCTGCCGATGTTCAGGCCGAAGCCATTGATCTGCCCGTTGCCGACCAGGCTCAAGCTGCCGGTGCCGAGCGTGCCCAACTGGATCACGGGCACCGGGTCGGCCGGGGCCGCATTCAGGATGCCGTCGGTGCCGACCGTGTAGGAGCCGCTGCCACCGGCGGTCGAGCCAATCTCGACCTGGTTGGTGTTGACGGTGCTCGATATCAGCGACTGCGCACTGCCGTCGTTGACGATGACCGCCTGCGCGAGCACCGAAGAAGGCACCCAAGCCGCCGACGAGCACACCAGCGCAGTGGCTGTCCCGATCTGGCGCAGCGTGAAGCGCGAAGGCGGCAAGCGATGGTCCGCCGCCGGGTGCACAGCACCGTCTTGAAAGCAGGTCGAAGCCATCATGAGAGCCTTCCGTGCGTTCGGGACGTGGCACCTTAGCCAGCCGAAAACGAAAAGACAAGGCGTGTAACGTAGGATGAGCACTCATTCGCGAACCACCCATGTCTCTGCACGTCGATGAAGAAATCACCTTCCGCAGGCTGGAGATCCTGCTGGTCTTCATGGAGGTGGGCAATCTCGCGCGCACCGCAGAGAAGCTCGAGATCAGTGCCGTCAGCGTGCATCGCGCCCTGCACGCACTGGAAAGCGGCTTGCGCTGCACGCTGTTCCGGCATGAAGGCCGCAACCTGCATCCGACCGAAGCCGCGCAGGCGCTGGCCGAAGTGGCCCGCGACGTCCTTCGCACCATGTCGCAAGGCGTCCTCGCCACGCGGGAAGTGGCCGGCTACTCGGCCGACCGTATCCGCATCGGCTCGCTCTATTCCCTGACCAGTCGCACCGTGCCGCAGTTGATCATGGGGCTGAAGCTGCGCCTGCCGGAACTGCACACCGAGCTGGTACTCGGGTCGAATGCCGACCTGTTGCAAAAGCTGCGGGACGGCGCGATCGATGCCGCCCTCATGGCGGTCCCCGAGGGCGCTCCAGACGTCGAGTCGGAGCCCTTGTTCGAGGACACCATCCAGTTCGCCGCCCCCGTGGGCTCTGCCTATTCGGCGCAGAAGGAAGTCGATCTGAGCGCCTGCGCCGCGGAACACTTCGTCAGTCTGAGCGAAGGCTTCGTCACCTACACCGGTTTTATCGAGTCGTTTCGCATTGCCGGCTTCGCGCCGAACGTGGTGATGAAGACCGGCGACATCTTCTCCCTGATGAACCTTGTCAGTGGTGGCGTCGGCTATACCTTGTTGCCGGGCCGCGTGCGCGGCGCCATGCCTCAGAAGGTGCAGTTGATCCCCTTGCAGCCCAGGTACCTCATGCGCCAGGTCATCGCGCTCAATTTCCTTCGCACACGCGAGCGCGACCCCAATCTGCTCGCGCTGCTGGCGGTCTGCCGCCTTGCAAGAGCCGATCTCGGTTGACGAGGCCGTCGCCTTGCCGCTCCGGGGATAACCCTCGATCGTTACGGCGAGCGTAATGGTCTGGTCGGTCTCTTGATTGATCGCACGGTACGGCGCCAATACCCTACGGCTGCAGGAAGCCCACGGGCACCCTGCCTGCCCGAGCGGGGCTGCTTCCAAATCGACCGCACAGCGGCACCACCAAGGGGACATGCACATGATCATCTACGGCGTAGCGCTGCTATCACTTTGCACCCTGCTCGGGCTGCTCATCGGCGATTTGCTGGGCACCGCCATCGGCGTCAAGGCGAACGTTGGAGGGGTCGGCTTCGCCATGCTGCTGCTGTTGCTCGTCTCCGAGCGTCTCAAGCGCGCCGGCCGCTTCGCCGAACTCTCGTCGCAGGGCATCAGTTTCTGGACGGCGCTGTACATCCCGATCGTGATCGCGATGGCGGCACAACAGAACGTGCTGGGCGCCGTCAGCGGTGGCCCGATGGCCATCCTCGCCGGCATCGCGGCAACGGTGCTGTGCTTTGCACTGATTCCACTGGTCGATCGCATCGGAAGCCGTGAACGCACGGCGCTGGCATCCGCCCAGGACAAGCTCGGGTGAGCGCCATGACCGACATGTCCGACATGCTTGCCGCCGTGCTCGTCAAGAACGGTCTTCTGACCGCCTTCGCGGTGGTCGGCATCACGATGTGGCTGGCCTACTTCCTGTCGGCGCGGCTGACCCGCGGCCATCTCCACGGCTCTGCGCTGGCCATCATGCTGGGCCTGCTGATGGCCTACATCGGCGGCGTTGCCACGGGCGGCAAGCATGGCGTCGTCGATATCAAGCTGCTGAGCGGCATCGGCTTGCTCGGCGGGTCGATGCTGCGCGACTTCGCGATCGTCTCGACGGCCTACGGCGCCACCCTGACCGACATGCGCCGCTGCGGCATGAGCGGCATCGTCTCGCTGCTGCTGGGTGTGGTGCTGTCTTTCGTTGCCGGCGCCGCCGTCGCCTTGGCGTTCGGCTACACCGATGCCGTGAGCATCACGACCATCGGCGCCGGGGCGGTGACCTACATCGTCGGGCCGGTGACGGGTGCGGCGATCGGCGCCAGCTCCGAAGTGATGGCGCTGAGCATCGCCGCCGGGCTCGTCAAGTCCGTGCTCGTCATGATCGGGGCGCCGTTCTTCGCGCGATCGATCGGGCTGGACAACCCGCGCACGGCGATGGTCTTCGGCGGCATGATGGGCACGACCAGCGGCGTCTGCGGCGCCCTGGCTGCGATCGACCCCAAGCTGGTGCCGTACGGCGCGATGACCTCCACCTTCTACACCGGCCTGGGCTGCCTGATGGGGCCTTCGGTACTGTTCCTTGCCACCAAGGCGCTGCTGGGATAGGCCGGGAACGCACATCGATCGGACCAACATGAACGATAGATCCTGGACCTCCAAGGCCGATGACCACGCCGCGCGGCTGGCGCGCGCGGCCAATGCGCTCGGAACGCGACTCGCCGGCAAGCGGGTGGAAACAGAGGCCATCGGCACCCTGCTCGAAGCGGTGATCGCTCCGGGCGACCGCGTCTGCCTGGAAGGCAACAACCAGAAGCAGGCCGACTTCCTGGCCAAGGCGCTGGTGCAGGTCGATCCGCAACGCATCCACGGCCTGCACATGGTGCAGTCGGTGCTGGCGCTGCCCGAGCACCTGGACATCTTCGAGAACGGCATCGCTTCGCGGCTGGACTTCAGCTTCTCGGGGCCGCAGGGCGCGCGCCTGGCCAAGTTGCTGTCGGCGGGCCGCATCGAGATCGGTGCCATCCACACCTATCTCGAACTGTTCGCGCGCTACTTCGTCGACCTGACGCCCAAGGTGGCACTGGTGGCCGCCCAGGCGGCGGATGCACAGGGCAATCTCTTCACCGGCCCGAATACCGAAGACACCCCCGCCATCGTCGAGGCCACGGCCTTCTCCGGCGGCATCGTGATCGCGCAGGTCAACGAACTGGTGGACGGCCAGGCCACCACGCTGCCGCGCATCGATATTCCGGCGGACTGGGTCAGCTTCGTGGTCAAGGCGCCGCGGCCCAACGTCATCGAGCCGCTGTTCACGCGCGATCCGGCGCAGATCAGCGAGATCCAGGTGCTGATGGCGATGATGGCGATCAAGGGCATCTATGCCGAATATGGCGTGCAGCGGCTGAACCACGGCATCGGCTTCGACACCGCCGCCATCGAGCTGCTGCTGCCAACCTACGCCGAGTCGCTCGGCCTCAAGGGCAAGATAGGCAAGCACTGGGCGCTGAACCCGCACCCGGCGCTGATCCCGGCGATCGAGGCCGGCTGGGTCGAGTCGGTCCATTCCTTCGGCTCCGAGCTGGGCATGGAGGACTACATCCGGGCGCGCTCCGATGTGTTCTTCACCGGGCCGGACGGCAGCCTGCGCAGCAACCGTGCCTTCTGCCAGGCGGCCGGCCACTACGCCTGCGACATGTTCATCGGCTCGACCCTGCAGATCGACCTGGACGGCAACAGCTCCACCGCCACGCTGGGCCGCATTGCCGGCTTTGGCGGCGCGCCCAACATGGGCGCCGACGCGCGCGGGCGCCGCCACGCCAGCCCGGCTTGGCTCAAGGCCGGGCGCGAAGCGCGCGGCGGGCGCAGCGGCGCCGCCGGCACGCCGCGCGGACAGAAGCTGGTGGTGCAGATGGTCGAGACCTTCCGCGAGCACATGCAGCCGGCCTTCGTCGAGCGGCTCGACGCCTGGACGCTGCAGGAACAGGCCGGCATGGACCTGCCGCCGATCATGATCTACGGCGACGACGTCTCGCACATCCTGACCGAGGAAGGCATTGCCAACCTGCTGCTGTGCCGTAGCGATGCGGAGCGCGAGCAGGCCATTCGCGGCGTCGCCGGCTACACCGCGGTGGGCCTGGCGCGCGACAAGCGGGCGGTGGAAAACCTGCGCGACCGCGGCGTGATCCGCCGCCCGCAGGACCTGGGCATCGACCCGCGCCAGGCCACGCGCAACCTGCTGGCCGCACGCAGCATGCGCGACCTGGTCCATGCCTCGGGCGGGCTCTATCAGCCGCCCAAGCGCTTCAGAAACTGGTAGCGGAGGCGCAAGCATGAGCAACATTCCTGCAGGGCTCGAAACCCTGGACTTCTCCTTCTCGGGCGGCCGCCCGGCCGGCCCCTTCGTGCCGGTGCTGGTCGGCGTGGTGGGCTCGGGCAACCTCGAGGTGATGCTGGAGGCCGATGCGCACAACCTCTGCACGGTCCATGTCGAGACCTCGGCGCGCGGCTTCACGCCCATCTGGCAGGCCGTGATGAACGACTTCCACGCGCGCCATCCGCTGGCCGGCGTGCGCGTCTCGATCAACGACATGGGCGCCACGCCCGCCGTGGTGAGCCTGCGGCTCGACCAGGCGGTGGCCGAGATCAGCGCTGGAGCCCAACCATGATCAGTTTTGCCGAATGCTCGGCGCGCGAGCGCCTGGCGCTGCTGCTGGATGCCGGCAGCTTCCACGAATGGCTGCCGCCGAGCGAGCGCGTCACCAGCCCGCACCTGGCGCAACTGGGCGTGCCCTGCGCCTTCGACGACGGCGTCGCCATCGGCCGCGCCACGCTGGAAGGCCGCCCGGTGTTCGTGGCGGCGCAGGAGGGCGAATTCATGGGCGGCGGCGTCGGCGAGGTGCATGGCGCCAAGCTGGTCGGGCTGCTGCAGCGCGCCCTGCGCGATCGCCCGGCGGCCGTACTGCTGCTGGCCGAATCCGGCGGCGTGCGGCTGCACGAGGCCAACGCCGGCCTGATCGCCGTGTCGGAAGTCATGCGCGCGCTGCTCGACGTGCGCGCCGCCGGCATTCCGGTGATCGTGCTGATCGGCGGCGCCAACGGATGCTTTGGCGGCATGGGCATCGTTGCGCGCTGCGCAGACCACATCGTGATGAGCGACGTCGGGCGGCTGGCGATGTCGGGGCCGGAAGTGATCGAAGCCTCGCACGGCGTGGAGGAATACGACTCGCGCGACCGTGCGCTGGTCTGGCGCACCAGCGGCGGCAAGCACCGCTGGCTGAGCGGCGACTGCGATGCGCTGGTCGAGGACGACGTGGCCGCCTTCCGCGCCGCCGCCGTCGCCGTCGCCGCACTCGACCGGGCCAGGCCGCTGGACCTGGCCTCGCTCGAAGCCGAACACGCCTTGCTCACGCAACGCCTGAACGCGCTGCCCGCCGACGTGGGCGAGCAGGACGAGGCGACGCTGCTGTGGACCGCGCTGGGCGTGGCCGATGCGCAGCGCGTGCCCGACCTTTCCGTGGACGCCGTGCGCGCCCTTCGCACCATCGCCTGAGGAGCAGCGGCCATGCAGTGGAACTCTCTTGTCACCCAGCTCTTCGGCGCCGAGCACGGCATGCACGCGGACGGCGACTTCCTGCGCGGCGAAGTCCTGTTCGACGGCACGCCGATCACCGTGGTCGGCACCACCGACCATGCGCCGATCGGCGTGCGCCTGGCGCTGGCGCAGGCACGCGTGGTGCTCGACACCGTGGCGCAGCACCCGGGCCGGCCGATCCTGCTGCTGGTCGATACGCAGGGCCAGCAACTGCGCCGGCGCGACGAGCTGCTGGGTATCAACCGCGCCATGGCGCACCTGGGCGCCAGCATCGACCTGGCCCGGCGCCGTGGCCACCGCGTCATCGGCCTGGTGTACGACCAGGCCCTGTCCGGCGGCTTCATCACCTCGGGCCTGATCGCCGACGCCTGCTACGCCTTGCCGGAAGCCGAGATCCGCGTGATGCGCATTCCGGCGATGGCGCGCGTGACCAAGCTGTCCGAGGAAACGCTGCTGGCCTTGTCGCAATCCAACCCGGTCTTTGCGCCCGGCGTGCAGAACTACGTGGCGATGGGCGGCGTGCGCGCGCTATGGCAGCACGACCTGCCAGCTGCCCTGCGCGACGCGCTGGCGCACACGCCCACCGACGACCAACGCGCCCGGGACGGCGCCGAGCGGGGCGGGCGCCGACTCGCCGCCGCCGTGATGCAACGCGTGCTGGACGCGGCCTGAACGGCAGCACGACGCCATGGCGCCACTGCATCGCCATCAACTGGCCCGGCTCACGCCGGCGGGGTGGTCGGCCATCCTGGCGCGGCCCTGGGATGCGCAGGCGCGTGAATGCCTGGGCCATTGGGCGGCGCAGCAGTTGCCGCTGGTCGTGACACGCCAGTCCCACGAGACCGAGATCGCGCTGGGCTTGCCCGCGCCGCGGCGCTGGGACGGCCGCCGGTTGGCACTGCAGGTGCCGCGCGACGCGGTAGCCGGCTTTCTTGCGTTCGCGCCGCTGGCCGATGTTCGCTATCTGCTGCCGCCGGTGGCGCAAGGCGCGGTGCGTACGCTGCTGCAGGGGCTCGATGACTGCGATGCCACGGCGCGCGTCTTCGGCAGCTACGGCTGGCAGGCGATCACCGGCCTGGAGCATGTCCGGCCCGCCTCCGATCTGGACCTACTCATCGCGGTCAAGGGAACGGCCCACGCGGACGCGGTGACGCACATGCTCCAGGCCTTCGATGCGGCAACGCCGCGGCTGGACGGCGAACTCGTGTTCGACGATGGCGCCGCCGTTGCCTGGCGCGAATGGGCCGCCTGGCGCGCGGGACGCACCCGCGCGCTGCTGGTCAAGCGCCTGACCGGCGCGCACCTGGCGGAAGCAATGCCATGAGCAACACTGCGTTGCTGACCCCCGCAGCCCGCACGCTCACGCCCGCCGCGATCGGCCACGCCGCCACGCTCGCGCTGTACGACGAACTCGCGCTCACGCCCAAGCCGGGCCTGGTCACGCTGGTCGATGCCGGCAGCCACCACGACATGGATGCGCACACCTTCATGCGCAGCATCTTTGCGCTGCGCCGCTACTTCGTGCAGATCGCCGAGGCCGGCTTCGACGGCGCGGACTTCGCCGTGCTGGAGCGCTGCGGCATCGAGGCCGAGGCCCGCATGCTTGCCGCGACCGGTGGCATCAACACGCACCGGGGCGCGATCTTCATGCTCGGCCTGCTCTGCGCCGCAGCGGGCGCCGCCACGCGCGATGGCCTGGCGCCGACGCCGGCGCGGCTGCGCGACACCCTGTCCCGCCGCTGGGGCAGCGCGCTCACCGCGCGCTGCCAACGAACATCCACCCTGCCCGGCGGCATGGCCGCGCGGCGGCTGGGTCTGCGCAGCGCTTCGCAAGAAGCGGCGCTGGCCTTTCCCGTGCTGTTCGAGACTGCGGTGCCCGCCCTGCAGCGCGCGTTGCGCCGGGGCCTGAGCGCGCAGCAGGCGCGGCTGGACACGCTGTTCCACGTCATGGCCGTGCTGGACGACAGCAACCTCGCGCACCGCGGTGGCCTGGCCGGCTTGCAGCATGCGCAGCGCAGCGCGCGCCATTTCCTCGGTGCTGGCGGCGCAGCGCAACCTGGCGGTCTCGCCATGGCGCAAGCCATGGCCACCGATTTCGTGCGGCGGCGCCTGTCACCCGGCGGTGCCGCGGACACGCTGTCGGCCGCCTGCTGGCTCCACCGCATCTGCGCTGACACATGAGCTTTGCCCTGCTCTTCGCCGGCCAGGGCGGCCAGCATCCGGCCATGCTGCCCTGGCTGGCCGACGACGCGGCGCTGGTGCAGGCCATGTGCGCGCGCCTGGCCATCGACGACTGGCGGCGCGCCCTGGCCGACGCCGCCTGGGCCGAGCGCAACGCCAACGCCCAGACGCTGCTGACCGGCCTCGCCCTGGCGGCATGGCAGCAGATCGCGCCGAAGGTGGCGCCGCCCGCCGCGATCGCCGGCTACAGCGTGGGCGAACTGGCGGCCTTCAGCGCGGCGGGCGTGATCGCGCCCGACGTCGCCCTGGCGCTGGCCGCACAACGGGCCGAAGCCATGGACCGGAGTGCGGCGCGCTGCCCCGGCGGACTGCTCGCCGTCAGCGGCCTGGCGGCGCCGAAGATCGAGCAGCTGCGTGCCGCCACCGGCCTTGCGCTGGCGATTCGCAGCAGCGAAGACAGCGTGATCCTCGGCGGCCCGCAAGCGGCTCTGATGGAGGCCGAGCGCATGGCCACGCTGGCGGGCGCGCAGTGCACGCGCCTGCGCGTCAGCGTCGCCTCGCATACGCCGTGGATGCGCGAGGCCGCGGAGCAGTTTTCAAGCGTGCTGGCGAACGTGCCTTTCCACGCACCGCAAGTCCCGCTTTTCAGCAATGCAGCGGACCGCATCGGCCACGCCGACTCGGCCCGCGCGGCCCTGGCCGCGCAGATCGCCAGCACCGTGCGCTGGGACGAATGCATGGAAAACATCATGGCGCGGCAAGTGCGCTGCGTGCTCGAGATCGGCCCAGGCCAGGCGCTGGCGCGCATGTGGAACCAGCGCTTTCCGAGCGTACCGGCGCGCGCCTGCGACGACTTCCGCAGCGCGCAGGCGGTGGCCGACTGGCTGGCTCGCCATGCCGGGGAATGAACCGTGCCCGAAGGCGGGCGCCCATCCGTCGCCCTGACGCCTAGAAGGAGACGCGCATGCCGGCAGAAATCCCCTGCGCGCGCGGCTGGGTCGCGCTGCGGCCCAGGGCGGCCTGGTTGGTCGGCTCCAGCAGGTAGCCGTCTTCGAAGTAGTTCTGGTAGTAGGCGGTGTACAGCTCGGTGCGCTTGGACAACGCGTAGAAGCCGGACAGCACGAAGGTCTGCTTGACGCCGTCGCGGCCGCTGACGCCGTTCAAGGCCGTCCCCTTGTCGTAGTAGTAGGCCATCGTGACGGTGAACGGCGTCGCCGCCGGCGTCCAGGACAAGCCGGCATCGACGATCTTGTTGCGTTGCGCCACGCCGGTCGTCGCGTTGTCGAAGCGGCTGTCGATGTAGGCCAGGTAGGGGCGGAAGCTGCCCAGCCGCACGTTGCCGCCCAGGCTCCAGAGCGACTTGGCTGGCGTGAAGGTGCCGTTGCGGATGCCGTTGGGCGCGTCGTAGTGAATGTAGCCGCCGGCAATCTCGTACTTGCTGGTCACGTGCGCAAGATCGGCGCTGTAGCTGGCGCCGACCACCGGTGCCACCGAGGGCATGCCGCTGCCGCGCACCTTCTCGTCGGCGCCGTAGCTGATGCCGCCTTCGATCACGTTGGGCAGGTTGAAGCGGTACTTGACCGAGTTGTCGACCCGGTTGTCCTGGCCGTTGTACTTGTTCACGCCGAACAGCGCCAAGGGCACCACACGCACGTCCAGGCCGCCGACGCGGTTGACGTCCAGCGTGCGCACCACGCGATCGGTGAGCGCGTGGAACTGGCGCCCGAGGGTGATGGTGCCGCCGGCCCATTGCAGGCCGACCCAGCTCTGGCGATTGAACGTCTTGTAGGAAGCGGTCGCGCCGCTGCCGACGGTCTTGCCATCGCCACCGTTGTCGGGCGTGAGGCCCGATTCGAGGCGGAACAGGGCGCGCATGCCGCCGCCGAGGTCTTCGCTGCCCGTGAAGCCGATGAACGACGTCCACATCAGGTTGTCGTCCAGCGAGGTGACGGATTGCTTCGTCGTCGGGCCGCTGGCCTGCTGGTAGGTCATGCCGGCGCCGACCTGGCCATAGATCTGCACGCTCGATTGCGCGCAAGCGCCTGCGGCGCACGCCAGGGCAATGGCGCCCAGGGCAAGGTGATGCTTGGTGTGGGGATTCATGTCATGTCTCCTGCTCGGGCGCGCGCGGTCGCTGCGGCGCCGCCGGCCCGCTCGTTCTTGTTTTCTGTGGAAGGCGCTCAGGCCTGGCGATAGACGCCGAAGCCCAGGCCGGTGGATCGGACCGCGACGCCCTCTTCCTGCAACGCCACCGGGTCGACGCAACCGTTGGCCGAGGCCTCCTGTGCGAACTCGGCGATGGTGCGCAGCCGCGCGGCCGGCACCCGGTTCTCGTTCAGTTGTTGCTCCAGCGCGGCTGCGTCGTGCCCGGCGATGGCCTTGGCCAACGCCTGCTTCAGCGCCGCCGGGTCCAGCGCACGCACGAAGGTGGGCGGCGACTGGCCGTCCAGCGGCTGCGCGAAGACTTGCGGGTCGGCGGCGAGCTGGCCCAGGCCCAGCACGCGCAGCACGGCCAGCAACTGGCGCGGCGTGTTGGCGCCGATGGCCAGCCAGCCGCCCTGCGCCGGAAAGAAGTCGGCCGAGGGACTGCCCGAATAGCCCTGGTTGCCCACGCGCGGCGGGTTGCTGCCGGAGGTCAGCGCGTCGCAGGTCATCGGGTACATCAGCTGCAGCGCGGCGCCGGCCATCGAGACGTCGATCAGCATGCCGCTGCCGGTGCGCTCGCGCTCGCGCAGGCCGGCCAGGATGGCCAGCGCGGCGAGCATGCCGGTGGCCGAATCCACCACCGGGAAACCCGTCTTCTGCGGCGGATCGCCCTCCATCCCGCCCATCCAGGCCATGCCGCTGGCGGCCTGCACGACATGGTCGTAGGCCGGCCGATGGCGCCAGTCCGGCGCACCGCGGCCGAAGCCGGAGATGGCGCAATAGACCACCGCCGGATGCAGTGCGCGCACCGCCTCGTAGCCCAGGCCGTGACGCTCCAGCACGCCGGGGCGCAGGTTGTCGAGCACCACGTCGCTGGCGGCGGCCATCGCCTGCGCCTGGCGGCGCCCTTCCTCGGTGGCCAGGTCCAGCGTGGCGCTGCGCTTGCCGGCGTTGAGCGAGACGAAGCCCTGCCGGCCGCGCTCGGTGCGGCGCATCACGTCGCCGTCGGTGCTTTCGACCTTGGTCACCTCGGCGCCCAGGCGCGACAACAGGAAGGTGGCGAAGGGGCCGGCGATCACATGGGAGAAGTCCAGCACCCGCACGCCCGCCAGGGGAGTGAAGTCGGCGGCCGATTGGCGCAGGAGAGAAGCGGTCATGACGGGGTTCACTGCAGGACGATGTCGTTGCGGGAGATGACTTCGCGGTAGCGCGCGGTCTCGCTGTCGATGAAGCGGCCGAAGTCGGCCGGCGAATCGCTCGGGCTGACCCGCACGCCGTCGCGCGCGTAGGCCTCGCGCAGGCCAGGGTCCTGCAGCGCGCTGGTGAGCGCGGGGAGCAGCCGTTCCATGATGGGCGCCGGCAGCCCGGGCGGCGCCCAGACGCCGGACCAGGACAGCAGCGCGAGGTCGCTACGGCCCAGCGCTTCGTTCAGCGTGGGCACGTCCGGCAAGGCCGGATCGCGCTGCGCAGCGGTCAGTGCCAGCGCGCGCAGCTTGCCGTCGCGAATCTGCGGCAGCGCGGTGGACACCACCGGAAAGGCGAACTGCGCATCGCCGCGGATCAGCGAGGGCATGATCTCGACCGAGCCGCGGTAAGGCACATGCGTGGCATCGATGCCGGCGGTGGACGTGAATGCGGCGCCATACAGATGGGCGGCGCTGCCGATGCCGCCCGAGGCGTAGTTGAGCGTGCCGGGCGCACGCCGGGCGGCGGCGACGAGGTCGGCCACGCTGCGATAGGGCGAATCGGCGGCCACCACCAGCACCGAATAGGCGGTGCCGGTGCGGATGATCGGCGTGAAGCGGGCCGGGTCGAAGCGCACGGAGGGCTGCAGCAGCTTCTGCGTGACATGGGTGGAAGCGCCCATCAACAGCGTGTAGCCGTCCGGCGGCTGCTGGTTCACGTACTCGGCCGCCAGGATGCCGCCGGCGCCGACCTTGTTCTCGACCACCACCGCCTGCCCCAGTTCGCGCGCCAGCACCAAGCCCAGCGTACGCGCCTGGATGTCCGGCCCGCCGCCCGCGGCATAGGGAACGATCAGGCGCACCGGCCGATCGGGATAGTGCTGCGCGGCGCTGTCGGCGAAGGCGAAGCCCGTGCCTGCAAGTCCTGCCGCCGCCGCGGCCAGCGTGCGCAGCGCGCCGCGCCGGTTGATTCGGGCTGCTTGTGTCATGTTGTCTCCATCAGATTCCTTGCTTGGATTGTGGGCGGCATGGGCATAGCGGACAATTATTGAATTCGAAACCAGCCATCAGGAAATCGTATGACCCAACGCCGTGCCACGGCCACCCGTTCGGCAGCGCCCGCGCGCGGCCCGATCGCCAGCCGCATCGATCGCCTGCGCGTGCGGCACCTGCGGCTGCTGGAATGCACGGCCGAATGCGGCTCGCTGAGCGCCGCTGCCCAACGCCTCCAGCTGAGCCAGCCGGGCGCCACCAAGATGCTGCAGGAGCTGGAGTCGGCCTTCGGCTGCAGCCTGATCGAGCGCACGCCGCGCGGCGCCACCTTGAGCGTCGCCGGTGCGGCGGCCTTGCGCCGCTTGCGCATCGCGCTGGGCATGCTGGACGCGGCAACCGCCGCCCTCGCCTCGCAGCCCGAACAGCCGCTGGTGCGCCTGGGCATGCTGCCGCTGGTCGCGGTGAACGCGTTGCCGTCCATCACCGCAGCGCTCGATCGCACCGGCGCGATGCCGCGGATGACGATCCGCGAGGCCACGGTGGAGGGCTTGATGCAGCTCTTGCAGAACGGCGAACTGGACTGCGTGGTCAGCCGGCTGGAGGCCGGCATGGAAGACCCGGGCGAGCTGCGGATCGTCCGGCTCTGGGAAGACGCACTGGCCATGGCGGCGGCGACGACCCATCCGCTGGCGCGCAAGCGCAAGCTGCCCGCCGAACTGCTGCAGCAGGCGCGCTGGGTGCTGCCTTTCCATGGCGCGGCCACCCGCGTTCAGTTCGACCAGTGGTTTCTCGAGGCGGGCGTGATACCGCCGCTACCGCACATCGAATCGCTGTCCTTCCACACCAGTCTGTCCCTGGCGGCGGGCAGCAGCCTGCTGACGATCGCGCCGCAGAGCGCGGTCAGGCACTACCAGGCGCGGGGCATGGTGCGCGAGCTGCCGCTCGCGCGGCCGATGCCGCACGGCGCCCTGTTCTTCATCACGCGGCAGGAGCTGGCGAAGCTGCCCGAAGTGGCGCTCGTCATGCAGGCGCTGCAGGACTTTGCGCGCACGCAGGCGGCAGGTCCTGGCGGTGCCGGGTCTTGATTGTTCTGGCGCGCGGCGCAGGGGAAGTCCGTCAGCCAGACCTCACGGCATTCAACTGGGCCGGGGTGCATCGGCCTCGTCCAGCATCCAGTTGGCGACGGGTATGCCGAACTCGCCGCGGAACCAGCGCGTGAAGGACTGGGGCGCGCTGAAACCCAGCAGCAGTGCCAGTTCGTTGCGCGAGCGAGGCGGGCCGGCGAGATAGCGCGGCGCCAGTTCGCGCCGGACCTCGCACAGCAGCGCATTGAACGAAGTGGCTTCGCGGTCCAGGTGGCGGCGGATGGTCCTCACATCCATCCCCAACTGGGCTGCGATGCTCGCCAAGGAACAGTGGCCGCTTCCCAGCGCCGCCAGGATCAGGCGGCGCACCTGGGCCGTGGTCGAGCGCGGGGTGTCCATGCTCAGCGTTTGCACGTAGTCATGCGCATAGCGTCCGAGTTCGGCGCTGGTCGACAGCGGCCGCTCCAGGTCCGCGAGCTTGAGGATGATGCCGTTGATCGGCTCCTTGAAGCTCGTCCTGTTCGAGAACACGCGCCGGATGACACGCAGATCGTGCGGCGCCTCGTGCATGAAGCAGACGCGGCTGGGCTCCCATCCCTCGGGTAGCGCCTGCTTGAGAAAGCGGTACACCGCCGTGATCGCCTGATCCAGCGACTGGCGCGTGGAGGTATGGCGTCCCGCGTATTCAAAGCACAGGCGTGCCTGCCGCGCATCCTCTTCCAGCCAGATCTGAAGCGATTCGGTGTGCAGGTGGATGTAGCTGGAGAGCATCTGCAACGACGCGCGCAGGTTGCTCTGCTCGCGCACCAGGAAGGCCAGCGGCCCCAGCACGAGGAAGGGCCTGGATTCGGCCAGGCGCACGCCGAAATCCTCCCAGCCCGAGCGCTGCGCCGAGCGCTCCAGCAACTGGCCGATGGCCTCGGAGGGCACCTTGAGGTCGGGGTCCTTCAGGCAGGCGGGATCGAGCCCGACCTCGCGCAGCATCGCCAGCGGGTCGAGTCCTGCGGCTTGCGCCATGGCGGCGTAGTTGGTCAAGGAGGCGCTGCGCGAGAGGGGTTTCATGGTTTACCCGTGCTGACCGAATTTGTTCAGTCTATGCCCGTTTTTGTGTATTGCGCGATGGCGCAATCCCTATGCTGACGCTCGTTCACAAGCAAACCAGGAGACACCATGAGCTTCAGCGATCGCCCCTACGAACACGCCAGCGCCTGGCGAGGCGACGCCATGCGTCAGTCCAGCGAATGGATCGTGAGGCTGGAGCCGAAGGACAACGACGTGCTGCATCGCGCGGTGTGCGATGCGCGCTCCGCCGGCCTTGGCATTCCGGGGCTGCGCCGCTCGGACGTTGACCTCGGGCCGTTGGGCGCCAAGCTGCAGGCCGTGCAACAGGAGATCCTGCAGGGGCGCGGCTTCGTCCTGCTGCGCGGCTTTGACATCGATCGCTACTCGCTGGAGGACGCGGCGCTGGCCTATTGGTGCATCGGCACCTACCTGGGGAAAGGCGCTGCACAGAACGCACAGGGCGATGTGCTGGGCCATGTCACGAACCTGGGCGCGGACTTTCAGACCGATCCGCGTGCGCGTGGCTACCAGACGCGCCAGAGCCTGCCCTACCACAACGACCTCATGGACATCGTTGGCCTGTTGTGCGTTCATCCGGCCCCGATGGGCGGCATCTCCCGCATCGTCAGTTCCACCGCGATCCACAACGAGGTGCTCAAGCGGCGCCCGGATCTGCTGCGCGTGGCCTATGAGGACTTCGTCATGGATCGCCGGGGGGAAGCTCCTGCTGGCAAAGGGCCGCACTATGCCATCCCGCTGTTTGCCCGCACGGAGGGTCATCTGTTCGTTCGCTACAACCGGACCTACGTCGAGTCCGCGCAGCGTTTCTCCGATGTGCCGCGGCTGAGCGATGCGCAGATCGAGTTGCTCGATCTGATCGACCGCCTGTGCAACGACGAGACGATGCATCTGTCGATGGAACTGGCGCGCGGTGACATGCAGTTCATCAGCAACCACACCACGCTGCATTCGCGCACCCACTACGAAGACGGCCCGGACCCCAGCCGACGGCGCCTGCTTCTGCGGCTTTGGCTCAACACGGGCTTCTTCAAGCGCTTTCCGGCGGCGTACCAGGATCGCCTGGAGGACACGGTCGCCTGGCAGAAGAACCCTCGACCACCGATCTTCGACGATTCGGCTGCACGGGCGGAACTGGCCCATTAGCGGTCCATGCCGAGTTTGCGCAGCGAGGCCAGTGCCCTGGCAACAAGGAGACAAGTGACATGACGAACAACATGATCCTCTCGCGGCGTCGCATGCTGGCGACCGCGGCCTTGCTGGCCACCACGCCGTGGCAGGCCGTTCTGGCTGAGCAGCCGATCCGGCTGATGGTGCCCTTCTCGGCCGGGGGCGGCACCGACGTGATGGCCCGCCTGCTGGCCCAGGGGCTGGGCAAGGAACTGGGCACCACGGTGATCGTGGAGAACGTTGCCGGGGCCACCGGCACCATCGGTGCGGCCCAGGTGGCGCGCGCCGCGCCGGATGGGCGCACCTTGCTGCTGGGGCCCAGCGCCACGATGGCCATCGCCCCCACCTTGCTCCAGGGCCTGCGCTACGACACGGCCAAGGACTTCATCGCCCTGGCCCGCATCGCCCACGGCGGCAACGTGGTGGCGGCCAACCCCCGCTACCCCGCCAACACGGTGCCCGACATGGTGGCAGCGGCCAAGCGCACGGGCGAACCGGTGATCTATGCCTCCTGGGGCGTCGGCTCGGCCGGCCACCTGGCGATGGAAAGCATTCGCACGCTGGCCGGGATCAAGATGGAACACGTGCCCTACAAGGGCGCGGCGCCGCTGATACAGGATCTGATCGGCGGGCAGATCCAGGTCGGCATGGTGGACCTGGCGGGCGCACTGCCGCTCATCCGCGCCGGCAAGATCAAGGCGCTGGCCGTGACCGGCCGCACGCGTTCGTCGGCCCTGCCGCAGGTGCCCACGCTGAAGGAGGGCGGGATCGCCTTCGACACCGAAAGCTGGTATGGCCTGTTCGCCCCCGCGCGCGTGCCCGACGCCGAGGCAAAGGTGATTGCGCAGGCGGCCGAGAAGGTGCTGCGCCAGCCCGAGCTGATGGCCCGCATCCAGGACCTGGGCCTGGACCCCGAACCCATTTCGCGCGCGGACTTCGACAAGGAATGGCGCGAGGACATGCTGACCTGGGCGCGCCTGGTGCAGCAAAGCGGCGCCAAGGTGGATTGAGGACGTAGCCGTCCCGCAGCGATGCGACGTCGATGCCAAGAACTCTCAGAAACCCGGACCTGACCATGAAGACAAACCTTGCAAGAGCGGCCGATCCGCTGCACGCCGCCTGGGGGCAGCGGGATGCCGACGACCCCGATGCCTTCCATCACTGCTTTGCCGAAGTCAACGGCATTCGCCTGCACTACGTCGACGAGGGGCAAGGCCCGCTCGTCATCCTGCTGCACGGCTTTCCGTACCTCTGGTACATGTGGCGGCGCCAGATCCTGGCGCTGGCAGAGGCCGGGTACAGGGTCGTCGCCCCCGATCTGCGTGGATACGGGCAGAGCGACCGGCCCGAGGCGATCGAGGCCCATGACATCAGCCAGCACGTCGGCGACGTCGTTGGCCTGATGGCGGCGCTGGGCGCGGCATCGGCCACGATCGTGGGCCACGACGTGGGCGCGTCGGTGGCGCAATCGGCAGCCATGATGAGACCGGATCTGTTCAGCGGCCTCGTGATGCTCAGTACGCCGCTGCCCCCGCGCGCAAGGGTCAGGCCGACCACCGCCTTGCGGGCAATGGTGAAGGGCAGGATGCACCACCATCTGTACTTCCTGCAGCTCGACAAGCCAGAGCGCGAGTTGGCCAGCGATACCCGCAAGACCTTGCGCAGCATCCACTACGCGGTCTCCGGCAGTGCGGTCGGCGCCGATCGCTGGCGCGTGTTCTTCAAACCGGGCGAGTCGATTCTCGATGCCTTCACGGACCCGAAGGAGTTTCCGTCCTGGTTGAGCGCACGGGCCATCGACTACTACGTCGACGAATACACGCGCACGGGGTTCACCGGCACGCTGAACTTCTATCGCTGCCGCGACCGGAACTGGGAGATCACGTCGTTTCTGGATGGCGCGGTGATCCGCCAGCCGAGCATGTTCATCGGCGGCGCGGCCGACCCTTCCCTCGAGCCCGCCGAATTCCGCGGTCGCTATGACCAACTCGACGCCTACCTTCCGGGCTTGCAGAGGAAGCTGCTGCTGCCAGGCACAGGCCATGGCGCGGCGGAAGAGAGCCCTGCTCAAGTCAACGCGTTGCTCCTGGCGTTCCTCGGGCAGCATGCCCGGCTTCGATGACGCCGCGCACGGATCCCCTCTCGAGGGTCCCCATGAAAGGCACGCCTTTTCATCCGCGCCGCTTCAACGGCTGCTCAAGAAACTCCAGGAGCAATTCATTGACTTGAGCAGGGCTCTCTTCCGCCGCACTGTGGCCCACGCGAGGCAGGAGCACCTTCTTGAGCAGCCCGGGCATATAGACCTCCAGCTGCTTGTAGAGCTCGTGGACCGTGGCCGGCTCAAGCGAAGGGTCGGCCTGGCCACCGATGAACATGCTGGGCTGGCGGATCACTGCGCCGTCCAGAAACGACGTGATTTCCCAGTTCCGGTCGCGACAGCGATAGTGGTTCAAGGCACCGCTGAATCCCGTGCGGGTGTACTCATCGACGTAGTAGTCGATGGCCCGCGCGCTCAACCACGAGGGGAACTCCTTCGGGTCCGTGAAGGCATTGAGGATCGGCTCGTCGGGCTCGATGAACAGGCGCCAGCGCTCGTTGCCGACAGCACTGCCGGAGACCGAGTAGTGAATGCTGCGCAAGGTCTTGCGCGTATCGCTGGCCAGCTCGCGATCCGGCTTTCCGATCTGCTGAAAGTACAGGTGGTGATACATCTTGCCCTTGAGCATTTCCCGCAAGGCAACGGTCGGTCGGATCTTGCCGCGAGGGGGCACCGGCGTGTTGAGCATGACCAGGCTGCGGAACAGGTCCGGGCGCAGCATGGCCGTCGCATGGGCCACCCATGCACCCAGGTCGTGGCCGACGATCACCGCAGAGGTTTCTCCCAGGGCTGCCATCAGGCCCACCATGTCGCCAGCAGACTGGCTGAGGTCGTAGGCCTCGATGGCCTCCGGCCGGTCGGTCTGGCCGAACCCCCGCTGGTCGGGCACGACAACACGGTATCCAGCCTCGGCCAGCGCCAGGATCTGGCGCCGCCACATGTACCAGAGATACGGAAAGCCATGCAGCAGGATGACGAGCGGGCCTTGCCCTTCGTCGACGTAGTGCATGCGAATGCCGTTGACCTCGGCAAAGCAGTGATGGAAGGTGCTGGGGTCGTCGGCGTCCATGTGCGCCCGAGCGGGGCCCGATTGACCGGTCCACATTGCAATACTGGTGTCCATTGACTGCTCCATCCTCGAAAGTTCCTGGCCCCAGAAGATAGCCTTGGCTGCGGACTCGGACTAAGCTCCGTGGGACAAAATCTTCTGAAATTGGGACAGAGGCAGTCCATGGATAACTTGACGCGAAGTGCCAGCCTGACCGACTACGAGCACGTGGCCCGTTCCGTCGGGCTCGATCCGTTTCGCATGCTGCGGATGGCCAAGCTGCCGGCCAAGGTCCTCGAGGATCCGAACCTGATGATCAGTGCCGATTCGGTCGGGTGGCTGCTGGAGGAATCGGCCCGTCTGTCCGGCCAGGAGGCGTTCGGCCTGTTGCTCGCGGAAACCAGGAGCCTGGCCAACCTGGGCATGCTGGCACTGGTGATCCGGGAAGAACCGACGCTTCGCGCAGCCATGCAGTCCTGCGCACGCTACATGCGGCTGCACAACGCTGGCGCGCAGTTGAAGGTCGATGATGCAGGCAGCGTCGTGTTGCTGCATGTGGGCGTGAACGTGCAGCACCATGGCGTCTGGCGCCAGTCGATCGAACAGATGACCGGCGTCATCGTGCGCTTGTTGGGGGTGCTGAGCGGCCACAGCTTCCGGCCGGTCGGGATCAGCTTCATGCATGAGGAGCCCGCCCAGCTTGACGTGCACCGCCGCGTGCTGGGAACCGCCATCAGGTTTTCCCAGGAACACAATGCCATCGCCTGCCGCGCCCGCGACCTGGAGATGCCCATCCTGGCTGCGGACCCGACGCTGAATCGCGAAGTGAAGCGATGGATGGACACGCAGCTGGCCAACCTTCGGGACGAGCCGGCGCAGCAGGCGCGCCAGATCGTCAGGATGCTGCTGCCCAGCGGGCTGTGCTCGGTGGACCGCGTGGCCCAGCACCTGGGCATGCATCGGCGCACCCTCAATCGCCACCTGGCGGCCGAAGGCGAGAGTGTCACGACGATCGTCAATGCCGTGCGTGCCGAACTCGCCGAGGAATATCTGGCCAACAGCAAGCGCAGGCTGTACGAGGTTGCCGAACTCCTGGGCTTTTCCACGGCCGGCGATTTTTCCCGTTGGTTCCGTGCCCGGTTCGGCAAGGCTCCCTCGGATTGGGCGGCCCATTACCGGGCGGGCAGGACAGCAGACCGGCCCATTCCCCGCGGGTAGCTGGAGCGGCCCACGCGGCTCGAACTGCCGCAGCTTGCATGCCCTGGCACTTCGGCCCTGCCGTCATGGGTCTCGGGGCATCCGTCCCAGTATGCGAAGAAATTGTCCCACTGTGCTTAGGCGATCGGAGCCTCGCTGCCTACCATTTGTCCCATGCACCGACGCAACGGTGCTGCCCCGCCGGCAGGGATGAGCGGTATCTGCCGGGCACACATTGCGCACCGCCGCACCAGCACAGATTGGAGACATCAATGACAGCAATCGCCCAGGACACGACTTCGCAAGCCACGCCCACGGCACCGGGCATCATCCGGCCATCGGTGCGCCGGCACTCGATCAAGGTGGAGCTCAGCACGCCCGTCATCGGCGCCGAACTCAGCAACATCAGCCTGGCGGACGCTGCCCATGATGCCGACGCCATCGCCGAAATCCGGGCGCTGTGGCTGAAGCACAAAGTCCTGTTCTTTCGCGATCAGGACATGACGCCGATGGCGCAGCAGAACTTTGCCGCGCAGTTCGCCGGACTGGAAGCCCATCCCCTGGCCCCGAGCCATCCTGAGGCGGACAAGCTGTTGATGCTGTACCGCAATCTCGACCCGGGCAAGCCCAAGAGCTTCGTCGAGAAAGCCAGCCGCGAAAACACCTGGCATGCCGATGTCACCTACAAGAAGGCGCCGCCCCGTGGCGCGGTGTTGCGCTGCGAGCTGGGTCCGGAGACCGGCGGCGACACCATATGGTCCAACATGGTGATGGCCTACGACAAGCTGCCTGCCGCCATCAAGCAACGGATTGATGGCTTGTACGCCAAGCACGATGCCGAACACGCCTTTGGCGCCCAGATGCCGATCGCAGAACGTCACGCGATGGCTGCGAAGAACCCCGCCGCCGAGCACCCGGTGGTGCTCATCCATCCCGAGACAGGCGAGAAAGTGTTGTTCGTCAACTCGACCTTCACGACGCACTTCTCGAATTTCTACAACTTCGAAGACGTCCGGTATGGCCAGGATTACATGCCGCAGGCCCAGCATCTGCTGAACTACCTGACTGCCCAGGCCGCCATCCCGGAATACCAGGTGCGCCTGAAGTGGCGCACCAACACGGTTGCCATGTGGGACAACCTGCAGGTTCAGCACTACGCCGTGGCGGACTACGGCAATGCGCCGCGCAAGATGCTTCGTGCCACGCTCACAGGCACCCCGTTGAACTGAGCCCCAAAGGCTCCTTCCGTCGAAACCCAGCGCATCTGCCCACGAGGCGGCCGGCCCTGGCACGCCCATACCTTTGCTTCCCCCTCAACCTCACGAAATGGAGACAGACATGCTTTACCAACAAGTCGACACCGCATTCATCGATGCCGAATCGCTGCCGTGGGTTCCGTTGGTGCCCTATGACGACAAGATCCTGCTGAAGTACTTCAAGCTCGACCCGACCCGGGGTGAATACATCGTCATGATGAGGACGCCGCTGGGCGTTCAACTGCCCAAGCACCATCACACCGGCACGGTCATGGTCTACACGGTCGAAGGCAAGTGGAAATACAAGGAGCACGACTGGGTCGCCGTGCCCGGCAGCATCGTGTACGAGACCGCCGCATCGAGCCATACGTTCGAAGTCATCGAAGTAGGCGAAAGCGGATACATGACCACGCTGAACGTGGTGACCGGCGAACTCCTGTTCCTCGGTGAGAACGAGCAAGTCGTCGCATCCGAAAACTGGAAGACCTCTCTGCAGCGCTACCTTGCCTACTGCGAGCAGCACGGCATCCAGGCGAAAGACCTCACGGCATTCAACTGAGCTGGAATTTCACGAGGGTTCGGACAGTTGGCTGGATTCCCGTGTCACCCGACCCGTTGCGTCGCTCGCCTGCGACGCAACGGCTGGCCAGCGAGTGATCGCCGCTTGGCCGTCGTGGCGAGTTACTTCCAAGTTAGGAGACAAGCATGAACGTGATGCCCGACAGACCCGAGGCCGGCAACGACGACTACCTGATCAGCAAGGGGCAAGCCTGGTTTGCCTTGGCGATGACCTTCGGGCTCATGATGTTTGACTACATCGACCGGCAGGTGATTGTCTCGCTGTTTCCTCACATCAAGGCCGAGTGGAACCTGAGCGACAAAGAGCTGGGTTCCTTGGTGTCCATCATTTCCATCGTGGTCGCGGTGGGTAGCATTCCGGTGGCGCTGCTGGCAGACCGGGTGAGTCGTGTGAAGAGCATTGTCGTGATGGCCGTCGTATGGAGCCTGGCCACGATTTCGTGCATGTTCACGGCCAATTTCAGCCAATTGTTTTTGGCGCGTGCGGTGGTAGGCGCTGGTGAAACCGGCTACGGTCCGGTGGGGGCTGCGCTGATCTCGACACTTTTTCCCAAGCGCTTGCGCAGTGCCGTGCTCGGCGCCTTCTTTGCTGCCGGGTCGCTGGGCGCAGTCCTGGGCGTGGTGCTGGGGGGCGTGATTGCGGCCCATTGGGGCTGGAAGGCTGCCTTCGGCGCGGTGGGGGTACCCGGTCTCGTGCTGGCGCTGCTCTATCTGCTCGTGCGCGACTACAAGACCGTGGCATTGGCGCCCAAATCGAGCCAGGCGACGCCGTCCCTGACGGGGGCTCTCCAGCACATCTTTGGCACGCTGGCCCGAACACGCACGCTGTTCTGGGGCTGCATCGCAGCGGCCATGCAACTGGTGACGATGTCGGCCATCTGGGCGTGGCTGCCCAGCTACATGAACCGTTTCCAGGGGACGGCCCCGGCGCTTGCAGGTCAGCTGACAGCCGTGGTGATACTGGCCAGCGCGGTTGGCGTCTTCATCTGGGGCGTGGTGGCGGATCGTCTGGCACGTCGCCGGGCGCGCAACAAGCTGCCCTTGATGTCCGTGCTGTGCGTGGCAACCGCGGTGATCTTCATGGTCGCGTTTGGCGGCAGCTACACGGGGGATGCACAGTTCAAGCTGATCGTCCTGGGTGGCTTCTTCATGAATTCCATCTCGGGTGTGATCACAGGCGTTGCCATGGACGTCATTCACCCGGGCATGCGCTCTACTGGCGCAGCCGTACTTGCCGTGACCCTCAACCTGCTTGGGTTGGCTGTGGGGCCGTTCCTGACGGGCGTGCTGTCCGATCAGTGGGGGTTGCAGAAAGCCATGTCCATCATGCCCCTCTTCAGCATGTTGGGCGCGGTGCTTTTCATGATCGCCATGCGCAGCTATGACGCGGATGTGGCCCGGATCGCCGATGTGAAGCTGGATGTGGCGCCTGCGGTTACCGGCCCCCTGAGCACCGGCGCCGTAGCCTGACAGCGCCAGGGCCTGGAGCCTTGGAAGACCACAGGCTGCAGCACAAGCGGCAACTGCCGGGCCCGTGGCACGGGCAGGTCCATACCTTCGCCCTTTTTCCCTCTCAACCCCACCATGTCACCCGGCGCATCGCCTGCAGGCGATGCGACACCGACATGACGAACGGAGCGACGCCATGAATGGCTTGATGATGCAAAAGCAACTGCTGATCTCCTCACTCATCGTGCATGCCGACCGCCATCATGGCGACACGGAGATCGTGTCGCGGCGGGTGGAGGGCGACATCCATCGCTACACCTTCCGCGACTGCCACCGCCGCGCGCGCCAGATGGCCAGTGCGCTGGGTCGCCTGGGCGTGCGACCCTCCGAGCGGATCGGCACGCTGGCATGGAACAGCTATCGGCACCTGGAGCTGTACTACGGCGTCTCCGGCATGGGTGCCATCCTGCACACCATCAACCCGCGCCTGCACGAAGACCAGGTCGCCTACATCGCGAACCATGCCGAAGACCAGTACATCTTCTTCGACCTGAGCTTCCTGCCCTTGGTCCAGGCCGTTGCCGCCGACTGCAAGACGGTCAAGGCATTCATCGCCATGACCGATCGGGCTCACATGCCGAAGAACGCCGGCATCGACAAGCTGCTGTGCTACGAAGACCTGATGGCGCAAGGCTCGCCCGACTACATCTGGCCAACGCTCGACGAGGAGGCCGCCAGCACGCTGTGCTACACCTCCGGCACCACGGGCGACCCGAAAGGCGTGCTGTACAGCCATCGCTCGTCGCTGCTGCACACCTATGCGGCTGCGCTGCCCGACGCGCTGAACTGCTCGGCGCGCGATGCCATCCTGCCGGTCGTTCCGATGTTCCATGTCAATGCCTGGGGGCTTCCATACATCGCCTGCATGGTCGGCGCCAAACTGGTCTTTCCTGGGCCGGCGCTGGACGGCAAATCGCTGCATGAACTGCTCGAAGCCGAGCAGGTGACGCTCTCCGCCGGGGTGCCCACCGTATGGCAAGGCCTGCTGAGTCATCTGGAGGCAACGGGCCAGCAGTTCTCGAGCATGAAGCGAACCATCGTCGGCGGCGCGGCTTGCCCCCCGGCCATGTTGCACAAGTTCCAGGAAAGCTACGGCGTCGCAGTACTGCACGCCTGGGGCATGACCGAGCTGAGCCCTATCGGGACCGTCGGCACGCTGAAATCCAAGCACCTGACGATGAGCACGGATGAGCGTCGCGCCGTGCAATCCAAGCAAGGGCGCGCGCCGTTCGGCGTCGACATGAAGATCGTCGGGCCCGAGGGCAACGAACTGCCCTGGGACGGCGCGACATCGGGAGACCTGCTGGTGCGCGGAGCTTGGGTGGTGCGCGAATATTTCAGGAACGCTGGGGGCGATCCGCTGCAGCGCGATCATGAGGCGCAAGGATGGTTTCCGACCGGCGATGTCGCGACCATCGATGCCGATGGCTTCATGCAGATCACCGACCGCAGCAAGGATGTGATCAAGTCGGGCGGCGAATGGATCGGCTCCATCGACCTGGAAAATATCGCAATGGCCCATCCGGCCGTCTCGCAGGCCGCCTGTATTGCCGCGAAGCACGCGAAGTGGGACGAGCGTCCCTTGTTGATTGTCGTGCGCAAGCCGCAAGCGCCGCTGACACGGGACGAACTGCTCGCCTTCTACGAAGGAAAGATCGCCAAGTGGTGGACGCCGGATGACGTGATCTTCGTCGGCTCGATTCCATTGGGCGCGACGGGAAAGATTCAAAAGAACCGGCTGCGAGAGCAGTTCGGTGATCACCTGATCGAGCGCCGTCCTTGAACTCAAGAGAACAAGGAGGCGAGGCTGCGCCATGTCGTCACGTGGGGGGCGGTCAGGGCGCCGCACAGTGCGCGACAAAGCGCTCGAGGTTGCCCGAGAACCGCTTGCCGCGATGGTGAATCAGGTAGAGGCGACGCGTGAGCCGTGGCAGCGTGGTTTCGAGTACCACGAGCCGCCCCAGGGTGAGAAGGTCTGCCACGGCGCAGCGTGACAGGCAGGCCAGGCCCAGGCCTTCCACTGCGGCCTGCTTGATGGCCTCCGTGCTGCCTGGGAGCATCTCGCTCTTGATGTAATGCAGGTGCGACAGCAAGGCCTGCTCGACGGATTCGCGCGTGCCGGAGCCGGCTTCGCGCAGCAGCCATCGCGTTTGTCGCAGCGCCTTGAGCGGCACGCGTAGCCCCGCGCCTTGCGCCAGCGGGTAGGCCGGTGAGCACACGATCACGAGCTCGTCTTCGCGCCATGGCACGACGTGCAGATCGGCTTCGCGGCAGGGTCCCTCGATCAGTCCCAGGTCCACCTCGAGCCGCGAGACTGACCCGGCGATGTCGCGCGTATTGCCGATCTGCACATCGATGCCTGCGGCGGGCCACGCTCGCAGGTAGCTCGCCACGAGTGGCGGCAGGAGGTAGTTGCCGATGGTGGTGCTGGCGCCAATGCTCAAGTGCGTGGCCCTCGCGTCCTGTCCGGCCGCGCCCGTGCCAAGACCGAATTGGGCCTCGATCTCCCGTGCCCCGTCCAGCAAGCCCCTGGCCTGTGGCAGCAGCGCGCGTCCGTTGTCGTTGAGAAGCAGACGCTTGCCGACACGGTCGAAGAGCTGGGCGCCCAGCAGGCTTTCGAGTTCGTTCAGTGCGGCGCTGGTGGCCGATTGCGAAAGGGCCACGCGCAGGCCTGCAGCGGTCGTGCTGCCCGCATCGGCAATCGCCGTGAAGATGAGGAGCTGGCGCAACGTCAATCGCATGTTCGTGGTGCTTTACCTGTTCAGTAGCTGATTTATAGCTGAACTATCCGTTTGGTAGATAGAACCCATGGCCTCAGAGTTCATCCCTGCCGATCCAACCCAACACACCGCAGCACCCGATGCCCTCCGTCGCCGACCTTGTCCCACCCTCCTCACCAACCGCGGCCGATACCGCCCCGCCGCGGCGTCCCGATGCCTGGGCACGCTGCTGCTCGATGGGGCCGGGACTCGCGGTGACCGGTGCCATCGCCTTCGTATCGATCCATCTTTCGCGGGTCGGCTGGCTTCAATCCAACGGCATCAGCGCGCTGACCTTGGCCATCGTGCTGGGCATGGTGGTCGGCAACACCGTCTACCCGAGAATCAGCGCCTCGGCGGATGCCGGCGTGAGCTTGTCCAAGGCCCAGCTGCTGCGCCTGGGTATCGTGCTCTACGGTCTGCGCCTGACTTTCCAGGACATCGGCGACGTGGGCTGGGCGGGGGTGGCGATCGACGCCGCCATGCTCGCCAGCACCTTCGTTCTGGCCTGCGTGTTGGGCACGCGGGTCTTCGGCCTGGACCGCAAGACGGCAATGCTCATCGGCACCGGCAGTTCGATCTGCGGCGCGGCCGCCGTGATGGCGGCCGCACCGGTGGTCCGCGCCCGAGGCGAGCAGGTCATGGTCGCCGTCGCCACGGTCGTGGTCTTCGGCACGCTGGCGATGTTCCTCTACCCTTTCCTCTATCGCCTGAACGCGCAATTTCAATGGATCGCGATGTCACCGCGGGCCTATGGGGTGTTGGCGGGATCGACCATTCACGAGGTAGCCCAGGTGGTTGCTGCCGGACGCGCGGTGAGCGAGCAGGCCGCGAACACGGCGGTCATCGCGAAGATGGTCCGCGTCATGATGCTGGCGCCATTCTTGATCGCGCTTTCGGCCTGGCTATCGCGCCCGACGTGGCACGCCGCGGCGTCGGGCCGGGTCGAACAACGCGATGCGACCCAGCAGCGCGGTGGCTTGGTGGTCCCTTGGTTCGCAGTGCTCTTCGTTGCGGTGACGGGATTGAACTCGCTCGCCTTGCTGCCGCCTCCGGTCGTCAGCCAAGTCCTTGAAATCGACGGCGCTCTGCTCGCCATGGCCATGGCGGGCCTGGGGCTCTCGACGCACCTGTCGGCCGTCCGCAAGGCCGGTATCAAGCCGCTGGCGCTGGCAGCCCTGCTGTTTGCCTGGTTGACCTGCGGGGGCCTTGCCATCAACGCTGGCCTGACGACGCTGCTCCATTGAGCAACGGCAGTGGCGGCCGCCCGAAGGCCCTCACTCCACCGTCACGCTCTTGGCCAGGTTGCGCGGCTTGTCCACGTCGGTGCCGCGCGCGCAGGCGGTGTGATAGGCCAGCAGCTGCAGCGGCACCACGTGCAGCAGCGGGCTCAGCTCGCCGTAGTTTTCCGGCATGCGGATGACGAACACGCCTTCGCTGCCCTTGATGTAGGTGTCGGCGTCGGCCAGCACGTAGAGCACGCCGCCGCGCGCGCGCACTTCCTGCAGGTTGCTCTTGAGCTTTTCCAGCAGCGCATCGTTGGGCGCGACGGTCACCACCGGCATCTCGCTGGTGACGAGCGCGAGCGGGCCGTGCTTGAGCTCGCCGGCGGCGTAGGCCTCGGCGTGGATGTAGGTGACTTCCTTGAGCTTGAGCGCGCCTTCCAGCGCGATCGGGTAGTGCAGGCCGCGCCCGAGGAAGAGCGCGTTTTCCTTGCGTGCAAAGTCTTCGGCCCAGCTGATGATCTGCGGCTCCAACGCCAGCACCGACTGCAGTGCCACCGGCAGGTGCCGCATGGCCTTGAGATAGCGTGCTTCGTCGTCGCTCGACAGGCGGCCCTTGCTTTGCGCCAGTGCCAGCGTCAGCAGGAACAGGCCGGCCAGCTGGGTGGTGAAGGCCTTGGTCGAGGCCACGCCGATCTCGACGCCCGCGCGCGTGATGTAGGCCAGCTTGCATTCGCGCACCATGGCGCTGGTGGCGACGTTGCAGATGGTCAGGGTCTGCTCCATGCCCAGGCTGCGCGCGTGCTTGAGCGCGGCCAGCGTGTCGGCCGTCTCGCCCGACTGCGAGATGGTGACGACCAGCGTGCGCGGGTCGGGCACCGAATCGCGGTAGCGGTACTCGCTGGCGATCTCCACCTGGGTCGGCAGCTTGGCGATGCTCTCGAGCCAGTACTTGGCGGTGCAGCCGCTGTAGTAGCTGGTGCCGCAGGCCAGGATCAGCACCCGGTCGATTTCCTTGAACACGCGGTGGGCGCTGGCACCGTGCGTGCCGTCGGCCCCAACGCCGTCGAACAGTTCGGGCACGATGCCTTCGACGCCCTCGAGCGTGTCGGCAATGGCGCGCGGCTGCTCGAAGATTTCCTTTTGCATGTAGTGGCGGTAAGGGCCGAGCTCGACCGCGCCGCTGTGCGCGTGCACCGTGCGCACCGGGCGCGTCACGCTCTTGTGCGCCTTGTCGACGACCCAGTACTTGCCCGGCTGCAGGTCGACCAGGTCGCCCTCTTCCAGGTAGACGATCTGGTCGGTCACGCTGGCCAGCGCCATGGCATCGCTGGCCAGGAAGTTCTCCTGCCCGCCGGCGCCGACGCCCAGGATCAGCGGCGAACCGGCGCGCGCGCCCACCACGCGGTGCGGCTCGTCGCGCGACATGGCAGCAATGGCATAGGCGCCGTGCAGCTGGCTCACCGCCGCCTTGAGGGCCTCGAACAGATCGCCGTCGTAGTGGCTGTCGACCAGGTGCGCAATGACTTCGGTGTCGGTCTGGCTGGAGAACACGTAGCCGCGCGTCTCGAGCTGCGCGCGCAGCGCCTCGTGGTTCTCGATGATGCCGTTGTGCACCAGCGCGATGCGGGCCGGCTTGTCGCTGCCGGCCGGCTCACCGGGGCCGTAGCTGAAGTGCGGATGGGCGTTGTGCACCGCCGGCGCGCCGTGCGTGGCCCAGCGCGTGTGGGCGATGCCGGTCAGCCCCTCCACCTTGTCCTGCGCCACCTGGGCCACCAGGTCCGCCACGCGCGAGGTGGTGCGCGTGCGGGTCAGGCCGCCGGCATGCACGGCCACGCCGCAGGAGTCGTAGCCGCGGTACTCGAGCCGCTGCAGGCCCTGCACCAGCACGGGAACGATGTTGCGATGGGAAGCTGCGCCGACGATGCCACACATGGGATGAGCCTTTCAGGAAAACGAGCGATGAGGCCGCGATGGTAGAGCGGACGCATTGCAAACGGATTCCATAATTCACATTCATCTCGACAATTATTTCATCACCGTCCATTCATTGATTTTTATTTCATAATCAATCAAATGACGGAAGAAATCACCATCGACGCCATCGACATCCGCCTGCTGGACGCCCTGCAGACGGATGCCTCGCGCACCAACCAGGAACTCGCCGCCAGCGTCCATATCTCGCCGCCGACCTGCCTGCGGCGCGTGCAGCGCCTGCGCCGCAGCGGCCTGATCGAGCGGCAGGTCGCGCTGCTGGCGCCGGACAAGCTGGCGCCCCTGTTGGGTCACGGCCTGCAGGCGGTGATCGAGATTTCGCTCGACCGGCAGGCCGCCGACGCCCTGGCCGACTTCGAAGCGCGCGCCATTGCCGACGCGGCCGTGCAGCAGTGCTACCGCGTCTCGCCCGGCCCCGACTTCATCCTGATCGTGGCGGTGCCGGACATGCCCGCCTACCAGGCGCTGGCGCAGCGGCTGTTCACCGCCGACGCCAACGTGCGCAACGTCAAGGCCTTCTTCAGCCTGCACCGTGCCAAGTTCGAGCCGCGCCTGCCGCTTGGCCCGACCGCAGCGATCTGACTCAGTCCTTCTTTTTCTTCACCGGCCGCGTCCAGTTGGCATAGCTCACCTGGCGCGCGCGGGCCACCGTCAGCGCGCCCGGCTCGGTGCTCTTGTTGACGGTCGAGCCGCCGCCCACCGTGCCGCCGGCGCCCACCGTGAGCGGCGCCACCAGCACGCAGTTGCTGCCGATGTGCACGTCGTCGCCGATCACCGTGCGGTGCTTGTTCGCCCCGTCGTAGTTGGCGGTGATGCTGCCGGCGCCGTAGTTCACGCGCGCGCCCACGCTGGCGTCGCCGATGTAGGCCAGGTGATTCGCCTTGGCGCCCGGGCCCAGCGTGGCGTTCTTGATCTCCACGAAATTGCCGATGTGCACCTCCGCGCCCAGGCGCGCACCCGGGCGCAGCCGCGCGAACGGGCCGACCACCGAGGCCTGGCCGACCGTCACGCCCTGGCCTTCGCCGTCGATGTGGGTGAAGGGCTGGATGGTGGCGCCGGTCTCGATGCGCGCATTGGCGATCACGCAATTAGCCCCCACGCGGGCCCCCGCGCCGAGCGACACCGCGCCGATGAAGATGCAGTTCACGTCGATCTCGACGTCGGCCTCGCACACCAGCGTGCCGCGCAGGTCGAAGCGCGCCGGGTCGGCCAGGCGCACGCCCTGCACCAGCAGCGCATCGGCCTGGCGGCGCTGGAAGGCGCGCTCCAGCTGCGCCAGTTGCATGGGGTCGTTCACGCCCGCCACCTGCAACGCGTCGTCGATCTTGCAGGCCATCACCGATTCGCCGTCGACCGTGGCCGAGCGCACGATGTCCGTCAGGTAGTACTCGCCCTGCGCGTTCTTGTTGTCCAGCCGCGCCAGCCAGGGCTTGAGCAGGCGCGCCGGCACCGCCATCACGCCGCTGTACACCTCGCGGATGGCCAGCTGCTCCTCGCTGGCGTCCTTCTGCTCGACGATCGCCTGCACGCCGTCCTCTGCATCGCGAAGGATGCGGCCGTAGCCGCTCGGGTTGTCCAGCGCGATCGTCAACAGCGCCAGGCGGCGGCCGGCACTGGCCGCCAGCAGTGCGCGCAAGGTCTGCTCGCCGATCAGCGGCACGTCGCCCGACAACACCACCACCGTGGCGTCGTCGTCCAGGTGCGGCTGCGCCTGCTGCACGGCATGGCCGGTGCCCAGCTGCGGCACCTGGCGCGCGAACTCCAGCGGCGCGTCCGGCATTGAGGCCGTGAGCGTGCGCTCCACGTCGGTCGCGCCGTGCCCGGTCACGACCACGATCTTGCGCGCCTGCAGGCGCATTGCCGTATCGATGACATGCTCGACCAGCGGCCGGCCAGCCAGCGCATGCAGCACCTTGGGCAGGCTGCTTTTCATGCGGGTGCCCTTGCCCGCGGCCATGATGACGACGTCGACGACGCCCGGCAGCGCCTGTGAGTTCAATGCCATTCGATTACTTCCGATTTGTTTTCCGTGCGGGCGTGAATTATCCGGCGCCGCAGCGCCTCCTTCGCGCCGGCTGGCGCGGCGCGATCCCTACACTGCTGGCTGGCCCTGCCGGGGCGATCCGAACACCATCTCCAATTCATGAAGACAGCGCTCTGCACCCTGTTCGAGGGGTCCTACCACCACGGCGTTGCCGCGCTGTGCAATTCGCTCGTTGCGGCCGGCTACCGCGGAGAGCTGTGGGCCGGCCACCGCGGAGCGCTGCCGCGCTGGGCCACCGGCGCGCCGCAGTTCGATCCCGCCAGCGGCCGCCTGCGCCTGAACGACGACTTCACGCTGTGCTTCGTCGCACTCGACACCGCGCTGCACTTCAACTACTACAAGCCGGCCTTCATGCGCCGCGTGCTCGAGGTGCACGCGCCCGACGCGCACGCCGTGGCCTATTTCGATCCGGACATCGTCGTCAAGTGCGACTGGTCGGCGCTCGAAGTCTGGTTCGACGGCGGCATCGCCCTGGTGGAAGACGTGAACGAGGCGATGCCACCACGCCACCCCAAGCGCCTCCTGTGGACGGCGTACTTCGCCCGCCACGGCCACGCGGCGGTCCGCACGCTCGATCGCAACTACAACGCCGGCTTCATCGGCGTGCCGCGCGAGCTGCGGGCATTGCTCGACACCTGGGACGCCCTGTGCACCCTGGTCTGGGAATACAACGGCCGCACGCAACGCGTCAAATCGGGCGCAGCCGCCACCCTCTTCAATTCGACCGACCAGGATGCGATGAATTTCGCGCTGATGCAGCACGACGTGCCGCTCAACACGGCAGGCCGGGACGCCATGGACTTCGTGCCCGGCGGCTACTACCTTTCCCACGCCATCGACCTGCCCAAGCCCTGGTCGGCGCGTCACCTGCTGCGGGCCTTGCGCGGCTACCCGCCCTCGCTGGCGATGCGCGCTTACTACCGCTACGCCGGCGGGCCGCTGCGGGCCCATTCGGCCGTCGCCCTCGCCTGGCGCAGGCTGTCGCTGGGCCTGGCCGCCGTGATCGGGCGCTTTTACCGCCGCTACTGAGGGGCGGCGACTGAAGGGGCGCTACTGCGCGGCGGCGTCCTTGCGCCAGCCGGGCAGGCGCCCCACCAGCAAGGCGTACTGGAAGAGACACTGGATCAGCGACGACGCCAGGTTGAAGCCCAGCACCGCCTTCAGGTCGGCCACGCCGAAGAAGACCACGTAGGCCACCTGCGTCGCGATGAGCAAGGGAATGCCCAGGCTCTGGCGCGCCGTGGCGCCCCGCGCCGCCAGCGTGCGGAAGGCAAAGGCCGCCGCGTTGGCCAGGATCGAGGTGAGGAACACCATCCAGATCAGCGGCTGCATGTCCTTGTACTTGGCACCCAGCAGCAACATCCAGTAATCCGGAAACAGCAACGAAGAAACGAACAGGGCCAGCATGACCAGCATGTAGGCGCCATGCGCCATCAGCAGCCGGCTGACCAGCCGGCGCCCGTTCACGGCCCGCGCAATGGCCGGGAACAGCAGGATGTCGGTCACCCGGTCGACCACCGTCAGCACCATCGCCAGCCGGCCGAAGGCGCCGACCTCGGCCATCATGCTGGCGGTGCCGAACAGCGACACGATCATGATCGTGATGACGCCTTGCACGTGATAGAAAACGGCCGAAGGCAGCAGCGGCACCACGATCTTCAGCGTCTGGCGATCGACCTCGCGCCGCTGCGGCGCGTCCAGCTTCTGCATGGGAATGTCGTGCCGGGCAAAGGCCCAGCGGTTCAGCTGGACCGACACGAACATGGCGGTGGCCAGCGCCGCGAACAGGCCGGCCACGGTGTACGAACCGATCGGCAGCAGCAGCACGCCGCCCACCAGCAGGAAGCGCGCCGAATTGGTGATGAAGTTATTGCGGTTGAGCGCCGTGATGTGTTGCAGCACGCGCAGCACCACGTGCATGAACGAATCGCGCAGCGACAGCATCACCGCCGCCAGCACCAGCAGCGCCGCCACCACGTAGCCCGGGCCGTGCCAGCCATGCTGCGCGGCGGTGTAGATCCAGTAGGGCACGACGATGGCCACGCTGAGCCCCATCAAGAGCCAGCGGCGGTAGAAGATCTGGCTGCACACGCCGACCACCCAGCGCTTGTCGTCGGAACGCTGCCCCACCACCGGCAGGATGGCGTGGCCAAGGCTGAGGTCGGCAATGCCCGACATGAGCTGCATGCAGGCCACCAGCACGGTGTAGACCGCGTAGTGCTCCTTGGGCAGGACATTGACGATCAGCAGGCCGGTGACCCCCGCGACAAACACACCGAAGGTTTCGAAACCGCTGACAAGCACGAACTGGCGCATGCGCGCGGCGAAACTCATGGGAGGGGGAAAGGTGGGTGGGCGAGGGAATTGAGCGTAACCGACAACATCTGGATACAGCCCCTCGCCCGGGCACTTCTGCGGCGCACCGTGCAGAATTCCGGCTCCCACCCATGGCGGCCTGGCAGCCGCAGCCGCTCAGGCAGCGTCCCAGGTGTAGGTCACGCCGAAGCTGTCCCAAGGCTCCATCACCAGACGGTCGCCCTTGGCCAGCTGCAGCGATTCGCCCGGGCCGAGCACCAGGTCTTCGCTGCCCCACGTGGCGGTGGCGTCGCGCGTGATCCACACGCGTCCCTGGCGCACCTTCAGCACCGTCGACCCGCTGGCCTGGAGGGTGATGGCGTGGCCGCTTTCAAGCTGCCAGGCGCCGCGGCGCACGGCCGGCGGAACCGGCGCGGTGCGGCGGGCTGCGGGGATCGACGAGAGGGCGGTGGTGGCGGACATGGCGGGACTCCTGGGTGCGAAATCCGAATGGCAAAAGTGCGATTCGGGAATGGATGATCGCTTTGCGCACCTTGGCGGTCCAATGAAAACGGGTTAGCCTAATGATTCCGAATCCGCATCAATCCAACGTGCAGCACTCGCAAACCCACCTGCGCTCCCGCCCGATCTCCGCCGGCCACCTGCGGGCCTTCGAAGCGGTCGCCCGGCACCTCAACTTTCGCGCCGCATCGGAAGAAATGGCACTCACCCAGTCCGCCGTGAGCCGCCAGATCCAGTCGCTGGAAGAAGAAGTGGGCGTGGCCCTGTTCCTGCGCCACACCCGCGCGGTCGAACTGACCACCGCCGGCGCCCAATTGTTGCTGGCAGTGCAACAGTCGCTGCCCCGCATCGACGGCGCGGTGCGCCAGATCCGCCAGAGCGCCGGGCGCAAGAGCGTGGCCGTGACCACCTTCGCCTCCTTCGCCTCGATGTGGCTCATTCCCAAGCTGGAAGCCTTCCAGAGCGACTACCCCGAGATCGACATCCGCATCGATGCGAGCGACGTCGCGGTCGACCTGGATGTGGCCGACGTCGACATGGCGCTGCGCTACGGCCCCGCCACCAACATGCCGGCCAACGCCATCCGCCTGTTCGGCGAAACGCTGACGGCGGTGGCCAGCCCCTGGCTGATCAAGAGCGGCGCGCCCATCAACGGGCCGGCCGACATCGCACGCTTCACCCTCATCGAGGCCGGCGACGCGCATCGCACGCACCTCGAATGGCTCACCTGGCGCCGCTGGTTCGAGGCGCATGGCCTCAACGTGCAGCCGCGCCGCTGGCTCTATTTCAACTACGCCTACCAGATGGTGCAGGCGGCCATTGCCGGACAAGGGGTGGTGCTGGCGCGCAGCGCGCTGGTGGCCGACAGCCTGGCCAGCGGCGACCTGGTGCAGGTGCTGCCGCAGCTGGGCCTGGATTCGCCGATGTCCTACTGGCTCATTGCCGGCCAGCGCAGCGCGCTGCAGCCGGAAGTCAGCGCGTTCTCCGAATGGCTGCAGGCGCAGGCGGCCATCACCCGCGAGACCATCGGCGAGGGGCCCGACCCCGACACCGTCGACCAGCTGGACTGAGAGGCCGCGAAGAGAGGCTGCGCCTGGCTCAACCGGCCGGCCAGACTACGCCTTCGTCGTTCAGGATCGCGTCCAGCGGCACATCGTGCGCCTCGGGCTGGAACGGATCGAGCAGGCCGTTGGAGAAGCCCAGGCCGACCGTCATGGGGCGCGGCTCCAGGGCGGCCAGCGTGCGGTCGTAGAAGCCGCCGCCGTAGCCCAGCCGGTAACCGCCCGCGCTGTAGCCGACGCAGGGCACGAACAGCAGCGTCGGCACCACCAGCTCGGTGTCCTTCGGCTTGGGAATGCCGAAGGCGTCTTCCTCCATCGGGCAGCCCGGGTGCCAGGCATGAAAACTCAGGGTCTTGTGCACCCGGTCGATCACCGGCAGCGCGATGCGGCGCCGGGTGCGCTCGCCGGTCAGCTCGCCGTCTTCCTTCCAGCGGTGCAGCGCCGGCAAGGGATCGAATTCGCCCTTGATCGGCCAATAGGCGCCGATTACCGTGTCGGGCCGGCCGACCAGCCAGATCCGCATCACGCGCTGCAGCAGGTCGGAGCGCGCGGGGTGGTCGGGCATGGCCAGGCGCTGCGCGACCAGTGCCGCCCGCACTTGGGATTTGAGAAAACCGGTGGTCGCCGAGATGTCGGCGCCATGTGACTTGTCCATAATGTCCCGATGCAGTTTCGACTTATTTTGGCACCCCGGCGCCTTGCGTTTGCGGCCTTCGTGCTGGCCACCCTGGCGGCCTGTGCCGGCGCTGGTGCCCAGAGCAGCAGCGACGACGCCGTGCTGCAGATGAAACAGGCATTCCGCAAGGGCGACCGCAACCAGCTGGCTGCCCTGCTGCCGCAGGCTCGCGGCAGCATGCTCGAACCCTGGGCGGCCTACTGGGAACTGAAGGTGCGCATTGAGGACGCCAGCCAGGACGAAGTCGAAGCCTTCTTCGCGCGCTACCCCGGCACCTACCAGGAAGACCGCTTGCGCAACGACTGGCTGCTGCTGCTGGGCAAGCGCCGCGACTGGGACAGTTTCCTGCGCCTGCACGCGCAGTTCCGCATGGGCGACGACCGCGAGGTGCGCTGCTACAAGGTGATGGCCGATTCGCTGCGCAGCGGCACGGCCACGCAGGAACAGGCCGACGCCGTGCGGCGCGACTGGCTGGCGCAGCGCGACGACGACGACGGTTGCCTGCTGGCGGCCGAGCGCATGATCGGCGCCCGCCTGATGTCGGACAACGACGCCTGGCGCAAGGCGCGCCTGTCGATGCAGGCGAACCGGGCCAAGGCGGCCCGCGACGCGGTCGGCCTGGTCGCGCCGGAAGACCTGCCGCTGTTCGACCAGGCCAATGCCAGCGCCGCCAAGTTCCTGACCTCCAAGGTCGTGGCCGGCTCCAGGGCGAACAAGGAAATCGTGCTGCTGGCCTTGATCCGCCTGGCGATGGCCGACCCCGACACGGCGGCGCGCCTGCTCGACAACACCTGGGCGACCTCGCTCACCGCCGAGGAACGCAACTGGGCCTGGGGCATCATCGGGCGCCAGGCGGCCAGCAAGCTGGCGCCGCAGGCCAATGCCTACTTCGCCAACGTCACCAAGAACAGCGACCTGAGCGACGACATGCTCGAGTGGAAGGCGCGCGCCGCGCTGCGAGGCGCCCGCTGGAAGGAAGTGCACAACGCCATCGAGGCCATGAGCCGCGAGCAGCAGGAAGAGCCCACCTGGATCTACTGGAACGCGCGCGCACTCGACCGCTCGGTGGGCAGCCGGCCGCGCTCGGAAGCGCGGGCGATGTACGAGAGCATCGCCGGCATGCGCGGCTTCTACGAACTGCTGGCGCTGGAAGAACTGGGCCAGGGCGCGGTGGTGCCGACCAAGCCGGCGCCGCTGACCGAGGAAGAAAAAGCCGTCGCGCGCAGCAACCCGGCGCTGGTGCGCGGGCTGTACGCCATCGGCCTCGGCCTGCGCTCGGAAGGCACGCGCGAATGGAACTACGCCATCGCGCTGCACCAGCGCGGCGGCATGACCGACCGCGAGCTGCTGGCCGCCGCCGACTACGCCTGCGAGCGCCAGGTGTGGGACCGCTGCATCAACACCAGCGAGCGCACCCAGGGCGTGGTCGACATCGACCAGCGCTTCCCCATGCCCTTCCATGACACGGTGATCCGCAAGAGCAACGAGATCGGGCTCGACCCGGCCTACGTGTACGGCCTGATCCGCCAGGAGAGCCGCTTCATCATGGACGCGCGCTCGGGCGTCGGCGCTTCCGGCCTGATGCAGGTGATGCCGGCCACGGCCCGCTGGACAGCACGCAAGATCGGCATGACCGACTTCAGCCCGAGCCTGCTGAACGACCAGGAAACCAACATCACCATCGGCACCAACTACCTCAAGCTGGCGCTGGACGACTTCGACGATTCGATGCCGCTGGCCGCCGCCGCCTACAACGCCGGCCCCGGCCGGCCGCGCGCCTGGCGCAACGGGCCGACGCTGGAGGCCGCCATCTGGGCCGAGAACGTGCCTTTCAACGAAACGCGCGACTACGTCAAGAAGGTGGTGGCCAACGCCACCGTCTACGCCGCCGTGATGAGCGGCAAGCCGCAGTCGATCAAGAGCCGGCTCGGCAGCGTCGGCCCGCGCGTCGAGAGCGACCCGGAACCGAACAAAGACCTGCCCTGATGGACTGGTGGGCCGTCGTCAGCGCCACCGTCGTCGAAGAGTTCTCCGACGTCGACGACCTGGCGCAGCTCACCCGCATCGTGGTGCGCCTGCTGCTCGCCGCCGTGCTGGGCTTTGCACTGGGCTTCGAGCGCGAGCACCACGGCAAGGCGGCCGGCGCCCGCACCCACATGCTGGTGGCGATCGGCTCGGCGCTGTTCATCCTGGTGCCGCAACAAAGCGGCATGCCCGCGGCCGACCTGACGCGCGTGATCCAGGGCCTGGTGGCCGGGGTCGGCTTCCTGTGCGCCGGGACCATCCTCAAGCCCGGCGGCGACGAACGCCAGGTGACCGGCCTGACCACTGCCGCCGGCCTGTGGATGACCGCCGCCATCGGCGTCGCCTGCGGGCTCGGGCGCGAAGTGACGGCCGTCATCAGCACCGTGCTCGCGCTCATCGTGCTGGGGCTGGTGCCGCACCTCTCGCGCGCGGTCACCAGCGCCGTGGGCGCAGCGCCGCCGGCAGCGCCGCCGGAGCGCCACGGCTGAGCCCACTGCGGTGGCGCCGCAGCGCATCCAAGGCCGTGCCATTTGGCCATTTGGCATCACCGCGCCCGCCCCGCGGCGATAGCATCGGGGCCTTTACCTCCAGCTTCTCAGGAGCGCCCATGCGCAAGCTCTACATCGGCAACAAGAACTACTCGTCATGGTCGATGCGGCCGTGGGTGCTCATGCAGCAGGCCGGCATCGCCTTCGAAGAAGTGAAGGTGCGCTTCGACTCGTTCGAAGTCGATTCCGACTTCAAGCGCACCATGCAGGCGCTCAATCCGACCGGCCAGGTGCCGCTGCTGGTCGACGGCGACCTGGCGGTGTGGGACACGCTGGCCATCGCCGAATACCTGGCCGATAACTTCCCCGACATTGCGCTGTGGCCGCCGGGCAAGGTGCAGCGGGCGCGCGCGCGCAGCGTCTGCGCCGAGATGCACGCCGGCTTTCGCGAACTGCGCTCGCACTGCGGCATGAACATCGAGGCCGATCTGTCGGAGGCCGGCGCGCAGATCTGGCGCGAACAAGCCGGCGTGCGCGGCGACGTGGCGCGCATCGAAGCGATGTGGAGTGAATTGCTGGCCAGCCATGCCCGGACCCATCCAGACGGCATGCTGTTCGGTGCCTTCGGCATTGCCGACGCCTACTTCGCGCCGGTGGTGATGCGCCTGACGCGCTACGCGCTGCCGGTGAATGGGGAAGTGGCGGCCTACATGGAACGCCTGCAGGCACTGCCCGGCGTCAAGGCCTGGATCGATGAAGCCGTGGCGGAGCACGACTTCCTGCCCTTCGAGGAGCCTTACCGCCAGGCGCCGGGCGCGCCGTTCAAGCGAACGGCAGGCTGAGCAAGCGGGCCCGATGGCGCGGCCTGCGCCGCGCCATCGGGCCCTGCGCGATCAGAAGCGGTACGTGAGGGCCACGTACGGCACGATCGGGTCGAGCTTGAGCTTGGCTTCGCTGGTGGCGACCGGCAGGCCCGACACCGTGGTCGTGGTCAGCTTGGCGGTGGTCTTGAGCGGAATGTAGGAGACCGAAACGGCCACGCCCCAGTGCTGGTCGAACTGGTAGGCGGCACCGATGTTCAACACCGGCGCAAACTTGCTGTCGAGGTCGCCGCTGGTGCGGGTGGCGCCGGGCGGCAGGCCGAGCAGGCGATTGACCGAGCCTTGCAGGCTGGGCGTCAGGTTGACGTCGCTGTACCAGACGTAGGTGCCACCGATGCCGACGTAGGGGCGGAACGCCGCGTCGCCGGAACGGAAGTAGTACTTGGCCAGGATGGTCGGGCTCCACTGGCGCGCTTCGCCGAGTTGGCCGGCCGCGGCCAGCGTGCCTTCGCCTTGCAGCTTGAACTTCGGCGGAATACCCACCACGCCTTCAATGGCCCAGTTGCTGTCGATGAAATAAGTGGCGTTCAAGCCGAGCGTGTCGGCATCCGAGACGCCGGCGCCGGAGCCATACGCGGTGGCATGCACCGGCGAAGTCACCGTCAGGGGCTCGCTCGAATCCTGCGGAGCCAGGTGAAGCCAGCCAGCGCCGACGACCCAGTCGCCAGCGTGTTGCGCGAACGCGCTGCCCGAGGCCAGGGCCGCCAATGCGGCCAGCCCGACAAAACTTTTCTTCATGGGGGTTCCCTATTTGCTATATGTGCTTTGGATGGAAGAGCCGGTTGTCTCCACGCGCAAGGCGTGCCGGCCCGGTCTGACGCGGCGACGCCGCCTACACTTGCGCCCCATGCAAACCTACCTTGTGGGCGGCGCACTGCGCGATCGGTTGTTGGGCCTGTGCGGCGCTGATCGCGATTGGGTGGTCGTGGGGGCGACGCCCCAAGAGATGAACGACGCCCACTTCATCCCTGTCGGGCGCGATTTTCCCATATTTTTACACCCGGTCACGAAGGAGGAGTACGCCCTGGCGCGCACCGAACGCAAGAGCGCCCCGGGCTACCGCGGCTTCGTGGTGCATGCCGCGCCGGACGTCACGCTCGAGCAGGACCTGGCCCGGCGCGACCTCAGCATCAACGCCATGGCGCTGCCGGCCGAACGGGCCGATGACGTCGCGCTCGGCAGCTGGCAGGGCGACGGCCTGATCGACCCGTACCACGGCCGGCGCGACCTGCAGCACAAGCTGCTGCGCCACGTGACCGACGCCTTCCGCGAGGACCCGGTGCGCATCCTGCGCGTGGCGCGCTTTGCCGCCCGCTTTGCCGACTTCAGCGTCGCGCCCGAAACCATGGCGCTGATGCGCGAGATGGTGGCCGCCGGCGAGGCCGATGCGCTGGTGCCCGAGCGCGTGTGGCAGGAGCTCGCGCGCGGGCTGGCCGAGGCCACGCCCTCGCGCATGTTCGAGGTGCTGCGCGCCTGCGGCGCGCTGGCCGTGCTGCTGCCCGAGGTAGACCGCCTGTGGGGCGTGCCGCAGCCCGAGGCGCACCACCCCGAGATCGACACCGGCGCGCACCTGATGCTGGTGCTGGACATGGCGGCGCACTTGCAGGCGCCGCTGGCGGTGCGCTTCGCCTGCCTGACGCACGACTTGGGCAAGGGCACCACGCCGCCCGAGCTGCTGCCGCGCCACATCGGCCACGAGCAGCGCAGCGCCAAGCTGCTGCGCGGCCTGTGCGAGCGTTGGCGCATTCCGGTCGAGCTGCGCGAGCTGGCCGAGGTGGTGGCGCGCGAGCACGGCAACATCCACCGCAGCGGCGACCTGAACGCCACCGCCCTGGTGCGCCTGCTGGAGCGCTGCGATGCGCTGCGCAAGCCCGAGCGCTTTGGCCAGGCGCTGCTGGCCTGCGAGTGCGACGCGCGCGGGCGCGCCGGCTTGGCCGACCAACCGTACCCGCAGCGCGCACGGCTGGCCGCCGCGCTGGCGGCGGCGCTGGCGGTGCCGACCGAGCCGATCGCGCACGCGGCGCTGGAACGCGGCGCCAAGGGGCCGGAGATCGGGGCGGCGATCGCCCAGGCGCGGGTCGCCGCCGTGGCCGAGGCCCTTTCGCCGGGGCCCTGAGCCACCGCGCAGCCTGTCGGCATTCACCGACGCGCGGCGCGGCAACACTCTGCTAAGGTCAACGCCAATGCGTGAACCTCCCCGTCTCCAACGCCATAACGCCCTCTTTCTCGACTTCGACGGCACCCTGGTCGACATCGCGGAAACGCCTGAGGCGATCGAGGTACCGCCCGCGCTGGTGGGCTTGCTCGGCGACCTGCACGACTGGCTGGGCGGTGCGCTCGCGGTGGTGTCCGGGCGCCAGATCGACGTGCTCGACCGCTTTCTCTCGCCGCTGCGCCTGTGCGCTGCGGGCGAGCATGGCGTGCAGCGGCGCGACCCCGACGGCAACATGCGCGAGCAGGCAGCGCCCGACCTGACGCAGGTGCTGGCGGCCGCCAACGAGATCGCCAGCCAGCATGCCGGCCTGTTGGTCGAGCGCAAGCACGCCGCCATCGCCCTGCACTACCGGGCGGCACCGGAACTCGAATCGCTGTGCCGCGAGCAGATGCAGCGCGCCATCAGCGGCGATCCGCGCCTGGAGCTGTTGCACGGCAAGTCGGTGTTCGAGGTGAAGCCAGCCGGCGTCAACAAGGGCATCGCCATCGACGCCTTCCTGCACGAGGCGCCGTTTGCCGGACGCATTCCGGTGTTTGCGGGCGACGACACCACCGACGAGACCGGCTTCGCCGTGGTGCAGCCTGCCGGCGGCATCGCCATCAAGGTCGGCAGCGGGCCCAGCCTGGCGCAGCACCGGCTCGATTCACCGCGCGCGGTGTTCGAGTGGCTGGCGCGCCAGCGCGACATGCCCGATGTCGCCAACACCTGAACAGCACCGCGCCATGCCCCCGAAAACCAAGAAGCACCCCGAAGCGCCCATCGATACCGCCGCACTGGCCAACCCACAGGTACAGCGCGGCGTGTTCGCCCCGCCCGCAGACCCATCGCTCTCGCTGGGCGTGATCGGCAACTGCGCCTTCACCGCCCTCGTCGACCAGCGCGCGCGCATCGTCTGGTGCTGCCTGCCGCGCTTCGACGGCGAGCCGATCTTCGATGCGCTCATCAATCCCGGCGAGGACGCCAGCGCCTGGGCGATCGAGCTGGAGGACTACGCGCGCAGCGAGCAGCACTACGAACACAACACCGCCGTGCTGTGCACACGCCTGTTCGACAGCGCCGGCCAGGGCATCGAGATCACCGACTTCGCGCCGCGCTTTCACAGCCGCTCGCGCTACTTCCGCCCGCTCACCATCGTGCGCCGGGTGCGCCCCATCAACGGCACGCCGCGCATTCGCGTGGCGCTGCAGCCGCGCTTCCAGTGGGGCCAGGTGGCGCCGGCCACCACGCGCGGCAGCAACCACATCCGCTATGTCGGGCCCGACTTCACGCTGCGCCTGAACACCGATGTGTCGATCTCGCACATTCTGTCGAGCCAGCCCTTCGTGCTTTCGCGCGAGCACAACTTCCTGTTCGGCGCCGACGAGACGCTGACCGACGGCATCGCCGACACGGCGCGCCACTTCGAGCAGGAAACGCTCGCCTACTGGCGCACCTGGAGCAAGCGCCTGCACATCCCCTTCGAATGGCAGGCCGCCGTGATCCGCGCGGCCATCACGCTCAAGCTGTCGCTGTTCGAGGACACCGGCGCCATCGTCGCGGCCATGACCACCAGCATTCCCGAAGCGCCGGGCAGCCAGCGCAACTGGGACTACCGCTACTGCTGGCTGCGCGACGCCTTCTTCGTGGTGCGCGCGCTCAACAGCCTGTCCGAAGTCGGCACCATGGAGGACTACCTGCGCTGGCTGGGCAACGTGGTGATCGGCTCGCGCGGCGAGCACATCCAGCCGCTGTACGGCATCGGGCTGGAGCGCGAGCTGCCCGAATCCTTTGTCGAGGGGCTCTCCGGCTACCGCGGCATGGGGCCGGTGCGGGTCGGCAACCAGGCGCAGGAACATTTCCAGCACGACGTCTACGGCAACATCGTGCTGGGCGCAGCGCAGGCCTTCCACGACCAGCGCCTGCTCTCGCGCGCCGGTGCCGCCGAGTTCCCGCACCTCGAAGCCATCGGCGAGCAGGCGGTGCGCGTCTACGGCACGCCCGACGCCGGCATGTGGGAGCTGCGCACGCGCGCCCGCGTGCACACCAGTTCGGCACTGATGAGCTGGGCCGCCTGCGACCGGCTCGCCAAGATCGCGACCCGGCTCGAACTGCCCGAGCGCGCCACGTACTGGGCGCAGCATGCCCAGCGCATGCGCGAGGAAATCCTGGCGAAATCGTGGTGCGAGGAACGCCAGGTGTTTGCCGAGAGCTTCGGCGGGCACGAGCTGGATGCCAGCGTGCTGCTGATGGTCGAGGTCGGCCTGATCGACGCACGCGACCCGCGCTTCATCTCCACCGTCGACGCCATGGAAAAGACGCTGTGCGACGGCCCCTACATGCGCCGCTACGAAGCGGCCGATGATTTCGGCAAGCCCGAGACGGCCTTCAACATCTGCACCTTCTGGCGCATCGACGCACTCGCCAAGATCGGCCGCAAGGACGAGGCCCGCGCCATCTTCGAGACCATGCTGGCGGCACGCAACCCGCTCGGCCTGCTGTCCGAAGACACCCATCCGGAGACCGGCGAAATGTGGGGCAACTTTCCACAGACCTATTCGATGGTCGGCATCATCAACGCCGCCGTGCGCCTCTCGGCCCCTTGGGACACCGCGATATGAGTCGCCTGGTGGTGGTTTCCAACCGCGTGGCCGACCCGCGCAAGCCGGCCGCCGGCGGCCTGGCGGTGGCGCTGGGCGAAACGCTGCAGCAGACCGGCGGCATGTGGTTCGGCTGGAGCGGCACCATCGTCGAGGACGGCCCGACCGGCGAAGGCGAACTGCACCGCCAGCAGGCCGGCCAGGTCACGCTGGCCACCATCGACCTGAGCCGCGAAGACCACGACGCCTATTACGCGGGCTACAGCAACGACGTGCTGTGGCCGGTGTTCCACAACCGGCTCGACCTGGCGCACTTCGAGGCCGGCTTCGTCACCGGCTACCGGCGCGTCAACCAGTTGTTCGCACGCAAGCTGCTGCCGCTGCTGGAAGAAGACGACATCATCTGGGTGCACGACTACCACCTGATCCCGCTGGCCGCCGAGCTGCGTGCGATGGGCTGCAAGCAGCGCATCGGCTTCTTCCTGCACATCCCTCTGCCGCCGCAGATCATCATCGCCGCCATCCCGCAGCACGACTGGCTGATGCGCTCGCTGTTTGCCTACGACCTGATCGGCTTCCAGGCCGGGCAGGACGTGCAGCACTTCGAGGACTACGTGATCAACGAGGCGCGTGGCGAGGCGCTGGGCAACTACCTGTTCAGTGCCTACGGCCATGCGGTGCGCTGCAATGCCTTCCCGATCGGCATCGACGTCGACGAGTTCACGCAGCTGACGCAGGCCAAGGAAGCGGTCGACATGTACCAGACCATGAAGCGCGAATACTCGTCGCGCCGGCTGCTGGTGGGCATCGACCGCCTCGACTATTCCAAGGGCATTCCGCAACGCGTGCGAGCCTTTCGCGAGCTGCTGGCGAACTACCCGGAAAACCGGCGCAGCGCGACGCTGATCCAGATCGCCTCGCCGACGCGCGAGACGGTCGACGCCTACGCCGACATCCGGCGCGAGCTCGAATCGCTGTGCGGCGCCATCAACGGCGACTACGGCGAGCTCGACTGGATGCCGGTGCGCTACATCCACCGCATGGTGGCGCGCAAGCGCGTGCCCGGCCTGTGCCGCGCGGCGGCGGTCGGCCTCGTCACGCCGCTGCGCGACGGCATGAACCTGGTGGCCAAGGAATACGTGGCGGCGCAAGACCCGGCCGACCCCGGCGTGCTGGTGCTGTCGCGCTTTGCGGGCGCCGCCGAGCAGCTCAAGGAAGCGCTGCTGGTCAATCCCTACGACATCCACGGCACGGCACAGACGCTGCAGCAGGCGCTGCGCATGCCGCTGGAAGAACGACGCCAGCGCCACGAAAAACTGCTGCAGGGCGTGCGCGAGCACGACGTGCACTGGTGGCGCCGCACCTTTCTCGACGCCCTGCGCGAGGGCAGCGGCGAACGCTGAGCGGTCGCGGCGCGCCCGCCGGCCTGATTCAGTCGAGCAGCGCCAGCGCCGCGTAGTCGCCCACGGACTCACCCAACCCGGCCGCCACCAGCGGCACGCCGGCCGTGAGCGTGGGCAGCTTGCCGTCGATCTGCGCCTGCAGCTTGGGCAGCAGCACGTCGCGGTTGTGCCAGAACACGCTGCCGCCCAGGCTGATGCGCTGCAGGTCGAGCGTGACGATCAGGTTGTAGAGCAGGCGCCCCATCACGCGGCACAGCGCGTCGATCAGGTCCGCCGCATGGGCATCGCCGCTGCGCGCGGTGGCGAACAGTTCGGCGGCGCTGGTGTTGAAGCGGCGCGCGATGGCACTGCCGGCGGCCAGCCCTTCGACGTCGCCGAAGTTGCCGCAGCCGCACAGCGCGCCCAGGTTGTCGTCGTCCGCCACGAAGCTGTGGCCGGCGTGGCCAGCGTTACCGTTCTTGCCGCGCAGCGGCCGGCCGTCGACGCACAGGCCGACGCCCACGCCGGTGCTCCAGGTGACGTAGGCACAGTGCGCCAGCCCCTGCAGCGCGCCCCAGCGGCGCTCGGCCTCCATCGCGGCGACGGCGTCGTTCTCCATGCGCACGGTGCCGAAGCGCGCGCGCAAGGGCGCTTCCATCGGCGCGGTCAGCCAGGTGTTGGGCAGGCCCCGTGCGGGCCCGGCCAGGCCGCCGCAGATGTTGGGTGAAGCCAGTTCGAGGCAACCCTCGTGCATGACGAAGGGGCCGGCCGACGACACGGCCACCCCGGAAATCTGCGCCGGCGCAATGCCTGCCGCGCCGCAGGCGGCATCGATCAGGCGCAGCACCTGCAGCGCCACGGCGTCGTTGTGGCCGGTCTTGAGGGTCGGCTCGCTCTGGCGCCACAACAGCGTGCGGCCGCCCTCCTCGGCCAGGCTGACGGCGATCTTGGTGCCGCCGATATCGACGCAGGCTTTCATCGGGTGGAGTCCTTCACAGGAAAAAGGGTCGCTGCCATCAGAGCAGGCGCGCAATGCCGGCGGCCAGCAGGCTCAACAGCACGGTGCTGGCGATCGGCAACTGCCAGTCGCGGCCGAAGGCGCGAAACTCGAAATCGCCGGGCAGGCGCCCGAAGCCGAAGCGGCGCAGCCACTGCGTCAGGCCGCTCATCAGCAGCAGCGCGAGAACGACGACGATCAGCCAGCGCAGCATGCTGAGCGTTCAGGCACGCAGCACCGCCAGCGCGGCGCGGTGCAGCGCCGGCGTGGCGGCGGCGATCACGCGGCCATCGGACTGCAGCCCGAGCGGCTGGCCCTGCCAGTCCGTGACGATGCCGCCGGCCGCCTCGATCAGGCCGGTCGGGCCAAGGTAGTCGTAGGGCTGCAGGCCGGTCTCGACCACCAGGTCGATGGTGCCGCCGGCCAGTTGGGCGTAGCCATAGCAGTCGCCGCCAAAGCGGCGCATCGCGCACTGGCGGCTGAGCCGGTCGAAGGCCTGCCAGTCGGCGGCGTTGAAGATGTCGGGCGAAGTGGTGACGATGCGCGCCTGGGCGAGCTCGGTGCACTCGCGCACGCGCACCGCCACGCCGTTGCGCTGCGCGACGCCCTTGGCGCCCACCCAGCGCTCGCCCAGCACCGGCATGTCGACCAGGCCCAGCTCGACGCGGCCGCCGCGCAGCACGCCGATCAGCGTCCCCCACAGCGGCGAGCCGGTGATGAAGCTGCGCGTGCCGTCGATCGGATCGAGCACCCACACGCGCTCGGCCTGCAGCCGTTCCTGGCCATGTTCCTCGCCGTAGATGCCGTCCTGCGGGCATTGCGCCGCCAGGATCTCGCGCATGGCAGCCTCGGCCGCGCGGTCGGCCAGCGTCACCGGGCTTTCGTCGGCCTTGGTGATGATGTCCAGCGGCGTGCGGAAGTGCTGCAGCGAGATCGCCGCGGCGGCATCGGCCAGCGCATGGGCGGTGTGCAGGAGGTCGGGAACGGGAGCAGTCGGATTCGCCATGGGACGCCAGGAGGGCGCGCAGCCGGCGCCAGCGCGCCGTCCGCACAAGGGTGGAAGTGCAAGGCCGCTATTTTGCAGCCATCGGCGCACGCGCCCTGTCAGCTGCCGCCGCTACCATGCCGCCCCATGAACGACCCGACCGCACCCGTCCCCGCCGATGAACTGGCGGCGCTGCCCAGCCTGCCGCTGGGCCGCTACCGCCATTACAAGGGCGGCGAATACGAGGTGATGGGGGTGGCGCGCCACAGCGAGACGCATGCGCCGCTGGTGGTCTACCGGCCGCTGTACAACGCCTCGGGCTGGTGGGTGCGGCCCTACGCGATGTTTGTCGAGACCATCGAGATCGACGGCGTTCGCCAAGCGCGCTTCAGTCCGGTCGACTGAAGGCCCTACAGCGTGTGCGTGCGGTCGCCTTCGGCAAAGCCGATCGCGTCCCACGGCTCGCCCACCGCGAAGCCGATCACCTTGAACAGCTCGCCCATCTCGTGCTCGTGGATGAGGTGTGTGGCGGTGGCCCGCTGCGCGCTGTCGGCCTGTTCCATCTGCGCCAGCAGGCCGCAGTTGAGCAGAAAGCGCGCCTGGTTGCAGTAGCCCAGCACCTGCAGCCCCGCCTCCTGGCCGGCCAGCGCGATGCCGGTGAAATTGACGTGCGCCGTGATGTCCTTGCGCCCCACCTCGACCAACGGATTGCCGTCGGCCTGGTGCCCCTTGTGGCACATCACGGTGCCCATGTGGCGCTGCGGATGGAAGTACTCGGCCTCCGGAAAACCGTAGTCGAGGAAGAAGGCGGCGCCGCGCGCCAGCCGGTCGGCCAGCGTGGCAATGAAGGCCTCGGCCTGCGGATGGATCTCGGTGAGGTAGTCGTGTTCGCCTTCGATGGCCAGCGGCGGCCGCAGGTCGGTCGGCTGGTCGGCAAAGGCCAGCGCGCCATCGGCCGCGCGCACCACGCCGCGCTCGAACCACCGCCCGCCTGAACGCGCCAGCAGCTTGACCGGCATGGCGTCGAGCACTTCGTTGCCGACCACCACGCCCTCGAAGCGCTCCGGCAGCTCGCCGAGCCACTGCACCTTGTCGCCCCATGGCGCCAGCGCCTCCTGCTGGCGCGCGCGCAGCGTGCCCGACAGGTCGACGATGGTGTAGCGCTCGACCGCGTCGCCCAGCGTGGCGAGCAACTGGCCGGCCAGCGCGCCGGAGCCGGCGCCGAATTCCCATACCTCGCGCGTGCCGGTGCGTTCCAGCGCCTCGCGCACTGCGGCGGCCAGGGTGCGGCCAAACAGCGGCGTGAGTTCGGGCGCGGTCACGAAATCGCTGCCCGACTGCGGCATGGTGCCGAATTTGGCCAGCGTGTTGGCGTAGTAGCCCAGGCCCGGCGTGTACAGCGCCATGGCCATGAAGCGGTCAAAAGGCAACCAGCCGCCGGCGCGTTCCAGCGCGGCGTCGATAATTCGGGTCAGCGGGTCGGCGCGCGAGGCGCCTGGCTCGAGATTCATGCGGGAAATTTATCAGTGATGGCACAACCCACCCAACGGCAGGTGCTGGTGACCGGCGGCGGTCGCCGGCTGGGCGCCGCCGTGTGCGCGGCATTTGCGCAGGCCGGCTGGCACGTGTGGTGCCAGTATCGCGCCTCGCGCGAGGCGGCGCTGGCGCTGTGCGAAAAGATCCGCGCCGGCGGCGGGGCGGCCAGCGCGGTCGAGGCCGACATCACGCAGGCCGCCGGCCGGCGCGCGCTGTTCGCGCACATCACGGCGCAGGCGCCGCTCGACTGCGTGGTGAACAACGCCTCGGCCTTTGAGCCCGACACCGGCACCGACTTCGAGGACGAAGCCGCCTTGCGCCAGCTCGGCGTGAACCTGCTGGCGCCACTGGACTTCGCGCGCCTGCTGGCCGGCCAGGGCGCCAGTGCGGCCGACCGCTGCGCGGTGCACGTGCTGGACCAGAAGGTCTACAACCTGAACCCGGACTATTTCTCCTACACCGTCTCCAAGCTGGCGCTGGAGCGCGCGGTGGCGCTGCAGGCGCAAGCGCTGGCGCCCCATGTGCGCGTGTGCGGCGTCTCGCCCGGCATTCTTTTCCCGAGCGGCGCGCAGACGCAGCCCAACTTCGAGAAGGCCGCCTGCGCCAACCTGCTGCGCCGCCCGATCGACCCGGCCGACGTGGCGGCCAGCTGCGTCTTTCTCGCGCAGACGCGCAGCATCACCGGCAGCACGCTCGGCGTGGACAACGGCCAGCACCTGGTGCCGCTGCCGCGCGACATCATGTTCGTCGTCGACGAGCTGCTCCAATCACCCGACCTGAAGACCGCCCCATGACCACCGCCGCCCTCGACCCTCTTTTGCAAACCTGCCGCCGCGTGTTCCTGCGCGACTACGAGGTGTGGATCAACATCGGCGTGCACGAGTTCGAGAAGCGCGCCGAGCAGCGCGTGATCATCAACGTCGACCTGTACGTGCCGCTGGCCGTCTCCACGCCGCTGGTCGACGAGCTGGACGAAGTGCTGGACTACGACTTCATCCGCCGCACCGTCGCCACCCGCCTGAGCAAGGGCCACATCCAGCTGCAGGAAACGCTGTGCGACGACATCCTGACGCAGGTGATGCTGCACCCCAAGGTGCAGGCGGCCCGCGTCTCCACCGCCAAACCCGACGTCTACCCCGACTGCGATGCGGTCGGGGTCGAGGTCTTCCGGAGCAAGCCATGAGCCTGGCAGAAGCCACCCTGTCGGCCCCCGCGTGGGTCGAGCCTGAAACCGACGCCACCGCGCCCGCGCCGGGCAGCGGCCTGAAGATCGCGCGCGAATCGCACAAGCTGGAAAAGCGCCTGTGCCGCCAGGTCGGCCAGGCGATCGTCGACTACAACATGATCGAGGCCGGCGACAAGGTCATGGTCTGCGTCTCGGGCGGGAAGGACAGCTACGCGATGCTGGACATCCTGCTCAAGCTGCGCGCCCGCGCGCCGATCCATTTCGACATCGTCGCCGTCAACCTCGACCAGAAGCAGCCCGGTTTCCCGGAAGACGTGCTGCCCGGCTACCTGAGCGCGCTCGGCGTGCCCTTCCACATCGAGGAGCAGGACACCTATTCCATCGTCAAGCGCGTGATCCCCGAGGGCAAGACCACCTGCGGCCTGTGCAGCCGGCTGCGGCGCGGCATCCTCTACCGCGTGGCCGACGAACTGGGCGCCACCAAGGTCGCGCTGGGCCACCACCGCGACGACATGCTGCAGACCTTCTTCCTCAACATGTTCTTCGCCGCCAAGCTCAAGAGCATGCCGCCCAAGCTGGTGAGCGACGACGGCAGGCACATCGTGATCCGCCCGCTGGCCTACGTGGCCGAGAAGGACCTGGTGCGCTGGGCCACCGAACGCGCCTTCCCGATCATTCCCTGCACGCTGTGCGGCAGCCAGGAAAACCTGCAGCGCAAGCAGGTCGGCGAGATGCTGCGCGAGTGGGAGCGCAAGCACCCCGGGCGCATCGAGAACATGTTCGGCGCGCTGCAAAGCGTGGTGCCCTCGCACCTGCTGGACGGAACCCTGCACGACTTCAAGGGTCTGAAGACGACGGGCGTGCCCGACGCCGACGGCGACACCGCCTTCGATCCGCCGGACCTGCCCACGCCGGCGCTGGCACAGTCGCCGGTGCGCATCGTGCAGGTCTGAACAGCCGGACCGCGCGCCCCGCAAGCAACCCGAAGGAGACCCTGTGAACCGTGCCCTCGGCACCCTGAGTGCCCTGATCGCGACCCTGGCGCTGGCCCTGCTGGGCGGCTGCGCCACGTCGTGGACGGTCGACAGCGACGTCACCACCTTCTCGCGCATCACCGCGCCGGCCAGCCCCGCCAGCTACCGCTTCGAGCGGCTGCCCTCGCAGCAGAACAATGCGGCCGCCCAGGCCTCGCTTGAGAACATGGCCGAATTGGCGCTGGCGCGCGTCGGCCTGCAACGCGACGACACGGCGCCGCGCTACAGCGCGCAGATCGACGCCAGCGTCTCGGTGCAGTACTCGCCCTGGGTCGACCCCTGGGTGTACGGCGGCGGCTGGGGCCCGCGCTTCTACCCCTACCCGCGCGCCTACGGCGGCTACGGCTATTACGGTTACGGCTGGCCCGGGGCCGGCTGGTTCGGCCCGGCCGCCGCCGCGCCCTGGTACGTGCGCCATGTCAGCGTGGTGCTGCGCGAAGTGCCGGGCGGACAGGTGGTCTACGAGACCCGCGCGCAAAACGACGGCCCCTACAGCACCAACGAGCCGATCCTGCAGGCCCTGTTCGATGCCGCCATGCAGGGCTTCCCCAATCCGCCGGTGGGCCCGCGCCAGATCGACATCGTGATCGACACCTCGGCCAAGGCACCGGGCGCCGCCCGATAATCGGGCCGATGGAGAGCACCCGCCTGATCGCCGTCCGCCATGGCGAGACCGCGTGGAACGTCGACACCCGCATCCAGGGCCAACTGGACATCCCGCTCAATGCCAAGGGGCGCTGGCAGGCCCGCCGCGCCGGCCAGGCGCTGGCCGACGAAGCGATCGACGCCATCTACAGCAGCGACCTGTCCCGCGCCTGGGAAACGGCGCAGGCCATCGCCCAGCCGCACGCGCTGGCGGTGGCGCCCGAAACGCGCCTGCGCGAGCGCGGCTTCGGCCAATTCGAAGGTCGAACTTTCCGGGAAATCGAGGCCCAATTGCCCGACCAGGCGCAGCGCTGGCGCACACGCGACCCCGAATTTGCCCCTCCCGGCGGCGAAAGCCTGCTTGACCTGCGCACCCGCGTCACCCATGCGGTGGCCGAAATCGCCGCGCGCCACCCCGGCCAGCAGGTGGTGCTGGTGGCCCACGGCGGCGTGATGGACGTGCTCTACCGCGCCGCCACACGCCAGGCGCTGCAGGCCCCGCGCAGCTGGCCACTGGGCAACGCGGCGCTCAACCGCCTGCTCTGGAGCCCCCAGGGCCTGAGCCTGGTCGGCTGGGGCGACGACGCCCACCTGAGCGGCGAATCGCTGGACGAAACCAGCGCCTGAGCCGGCCTGAACCCGCCCTGAGCCCGGCGCACGGGCAGCGTCAACCCGTGCCCAAAAAAAGCCTTAAAGTAAACACTTAAGTCGTAACAAGCTGAGAATTTGTCAGCGTTTCGTATTCAAATGTTAAGTATGGGCGCACAATGATCCAGCGCCCAAAGCAGCCTCGGTGACGCGAAGACGCTCCCCCCAACGGCGGTCTATGCCATTCGGGCAGCGCTTTTGGCGAGTGGCAACAATCTGCGACAAGGCGCATTATTTGCAAACTTATGTATGCGCCTCGATGGGCCTTCGGGCCGGCAGGGCGGTGACGCGATGTTGCAATTGTTGTGTTACCAGCTGCTGAGACCCAGCAAGAGGAACGAGAAGAGTTTTCTTTTCAGATGTGGAGCCGCCAGTCATGGAAGAACATCGCCACACCGCCCCGCAGGGCAGCGACTCCGGGTCTGAACTCGTCGACCTGTTCGTGCCCGCGCCGGGCACCGGTCCGCAAGGCGCCACGCCCCGCGTGGCCCTGCCGCTGGCGGCCGACCTGAGCCGCCACTGGAACGCGCTGGCCCAGGCCGCCGGCTGGCTGAACGACACCCTTTTCCCCGCCAGTTGGCTGCTGTTGCAGTCGCGCTGGCTCGGCCTGAACACGCTGCGCTTCGAGGACGGCACCGGCCAGCATGTCGCCGTGACCTGCGATCCGCAGTTCAGCGCACGCCAATGGCTGGCCCAGCTCGACCAGGCCCGCCGCGGGCCGCACGCCACCGACGCAGCGGACGCGGCCAGCGAACTGCGCTGGCTGAACGCAGCGGCCGACGAGCCTCCCGCAGCCGAGGGAGCGCGCTTCACGCTGCGCCTCACATCTTCCAGTGACGGCGCCTCGCAGCTCACGCTCGACACGGGCGCCGCCGTGCACGAAGCCGACCTGCGCAGCGTGCTGGAGGCGATGCTGGCAACGGCCACCGAGCTGGCAGGCGAGCTCGACCGCCCACTCAGTGCGGTGCGCGGCGTGGCCGAGCCCCAATTGGCGGACCAGCTGCAGCGCTGGAACCAGGCACCGGTGCTGCATCAGGACGGATTGAGCGTGGATGCCGCCTTTGCCGAGGTGGTGCGCCAGCACGGCGCGGCGCCGGCACTGGTGGCCGGCGAACAGGTCCTGAGCTACCAGCAACTCGCGCAACGCGCCCAGCTGCTGGCGTCTGCCCTGCACGCGGGCGGCGTCACGCCGGGGGACCGGATCGGCGTGATCCTCGAGCGCAGCAGCGATGCCGTCGTCGCACTGCTGGCGATCCTTCAGGCGGGCGGCGCCTACGTGCCGGTGCAGCCGGACTTTCCGGCCGAGCGCATCGCCTTCATGCTGGCCGACGCCGGCGTGCGCCTGTGCATCACGACCGAAGCGCTGCGCCCGACAGTGAGCGCCGGCGTCACGCCCTTCCTGCTCGACGCGCTGGCCAGCGCGCCCGCCACGCACGTGCTGCCCTTCCAGACCGGCACCAGCGGCGATTCGCTGGCCTACGTGATGTACACCTCGGGCTCGACCGGTACGCCCAAGGGCATCGAGATCTGCCACCGTTCGATCCTGCGCCTGGTGCGCGGAGCCAACTACGTGACGCTGGGCGACGGCCGGGCCATGCTGCACGCCGCGCCACTCGGCTTCGACGCCTCGACACTGGAAATCTGGGGGCCGCTGCTCAACGGCGGTCTCTGCGTGGTGCACCCCGAAAAGGTGCCCACCGGCGTCGGCCTCGCACGTTCCATCGCGCAGCACCAGGTCAAGAGCGCCTGGCTGACGGCCGGCCTGTTCAACGCCATCGTCGACGACGATGCGACGCAGCTGGCCGGGCTGGACGAACTGCTCACCGGTGGCGAAGCGCTGTCGGTGCCGCACGTGCGGCGCGCCCTGGCGGCGCTCCCGGAGACCCAGCTGATCAACGGCTACGGCCCCACCGAATGCACCACCTTTGCCGCCACCCACCGCATTGACCGCACGCTCGCGGCCGACGCGCGCTCGGTGCCGATCGGCCGGCCGATCAACGACACCGTGCTGCGCATCCTCGGCCCCGGGCTGGAACTGCTGCCCAGCGGCATGGTGGGCGAGCTGTGCATCGGCGGCCGCGGCCTGGCACGCGGCTACCTGGGCCGGCCCGAGCTGAATGCCGAGCGTTTCGTGCCCGATCCCTTCGGCGGCGCAGGCGACAGGCTCTACCGCACCGGCGACCGGGCTCGCTGGCTGGCCAACGGCACGGTGGAGTACATCGGACGCGCCGACACGCAGGTGAAGATCCGCGGGCACCGCATCGAGCCGGGCGAGATCGAGGCCGCGCTGCTGCTGCATCCGGGCATCAAGTCCTGCGCCGTGGTGCCGCAAGCGGACGCCGGCGGGCGCCTGCGGCTGGTGGCCTACCTGGTGGCGCAAGCCGACGAGGTGCCGTGGAGTGAATTGCGCGCGCACCTGGCCGCCCGCCTGCCCGAGCCGATGCTGCCGACCGCGCAGGTCTGGCTGGCGCAACTGCCCATCACCACCAACGGCAAGCTCGACCGGCGCGCCCTGCCGCAGCCGACACGCCAACGCCCGGCGCTGGCGCAGGCCTACGAAGAGGCGCGCGGCCCGCTCGAACAAGGCATCTGCAACGCTTTTGCGCAGGTGCTCGAACTCGATGCGGTCGGGCGGCACGACAACTTCTTCGACCTGGGCGGCGACTCGCTGCGCGTGCTGGCGGTGCTGGCCGAGTTGCAGCGCAACGGCCACGACGGCCTGTCGACCAACCTGTTCTTCCAGCTGCCCACCGCTGCCGCACTGGCACAGCGCCTGGCGCCCGCCGCCGAGGCCCCTGCGCAGGCCCTCAGGGCCGCGCGCGCTGCGCCTGCCGAGGCCGAGCCGATCGCCCTGATCGCCATGGCCGGCCGCTTCCCGGGCGCCAGCGATATCGAGCAGTTCTGGGACAACCTGCTGGCCGGGCGCGACAGCATCAGCGTGTTCGACGAGCAGACGCTCGACGCCGCGGTGAGTGCGACGCTGCGCGCCGACCCCGACTACGTGCGCGCACGCGGCGTGCTCGAGGGCATCGAGAATTTCGACGCCGCCTTCTTCGGCATCAACCCGAAGGAGGCCGAGCTGATGGACCCGCAGCAGCGCGTTTTCCTCGAAATCTGCTGGGAATGCCTGGAGCGCGGCGGCTACGCGCCCGACAGCGGCGCCGTGCCGATCGGTATCTGGGGCGGTATGAACAACGCCACCTACTTCCAGCGTCACCTGGCCACGCGGCCCGACCTGGTCGAGGCGGTGGGTGAATTCCAGGTCATGCTGGGCAACGAGAAGGACTACATCGCCACCCGCGTGGCGCACCGCATCAACCTCACCGGCCCGGCCGTGAGCGTGCACACCGCCTGCTCCACCTCGCTGGTGGCGGTGCACGAGGCCTTCCACGCGCTGCGCAACGGGCAATGCGACATGGCGCTGGCCGGCGGCGTCGCCATCACCTGCCCGCCGCGCAGCGGCTACCTTTACCAGGAAGGCTCGATGCTGTCGCCCGACGGCCACACCCGCAGCTTCGACGCCAAGGCCAAGGGCACGGTCTTCAGCGACGGCGCCGCGGTGGTGCTGCTCAAGCGCCTGTCGGACGCGCTGGCCGACGGCGACCCGATCTACGCCGTGCTGCGCGGCACGGCCGTCAACAACGACGGCGGCGCCAAGGCCAGCTTCACCGCGCCCAGCATCGACGGCCAGGCCAGGGTGATCGGCGCGGCGCTGGCCTGCGCCGGCGTCGATGCGCGCAGCATCTCCTACATCGAGACGCACGGCACCGCCACCCCGATGGGCGACCCGGTCGAGATCGAGGGCCTGACCCGCGCTTTCGCACAGCATACCGACGCGCGCGACTTCTGCCGCATCGGCTCGGTCAAGAGCAACGTCGGCCACATGGTGATGGCGGCCGGCGCCAGCGGCCTGATCAAGACCGCGCTGGCGCTGCACACCGAATGCCTGCCGGCCTCGCTGCACTTCGAGTCGCCCAACCCGGCCATCGATTTCGCCCGCACGCCCTTCCGCGTGAACAGCCAGCGCAGCGACTGGCCGCGCGGCGACGCACCGCGCCGCGCCGGCGTGAGCTCCTTCGGCGTCGGCGGCACCAACGCGCACGTGATCGTCGAGGAAGCGCCGCTGCGCGAAGCTTCCGAGGCCGACCCGGCGCCGCAAGTGCTGCTGCTGTCGGCGCGCACGCCGGCGGCGCTGGCGGCGGCGCGCACGCGCCTGGCCGACCACCTGGCGGCGCAGCCGGACATGTCATTGGCCGACGTGGCGCACACCCTGCGCGTCGGCCGCAAGGCCTTTGCCCAGCGCGCCGCGGTGGTGGCCGACAGCGTCGAGGCCGCCATCGCCGCGCTGCGCGCCGCCGATGGCCCGGCCAGCGTGGCCGGCAGCACCACCGCGTGGGTGCCGCAACCCGTTTTCGTGTTTCCCGGCCAGGGGGCGCAGTACCCCGGCATGGGCCAGACCCTTTATGCCAGCGACCGCGCATTTCGCGCGGCGTTCGATGACTGCTTGCGTGCCTTCGAAGGGGTTCTCCCCTTCGACCTGCGTGAGCGCATGTTCTCGCAGGACCCCGCGGCGCTGGCGCCAACATCGGCCACCCAACCGGCCACCTTCGCCCTCGAGTACGCGCTGGCACGCCAGTGGATGGCGCTGGGCGTCGTGCCGGCGGCACTCATCGGCCACAGCGTGGGCGAATTCGCTGCCGCCGTGCTGGCCGGCGTGATGTCGCTGGCCGACGCCGCCCGGCTGGTCGCGCGGCGCGGCGAACTGATGCAGGCGCAGCCGCCGGGCGCCATGCTGTCGGTGCGGCTGGGCGCCGAAGCACTGCGCCCGCGCCTGCCCGACACGCTCTCGCTGGCGGCCGAAAACAGCCCCGGCGCCTGCGTCTGCGCCGGCCCCTTCGAGGCCATCGAAGCACTGCGCGCCACGCTGGAGGCCGAGGGCATCGTCGCCCGCACCCTGCAGACCTCGCACGCCTTCCATTCGGCCATGATGGAACCCGCCGTGGCCCCCTTCGAGGAACTGGTGCGCGGCATCGCGCTGGCGGCCCCGAAGCTGCCGATCCATTCCACCCTCACCGGCCAGCTGCTGCGCGACGACGAGGCCACCGACCCGCACTACTGGGCCCGCCACCTGCGCGAAACGGTGCGCTTCTCGAGCGCCGTGCGCCACGTGCTGGCCGAGCTGGCGCACCCCTTGTTCATCGAGGTCGGCCCGCGCAGCACGCTCTCCACGCTGGTGCGCCAGCACGCCAGCAAGGCGCTGCCGGCGCCGGCCCTGCCCTCGCTGGCCGACACCAGCGCGCAGGAAAGCAGCGCGTGGCGCCTGGCCGCCGCGCGCCTGTGGACGCTGGGCGGCGAGATCGACCTGAACGCGCTCGACGCCCGCACGCGCAAGCAGCGCGTGCTGCTGCCGACCTACCCCTTTGAGCGCAAGCGCTGCTGGGTGGACATCGCCACCACCGCAGCCGCCACCGCAGCCACGCCTTTGCCGGTAACGACGCCCACCCCGGCGCCCGCCGCTTCCGCCATTTCGCCACCTTCCCTTCCGGAGCCGACCATGACCGTCGCCACAGCCGCCGATCGCCGCCCCCAGTTCACCGCCCGCCTGCGCGGCCTGTTCGAGGAGATCTCGGGCATCGACCTCGGCGAGGCGCAGGGCGGCACGCCCTTCGTCGAGATGGGGCTGGATTCGCTCACGCTGACGCAGGCCGCGATCCAGGTGAAGAAGGCCTTCAAGGTCAACCTCACGTTCCGCCAGCTGATGGAGAGCTATCGCAGCTTCGATGCGCTGAGCGACTTCCTCGATGGCGCGCTGCCGCCGGAAGCCGCACCGGCGACGCAAGCCGTGGCGCCCGCGCAGCCGCAAGCCGTGCCCGTGCCCGCAGCCGCGGTGGCGCTGCCGCAGATGGCGGCGCCGGTGTTTGTCGCTACCGCCAGCGCGGCGCCCGGCGGCACGCTGGTGCAGCAGGTGATCGCGCAGCAGATGCAACTGATGCAGCAGCAGCTGGCGCTGCTGTCGGGCGGCGCGCCGGCGGCACTGCCGGCACAGGTGGCGCCGGTGGCGCCCGCGGTGGAGAGCGTGGCGACGCCAGCCGCCGTCACGCCCCCGGTGCAGAGCGCCACAGCAGCACCGGCCGCCGAGGCCGACACCGAGGCGCAGGGCCCCATCAAGTACGACGTGAAGAAGGCCTTCGGCGCCATCGCCCGCATCCACACCCAGGTCAGCCGTGAACCCAGCGAGCGACAGAAGGCGCGCCTGGCCGCCTTCATCCGCCGCTACAACGAGCGCACCGCCAAGAGCAAGCAGTTCACCGCCGACAACCGCTCGCACATGGCCGATCCGCGCGTGGTCAACGGCTTCCGCCCGCAGACCAAGGAGATCGTCTACCAGGTGGTGATCGAGCGCTCCAAGGGCTCGCGCCTGTGGGACCTGGACGGCAACGAATACGTCGACGTGCTCAACGGCTTCGGCATGAACCTGTTCGGCTGGCAGCCCGACTTCGTGCAGGACGCCGTGCGCAAGCAGCTCGACCTGGGCTACGAGATCGGCCCGCAGCACCCGCTGGCGGCCGACGTCACGCGGCGCATCTGCGAGCTCACCGGCTTCGACCGCGCCGCGCTGTGCAACACCGGTTCCGAATCGGTGATGGCCGCGATCCGCATCGCACGCACCGTCACCGGGCGCAACCTGGTGGTGCTGTTCTCCGGCGCCTACCACGGCACCTTCGACGAAGTGCTGGTGCGCGCGGGCCGCGCCGCCAAGGGCATGCCGGCGGCGCCCGGCATCATGAGCGGCATGTTCGGCGACGTGCGCGTGCTCGACTACGGCTCGCCCGAAGCGCTCGAATTCATCCGCAGCAACGCCGACGACATTGCCGCCGTGCTGACCGAGCCGGTGCAAAGCCGCCGCCCCGACTTCCAGCCGCGCGAATTCCTGCGCGAGGTGCGCGCCATCACCGAAAAGGCCGGCAGCTGCCTGATCTTCGACGAGGTCATCACCGGCTTTCGCGCCCACCTGGGCGGCGCGCAGGCGCTGTTCGGCATCCGCGCCGACCTGGCCTGCTACGGCAAGGTGATCGGCGGCGGCTTCCCGGTCGGCGTGATCGCCGGCAAGCGCGAATTCATGGACGCGCTCGACGGCGGTGCCTGGCAGTACGGCGACGACTCGGTGCCGACGGTCGGCGTGACCTACTTCGCCGGCACCTTCGTGCGCCATCCGCTCGCACTGGCCGCCTGCCAGGCCTCGCTGGCCCACCTGAAGGAAGCCGGCGAGGGCCTGCAGACGCAGCTCAACCTGCACACCGCCGCCATGGCCGATGAACTCTCGGCCTTCTGTCGCGAAGTCGGCGCCCCGCTGGAGATCCGCTACTTCGCCTCGCTGTGGCGCGTCACCTGGCTGGAAGACCACCCGCTGCAAGACCTGCTGTTCGCCATGATGCGCAGCCGCGGCGTGCACATCCTGGACAACTTCCCCTGCTTCATGACCACCGCGCACACGCAACAGGACATCGCGCTCATCAAGTCGGCCTTCAAGGAATCGGTGGCCGAGATGCAGGAAGCCGAATTCCTGCCGCGCAACGTGAGCACCTCGACGCAGAGCATGGACGCCGCGCACCCGCCGCTGCCCAACGCCCGCCTGGGCCGCGACAAGGACGGCCAGCCGGCCTGGTTCGTGCCCGATCCGGCGGCGCCGGGCAAGTTCAAGCGCGTGGAGGTCTGATCCCATGCTGCTGGACCCCACCACCGCCGTGGAAACGGACTTCGACCCCTTCGCCACGGGCAGCATCGAGCGCGTCGTCGGCACCACCGAGGCGCAGCGCGAGATCTGGCTGGCCGACCGGCTCGCGCCGGCCGCCTCGCTGGCCTACAACGAGGCCGTGCAGCTGACCCTGCACGGCGCGCTCGACTTCGAGGCGCTGCGCCTGGCGCTGGACGCCCTGGTGGCGCGCCACGAAGCCCTGCGCATGACCTTCTCCGCCGACGGCCTGCAACTGCTGGTCACCAGCCCGCAGCCGGTGGCGCTGGCGGTGCACGACCTGCGCGCGCTCGACCCCGACGGGCAGCGCGCGCGCCTGGCCGCCGCCGGCGACGCGGCGGTGCGCACGCCCTTCGCGCTCGAAGACGGGCCGCTCTTCCGCGCCACGCTGTTCACCCTCGCGCCCGACCTGCATGTGCTGGTGCAAAGCGCCCACCACGCGGTGTGCGACGGCTGGTCTTGGTCGGTGCTGTGCCGCGACCTGGGCCGCCTGTATGCGCAGGCGCTCGGCCAGGGCCCGCAACTGCTGGCGCCGCAACGCTATTCGGACTACGCCGCCTGGGAACAGCAGGAGGCGCACGGCCCGCAGATGCAGGCCCATGTCGACTACTGGGTCGGGCGCTTCGCCGGCGGCAGCTTGCCGGTGCTCGAACTGCCGCTGGACCATCCGCGCGGCACGCTGCGCACCTTTGCCTCGCGCCGGGTCGACCACGTGCTGGAGCGCCCGCTGATCGATGCGCTGCGCAAGTTCGGTGCCGCGCGCGGCACCAGCCTGTACGCCGTGATGCTGGGCGGCTTCACCGCGCTGCTGCATCGCCTGACCGAGCAGGAAGACGTGGTGGTCGGCATTGCCGCAGCTGGCCAGCTGGCCAGCGAGATGCACGAGCTGGTCGGCCATTGCGTCAACCTGCTGCCGCTGCGCCTGGCGGTCGATCCGCAGCAGCCCTTCGAACAGCTGGTCACGCACTGCGGCACCACCCTGCTCGACGCCTTCGAGCACCAGACCCTGACCTACGGCAGCCTGCTGCAGAAGCTCGCCGTGCCGCGCGACCCGAGCCGCTTGCCGCTGGTCAGCGTGCTGTTCAACATCGACCAGGACAGCTCCGCCGCGGCGCCGCCCTTCGGCGGCCTGGCGGTCGAGCAGACCGGCATCCCGCGCGTGGCGGAAAACTTCGAGCTGTTCGTCAACGGCACACCGGTGCCCACCGGCATGCAGCTCGAAGTGCAATACAACAGCGACCTCTACGACGAGGCCACCGTGGCGCGCTGGCTCTCGATGTACGAGCAGCTGCTGCGCCATGCGCTCGAAACCGCGGCGCAGCCGGTGTCGCGGCTCAACCTGCTGTCGCCACCGCAGCGCGCCGCACTGGCGGCGCTGCAGCCGCCCGCCACCCCGCTGCCGCAACCGGCGCTGATGCATGGCGCCTTCGTCGCCCAGGCACGGCTGCAACCGGAACGCCCGGCGCTGCAGTACGGACCGCGGCGCTGGACCTACGCCGAGCTGGAGGAACAAACCAACCGGCTGGCGCAGGCCATGCGCGCGCGCGGCATCGGCCGTGGCCAGCGCGTGGGCATCTGCCTGGAGCGCGGCGCCGACATGGTGATCGCGCTGCTGGCGGTGCTCAAGAGCGGCGCCGCCTACGTGCCGCTGGATCCCGCCTTTCCGCAGGCCCGGCTCGACTTCTATGCGCAGGACGCCGCGCTGGCCCTGCTGCTCACGCACGGCCAGGCCAGCGCCACGCCGCGCGACTGGTGCGCCGATGCCGCGCAGCGCGTGCTCGACCTCGACACGCTGGCCTGGGACACGCTGTCCGCCGAGGCACTCGCGCCCGATGCCGCGCTCGACGCGCAGCCCGAAGACGCCGCCTACGTGATCTACACCTCCGGCTCCACCGGCAAGCCCAAGGGCGTGTGCGTGCCACACCGCGCCGTCGCCAACTTCCTCGAAAGCATGCGCAAGGCGCCCGGCATCGGCCCGGACGACCGGCTGGCCGCCGTCACCACGCTGTCCTTCGACATCGCCGTGGCCGAACTGGTGCTGCCGCTGTCGGTCGGCGCGCAGACCACGGTGGTGCCGCGCGAGGTGGCGATGGACGGCGAGCAGCTGCGCCGCCTGCTGGAAGACGAGGCCATCACCGTGCTGCAGGCCACGCCCGGCATGTGGCGCCTGCTGATCGACGCGCAATGGCAGGGGCCGGCGCACTTTCGCGGCTGGATCGGCGGCGAGAGCGTGCCCAGCGGCCTGGCGCTCGATCTGCTGGACCGCTGCGGCCAGCTGTGGAACGTGTACGGACCGACCGAGACCACCGTCTGGTCGAGCCTGTGGCAGATGGACCGGCAGGCCATCGCGGCGCGCGGCGTCTCGATCGGGCGGCCGATGGACAACACCAGCATCTGGATCCTCGACCGCCACCTGCAGCCCTGCCCGGTCGGCGTGCCGGGCGAGGTCTGCATCGGCGGCGCCGGCGTCACGCTGGGCTACCTCGATCGGCCGGAGCTGACGGCGGACCGCTTCGTCATCACCGACGCCGACGGCGAACCCGCGCTGATCTACCGCACCGGCGACCGCGGGCGCTGGCGCAACGACGGCCTGCTCGAACACATGGGCCGCTTCGACTTCCAGGTGAAGGTGCGCGGCTACCGCATCGAGCTGGGCGAGATCGAGGCGCGCTGCAACGAGGCGCCCGGCGTGGCGCGCAGCGTGGTGATCGCGCGCGAAGACCAGCCCGGCGACGTGCGCCTGGTGGCCTACCTGGCGCTGTCCGCGCCCGATGCCTTCACCGCGCAGGCGCTCGACCAGCACCTGCGCGCGACGCTGCCGCAATACATGCTGCCGCAGCACGTCGTCACGCTCGATGCGCTGCCGCAACTGCCCAACGGCAAGATCGACCGCAAGGCGCTGCCGGCGCCGCAGGCCGCCGCAGCTTCGGCCCAGGGCCCGCGCATCGCACCGCGCAACGACAAGGAACGCGCGGTGCTGGAGATCATGGAACAGGTACTGAACCTGCCCGGCCTCTCGGTCACCGACGACTTCTTCGCGCTCGGCGGGCACTCGCTGCTGGCGGCGCGCCTGAGCACCCTGCTCGGGCGCCACTTCGCGCTCACCCTGCCGCTGGTCACCGTGTTCGAGGCACCGACCGCCGAACGCCTGGCGGTGGCCATCGAGCGCCGCGCGCTGGCCGGCGCACCGCCGCCGCTCACCATCGCGCACCAGCCCGATCGCGCCAGCGCGCCGCTGACGCCGATGCAGGAGCGCATCGTGTTCGTCGAACAGCTCTACCCGGGCCGCTCGGTCTACAACGCGCCTTCCGCCTACCGCATGTCGGGGCCGCTGCAGGTCGAGCACCTCGAAGGCGCGTTCCGGGAAATGGTGCAACGCCAACCAGCGCTGCGCACCACCTTCGGCCCGGCGCCCGAGGGCGGCGTGCCGCAGCAGCGCATCGCCCCGCAGCTCGACTTCGAGTTTCCGCACATCGACCTCTCGCACCTGCCGCCGGACGAACGCGAGCCGGCGCTGGCCGCGCACCTGCAGGAGATTGCCGACCTGCCGATCGACATCGAGCACGGGCCGCTGTTCCACGTCGCCCTGTACCACCTGTCGCCCGGCGAGTACGCCTTCGCCTTCGTGCCGCATCACCTCATCTGGGATGGCTGGTCCTTCGACCTCTATCAGTACGAACTGCCGGTGCTCTACCAGGCACGCATCAACAACGAGCGGCACGACCTGCCGCCACCCGCCGCCAGCCTGGGCGACTATGCCGAATGGCTCGCCGGCTGGATGGACACGCCGCACTACCAGGCGCAGCTCGCCTTCTGGAAGCAGCGCTTCGCGGCGGCACCCGAGGCCAAGGCCCTGGGCACCGACATGCCGCGCCAGGCCAGCATGAGCGGTGCCGGCGCGATGCAGCTGATCAGCGTGGACAACACCACGAGCGAAGCGTTGCGCGAGCTGGCGCGCCAGCTGGATGTCACGCTGAGCATGCTGACGCTGGCGGTGTTCGCGCTGATGATGGCCGACGCCATCGACACCGACGCCGTGGTGATCGCCAACCCGGTGCGCGGGCGCGACGCACCGGAGCTCGAGACGGTGATGGGCTTCTTCAACAACGTGTTGCCGCTGCCCTTCTGCGTCGACCGCAGCGAAGCGTTCGACGGCTTTGCGGCCCAGGTCAAGGCGCTGCAGCTGGAGGTGATGCACCACCAGCAGATCCCCTTCGAGCGGCTGGTGGCCGAGCCCGAGTTCGCCCGCCACGCCACGAGCAGCGGCATCTACCAGGGCCTGTTCTCGTTCCAGGACGTGCGCGACCGCCCGCTGGCTTTCTGCGGCGTCAAGCTGCGCCAGGTTCACCTGATGCAGCGCGGCGCCACCGACGACCTCAGCCTGTGGCTGATGGACAAGCCGACCGGCCTGGAAGGCGCCATCAACTACAACGCCGACATCTACAACGAGGCTACGGGCCTGGCCTTCAGGGCGCGCTACCTCGAACTGCTGGAACGGGTGCTGGCGACCCCCCACGCCAGCCTGCAGGACCTGCTGGCGGCGCCCTCCGACAGCGCCGCCCATCTGCGCCGGCTCGGCACCGCGTCGGCCGCCGCGGCCGTGTCGGCGCCGGCGCCGACCACCGATGCCGCAAGGGACACCCTCGCCGCGCCGATGGATGCGCGGCTGGCGCCGATCGTGACGCGCCCGTCCGGCGCGGCGTCGGCGCACGGCCCTGCCTTGCTGCTGCCCGAGCAGGCGCAGCTGGCGCAGGTCTGGGCCAGCGCGCTGGGGATCGACGTCAACGACATCCGCGCCAGCGACAACTTCTTCGATCTCGGTGGCGACTCGCTGATGGCCATGCGCGTGCTGCAGCAGGCCGAGCAGGCGCTGGGCTTCAAGGTCGAGGCGCGCCGCTATGTGTACGAAAGCCTGGGCCAGCTTGCCTCCGCGGCCGCCGCCCAGGGCGGCCTGGCCGAGGTGCCCAACCCGGTCACGGCAGCGCCTGCCGCCCGGCCCGGCCTGCTCGGCCGGCTGCTCGGCCGACGCCACTGAGGGCGGCATGCGCATCCAGTCCCTCCCGTCCCCGTTCGCGGGCTGCCGGCTCTGGCGCTTTGCGCTGGACCAGGACGTGCCCGAGGCTTGGCGCGCCGCACTGTCGCCAGGCGAACAGGCGCGCGCCGCGCGCTTCGTGTTCGAAACCGACCGGCGCCGCTACGTGGCCGCGCACGCCGCGCTGCGCCAGCTGCTGGCCGAGGCCACCGGCATCGCCGCGGCAGCGCTGCGCTTCAGTGCGGGTGCGCATGGCAAGCCCGCACTCGAACAGGCACAGGCACAGGCCCTGCATTTCAACCTCAGCCATTCGCACGGCATCGGCGCGCTGGCGCTCAGTTCACAGGCGGAGATCGGCGTCGACGTCGAAGAGCTGCGCGACATGCCCGACGCGCTGGCCCTGGCCGATGCGCACTTCGGTCCTGACGAGGTGCGCGCGCTGCGCGCACTGCCCGCCGGCCTGCCGCGCGACAGCGCGTTCCTGCGTTGCTGGACCCGCAAGGAAGCCTGCCTGAAGGCAGTCGGCGTGGGCCTGGGCATGGACACGCGCAGCTTCGAAGCCGGGCTGGCGCCGGCCCCGCGTGCGCTCAGCCTGCCCGGCGGCGAGCGGCTGCAACTGGTGTCGCTGGCACAGCACGACGACGTGCTGCTGTCGGTGGCGCTGCGCTGCCCGCCGGACGTGATCCAGACCGGCGAATGCACAAGCGCCGACAGGGAGGTGACGGCATGACGCCGATGCTGTTCGGCCCGCCCGAGCGCCAGCTGATGGGCATCTACCACCTGGCCGAGCGCAAGGAGGGGAAGCAGCGCCTGGCCGTGCTGCTGTGCCCGCCGCTGGGGCAGGAACAGATCCGCACGCAGCGCCTGTTCCGCGTGCTGGCCGACCGGCTCACGCGCAGCGGCATCGACGCCTTCCGTTTCGACTACTACGGCACCGGCGATTCCGGCGGCGACGAGGAAGAAGGCGAATTCGACGGCTGGCAGCGCGACATCGCCGCCGCGCACGCGCAGCTGCAACAGCTGTGCGGCGGCTCGGTGCGCACGATCTGGCTCGGCGCCCGCCTGGGCGCCACGCTGGCGACGCTGGCCGCGCACGGCGCGCAGCACGCGCCGGCGCGCATGCTGCTGTGGGACCCGGTGGTCGACGGCACCGCCTACCTCGACGAACTGCGCGCCGCGCACGTCGATGCCATCGAACAGTCCTACTGCATTCCCGAGCGCAACCTGCGGCATCGGCTGGCGCACGAGCCGGACGCCTTCACCGACGACCTGATCGGCTTTGCCGCCTCGCCGCTGCTGGGCCGGCAATTGCGCCAGCTCTCGGCGCAGCGCCTGTTGCTGGCGCCGCTGGACGACACCACGGTGCTGGCCGACCCGGGCGACGGACCGGTGGTGCACTGGGTCGACGGCCAGCGTTCGCGCGAATTGCCGGTGCAGCTCTCGCCCTTCCAGCATCCCCTGATCTGGACCTCCGACCCCCATCCCAACAACGCCATGGTGCCGGCCGAAGTGCTGCAGCGCCTGCAGGCGGAACTGCGTGAATGAGATGAAGGAACTGCCACTCCTGTTCGGCCCCGGCGATGCGCTGATGGGCGTCATCACCACCCCGCCCGCCGACCGGGCGCTGCCCGTCGCGTGCGTGCTCTACAACATGGGCGCCACCTACCGCGCCGGGCCGCGCCGCATCAACGTGAAGATCGCCCGCGAGATGGCGAAGCTGGGCATCACCAGCATCCGCTTCGATCTTTCGGGCCTGGGCGACAGCGCGCCGCCGAGCGAGCCCAAGGGTTTCATGGCGCAATCGCTGCTCGACCTGCAGGCGGCCATGAACGCCCTCGAGGCGCAGCTGGGCATCCGGCGCTTCATCGTCATCGGCTTCTGCTCGGGCGCGGTCAACGGGCTGGCCGTGGCCGATGTCGATCCGCGCGTGATCGGCCTGCTGCTGTTCGACGGCTTCTCCTTCCCGACGCGGCGCGTGACGATGGAACGCAACCTGCACCGCCTGCTGGCGCTGCCCTTTAACGCGGCGGTGCGCGACAAGACGGCACGCTGGGCGCAGCGCAAGCTCGGCGCGCAGGGCCCGCAGATCTTCGAATTCGATGCGCCGGACGTCAGCCCCGAACGCTACCGCGAGGCGCTGCGGCGGCTGCTCGATCGCGGCACCGCGGTGCTGGCGTTGTACTCGGCGACGCTGCAGGTGCATGACCGCGGGCGCGACCAGCTGGCCGGCGTCGGCGACCCTGCCCTGCTGCAGCAGCTGGACTACCGCTTCTGCCCCGAACTCGACCACACCCTGACCACGGTGGCCTCGCAACGCAGCTTCCTGCGCCTGCTCGGCGAATGGGTGCTGCAGGTGACCCAGCCCGCCGCGGCGCGCAAGCCCGAGCCGCTGCCGCGGGCCGAGTCCGATCGCGCGGCGCGCGTGGCGCTCGGCCACGGCATGCCGGAAGACGCCGTGCCGAACTGAGGCGCGCCTGGGCCTGGGCCTGGGCCTGGGCCTGGCTCAGGCCGAGGCTGGCTGGCTGGCCGCCTGCCCGGTTTCCGCCGGCAGTTCCTGCAGCGGCCCGCTGCCGCTGTAGCGGTCCAGCGCCAGGTAGATCGCCGGCGTGATGTAGAGCGTGATCACCTGCGAGAAGATCAAGCCGCCCACCACCGCCACGCCCAGCGGCTGGCGCAGTTCGGCGCCGGCGCCCAGGCCCAGCGCCAGCGGCAGCGCGCCCATCAGCGCCGCCAGCGTGGTCATGAGAATCGGGCGGAAGCGCAGCCGGCAGGCCTCGCGGATGGCGTCCACCGGCGTCATGCCCTGCGTGCGCTGCGCATCGAGCGCGAAGTCGATCATCATGATCGCGTTCTTCTTGACGATGCCGATCAACAGCAGGATGCCGATGGTGGCGATCAGCGTGAGGTCGAAGCCGAACAGCTTGAGCGAGAGCAGCGCGCCGATCGCCGCCGAAGGCAGCCCGGCCAGGATGGTGAGCGGGTGAATGTAGCTCTCGTACAGCACGCCCAGCAGCACGTAGATCACCAGCACCGCGATCACCAGCAGCGCCGCCTGGCTGCCCTGCGAGCTCTTGAACACCGCCGCGTCGCCGCCGTAGCTGGTGATGATCGACTCGGGCATCTTCAGCTCGGTGCTGAAGCGGTCGATCTTGTTGGTGGCGTCGCCCAGCGGCACCTCGGGCGCGATGTTGAACGACACCGTCACCGCCTGCAGCTGGCCCTGGTGGTTCACCGCCGTCGGCCCGATGGTTCGGCGGATGGTGGTGAAGGCCGACAGCGGCACCAGCGCACCCTCCTTGTTGCGCACCGACAGGCGCGCCATGTCCTCGGAGAACTGGCGGTCGCTGTCGGCCGCCGCCAGGATCACCTGGTAGGTGTTGCTGGCCCCGTAGATGCTGCCGATCTGGCGGTCGCCGTAGGCGTTGTAGAGCGCGCTGCGCAGGTCGCCGATGCCCACGCCGAGCACGCCGGCCTTGACGCGGTCGATGTCCAGCGTGGCCTGCAGCCCGCTGTCCTGCGAATCGCTGGTGACGTCGCGGAAGGCCGGGTCGGCGCGCATGCGGGTCATCAGCTTGCCGGCCCATTCGTTGAGCGAACCGGCGCTCACGCTTTGCAGCGTGTACTGGTAGCGTGCCTTGCTGCGGCGCCCGCCCAGGCGCAGGTTCTGCACCGGCTGCATGTAGACCGCCACGCCGGGAATCTGGCGGAAGCTGAGGCGCAGCCGCTCCAGCACCTGCGCCATCGAACCGCGTTCGCTGCGCGGCTTGAGCACGGCGAACAGGCGGCCGGAGTTCTGCGTCACGTTGGAGCCGGCCACGCCGGCGAAGGAACTCACGTCCTGCGTCGCCGGGTCGGCCATCAGCACGTCGGCCACCTTGTCCTGCAGCACGCGCATGGCGTTGAAGGAAATGTCCTCGGCCGCTTCGGTGGTGATCTGGATCTGGCCGATGTCCTCTTCCGGGAAGAAGCCCTTGGGAATGGTGATGAAGAGGTAGGCGGTGATGGCGAAGGTGCTGGCCGCCACCGCCAGCATCAGGCCGCGGCGTGCCAGCGTCCAGTCGAGCGTGCGCATGTAGAAGGCGTGCACGGCGCGGTAGCCGCGCTCGAAGGCGCGCCCGATGGCGGTGCCAGGTTCCGGGTGCTGCTCCTCGTGGTCATGCTCGGACAGGCCGTCGGCGCCGGCCTTGCGTGGCACCTGCTTGAGCAGGCGGCTGGCCAGCATCGGCACCAGCGTCAGCGAGACGATGGCCGAGACCAGCACCGCCAGCGCCACCACCACCGCGAACTCGTGGAACAGCAGGCCGATCACGCCGGGCATGAAGAAGATCGGGATGAACACGGCCACCAGCGAGATGGAAATGGAGACGATGGTGAAGCCGACCTCGCGCGCGCCGCGCAGCGCGGCGGCCATCGGGTCCATGCCCTTCTCGACGTAGCGCATGATGTTTTCCAGCACCACGATGGCGTCGTCCACCACCAGCCCCACCGCCAGCGTGATGCCCAGCAGCGAGACGTTGTCCAGGCTGTAGCCCAGCGCCGCCAGCAGGGCCACGGCGCCGATCAGCGAGATCGGGATGGTGGCCGCCGGAATCAGCGTGGCGACCAGCCGGTGCAGGAACAGGAAGATCACCAGCACCACCAGCGCGATGGTGCCCAGCAGGGTCAGCTTGACGTCGTGCACGGCGTCGCGGATCGAGATCGAGCGGTCGTTCACCATGTGGATCTCGACCGACTGCGGCAGCTGCGCCTGGAACACCGGCACCAGCGCGCGCACCGCGTCCACCACTTCCACCGTGTTGGCGTTGGGCTGGCGCTGCACCGCCAGCGAGATCGAGTTCTGCCCGTTGTAGCTGCTGGCGGTCTTGACCGATTCGAAGCTGTCCTCGATGGTCGCTACTTCGTCCAGCCGCACCGGCGCGCCGTTGCGCTGGGCAATCACCAGCTTGGCGAACTCGTCGGCCTTCAACAGTTGCTGGTTGGCCTGGATGGTCAGCGTCTGGCGCGGCCCGTCGAGCACGCCCACCGGCGTGTTGGCGTTGGCCGAGCGCACCGCGTTGGCCAGCTCGTCGAGCGTGATGTTGCGCGCGTTCAGCAGGTCGGCGTTGGCCTTGATGCGCACCGCGAAGCGCTTCTGTCCGTACACCACCACCTGCGCCACGCCCTCGATGGTCGACAGCGTGGGCGACACCAGGTTCTCGGCGTAGTCGTTCAGCTCGGCCGGCGTCATCGAGTTCGAGATCATCGCGATGAACAGCACCGGTGCGTCGGCCGGGTTGATCTTGCGGTAGGAAGGCAGCTGCGTCAGCTCGGCCGGCAACTGGCGCTGCGCGCGCAGCAGCGCGGCCTGCACGTCGACCGCGGCGGCGTCGATGTCGCGCGAGGTGGCGAACTCCAGCGTGATCGAGGTGGTTCCCTGGGTGTTGGTGGAGCTGAGCGTCTCCAGCCCGGGGATGGTGGAGAACTGCTTCTCCAGCGGCAGCGCGACCGACGAGGCCATGGTGTCCGGGCTGGCGCCCGGCAGCTGGGCCGAGACGTTGATGATCGGCGTGTTGTAGCTGGGCAGCGCCGCCACCGGAATCCGGAAATAGGCAAAGATGCCGATCGCCACCACCGCGGCGGAGAGCAGCACCGTCATCGCCGGACGACGGATGCACAGCTCGGAGATGTTCATGCCTGCTCCTGGTCCGGCGCGCCGCTCGAACCCGCCGGCGCCAGCCAGCCGGCCCCGGCGTCATCGGTGCGTGCGCGCGGCGCCGGCGTCTCGGTACGCACCGTGCCGCCGTCGCGCACGTTCTGCTTGCCCTCCACCACCACCGTCTCGCCGGGCTGGATGCCTTCGACCGCGACCGTTGCGCCGAAGTTGTGCAGCGAACGCACCTTGCGGCGCGCCGCGGCGCGCTGCGCGTCGATCACGAACACCGATTCGCCATCGGCCAGCATCATCAGCGCGGCCACCGGGATCACGGTGGCGCCGGCCAGCGTGCGCACGGTGATGTGGGTCTCGACGAACTGGCCCGGCCACAGGCTCTGGTCGGCGTTGGCGAACACGGCCTTGGCGCGCACCGTGCCGATCTGCGGATCGACCGTGTTGTCGACGAAATCCAGCGTGCCCGACAAGGGCGCCTTGCGGCCACTCACGATCGCCTCGACCGGCGTCTTGGCGCGCGCCGCGGCCAGCAGGTCCTGCAGGTTGGCCTCGGGCACCGGGAAGCTCACGGCAATCGGGTCGAGCTGGGTGATGGTCACCAGCGAAGTACTCGTCTGCACCAGGCTGCCGGGGTAGATGTTGACGGCGCCGATGCGCCCGGCGATCGGCGCGCGCAGCGTCGAATAGCCCAGCGCCACCTGCGCTGCCTGCACCGCCGCGCGGTCGGCCGCCACCGCCGCCTTCTGCGATTCGTACTGCGAGAGCGTGGCGTCGGCCGCGCTCTTGGCAATGAAGTTCTGTGCCACCAGCTCCTGGCTGCGCTTGTACTGGCGCTCCAGGTCGGCCAGCGTGGCCTCGTCCCGCAGCTGCTGGGCGCGCGCCTTGGCCAGGTTGGCCTGGTCGGCGCGGTCGTCCAGCGTGAACAGCAGCTGCCCCTCCTTGACGAACTGCCCCTCCTTCACGTGCACCTCGCGCACGGTGTTCGTAATTTGCGCGCGCAGGTCGACGCTGTTGAGCGACACCACGCTGCCGTTGACGCGCACCACCATCGGCACGTCCTGCCGCGAGGCTTGCGCCAGCGTGACCAGCGCCGCCGTGGCGCCCGGAGCCGAGGCGGCATCGGAGGCGGCCGGCGCATGGCCATGCCACCACCACAGGCCGGCGGCAATCAGCAATGCGGCGCCCAGCAGGGGCACGACGACTTTGTTCTTCATGGGTTTTGGCAGACAGGACGGGAAAGTGTGATTTTCACGCTTCGATTTGTTACTGGCCCCCGGGTTTCGACGGTCTGGTGTGGGATAAGGTTCTTTTGGACCGTAAAGAAAGGTAAAGCGAGCACCGGTTGTCGGCTGCAACCAACGCTGCCGGCCCGGCCCGGGCCGGTAGAATCCCCGCTTCAGCCTCTGGATGTCCCCATGAACCGCTGCCCGCGCAACGCCTCTCGTGCTCACTTTTCGATAGCAAACTTCGCCCTCGTGGCGATGGTTTCGCTGCTTTCCCTGGCGCCGGTGCAAGCGCAGGACCTGAACGCGTCGCAAACCCTGCCCAACCAGAACGAAGCCGCCGCCGGCGGCCGCACCTTCCCGCCCGGCACGCTGCGCGGCAAGATGACCTTCGTCAACACGGCCCAGGTCGTGCTCGACGGCCAGGCCAACCGCCTGTCGCCCGGCACCCGCATCCGCACAGCGCAGAACATGATGGCCATGTCGGCCGCCCTGACCGGCCAGACCTACACCGTGAACTACACCCGCGACGGCATGGGCGACCTGCGCGAGATCTGGATCCTGACGCAGCAGGAAGCCAAGGCCGACCGCGACGGCGCCGACCGGCCGCTGTTGAACTTCTGGCCGTTCGCGTCCAACAGCGTCCCGCGCGACGACAGCCGCACGCCCTACGACCAGCTGCCACGCTACGGCCAATAGGCCAATAGGCCAATAGACCAATAGCCCGTAGACAAGCCTGCGCGTCGCAGGCCCTCTTCTACACGGAAGCGCCCCGCATGCACGGCGGCGCCCACTGAACCCAGTACCGCGGCATCCGGCCGTCGGTACGCGATCGAATTGCAGGTTGCCCCATGAGCAAGAAAGTCTTCATCAAAACCTTCGGCTGCCAGATGAACGAGTACGACTCGGACAAGATGGCCGACGTGCTGCACGCCGCGCAGGGCTACGAGCCGACGCAGGACGTGGAGGAAGCCGACCTGATCCTCTTCAACACCTGCTCGGTGCGCGAGAAGGCGCAGGAAAAGGTGTTCTCCGACCTCGGCCGCGTCAAGCACCTGAAGGCCAAGGGCGTGAAGATCGGCGTCGGCGGCTGCGTCGCCAGCCAGGAAGGCGCAGCCATCATCGCCCGCGCGCCGTACGTCGACGTGGTGTTCGGCCCGCAGACGCTGCACCGCCTGCCCGAGATGCTGGCCGCGCGCGAGGTGCAGGCGCGCCCGCAGGTGGACATCAGCTTCCCGGAGATCGAGAAGTTCGACCATCTGCCGCCGGCCCGCGTCGACGGCGCCACCGCCTTCGTCTCGATCATGGAGGGCTGCTCCAAGTACTGCAGCTACTGCGTGGTGCCCTACACGCGCGGCGAGGAAGTCAGCCGCCCGCTCGATGACGTGCTGGTCGAGGTGGCCGAACTGGCCGCGCAGGGCGTGCGCGAAGTGACGCTGCTGGGCCAGAACGTGAACGCCTACCGCGCGGCCATGGGCGGCACCAGCGAGATCGCCGACTTCGCGCTGCTGCTCGAATACGTGGCCGAGATTCCCGGCATCGAGCGCATCCGCTACACCACCAGCCACCCCAACGAGTTCACGCCGCGCCTGATCGAGGCCTATGCGCGCATCCCGCAACTGGTGAGCCACCTGCACCTGCCGGTGCAGCACGGCAGCGACCGCATCCTGATGGCGATGAAGCGCGGCTATACCGCCATGGAATACAAGAGCACGGTGCGCAAGCTGCGCGCCATCCGCCCCGAACTGGCGCTGTCGAGCGACTTCATCGTCGGCTTTCCCGGCGAGACCGATGCCGACTTCGACAAGATGATGAAGCTGATCGACGACGTCGGCTTCGACGCCAGCTTCAGCTTCATCTTCAGCCCGCGCCCCGGCACGCCGGCCGCCAACCTGGCCGACGAGACGCCGCACGAAGTGAAGCTGGCGCGCCTGCAGAAGCTGCAGGCGGTGATCAACGCCAACGTGAAGGCGATCGGCGATGCGCGCGTCGGCACCTTGCAGCGCGTGCTGGTGGAAGGCGCTTCGCGCAAGGACGCCAACGAGCTGATGGGCCGCACCGAGTGCAACCGCGTCGTCAATTTCAAGGGTGACGCGCGGCTGGTCGGCCAGATGCTCGACCTGCGCATCACGCGCTCGCTGGCCTACACGCTGCGCGGCGAGGTGCCCACGCGCGAGACGGCCGCCGCCGGCGACGCCACCAGCGCCCCGGTCGCCGCCTGATGGCGCAGGGCCAATCCATGCGCGGGTCGTTCCAGCAGCTGCTGCTGTTCGCCTTCCTGCTGATCACCGCGCTGCTGGTAGGCGTGGCGCTGCGCGCGGTGTTCCAGTACGACGCGCTGATCGGCCAGAGCCGCAGCGCGGCGGCGCGCGCGCTGCTGCTGTCGGGCTCGGCGCAGACGCTGGCCGAACGCAGCGCCGCCATGGAGCGCGCCGGGCGCCAGTCGCTGGTGCTCAACGACGCGGTGCTGCGCAAGCGCTTCAACGATGCCTCGCGCGACGCGCACGGCGTGATCGAGCGGCTGGTCGACAACGGCCTGCCGAAGGATGCGGCCGATGAATGGCGCGCCCAGCTGGACGTGATCGAGGGCCTGATGAGCGGCGTGCCCGAGACCGCGCTGGCGCGCGAAAGCACGATGGCGGTGCAGTTTCGCGACCTGGACGCGCTCAATTCCAGCATCGCGCAGCAGGCGCAGATGCTGATCGAGACGCAGAACAACGAACTGGCCGAGCGCATCGAGGCGGCCCGCAACCGCCTGATGCGCCAGGTGCTGGCGGCCAGCGCGCTGGCGGTGGCGCTGGCGCTGGCCTTCGGCGTGTGGCTGGCGCGGCCCTTCAAGCGGCTTGAAAAGGCCATCGTCGGGCTCGGCCAGAACCGGCTCGACGAGCCGATCGACATCCGCGGCCCGGCCGACATCCGGCGCGTCTCGCAGCAGCTGGACTGGCTGCGCCTGCGCCTGACCGAGCTCGACGCCGACAAGGCGCGCTTCCTGCGCCACGTCTCGCACGAACTGAAGACGCCACTGGCGGCGCTGCGCGAAGGCGTCTCGCTGCTGGAAGACGGCGTCACCGGCGCGCTCAGCCCGGCGCAGCGCGAGGTGACGCAGATCCTGCAGCAGAACACGGTGGCGCTGCAGGGCCAGATCGAGGCGCTGCTGCGCTTCAACGCGGCCGCCTTCGAGGCGCGCGAGCTGCACCGCGAGCGCATCAGCCTGCGCGCGCTGGTGGAGGAGCAGGTCTACGCCCAGCGCCTGCAATGGCAGGCGCACGAGCTGTCGGTGCGCATCGAGGGCAAGGACGTGCACATCACGGCCGACGCCACCAAGCTGGGCACCGCGGTGGCCAACCTGCTGTCCAACGCGATCCGCTATTCGAACAACGGCGGCGCCATCACCATCGCGCTGTCGACCGAACAGAACGTGGCGCGCATCGAGATCGCCGACGCCGGCCCGGGCGTGGCCGAGGCTGATCGCGAGCGCATCTTCGAGCCCTTCTTCCGCGGCGAGCGCCAGCCGCAGCACGCGCTCAAGGGCACCGGCATCGGCCTTTCCATCGTGCAGGAGTACATTGCTGCCCATGGCGGCAGCATCACCTTGTTGCCGGACGGGCCCGGCGCGCGCTTCCTGATCGAGCTGCCATTCCCGGCCTGAACCTTGCCTGCCCGCCTTTCCCCAGTTTCCATTCCCCGACCCATGTTTTCTTCGACTGCTCGCAGTTCCCGCCCGCTCTGTGCGCTCGCCGTGTCGCTGCTGCTGGCCGCCTGCGCCAGCAAGCCGCCGGTGGCGCCAGTACCTGCGCCGCCGCCCGTCCCCACCATGCCGCCGGTGGTGCCGGTCGAGGCCGAGCCGGCCACGCCCGCGACCCAGCCCGCCATGGAATTCATCGCCAGCACCGCCGGCCCGGTGGCCGCCGTGCTGGCCTATGCCGACAAGGCCCGCACGCTCAGCCCGCAGGAAAGCAGCAACGAACTGGCCCGCCTGGGCGATGGCGGCGATTCGCCGATGGTGCAGATGCAGCTGGCGCTGGTGCTGGCGCAGACGCGCAACCCGAACGACCTGGCCAAGGCCCAGACCCTGATGCAGAAGGTGGCCGCCAGCACCGCCGAGCCGGCCCAGCCGCTGCGCCCGCTGGCGCGTGCCTTCGCCAACCGCTACGGCGAGCAACGCCGCGTGGAAGACGACCGTGATCGCCAGGCGCAGCAGCTGCGCGACGCCCAGAAGCGCATCGACCAGCTGACCGAGCGGCTCGAGGCGCTGCGCGCCATCGAACGCAGCTTTGCGCGCCCCAGCAACGCCGCGCCGGTGCCGGCGCCACCCAAGGCAGGTCAATGAGCACAAATGACCATGTCAAGGCGCGCCTGCTGGTGGTCGACGACGACCCGGACCTGCTGCGCCTGCTCTCGCTGCGCCTGAGCTCGGCCGGCTACCACGTCACCAGCGTCACCTCGGCCGAGGCCGCGCTGACGCAGCTGGAAATCGAGCACCCGCAGCTGGTCCTGAGCGACGTGCGCCTGCCCGGGCGCGACGGGCTGGCGCTGTTCGACGAGATCCGCAAGCGCCATCCCACGCTGCCGGTGATCCTGCTGACCGCGCACGGCACCATCCCCGACGCGGTCGAGGCGACCGCGCGCGGCGTCTTCACCTACCTCACCAAGCCCTACGACGCGCGCGAGCTGCTCGACAAGATCGGCCAGGCGCTGGCGCTGGGCGCACCCGCCGCCGTGCCGGCCAAGGCCGGCGACGAAAGCTGGCGCGCCGAGATCGTCAGCCGCAGCAACCGCATGTCGGAGCTGCTGGCCGAGGCGCGCATGGTCGCCAAGTCCGACGCCAGCGTGCTGCTGCGCGGCGACAGCGGCGCCGGCAAGGAGCTGCTGGCGCGCGCCATCCACCGCGCCAGCGCGCGGGCGTCCAAGCCCTTCGTTGCCGTCAATTGCGGCGCGATTCCCGAGGCGCTGCTCGAATCCGAGCTGTTCGGCCACATGAAGGGCGCCTTCACGGACGCCCATGCCAACCACAAGGGCCTGTTCCAGCAGGCCGACGGCGGCACCCTGCTGCTCGACGAGATCGGCGACATGCCGCCCGCGCTGCAGGTCAAGCTGCTGCGCGTGCTGCAGGAGCGCGCGGTGCGCCCGCTGGGCGGCAGCCAGTCGATCATGGTCGACGTGCGCATCATCTCGGCGACGCACCGCGACCTCGACGCGGCGATGGAAGCCGGCCAGTTCCGCGAAGACCTTTATTACCGCCTCAACGTGGTGACGCTGCACCTGCCGACCCTGGCGGAGCGGCGGGAGGACATTCCGCTGCTGGCGAACCATTTCCTGCACCGGCTGGCCAGCAAGTACGGCAAGCGGCTGTCGGGCTTTGCGCCCGAGGCCCTGAAGGCGCTGGCCACCGCGCCCTGGCCCGGCAACGTGCGCCAGTTGTTCAACGTGGTCGAGCAGGTCTGCGCGCTGTCGAGCTCGCCGCTGATCCCGCTGGCGCTGGTGCAGCGCGCGCTGCGCGTGCCCACGGTGGAGGTGCAGACCTACGCCCAGGCCAAGGAGCGCTTCGAGCGCGAATACCTGGTCGGCCTGCTCAAGCTGACCGACGGCAACGTGGCCGATGCGGCCCGCCTGGCCGACCGCAACCGCACCGAGTTCTACCGCCTGCTGCAAAAGCACGACCTGACGCCGGGCCTCTTCAAATCCGACAGCAACAACGGCGCGGGCGACGGCGTCGCCGATGAGCGACAAGGCTAAGTCGTTGATTTAATTGGGTTCGCCGGGCCACCCCGGGGGCCTTGTCGCCATCCGGCGACAAAAATCGGGGTTTTGCGCCCGGCCCATCGCCGGACTGCCTATTTCGTAGGCAGAGAACAAGTCAAGCCGTTGATTTAAAAGCGCTTTTCGGCCCTGGCACAGGGATTGCCCTTGTCCAGGCATGACAGCCCTTTTCGCCCCCACCCGTGCCCTGCATTCGCAGCGCAACGGCCTGCGTCAGAAGCACCTTTCCCCCTCGCGTCCACGGCTGGCAAGCCCGTTGGCCGATCAGGCCACCGGCCTGGGCGGCGCCACGTCCGACTGCGTGATCAAGCGCTTTCCGGCCATCGGCGACATCCCCGAACGCGACAAGCAACGTTGGTAAGGCACGCATCACCATGAAGCCAAACGACTACTCCTCGAGCGCCGGTCTGACCGAAGCCGACTTCGCCCACCGCAGCCTGCTGCGCGAAGAACGCCACCCGAACGCGGTGACGGCGCCGCCGATCAACCGTGGCTCGATGACGCCGCGCCCCTGGCGCGGTTTCTGGAACAGCATCGGCACCGCCTTGCTGGTCAAGCTGGGCGCCGGCAAGGCCGCACAGGCTGCCAAGCCGGCTGCCGGCCCGCGCCAGCCGTGGGAAAAGGCCGCCGCACAGCGCCGTTTCACCTTCATGGCGCTGACCTTGCTCAGCACCGTGGTGGCCGCCACCCTGTTCGCGCAGATCCAGCCGGACTACGACAACCTGTGGCTCGAATACGGCCAGATCGGCCTGTACGCCCTGCTCTCGGGCTGGGTCGTCACCGGTTTCGTGACCGCGCTGATGGGCTTCTACGTCTCGGTGTACGGCGACAAGCATGCGCTGTCGGCCAAGCAGGTGGTGGACCACCCGATGAACCCCGAAGCGCGCACGGCGATCATCATGCCGATCTGCAACGAGGACGTGGCCACGGTGTTCGCCGGCCTGCGCGCCACCTGCGAATCGGTCGCCTCGACCGGCCACGCCGCCCAGTTCGACGTCTTCGTGCTGTCCGACACCTCTTCGCCCGAGACCGCCGCCGCCGAGCGCGCCGCCTGGGAAGAACTGCGCAGCGCGCTGGCCGAAAGCCCGAACCGCCCGCAAGTGGAGGTGTACTACCGCCTGCGCAAGCGCCGCACGCACCGCAAGGCCGGCAACGTGGCCGACTTCTGCCGCCGCTGGGGCAAGGACTACCGCTACATGGTGGTGCTCGACGCCGACAGCGTGATGAGCGGCGACTGCCTGACCTCGATGGTCAAGCTGATGGAAGCCAACCCCAGCGCCGGCATCATCCAGACCGCCACGCAGGCCATCGGCCACGTGACGCTGCACGCCCGCGCACAGCAATTCGCTTCCCGCGTGACGGGCCGCCTGTTCACGCTGGGCATGCAGTTCTGGCAACTGGGCGAATCGCACTACTTCGGCCACAACGCGATCATCCGCGTCGAGCCCTTCATGCAGCATTGCGCGCTGGCCCCGATCAAGGGCACCGGCGGCATGTCGGGCGGCATCATGTCGCACGACTTCGTCGAAGCCGCGCTGATGCGCCGTGCCGGCTATCACGTGTGGCTGGTGGCCGACCTGGTGGGCAGCTACGAGCAGCAACCACCGGACCTGCTGGCCGAACTGCAGCGCGACCGCCGCTGGTGCCAGGGCAACATGCAGAACGCCCGCCTGATGGCCGAGCCCGGCATCCACTCGGTGCACCGCGCGATGTTCGTGACCGGCACCATGGCCTACGTCTCGGCACCGCTGTGGCTGGCCTTCCTGACGCTGGGCACCGCCCTGTGGCTGAGCGGCTCGAGCATCTTCTCGGCCTGGGACGTGCTGCCCTCGGAACTGTTCGGCCTGTGGGCCTGGACCCTGTGCCTGCTGTTCCTGCCCCGCATCCTGGGCGTGGTGGCCGTGCTGATGCGCGGCGAACAACGCAGCTACGGCGGCGTGTGGGCCCTCTTCAAGAGCTCGGTGCTGGAAGCGGCGATGGCGATCGTGCAGGCCCCCGTGCGCATGCTGGCCCACTCGCTGTTCGTGCTGGTCGCCGTCACCGGCGTCAAGCTCAACTGGAAGTCGCCCCCGCGCGAAGCCATGGCCGTGCGCTGGCGCGATGCCTTCGCATCGCTGGCCCCGATGACCAGCGTGATCGCCGTGCTGGCCGCCGGTGTCGCCCTGATCGACGCCAGCGCCCTGCTGTGGCTGATGCCGGTCGGCCTGCCGCTGCTGCTGGCGATCCCGCTGACCGTGCTGACCAGCCAGATCGCGCTGGGCACGAACCTGCGCGAACGCAGCTTCCTGCTGATTCCCGAAGAGGCCCGCTCGCCCGCCGTGCTGCGCCGCGCCTGGGCCCACGCCAGCCGCCTGGCCCGCCCGGCACTGGCCACCGCCTGAGTCCCAAGGTCCGCCCAAGGAGAACCACCATGCGCCTCATCCACACCCGCTTCATCGCTGCCGCGGCACTGGCCGCCAGCGCCCTCGGCATGGCATCCACCGCGTCGGCCCACGTCGACGTCTCGGTCGGCGTGGCCCTGCCCGGTGTCGCCATCGGCGTGGCCCCCGCCGCGCCCCTGTACTACGGTCCGCCGCCGGTGATCTACCGCCCGGCCCCGATCTACTACGCACCGCCGCCCCCGGTGTACTACCGTCCGGCCCCGGTGATCTATGGTCCGCGCCCGTTCTACGGCCCGCCGCCGCGCGGCTACTACCGCGGTGACTACTATCGCGGTGGGCGCGGCCATGGGCGTGGCCACGGCCACGATGACTACCGCCGCTGAGCGAGCGAAACTAGTCGGGCCCAACGGCCTGCTGTCACGCAAAAAGGGGAACGCATGGCATGCGTTCCCCTTTTTGTTTGATGGGCCTGCTGCACGGCGCGCCACCGTGGGCGCCGCCAACTATGAAGTTTACCTTTGCAGTTTTCCTTCATATTTGTTAGACTCGCGGCATGGACGCCACGCAGCTCGACCCCGTTGCCCGCCACACCTTGGCCCTTGCCGGTGAACTGCGGGTGGTCATCGGCAAGCTGCAACGCCGTCTGCGCGAGCAGGCCGGCAGCGACCTGACGCATTCCCAGAAGTCGGTGCTGCTGCACCTCGAAGGCCACGGCCCGACCACCGTCTCTGCGCTGGCGCGCGCCGAAGGCGTACGGCCCCAATCCATGGGCGCCACCGTCGCCACGCTGCAGGCGGCCGGCCTGCTGCAAAGCGCACCGCACCCGACCGACGGCCGCCAGAGCCTGCTTTCGCTCACGCCGGCCTGCCGCCAGAAGATGCAAAGCGGCCGCGCCGCGCGCGAAGACTGGCTGTTCCATGCGCTGGAAGCCCAGCTCTCCGCCAAGGAGCAGGCCCAGCTGCAGGCCGCGGTCGAACTGCTCAGGCGACTGGTGTCGAGCTGAAGCTGCCTGCCACTCCCCAACTCCCTCCATCGAAAGAACGCCATGGCCGTCACCACCCTCGACCCGAACACCGCCCTCATCGTCATCGACCTGCAAAAGGGCATCGTCGCCTATCCCACTGTGCACCCCATCGCCGACGTGGTGCAACACGCCGTGCAGCTGGCCGACGCCTTCCGCGCCCACGCGCTGCCGGTCTTCTTCGTCAACGTCTCGGCCGGTGCGCCGGGCCGCAACGACCAGGGCAGCGGCGGCACCAAGACCTTCCCCGCCGAATTCATCGAGCTGGTGCCCGAGCTCCAGCGCCAGAGCACCGAACCGCTGGTCACCAAGCGCACCTGGGGCGCCTTCATGCACACCGATCTCGAGGCGCAGCTCAAGCAACGCGGCGTGACGCAGGTGGTGGTGGTCGGCGTGTCGACCAGCATCGGCGTCGAGTCGACCGCACGCCAGGCCTACGAACTGGGCTTCAACGTCACGCTGGCGACCGACGCCATGACCGACACCAACGCCGATGCGCACGCCAACAGTGTGACGCGCATCTTCCCGCGGCTGGGCGAGACCGGCCGCACGGCCGACGTGCTGGCATTGCTGGCTGCCCGCAAGGCCTGATCGAACCGGCGCCGCCTCGATGAGCACCTTCCGATCCCTGGCCACCTACAACTATCGCCTGTGGGCGGGTGGCGCGCTGGTGTCGAACATCGGCACCTGGATGCAGCGCACCGCGCAGGACTGGCTGGTGCTGACCCAGCTGACCGACCACAACGCGACGGCGGTCGGCATCGTGATGGCGCTGCAGTTCGGCCCGCAGGTGCTGCTGCTGCCGCTGACCGGCTTTGCCGCCGACCACTTCGACCGGCGCAAGCTGCTCATCGCCACGCAAAGCGCGATGGGCGTGCTGGCCCTCTCGCTCGGCCTGCTCACCGTGACCGGGCTGGTGCAGCTGTGGCAGGTCTACATCTTCGCCTTCCTGCTGGGCTGCGTCGCCGCCTTCGACGCGCCGGCGCGCCAGACCTTCGTCTCCGACCTGGTCAGCGAGAGCACGCTGGCCAACGCCGTGGCGCTCAACTCCACCTCGTTCAACGCGGCGCGCATGGTCGGGCCGGCGGTGGCCGGCCTGTTGATCTCCGCGGTCGGCACCGGCTGGGTGTTCCTGATCAACGCGCTCTCCTACATCGCCGTGCTGGCCTCGCTGAAGCTGCTGCGCGTGCACGAGCTGCACCCCAACGTGCGCGCGGCGCGTTCGCGCGGCGGGCTGGCCGAGGGCTTTCGCTACGTGCTGCAGCGGCCGGACCTGCGCGCGCTGATGGTGATGATCTTCCTGATCGGTACCTTCGGCCTGAACTTCCCGATCTTCATCTCGACCATGGCGGTCGGCGTGTTCCACGCCGGCGCCCACGAATACGGCCTGCTCAGCTCGACCATGGCGATCGGCTCGGTGAGCGGCGCGCTGCTGGCCGCGCGGCGCGAACGACCGCGGCTGGCCATGGCGCTGGCCGGCGCCGGCGTGTTCGGGCTGGGCTTGAGCGTCGCCGCGCTGATGCCCAACGCGGCCTTGTTCGGCCTGTGCCTGATCGCCGTCGGCATGGCCGCACAGACCTTCAACGTCACCATCAACAGCACCGTGCAACTGACCACCGAACCGGCCATGCGCGGCCGCGTGATGGCCATCCTGCTGGCGCTGGCGCTGGGCGGCACGCCCATCGGCGCGCCCATTGCCGGCTGGATCGCCGACACCTTCGGCCCGCGCTGGGCGCTCGGCATGGGCGCGGCTTCCGGCTTCGCGGCACTGGCGGTGGGGCTGCACTACCTCGTGAAGTACCGCGGCCTGCGGCTGTCGATGGCCACGGGACGCCCGCGGCTGGAACTCGTGCCCTCTATCCGTCCGGCGGACGGATCGCCTGCGGCTCCATGAAATCGCTTTCGATCGAGATCTTGCCCTGCTCGTTGAGCGCAAAACTCAGGGCCTTGCGGCGCACGCCGCCCTCGCCGGGCTGCGCGTCGTCCGCGCCGGGCTGGGCACCGACCGGCCTTGCGTCGGGCGCCTCGCCCACGTGCAGGTCGTAGGACACCGACACGCCGTCCAGGTCGGCCAGCGGGTGCAGGAATTCGATGAACTGCGAGGCGGTCGCGCCATCGGCCTTGATGCGCTCCCAATGCCTGAAGAACAGCGCCTGGCGCGCGCTCTTCGACGCCTCTGACGGCTCGGACGCCCCTGCCGCCGCAACGGCCAACGGCGGCGTCGCGCTGCTCGCCGTGGTGGCGACGGCCAGCGCTTCCACCGCGGCGGCCTGCTGCGGCCGGGGGTCGGTGCCCGTCGCCAGGGCGAGCGCGGCGTGGTAAGCCCCGCGGCCCGCCAGCTTGGCCCGCGCCGCCAGTTCCGGCTGCGCGGCGGCAGCGGCCTCGTGCCCGGTCGGTCCGGCCGCTTGAATGAGGGACTTCGTGATGCCCAGCAGTGACAGCGCCGCGTTCAGGCAGAGCAGCGCAACATCTTGCCGCCCGCCGTGGCGGGCTTGGGTGTCATCGCCCAGGTAGTGGCCGGCCCATTCAGCGCTGTCCAGCGCGTCGTCGACGAGGCGCCGCGCCAGCACGGCATCGTGGGGAGGGAGCGCAGAACCGCTTTCCATGACGATGGACTCCTTCATGCCCGCGCGGCAGTGGACCCACCGCCGCGGATCGATTCAGCTTGCCGACGCGCCGCGCCAGACTCGCGCGCGGCACCGCCGACGATTATGGCGCCGGCCATCCTTGGCCGGTGTATCGCAATGCGCCCCATGGCGTGCACGCGCCGCGAGCGCGAACGGTGAAAGCGAGTTCGTTGCGGCATCTGCGCCAGCGTCATGAAATACCTTTCTGGGTCGCCCGAATACGGCGTCCGTGTTGCAGGCCGACATGCCCGATTTCCGACAGCACACCGGTCACGGGTCTCAGCACGGCGTCGCCGACGGTGGGGGCAGGCTCCGCACCGCAACCGCAGACACCGCGCGCCAGCCCATGGGCGTAGGCCGCCAGTGCCTGCCGCGCGACCGCTGCGCAGTGCGGGTGCCCACCCAGGCGCCGGCCGGCCGCTGCCACGCAAGCCGCGGCGCGCTGGCTGAGTTGGGCGGATGCCTCGCCGGGCAAGGGCATCTCTTGCAGCACCCGCAGGCAGGCTTCATCCTGTCCGCCAGGCGGCGCCGCGCAACGCGCCGGGCGCACCAGCGCCAACGCCGTCATGGCCAGGGCACGTGCGGCCGTGCCCAGCTGCCTGGCCAGCGGTGCGCGCGTGTTGCGAGTGCCAGGCCGCAGCGGGCGCCTGGTCGGCCGGCGCATCGCCTCCCGCAGCGGATGGCTTGGCCGGCCGCCCGGGCCGGCCACGTCGGCACGCAGCTCGGCATCGGCGCGGCGTGCGAGGGTCGGCACGCCGCCAAGGTAGTAGCCCTGGAGCCAGCGCGCGCCGGCCGTCATGGCGAGCGCCAGATCCTCTTCACCGTCCACGCCATCGACGATCACCTGGTGGCGCCGGGCATCGCACCAGCGCAGCAGCTCGCGCAGCGCCTCGGGCGGCCCGGGATCGCGAGCGCGCCGCAGCACGGAGGCATCGAGCTTGATGAAGTCGGCACAGGACGCCGCCAGGATCGGCGCGATCAAGCCATGCCCGACCTGGCTGAATGCGACCTTGCATCCGCGTTGACGCAAGGCGGCACACAGCGCGCTGGCGCTCGCCAGGTCCAGCATGCCGGAGCCGGCGCGAAGCTCCACCACCAGGCGCCTGGCGACCTCGGGGTGAGCAGCCAGCAGGGCCAGGGCCGACCCCCACCAGTGATCGCATCGCGCGCTCTGCGCCGAGATGCTCACGCCCAGTTGTGCCTGCGGCTCGCGACACAACGCATCGATCGCCCGGTGCACCATGACCCGGTCGAATGGCCTGGCCAGGCCCAGGCTCTCCAGGCTGGCGGTGATCTGCGCCTCATCGATGCCTTGCGCCGGCTCCAGCCCGGCCTGCACGCAGGGACGGGCCCGCATGTACAAGTTGGCCGGCGAGTCGAAGGCGTCGACGACCGGTTCCCAGTGCACGTCGATGTGGCCGCTCTGCATGGCCTCGGCGACGCGCACCGCGACCTGCATCGCGCTGTGGCAGCGCTCACGCCAGGCGTCGTCGTGCAGCGGCCGGTCAGGTGCCGGGACCGGTTGGGTGGCCCGCACGGCGAGGTCGAATCCCTCTGCGCCCAGGGCGCACGCGTCGCCGACGTCGATCCAGTCGGCATGCAACTGCAGCATGGCGGAAGTCCCACCGAAACGGACCGGCTCGGCGGACATCCGCGCCATCACGGTCTCGATCGCAGGGCTGATCCCTGCCTCGTCGGCGCTGCTCGCACAGGTTCCGGATCCTGAAATCGCCAGGAAACACCCCGCCTGCAGCATGGGTGGCTCCGCTGGTGTCACCGCACTGCACTTGCACAAGCGTCGTGCGGCCTCCCGCAAGGCGGCCGCCGCAAAGTTCGCGCCGTGCAGTTTGCCCAGCACCGCGAGATTGCTGATGGAAACAAAAACCTGCCCGCCGCCGGCGCCGGCATGCTCAGGCCGTAGCGAACTCGAACGCATCATGGGCAACCTCCTCCTGCAAATAGCAAGGGGATGCTCCCACGGCGAAACGCCCGCACCGGGACCCGCCGGCTTGCCACGGCCGCGCGAATGTGAAGGTGCTCACACGCGCAGGCAAGAAGGGCGCGCGCGGCATGCCGCGGGCATCAGGTGGCGTCAGGATCTTTCTGAATGCCGTCCAGCAGATCCGAGAAGGAATCCAGTGCGGCCTGCTCCGGCGTCACTTCCGGCGGCGCCGTGTGGATGTCCGTCGGCATGTTGAAGTCGCTCGAGGCAAAGGCCGGCGGCACCTGCACGCCGCCCTCCTCATCCTTGTGCACGAGGCCCCGCAGTTCCAGATCGCGCATGGTCTTGTTGACCTGCTCGCGTGACAACCCGGCGTACGAGGCGATGACCGACTGGGTGATACGCTTGTCGTAGCCGCCGACGCCCACCGGCGCCAGTTGCGTGAGTTCGTGCAGCGTGCGGCTGACCAGGCGCTCGGACGACGACGAGGAGATCCGGCTGATCTGCTTGCGCAAGGTCGCAGTGCGCACCAGCATGATCTCCAGCAGCCCGCGCGTGACCGAAGGGTACTTGCGGCACAGCCCGATGAGTGCCGGCAGCGGAATGAAGTAGACCGCCGAAGGCAGCGCCGCGATCAACGTGGCACTGGCCTGGTAGGGTCCATCGGTGAAGGTCGGGCCCATGAAAAAGTCGTTGCGCCGATTGAAGTCGGTCGTGACTTCACTACCGCTGCCCGGCACCACCACGCGCAGCAGGCCGCTGCCGACGCAATAGGCGTGCTGGGTCCATTCGTGCGCCTGGAGCACGGTTTCGTTACGTCGAAAGTAGCGAAGTTCAATCGTTTGGATCCAGTCCGAACGCTCATGCGCTGGGACCGCGGCAAGCAGAGGGTGCAGATACATGAAGACGCGATCTTTGCATGAGGTTTCAGCTTGCGCCCTCCATGCAGCCGGAATCTGCCGCTACTTGTGATGTGGCTCACCTATCGCGTCAACCCGCCAGCAACGCCTGAATGTCCGAGGCCATGGCGTCCACCGGCGTGCCGTAGCGCACGTACAGGCGCAGCCTGCCTTGCGGGTCGTAGACGAAGCTGGCGGCCGAATGGTCCATGGTGTAGCTGCCGGGCGCGCTGCCTTCGGCCTTCTTGTAGTAGACCTTGAAGTCCTTTGCGACCTGCGGCAGCTGCTCGAGCGTGGGCACCAGCGCGACGAAGCTGGGGTCGAAGGCCTGCATGTAGGCCTTCATGATCGCCGGCGTGTCGCGCTCGGGGTCGACCGTCATGAACAGCACCTGGAAGCGGTCGGCATCCTTGCCCAGCTTCTGCTTGACCTGGGTCATCTCGGCCATGGTGGTCGGGCAGACGTCGGGGCATTGCGCATAGCCGAAGAACAGCAGCACCACCTTGCCCTTGAAGTCGGCCAGCGTGCGCTGCTTGCCGTCGGCGTCGGCCAGCTGGAAGTCCTTGGCGTAGTCCGCACCGGTGATGTCGACGGCGTTGAACTTGGGGGCGTCGGGGCTGCAGCCGGCCAGGCCGAGGCCGGCTGCGGCCATGGCGGTCCAGCCCGCCGCACCGGCCAGCGTCTTGAGCGCTTTGCGCTTGTTCATGTCCACTCCCTGATCAGAAAACATAGTGATCCACCAGCAGCGCTGCGAACAGCACGCTCAGGTGGATCAGCGAAAAACGGAAGGTCTTGCGCGCCAGCGTATCGGAGTAGTGGCGCCACAGGGCGAAGGCATAGCCGGTGAAGCCGATGCTGACGCCGATCGCCACCACCAGGTAAAGCCAGCCGCTCATGCCGTAGATGAAGGGCATCAGGCAGGCGGCGAACAGGATCAAGGTGTAGAGCAGCACCTGCAGCCGGGTGAACTCGTTGCCGTGCGTGACCGGCAGCATCGGCAGGCCGGACTTGCGGTAGTCCTCGACGCGGTAGAGCGCCAGCGCCCAGAAGTGCGGCGGCGTCCACAGGAAGATGATCAGGAACAGGATCAGCGCCTCGGGGCCGACGTGGCCGGTCATGGCGGCCCAGCCGAGCACCGGCGGCATCGCGCCCGAGGCGCCACCGATGACGATGTTCTGCGGCGTCAGCGGCTTGAGCACCACCGTGTAGATGACGGCATAGCCGACGAAGGTGGCGAAGGTCAGCCACATCGTCAGCGGGTTCACGGTGAACCACAGCAGCACCGAGCCGGCGATGCACAGCGCCGCGGAAAAGGTCAGCGCCTGGCGGTCGCTCAGCTCGCCGCGCGCGGTGGGGCGCCAGGCGGTGCGCTTCATCTTGGCGTCGATGCCCTTCTCGACCAGGCAGTTGAAAGCCGCCGCCGCCGCCGCCACCAGCCAGATGCCGATACAGGCCAGCACGATCACGCGCAGGTCGGCCAGGGTGGGCACGCCGGGCACCGCCAGCACCATGCCAATGAGGGCGCAGAAGACGATGAGCTGCACCACGCGCGGCTTGGTGAGTGCGTAGAACTGGCGGATGACGTGCGCGTGCGAGTCGCCCTGCGCGGACAGTGGCGTGCTCATGATCGGAGGGCCTCAGGCGGTGAAACGTAGGAAGAAGAAGCGGCAGAAGGCAGCGCGGCGGTGCGCGGCTGGCGCCGGCTTTCGCACAGCGTCCAGACCAGCGCCACCGCCAGCGCGGCAGCGCCGCCGGTGTGCAGCACGGCGGCCAGCAGCGGCCAGCCGAGCAGCACGTTGCCCAGCCCGGTGGCCAGTTGCAGCAGCGCCAGGCCGGCCAGCCAGCGCGCCTGGCCGCGCAGCGCGGGCACGCGGCGCAGGCGCCAGGCCAGCAGCAGCAGGCTGGCGAACACCACGTAGGCCGCCAGGCGGTGCACGTAGTGGATGGCGGTGAGCGCGGCGAATTCGATCGGCACGCCGGCAGCGGTGCTGCCCAGTTCGCGCCAGATCTCGAAGCCCTGCGCGAAGTTCATGTCGGGCCACCAGCTGTTCTGGCAGGTCGGGAACTGGCTGCAGGCCAGCACCGCGTAGTTGGTGCTGACCCAGCCGCCCAGCGCGATCTGCAGCAGCAGCGCGGCGGCGGTCCACAGCATCAGGCCGCGCAACGCTGGCGCCACGGCCACTGGCAGGCGGACTTCACCAGCTTGGCTGTAGCGCACGGCCTGGATGCACAGCAGCGCCAGCAGCACCACCGCGCCCAGCAGGTGCAGCGTGACGATGGCCGGGTACAGGCGCCAGGTCACCGTGAGCGCGCCAAAGGCGCCCTGCAGGCAGACCCAGACCAGCGTGGCCAGGGGCCACCAGGTGCTGAGCGCGCGTTGGCGCGCCGGTGCGGCATCCGGTTCAGCGCCGCTGGGCGCCGGCAGCCGGCGTTGCCGGCGCCGCACGACCCAGGTCGCCACCGCCAGCACCACGATCAGGAAGCCGACGGTGGTGGCGAGGTAGCGGTGCACCATCTCGATCCAGGCCTTGCCGTGCGTCACCGGACCACTGGGCTGCGCGGCCTGCGCCATGGCGATGTCGTGGCGCGCGCCGTGCGGGCTGGCGTTGCCGTAGCAGCCGGGCCAGTCGGGACAGCCGAGGCCCGAATCGGTCAGGCGCGTGAAGGCGCCGAACATCGTCAGGTCGAAGGTCAAGAACAGCGTGAGCACGGTCAGCGCGTGCAGGCGGCGCGTGGCACCGGCGCCGGCGTGGCGCCGCCAGACCCAGAACAGCGGGCCGAGCGCGAGCAGCACGCCGACGCCGAGCAGCCAGGCGATGGGCGCGAGATCGTAGAGCGGCTGGGTCGTCATGCGTGCAGGAGCTGAACAACGGGCGCGTGCATCAGCTGCGGCCCTCTTCGTCCCACGAGGCGGCGGCGCGCAGCAGGCGCTCCAGGTCGCGCCGCGCCCTGGCAGCGCCGGCGGCATCCATGCGGGCCGGGAAACGCATCATCAGGTTGCCCAGCGGATCGACCACGAAGATGTGTTCGGCCAGCCGGTGGCCGTCGGCCGGCGGCAGCCAGGCGGCCAGCTCGGCCGGCGGCACGCGCAGCACGGTGGCGCCGGCGGTGCCCTGCGCCAGCCGCTCGGGCACGGGTGCGGCATCGTCGATCAGCCAGACGCGGTCGACACGCCCCTTCTCGCGCCCCAGGCTCTCGCGCAACTGGCGCACCAGGTAAAGCTGCTGCTCGCACAGCGGGTCGCAGGCGGCGCCGGCCACGCTGAGCAGCAGCCACTGGCCCTTGAGCGCGCGCAGGTCGACGGCGGCGCCGGCGCGGTCGGTGGCCGCCACGGCGGGCAAGGGCCGCTGCGGCTGCAGCAGCTGGCCGTAGGCCGCCTGGCCCTGCGGGCGCACCACGTAGTAGGTGAAGTAGGAGGCCACCACCGGCGCGGCGCACACCAGCATCACGCAGATCATCTTCCAGCGGCCCGTGCGCGTGCGCCGCCCGCCATCGGCCTCGAGCGACTGGCGCGCCGAGGGCATCGAGTGGACGGTCAGGCCCAGCGGCTCATCCGCCATGGCGTGCGCGCCGGCGGCGGCGGAAGGGAGCGACGAATTGGAACCAGACATAGAGGATGGCCACGAGGGCGGAAAGACCGAACCACTGGAACGCGTAACCGTAGTGCCGCTCGACCCCGAGGGCCGGCGCCGGCCAGTCGCGTTGCAGGCCCTGCGACGCGGCGCCGCTCTGCTGCAAGCTGACATCGGTGCGCAGCGGCAGCCCGGTTTCGGTGCGATAGGCCTCGAGGTCGAGATTCTGCCGGATGGCGGAAGACCCCACGCCGGGGCGCGCCGCCGCGGCCGGTGCGCTGCCCTTGTCGTCGTGCGCATCGCCGGCCGCCTGCGCCGGCGGCGTGGCGCTGCCGGCCGCTGCGGGGGCCGGATCGGCGGCCTTGCCCAATTCCATCAGGTGGGCCGGCGGCGGCGCCACCGTGGCCACGATATCGACCAGCCCGGGCGGCGTCTCGACCGGTTGCAGCGCCTCGCGCGACTCGAAATTGCGCTGGATCCAGCCGCGCTGGACCAGGATGGTCTGTTCAGTGCCGAGCAGCGCGAACGGCGTCAGCACGTAGAAGCCGGGCACGCCGTGCATCTGGCGGTTGTCCAGGTAGACGGTCTGCGGCGTCAGCCACAGGCCGCGCAGGTGCACGGTCTGGTGCATGGCCTGGCGGGCGTCCTCCAGCGCCAGGAAGGCGTCCTGCTCGAGCGGCGGCAGCTTGGCCTTGGCGTCGAGTTCGGCCTGCAGGGCCTCCTTCTGGGCGGCGCGGCGCAGTTGCCAATTGCCCAGCTCGATCCCGCCGCACACCAGCGACAGCGCCAGCAGTGCAAACAGCACGGTGCGCCCGACGTGGCGGCGTGCGCCGACCCCGGGATCGCCCGGCGGCGCGGCGGCGGGGCCGGCCTGATAATTTCTGCCATGAAAATCTTTGTCGCCCTGGTCTTCCTGGGCATCCTGGCCAGCCTCGCCTCGGCGCTCTACTTCATGCTCAAGGGCGGCCGCTCCCGCAGCGGCGGCATGGCGCGCGCGCTCACCGTGCGCATCGGCCTCTCGGTGCTGCTGTTCCTGTGTGTACTGATCGCCTGGAAGCTGGGTTACATCCAGCCAGGCGGGCTCCCGGTCGGTCGGTAGTTCCTGGCGAAATGCCGTCTTCCAAGAAAAAAGCGCCTCGCGGCGCTTTTTCGTTTTGCCGTCGTGAATGTTCAAAGCCAATAAACCAACAAGTAGAGACCGAGCCACACCACGTCCACGAAGTGCCAGTACCAGGCCGCGCCTTCGAAGCCGAAATGGCGCTCCGGCGTGAAATGACCGTTGCGCAAACGCAGCGTGATGAAGAACAACATCAGCATGCCGATGAACACGTGCAGGCCGTGGAAACCGGTGAGCATGAAGAAGGTAGAACCGTAAGTGCCTGAACTGAGCTTAAGGTTCAATTCCGTGTACAGGTGGTGATACTCGTAACCCTGCACGCACAGGAAGATGATGCCCAGCAGCACCGTCACCCACATGAAGCGGATGGTCTGCGCACGATGACCGGCGCGCAGCGCGTGGTGCGCCAGCGTGAGGGTCACGCCCGAGCTAAGCAGCAGCGCGGTGTTGATGGTCGGCAGCCAGAACGGGCCGACGGTCTGGAAGGGCTCGACGATGTCGGCCGGCGAACCGGTCACGCCGGCCGCCATGGTCGGCCAGACGGCCTTGAAGTTGGGCCACAGCAGCGCGTTGTCCAGGCTGCCCAGCGTGGGCAGCGCGTGCGTGCGGGCCCACCACAAGGCGGTGAAGAAGGCGCCGAAGAACATCACCTCCGAGAAGATGAACCAGCTCATGCTCCAGCGGTAGGAGAGGTCGATCTTGTGGCCGTACTGGCCGGCTTCGCTCTCGCGCGCGGCGGTGCGGAACCAGACGAACAGCGTGGCCAGCCAGAACACCATGCCGAACAGCAGCGACCAGGCGCCCCAGCCGTGCCCGTTGATCCACTGCGCAGCGCCCAGGATGACGAACAACAGGCCGATCGCCGACAGCACCGGATAGGCCGAGGGCGCGGGCACGAAGTAGTAAGGGGTGGTGCCGTGGGTGGTTGAACTCATGTCAGCTCCTGTTTTCTTCTGGATGTCTTCTCTTCGAACTTTTCTTTCGCGCTCAGGCCGCAACGACCTGCCGCACGATCAGGATCAGCACGCCGACGAACAGCGCCGCGGCGACCAGGCCGACCGCGATGACGTGCAGCGGCGAAATCTTCGCCAGGTCGTCCTCGAAACCGCTGCGCTTGCGAATGCCCAGGAAGCCCCAGGCCACGGCGCGCACGGTGCGCCACAGCGATCGCGTTTCGGTGGGGGGCTTGTCTTGCGCAGCCATCACGACGCCGGCCCCAGCGGAACCTGAGCGGCAGTGGCCTGCGGCGCCGCGGGCACCTGCCCGCCCACCTCGAAGAAGGTGTAGGACAAGGTGATCGTCTTGACGTCTTTCGAGAGCTTCGGATCGATCACGAAGGCCACCGGCCATTCCTTGCGCTCGCCCGGCGCCAGCGTGTACTGGTTGAAGCAGAAGCACTCGACCTTGTTGAAGTAGCGCCCGGCCTGCAGCGGGGCGTAGCTGGGGATGGCCTGCGCCGACATGCGGCGGTTCTGCGTGTTCTGGAACTCGTACATCACCGTGGTGAGCTGGCCCGGATGGACCTGCAGCGAGCGCACCGCCGGATGGAACTCCCACAGGCCGCGCGCGTTGGCGTCGAATTCGACGGTGATGGTGCGGCTGGTGTCGACCTGCGTGTTGTCCGGCACGTCGTCACCGCCCTTGGCGCCGCCGGGGATCTGCAGTTCGGAGCGGGCCAGCACGTTGATGCCGGTCAGCTCGCAGATGGCCCGGTACATCGGCACCAGTGCATAGCCGAAGGCGAACATGCCGACCGCGACCACGGCCAGCTTGCCGATCAGGCGGACGTTCGCGCGGCGTTGACGGGGGGAGTCGGCCATGGCGTGCCTTGCCTCTTCAGCGGCCGGCCAGGGCCATGCGCGCCATGAAGCCGAGGAAGAACACCACGGCGATCGAGGCCAGGATCAGCCCCAGCCGCCGGTTGTTCCTTTTCTGCTCGGGGGTCATCGCGCGGCCCTTCAGCCGATCACCTTGGTGGCGGTCGCATCGAGACGCGGTGGCGTTTCGAAGGTGTGGAAAGGCGCTGGCGAAGGCACTTCCCATTCCAGGCCTTCCGCCCCTTCCCATGGCTTCTGGGGCGCCTTCTCGCCCTTGCCGCGCATGGTCGGCAGCGCGACGAACAGGAAGAAGTAGACCTGCGCCAGGCCGAAGGCGAAGCCACCAATGGAGGCGATGGCGTTGAAGTCGGCGAACTGCATCGGGTAGTCGGCGTAGCGTCGCGGCATGCCGGCCAGGCCCAGGAAGTGCATCGGGAAGAAGGTCACGTTGAAGGAGATCAGCGACCACCAGAAGTGCACCTTGCCGCGCGTCTCGTCGTACATCACGCCGGTCCACTTGGGCACCCAGTAGTAGAAGCCGGAGAACATGCCGAACAGCGAACCGGCCACCAGCACGTAGTGGAAGTGGGCTACCACGTAATAGGTGTCCTGCAGCTGGATGTCGATTGGCGCAACCGCCAGGATCAGCCCGGTGAAGCCGCCCATCGTGAACACGAAGATGAAGCCCACCGCGAACAGCATGGGGGTCTCGAAGGTCATCGAGCCCTGCCACATGGTGGCGATCCAGTTGAAGATCTTCACCGCCGTGGGCACCGCGATCAGCATGGTCGCGTACATGAAGAACAGCTGGCCCGTGACCGGCATGCCGGTGGTGAACATGTGGTGCGCCCACACGATGAAGGACAGGATGGCGATGGAACTGGTGGCATACACCATGGAGGCATAGCCGAACAGCTTCTTGCGCGCGAAGGCGGGCACCACCTGGCTGATGATGCCGAAGGCCGGCAAGATCATGATGTAGACCTCGGGGTGGCCGAAGAACCAGAAGATGTGCTGGTACATCACCGGGTCACCGCCGCCGGCGGGGTTGAAGAAGCTGGTGCCGAAATGGCGGTCGGTCAGCGTCATGGTGATGGCACCGGCCAGCACCGGCATCACGGCGATCAGCAGGTAGGCCGTGATCAGCCAGGTCCAGCAGAACATCGGCATCTTCATCAGCGTCATGCCCGGGGCGCGCATGTTGAGGATGGTCACGATGATGTTGATCGAGCCCATGATCGAGCTGGCACCCATGATGTGCATGGCGAAGATGCCGGCGTCCATCGAGGGGCCCATCTGCAGCGTCAGCGGCGCGTAGAGCGTCCAGCCGGCAGCGGGCGCGCCACCGGGCATGAAGAAGGAACCCACCAGCATGAGGGCCGCCGGAATCAGCAGCCAGAAGCTGAAGTTGTTCATCCGCGCGAAGGCCATGTCCGAGGCGCCAATCTGCAGCGGGACCATCCAGTTCGCGAAGCCCACGAAGGCCGGCATGATCGCGCCGAACACCATGATCAGCCCGTGCATGGTGGTGAACTGGTTGAACAACTCGGGGTTGACCAGCTGCAGGCCGGGCTGGAACAGCTCGGCGCGGATGAGCAGCGCCAGCACGCCGCCGACCATCAGCATGGTGAAGCTGAACAGCAGGTACAGCGTGCCGATGTCCTTGTGGTTGGTCGCGAACACCCAGCGGCGCCAGCCGGTCGGGGCGTGGTGATCGTGGTCATGTTCGTGGCCGTGGGCGGCGTGGCCGTGTGGATCAAGTACTGCGCTCATGGTGTCTCTCTCTTCCCGGTGTGCGTGTGGTGTCGCCCGTTCAGGGGGCGATCTTGGCGCGTTCAGCCTTGACTTCGGCCGGCTGGATCAACTGGCCGGTCTTGTTCGACCAGCTGTTCTTGGTGAAGCTCACCACCGCGGCGACGTCGGTGTCGCTCAGCTGCTTCCACGAGGGCATGCCCTTGTCCATGCGCCCCTTGAGCACCACGTCGAGCTGGTCGGCATGGTTGGCGTCGAGCACCACGGCGGAGCCGTCCAGCGGCTTGACCGGGCCGGCGCCCTTGCCGTTGGCCTGGTGGCAGGCCGCACAGTTGGAGGCGTAGACCTTCTCGCCGCGCGCCACCAGGTCGGCCAGCGCCCAGACCTTGTTCGGGTCGTCCAGCTTGGCCGCGGCTTCCTTGCGCTTGGTGTCGACCCAGTCGGTGTAGTCGTCGGCCGAGACCACCTTCACGTGGATCGGCATGTAGGCGTGTTCCTTGCCGCACAGTTCCTGGCACTGGCCGTAGTAGTCGCCGACCTTCTCGGCGCGGAACCAGGTGTCGCGCACGAAGCCGGGAATGGCGTCCTGCTTGATGCCGAACTGCGGCACCGCGAAGGCGTGGATCACGTCGTTGGCGGTGGTGATGATGCGGATCTTCTGGTTGACCGGCACCACCAGCGGGTTGTCCACCTCGAACAGGTAGTTGTCCGGCATGGTGCCCTTGGCGCCCGAATTGGAGAAGGCGCGGTGCTCGGGCAGCAGCGTGGAGATGAAGCCCAGCCCCTCGCCCTCGCCCTTGATGTAGTCGTAGCCCCACTTCCACTGGTAGCCGGTGACCTTGATGGTGAGGTCGGCGTTGGTGGTGTCCTTCTGGGCCACCAGCACCTTGGTGGCCGGCAGCGCCATCAGGATGACGATGACGAAGGGGGCCGCCGTCCAGAGCACTTCGACCACCACCGATTCATGGAAGTTGGCCGCCTTGTGGCCGACCGACTTGCGGTGCTTCCAGATCGAATAGAACATCACCGCGAACACGGCCACGAAGATCACGGTGCACAGGATCATCATCGCGTTGTTCAGGAAGTGTTGTTCCTGCGCGATCTTGGTGACGCCCACCGGCAAGTTCAGCTGGCGCACCGAAGGGCCGCCCGCCAGATCATTGACCGCGTGAGCAGCGCCACTGAATGCCGTCCCCAACGCCAGCAGCAAATGAGCCGGCTTGTACCAATTGCTCTTCATCGTGTTCACTTTTTCGTTTTCCAGTTAACCCAATTGACAGCTCGACGGTACGCGGCGCGTGCCCTAGGCGCCGCGCAGTGCCATGCGCAGCTCGCGCGCCAGCGCCGCGCGCAGCTCCGGCCGCACGTAGCGCCCCACCTTGACCGTCCGCCCCTGCCCCGACACCTCGATCAGCGAGCGATCGCCCGCCTGTGGCTCCACCCGAACCTGGTGCCGCAGAAATTCCGCCCGTTCATAGTGGCCGCCGTTCTCCAACTCGACCACCAGCCGCCCCTCTTGCAGCGCAATGCGTTCCCCGTCGGTCGCGTGCCGGGCATACAGCAGGAACGCGACACCCACCACCACCAGCTCCAGCCACGCAAAGGGCAGGACCAGCGGTGCACCGTGCAGCCAGAAGCCCGCGCCGATGCCCAGCGAGACCAGGCACAGCGAGACATAGAGCCACCCCAACTGGCTCGGCGTGAACGAGCAGTTGCGCTTCAGGAACCAGTGAAAGTTCTGTCCTGAGACGGTGGCGAAGCGAAACACGGGATTCGGCACTGGCAAGCTCAGCAGTTGAAAGCGTTGATGGCCATCAAACTTGCGTCGCTCAGGCCGGGATCACGGACAAACTTCGGGCAGTAAATAATTGTAGCCTCAGGCATCGGGCGCACCTCCCATTCCCGTGCGCCCACGTTGCAACATGGACCGCATGTCGCGCAGGGACACCGCGCTTTGCGCGGACAGGGCCACGCGCGGCGTCGGCTTGAAGGCATGACCATAGATGATTTCGAAGGTCATGGAAATTCGGCCTTCACCCGTTGCTTGCGCCGATGCAACAAGTTCGGCGTCCAGCAACTGGCGCCAGCGCCGCCCGCGCAGCCCGGCAAAGCGGGCCGGATGCAGGTTTCGCCCCAGCGCCCGCAGCTCGGTGCGCAGGGCCTCGGGCGAGGTCCAGGTCAGCACCACGCGCTCCATGTCCATCACCGGCTCGGCGAAACCGGCCCCCACCAGCATGTCGCCCCAGTCGTGCATGTCGGTGAATTCGTGGCCCGCCGGCGCCCAGCCGGCCCGTTGATAGATGGCCCGCAGCTCCTGCACCGTATCGGGGCCGAGGCAGGAAAACATCAGGAACCCGTCCACCGCCACCAGCCGGTGCCAATGCTCGATCAGCGCCTGCGGGTCACCCGCCTGGTGCAGCGCCATGTTGGCCCACAGCAGATCGACGCCGCCTTCGGGCAGCGCGTCCTCGCCAAAGCGCGCCGCCTTGCCCTGCCAGCGGCGGGCGCTCCACCACGGGGCCGCCTGCGCCGCCAGCGCGGCCTGGGTCGGCGCCAGCAGGGCCGGCTCGGGCTCGACGATGAAGGCGGCCGCATCGCGGTAGCGGCGCGCCACCAGCGCGTGCGCCTCCAGCCCGCCCCGCAGCGGCGACCAGTCGGCCCAGCTGCGCGGCTGCGCCTTGATCCATTGCAGCCGGTCTTCCATGCGCCGGCCGATCTCCTCGTGCAGCCAGGGTGAACCCTGGGACGGAGCGAAACGGGCCCAGCGCGCGGCGGCAACGGGATCAATGGTCGGCGGGCGGCGGGTGGCTTCGGATGGCATGCGGCGGCCAGTATATTGAGCGATGACCCGCCGCTGGCTGTCCGCCGCCATTTCGTCCGCGCTGGCGCACCTGCCATCGGTCTGCCCGGTGTGCCGTGGCTGGCCGGCGCAGGCCGTCTGCGCCGACTGCGTGGCACGCTTCGCCGCCCCGGTGGCGCGTTGCTGCCGCTGCGCCATCCCGGTGGGCGCCGGCACCGCGCAATGCGGCCAGTGCCTGCGCACGCCGCCGCCGCTGGACGCCTGCGTGGCCGCCTGCAGCTACGGCTGGCCCTGGACCTCGCAGATCGGGCTCTTCAAGTTCCAGGGCGAAGCCGGCCGCGCCCGCCCCTTCGCCGCGCTCATGGGCAACGCGCCCGGCGCGCAGGCGCTGCTGGACGGCGCCGACCTCGTGCTGCCGGTGCCGTTGGCGCCGGGACGGCTGCGCGAACGCGGCTTCAACCAGTCGCTGGAACTGGCGCGCCGGCTGGCGCCGCAGCGGTGCGACGCAACCCTGCTGCAGCGCACCCGCGAGACGCGGGCGCAGAGCGGCCTCGGGCGGGCCGAGCGCCTGCGCAACCTGCACGGCGCCTTTGCACTGGCACCGCACGCGCCGGACGCGGTGCGCGGCCTGCGCCTGCTGCTGGTCGACGACGTCATGACCAGCGGCGCCTCGCTCCACGAATGCGCGCGTACGCTGAAGGCGCAGGGCGCGGCCGAAGTCAGCGCGATCGTGCTGGCCCGAACCGACCAGCCCGCGCAGGCCGAACTGCCGGCCGGGGCCTGAGCAGGGTTCTCGCGCCCGCGACAATCGCCCCATGTTTCACATTGTCCTGGTCGAACCCGAGATCCCGCCCAACACCGGCAACGTCATCCGGCTGGCGGCCAACACCGGCTGCACCCTGCACCTGGTCGAGCCGCTGGGCTTTTCCATGGACGACCGGCTCTTGCGCCGAGCCGGGCTGGATTACCACGAGTACGCCGAAGTGCGCCGCCACGGCAACTGGCAAGCCTTGCTCAAGGCCGAGCAGCCCGCGCCAGAGCGCATGTTCGCCCTCACCACCCGCGGCACGCGCCGCGTGCACGACGTGGCTTTTCAGGCCGGCGACTGGCTGGTGTTCGGCTCCGAGACGCGCGGCTTGGCGCCGGAACTGCGCGAATCCTTCGCACCGGCGCAACGCCTGAAGCTGCCGATGCGCGAGGGGCAGCGCAGCCTGAACCTGTCGAATGCGGTGGCGGTGACGGTGTTCGAGGCCTGGCGCCAGCTCGGCTTCGCCTGAGCCGGGAGCGCTTCAGGGATAGCGGCGCGACACCGATTCGGCCACGCAAGCCGGCTTGCTGGCACCTTCCAGCTCGATGGTGGTTTCCCACACCATCTGCACGCCGTTGTTGTCGATCGGCTCGCTGGACACCAGCTTCATGCGGGCGCGCAGGCGGCTACCCACTGGCACCGGCGCCATGAAGCGCACTCGGTTCAGGCCGTAGTTGACGCCCATGCGCGACTCGGTGACTTCGATCGCCTCCTCGAAGAAGCGCGGCAGCAGCGAGAGCGTGAGGAAGCCGTGCGCGATGGGGGCGCCGAAGGGGCCGGCCTTGGCCTTTTCCACATCGACGTGGATCCACTGATGGTCGCCAGTCGCCTCGGCGAACAGGTTGACCTGCTGTTGGGTGATGGTGATCCAGTCGCTGACGGCGACTTCCTGGCCGGCGCATGCGGCGAGGTCTGCAAGGGTCTGGAAGGTCTTCATTTTTTGGACTCTAGCTTTGGGGAAGAGAGAGAGGGTGGCGCGTGGGTGACATGCCTGCGGTTTTTGTTTGGGCCTTGTTGTGGGTTCTACCGTGGTGTTGGGCGCGGCTTGGTGCTTGCGGCGCTGTCACTGCGTGGGCTGTTGGCCGGGGGCACATCCCGGCCCCCGCCCTCGGCAGAGGCAGCAATCTCTCGAAACCCACGCCACCACATAGCGGAGGCCTCAGCAAGCCGTCAAGCCTCCAACCACTCACACACGGGAACCCACTGCAAAAGATCCTTCTCCACCCGCCCCGGCGCCACATCAAACAGCGTCAACCCCCGCGCCGCCAACTGCACATAGTTCTGCGTGCTGCGCAACTCCCCCACCACCGGCACCCCCAGGCTCGCAATGAACTCGTGCAGCCGCTCGGCAGCCAAGGTCCGCGCATCCACCCGCATCCCGATCAACCCCACCTGCGTCTTCGCCGCATTGCGTTGCGTCATCAACCGGTCGATGAATTCGCGCGTGGCGTAGATGTCGAAGATGCTCGGCTGCAATGGGATGAGGATCTTGTCGGCCAGCCCGACCACTTCCTTGAAGCGCCAGCCGTGCAGCCCCGCCGGACTGTCGAGCACGGCATGCGTGGTGCCGCGCGGCGGGCGCACCACACTGCCTTCGCCGGTCGCTTCCCAGGTGGCGATGGGCCGCGCCGCCGGCGGGCGCAGGCTCAGCCACAGGCGCGACGACTGCTGGCGGTCCACATCGCCCAGCATCACGGCATGGCCGCGGCTGGCGAAATAGCCCGCAATGTTCGTCGCGAGCGTCGACTTTCCGACACCGCCCTTGGGGTTGGCGACCAGGACCACCGGCATGAGAAGCTCCTTTGTTCAAGCAAAAGCAGGCATTCGGCCCCCGGATGGTAGCCGGCGAATGCCGCTGCGGCACCGGCGCGGCAGCCCCAACGCCGGCCGGAGTTGCGCTATGGTCGCGCTCATGCCCGATCCCGCCCTGCCCCGCATCTACCTGATTGCCGCGCACCCTCACTGGCGCGAATCGCACGCCAACCGGCGACTGCTGGAGGCGGTGAAGACGCTGGCGCACGTGGACGTCAACGACCTGTACGCCAGCTACCCCGACTACGTGATCGACGTCGAGGCCGAGCAGCGCCGGCTGGCGCAGGCCGACCTGCTGGTGCTGCTGCACCCGATCCAGTGGTATTCGATGCCGCCGCTGCAGAAGCTGTGGCTGGACGAGGTGCTGAGCTACGACTGGGCCTACGGCACGCACGGCACCGCGCTGCAGGGCAAGAGCCTGTGGCTGGCGGCCAGCACCGGCGGGCCGGAATCGAGCTACCACCCGCAGGGCTACAACCGCTATTTCTTCGACGCCTTCCTGCCGCCCTACGAGCAGACCGCCGCGCTGTGCGGCATGCGTTTCCTGCCGCCGCTGCTGCTGTACGGCGCACGCACGGCCAGCGCGGCGCAGATCGAGGCCCACGCCGAGGTGCTGGTGCAGCGCCTGGCCAGCTACCCCGACTGGCCCGAGATGGACGAGATCGAGCCCTGCCCGCGCTGCATCGTGCCGGCCAGCGACCGGCCGGCCGAAGACGAAGCCCCGGCCGATGCCGCGACCACCCCGCTACCGGCGCAGGTGGCCTGAACATGGAACACGCCGCACCCGCCTGGCTCCTCAATTCGCTGATCTACCTGGGCGCCGCCGTGGCGGTGGTGCCGCTGTCCAAGGCGCTGGGGCTGGGCTCGATCATCGGCTACCTGGCGGCCGGCATCGTGATCGGCCCCTGGGGCCTGAAGCTGGTGAACAACACGCAGGACGTGATGCACTTCGCCGAATTCGGCGTGGTGCTGATGCTGTTCCTGGTCGGGCTGGAACTGGAACCCAGGCGCCTGTGGAGCCTGCGCCGGCCGATCTTCGGCGCCGGCTCGGCCCAGGTGCTGCTGTGCGCGGTGCTGCTGTTCGGCGTCGGCCTGGCGGCCGGCATCGACTGGCACATCGCCACCGTGGCGGCGCTCGGCCTGGCGCTCTCGTCCACCGCCATTGCTCTGCAGGTGATGGGCGAGCGCAACCTGCTGCACACCGACAGCGGGCAGGCCTCCTTCTCCATCCTGCTGTTCCAGGACGTGGCGGCCATTCCGATCCTGGCGCTGTTGCCGCTCCTGGCGATGAATCCCGTGGCAGGCAACGCCATGACCGGCTGGGAGCGCGCGCTGGAGGGCGCCAAGATCATCGCCGTGGTGGCCGGCATCGTGCTGGGCGGGCGCATCGTGCTGCGCCCGGCGCTGCGCTGGATCGCGCTCAGCCGCACCCCGGAGATCTTCACCGCGGCCTCGCTGCTGCTGGTGGTGGCCATTGCCGCGCTGATGCAGTTGATCGGCCTGTCGATGGCGCTGGGCGCCTTCCTGGCCGGCGTGCTGCTGGCCGAGAGCGAGTACCGGCGCGAACTGGAGACCGACATCGAGCCCTTCAAGGGCCTGCTGCTCGGGCTGTTCTTCATCGCCGTGGGCATGAGCATCGACTTCGGCGTGCTGTGGGCCCACCCGGGCTGGATGGCGCTGGTGGTGGTCGGCTTCATGCTCGTCAAGACGGTCGCCATCTACACGCTGGCCAAGGTGATGAAGCTGCCGGTGCCCGAGCGCCCGGTCTTCACGCTGCTGCTGGCGCAGGGCGGCGAGTTCGCCTTCGTGGTGTTTCAGGCCGCCGGGCCCGACGTGCTGCCGCACGCCGTGTCATCGTTCCTGATCGGCGCGGTGGCGCTGTCGATGCTGCTCTCGCCGCTGCTGCTGGTGGCGATCGACCGCTGGGTCGTGCCGCGCTGGCGCGTGCATGGCCAGCGCACGCTGGAAGAAATCTCCGAGCCGCAGGAGGCCAAGGTGGTGATCTGCGGCTTCGGCCGCTACGGCCAGATCATCGGCCGCGTGATGACCGCGCAAGGCCTGGGGGTGACCGTGCTCGACCACGACCCCGACACCGTGGAAGGCCTGCGCCAGTTCGGCTACCAGGTGTTCTACGGCGACGCCACCCGGCTCGACCTGCTGCGCACCGCCGGCGCGGCCACCGCCAAGGTGCTGGTGGTGGCGGTAGACGACGTCGAGCAGTCGCTGGCCATCGTCGACCTGGCGCGCGAGAACTTCCCCAACACCCGCATCGTGGCGCGGGCGCGCAACCTCAACCACTGGTACCAGCTGCGCGATCGCGACGTGCACCTGGCCGAGCGCGAGGTGTTCGAGTCATCCCTGCGCAGCGCACGCCAGGTGCTGGAGCTGCTGGGCTGGCCGCCGCACGAGGCGCGCGAAAGCACCATGCGCTTTCGCCAGCTGAACATCCGCTTCGCCGAAGAGTCGCACCCGCTCTACAAGGACCGCGCCCAACTGATCAGCGCCGCCAAGGCGGGCCGCCAGCAGATGGAAGAGCAGATGGCCAAGGAGCGCGAATCACGCCGCCAGCGCGCCGCGACCGGCTGGGCGCAGGACGATGGCGAGGTCGGTGACGGTTAGTTGCGCGCGGCCGCAGATGATGATGCGACTTTGTTGCCAATCACCTCCTAAGGCGATACCCGAAAGACATTCTTGAACAGTCGAACCTCCTTAAGGTCAAAAGCCCGCAAGCCCTCCAAGTCAACCGACAAGCCGATCGCGGTCGTATCGCTCTGGCCCATGCGGCTGCGACAGGTCTTTCTGAGTCTGAACGAGGTTCCGTGGACAGGGCTGGGTGTCGCTTCTGCGGTCGCAGGCACGTTTTTACTTTTGAGCTATTTCGTCCACATCGACTATGCCCCCGACATTGGATCGCTGATCTCCTTAAGTGTCGCCGCAACAGGTGCCGCACTCATCTCGCTGCTTTTGTTCCTGCTGGCCTTTCAATTCCATGCAATCACCATTCGCGTGTTTGAATTGCCTCAGCTCACTTCTTGGGAGACCTTCTCCGCGCAAGTATTTGTGTTCCTTGCCTTGGCCGTTCAATTGGCCTCTATCGAAGGTGCGACTCAATTCTGGGTATGGATTCTGCTATTGACGCTTTTGGCCTCAACTGCGCTCTGGCTCCTGTGGTTGTTAGAGAAGTATGGCTCAGCGAATCGAATAAGAGTGCTAAGCACACTGGCTGCAGCATTCGGCGCATTCTTCGTAGCATTCGCTTTTGGCACAGCGGTCTCCGCGGGGGCTATACCTTCCAAACTTCCCCCGTGGGGGATCTGGCTGGGACTATTGAGCCTGGTGTCCTTCATCGGCTTGCTGAACGCTGCTGGCGCAAATGCAAAGAACGGTTGGGCGATGGTCGCCGCAATGCATTTTGCAGTCTTGATAGTCGTACTCGTCACCGTGCCCCCGCCTGGATTCATGCCGACAACTCTGGCGCGCCTTCTAGGCGTGAAACTGGGTGGGACGGTTGAGCTTCGTGTCAGCAGAGGCAGTTGTCTCACGATCATGTCGGCGATTCAATTCAGGTCGACGGATGTCGCCATGTCCAGATTGCAGTCCGATGCCCAGGAGACTTGCCGCGAATTCGGAAACCGGGTTACCGCAAATGTGGACTTCCGATGGGGTAGCCGTTGGCTGTTGCGGGTGCTTGCCATCAATGGCATGACGGCGAATCCGCAGTCCCCTCGAATCACCATTCCCGACCTGGGGACCGAACTGCTCCTGCAATCACCAAACCGCCGATCGTGATGCCGTTCAGGCGGCGGGCACAGCGGCTTGCTTGATGATCAAGTCACTCAGCCCGTCAGCCCCAGCAGCCGCATCGCATTGCCCTTGAGAATCCCGGGCATCACCTCCGGCTTGAAACCGGCCTCCTCGAAGTCCTTCATCCAGCGGTCGGGCGTGATCAGCGGGTAGTCGCTGCCGAACAGGATGCGGTCCTTCAGCAGGGTGTTGGCGTACTGCACCAGCTGCTTGGGAAAGTACTTCGGGCTCCAGCCCGACAGGTCGATCCACACGTTGGGCTTGTGCGTGGCCACGCTCAGCGCTTCGTCCTGCCACGGGAAGCTGGGGTGCGCCATGATGATCTGCATGTCGGGGAAGTCGATCGCCACGTCGTCCAGGTGCATCGGGTTGCTGTATTCCAGCCGCAGGCCGCCACCGCAGCGCATGCCCGAGCCGATGCCGCTGTGGCCGGTGTGGAACACCGCCGGCAGCTTGTGCTCGGCAATCACTTCGTAGATCGGCCAGGCCATGCGGTCGTAGGGGTGGTAGCCCTGCACCGTGGGGTGGAACTTGAAGCCCTTCACGCCGTAGTCCTCGATCAGGCGGCGCGCCTCGCGCGCGCCCATCTTGCCCTTGTGCGGGTCGATGCTGCCGAAGGCGATCATGATGTCCGCGTTCTGCTGCGCCGCCTCGGCGATCTCCTCGTTGGGGATGCGGCGGCGGCCCATGTTGGCCTCGGCATCGACGCCGAACATCACCAGCCCGATGCGGCGCTCGCGGTAGTAATCAATGCTTTCCTGGATGGTCGGGCGCCGACCCGAACGGAAGTACTTGTCGGCGGCGCGGTCGTATTCCTCGCCGTAGTTGTCGAAGGGGTTCCAGCAGCTGACTTCAGCGTGCGTGTGCATGTCGATCGCGACCAGTTGGGTGGGGTCCATGGCGGTGTCTCCGGCTCGGGGTAAGTACCAATCCGAAGCCACGTCCGCGGCCTTGAATTGGTTATTCTTCATAACCATAATCGATTCACACAGCGGACGCAATCATGAAATCATCTTCACTCCATTCCGACCTTCACCTCGACGTGCAAGGCGACATCGCCGTCGTGCGACTGATGCGTGCCAGCAAGCGCAACGCCCTGTCCGACGGCCTGATCCTCGCACTGCGCGACACCTTCGACAACCTGCCCAGCCATGTGCGCGCCGCGGTGATCGACGGCGACGGCCCGCACTTCTGCGCCGGCCTCGACCTGTCCGAACTGCAGGAGCGCGACGCCGGCCAGGGCATCCACCATTCGCGCATGTGGCACGCCGCGCTCGAGCGTGTGCAGTACGGCCCGGTGCCGGTGGTGGCGGCGCTGCACGGCGCGGTGGTCGGCGGCGGGCTGGAACTGGCCAGCGCCTGCCACATCCGCGTGGCCGACGCCTCCAGCTTCTACGCCCTGCCCGAAGGCTCGCGCGGCATCTTCGTGGGCGGCGGCGGCTCGGTGCGCATCCCCAAGCTGATCGGCGTGGCGCGCATGACCGACATGATGCTGACCGGCCGCGTCTACGACGCGCAGGAAGGCGAGCGCGTCGGCTTTGCCCAGTACCTGGTGCCCGAGGGCGAGGCGCTGGCCAAGGCGATGGAACTGGCGCGCCGCATCGCGGAGAACGCGCCGCTCACCAACTACGCGCTGATGCACGCGCTGCCGCGCATTGCCGAGCAGCCGGCCGACCAGGGCTACTTCACCGAGGCGCTGATTTCCAGCATCGCGCAGAGCGCGCCCGAGGCCAAGTCGCGCCTGCGCGACTTCCTGGAAGGGCGCGCCGCCAAGGTCAGCAAGTCATGAGCGCCGTGATGCCCCAGGCCGCCCCGCGCTACCGCCGGCTCGACTTCGGCATCACGCGCGGCGTGCTGCGCCGCGGCGCGCCCGGCGTGAGCTACCTCGAAGCCGAAACGCCGCTCGCGCCCTATTGCGAACGCATCACCGACCGCTTCGTGCGCTGGGCCACCGAAGTGCCGGAGCGCACCCTCATCGCACGCCGCGAGCGCCTGCCCGACGGCAGCACGGGTAACTGGCAGCACGTGAGCTACGCGCAGGCGCTGGCCCATGCGCGCAGCATCGGCCAGGCCTTGCTCGACCGCGGCCTGAGCGCCGAACGGCCGGTCGCGATCCTGAGCGAGAACGGCATCGAGCACGCGCTGATGGTGCTGGGCTGCCTGTACGCCGGCGTGCCGCATTGCTCGGTCTCGCCGCCCTACTCGCTGGTCAGCCAGGATTTCGAGAAGCTGCGCCACGTGATGAGCACGCTCACGCCGGGCCTGGTCTTCGCCAGCGACGGCGAGCGCTACACGCGCGCCATTGCGCAGGCCGTGCCGGCCGACATCGAGGTGGTGCTGGCGCAAGGCCACGAGGCCTTCACCGACGCCTCGGGCCACAAGGTCACGCCCTTCTCCCGCCTGCTGGCGACGCCGGCCACGGCGGCGGTGGACGCCGCCATGCGCGCCACCGGCCCGGACACCATCACCAAGTTCCTGTTCACCTCCGGCTCGACCAAGCTACCGAAGGCGGTGATCAACACGCACCGCATGTGGTGCGCCAACCAGCAGCAGCTGCGCCAGTCGATTCCGGCGCTGGAAGCCGAGCCGCCGGTGCTGGTCGACTGGCTGCCGTGGAACCACACCTTCGGCGGCAACCACAACGTGGGCATCGTCATGAGCAACGGCGGCACGCTCTACATCGACGACGGCCGGCCGACGCCGGGCGGCATCGGCGAGACGCTGCGCAACCTGCGCGAGATCGCGCCGACCGTGTATTTCAACGTGCCGACCGGTTTCGAGGCCATCGCCAACGCGATGGAAAGCGATGCCGTGCTGCGCAAGAACCTGCTCTCGCGCGTGAAGATGTTCTTCTACGCCGGCGCCGCGCTGCCGCAGCCGGTGTGGGACAGCCTGCACCGCATCGCCGAAGCGGAGATCGGCGAGCGCATCGTCATGGGCACCGGCCTGGGCATGACCGAGTCGGGCCCCTTCGCGCTCTACATCAACCGGCCCGAGGTGCAGTCGGGTGACCTCGGCCTGCCCACCGCCGGCCTGCAGCTCAAGCTGGTCGATGTCGACGGCAAGACCGAGGTGCGCTACCGCGGCCCCAACATCACGCCGGGCTACTGGCGCGCGCCCGAAGCCACCGCCGAGGCCTTTGACGAGGAGGGCTTCTTCTGCACCGGCGACGCGGTGACGTGGATCGACCCCGACGACTTCCACCGCGGCCTGCGCTTCGACGGCCGCATTGCCGAGGACTTCAAGCTCGCCACCGGCACCTTCGTCAGCGTCGGCCCGCTGCGCGCCAAGGTCATCACGGCCGGCGCCCCGTACGTGCAGGACGCGGTGCTGACCGGCATCAACCTGAAGGAAGTCGGCGCGCTGATCGTGCCGACGCCCGCCGTGCGCAAGCTGGCCGGCCTGCCGGCCGATGCGCCGCTGCAGGAGGTGCTGCAAAGCGCACCGGTGCAGGCGCATTTCCAGCAGGTGCTCGACGCGCTGGCCGCCGGCGCCACCGGCAGCGCCAGCCGCATCGCGCGCATGCACCTGATGGCGCAGCCGCCCTCCATCGACAAGGGCGAGGTGACCGACAAGGGCTCCATCAACCAGCGCGCCATGCTCAAGCACCGCGCCGGGCTGGTCGAAGGCCTGCATGCCGACACGCTGCCCTTCATCCTGAAACCACACACCGAAACCCAAGGAAGCAAGACATGAAGATCGAAGGCCAATCCGCACTCGTGACCGGCGGCGCATCGGGCCTGGGCGAAGCCACCGCGCGCGAGCTGGCGCGCCTGGGCGCCAAGGTGGCGGTGCTCGACCGCAACGCCGCGCAGGCCGCCAAGGTGGCGGCGGACATCGGCGGCATCGCATGCGAGTGCGACATCACCGACACCGCCAGCGTCGAAGCCGCGCTGGACCAAGCTGCCGCCGCGCACGGCCCGGCCCGCATCCTGATGAACGTGGCGGGCATCGGCTCGGCCAAACGCATCGTCGGCAAGGACGGCCAGCCCGCGCCGATGGAAGACTTCGCGCGCGTCATCAGCGTCAACCTGCTGGGAACCTACAACATCAGCCGCCTGTTCGCCGCGCGCTGCGCCGCGCTGGCCCCGCTGGACAACGGCGAGCGCGGCGTGATGATGTTCACCGCCTCGGTCGCAGCCTTCGACGGCCAGGTCGGCCAGCAGGCCTACAGCGCTTCCAAGGGCGGGCTGGTCGGCATGACGCTGCCGATGGCACGCGACCTGGCGCAGCACGCGATCCGCGTGTGCACGGTGGCGCCCGGCATCTTCGCCACGCCGCTGCTGCTGGAGCTGCCCGAGCCGGTGCAGCAGTCGCTGGCGGCGTCCATCCCCTTCCCGCCGCGTCTGGGCAAGCCCTCCGAATTCGCCGAGCTGGCCTGCCACATCGTCACCAACGGCCACCTGAATGGCGAGGTGATCCGCCTGGATGGCGCACTGCGCATGGCGCCGCGCTGATCCCTTTCCGTTCCCGTTCAACAACCCGAGGAGACAACCCATGAACTTCAAGAAGACACTGCTCGCCAGCCTCATCGCGCTGGGCCTGACCGGCGCGGCCTTGGCCGACATCACCGTCGGCGTGGTGCTGCCGCTCACCGGCCCGGCCTCCGGCTTGGGCATTCCCGTGAAGAACCAGATCGCCCTGTGGCCCAAGAAGATCGCCGGCGAAGACCTCAAGGTGGTCGTGCTCGACGACGCCACCGACCCGACCACCGGCGTGAAGGACACGCAGCGCCTGGTGACCGAGGACAAGGTCGACGTGCTGATCGGCTCGGCCGCCACGCCGGTCGCCATCCCGATGGCCGCGGTGGCCGCCGAATCGGGCACGCCGCAGCTGGCCGCGTCGCCCGCCGGCCTGCCGCCGGGCAAGGACAAGTGGACCTTCCGCCTGCCGCAGTCGAACGACGTGATGGCCTACGCCGTGGTCCAGCACATGAAGAAGCTGAACGTCAAGACGATCGGCTTCCTGGGCTACACCGACGCCTACGGCGAGCTGTGGCTCAAGGCGCTGACCGCCGAGGCCGACAAGAACGGCATGAAGATCGTCGCCACCGAACGCTTCGGCCGCGCCGACACCAGCGTCACCGGCCAGGTGCTCAAGCTCACCTCGGCGAACCCGGACGCGATCCTCATCGTTGCCTCGGGCAGCGGCGCCGGCATGCCGCAAAAGGCGGTGGTCGAGCGCGGCTACAAGGGCAAGATCTACCAGACCCACGCCGCCGCCACGCAGGACCTGATGCGCACCGCCGGCAAGGACGCCGACGGCACCTACGTGGTGTCGGGCCCGGCCACGGTGGCCGAGCAACTGCCGGACAACCACCCGTCGAAGCAGGCGGCCGAGGCCTTTGTCCAGCAGTATGAAAAGGCCTATGGCCCGAACTCGCGCAACCAGTTTGCCGGCCATGGCGCCGACGCGCTGACGGTGCTGGAAAAGGCGGTGCCGATCGCCCTGAAGAAGGCCAAGCCGGGCACGCCGGAATTCCGTGCCGCGCTGCGCGACGCCTTCGAGACGATGGGCCGCACCGTGCTCGCGCACGGCGTGATGGACTGGACGCCGGACAACCATTGGGGCTACACCAACGAGACGGGCGTGATGCTCAAGGTGGTCGACGGCAAGTTTGTCGTCGAGAAGTGAACCCACCCCCGTTTCTTGCTCACTTCGTGTAGCCGAATCCCCCCTCAAGGGGGCAACACCAGCGGACTGGCAAAGCCAGATCCGCGGTGTTCCTGGAATGGTCGGCTCGCTTCGCATCGCCACTTTGGCCGTCGCTTTTCTCTCCTTTCTGAACTGAGTTCTTTGTCATGGACTTTTCAATCGCCAGCATCCTGACGCTGGACGGACTCACCAACGGCGCGATCTATGCGCTGCTGGGCATGGGCATCGTTCTGGTGTTCACGGTGACGCGGGTGATCTTCATTCCGCAAGGCGAATTCGTCGCCTACGGGGCGTTGACGCTGGCGATCTTCCAGACCGGCCAGGTGCCCGGCACGGTGTGGCTGCTGCTGATCCTGGCCGCGGTGGCGGCGCTGATGGAGTTCGGCACCACCTGGCGGCACCGGCGCAGCGTGACGGCCGGCGCCATAGCGGCGCTGCGCACCTTCGTGCTGCCGGCCATCATCTGCGCGGTGTCGGCCTGGGCCGCGCCGCAGCAGTTCTCCATGCTGGTGCAGGCGCTGCTCACGCTGTGCATCGTCACCGCCTTCGGGCCGCTGGTGTACCGCGTGGCCTACCAGTCGCTGGGCGGCGCCAGTTCGCTGGTGCTGCTGATCGTCTCGGTCGGGGTGCATTTCGCCATGACCGGCCTGGGCCTGCTGTTCTTCGGCGCCGAGGGCTTTCGCAATCCCTCGTTCTGGGACAGCCGCTTCGCGCTGGGCCCGCTCAACCTGAGCGGGCAGGCGCTGATCATCTTCCTGGCTTCCGCCGCGCTGATCGTCATGCTGTGGCTGTTCTTCGAGCGCAGCCTGTACGGCAAGGCGCTGCGCGCCACCGCGGTGAATCGCCTGGGCGCGCGCCTGGTCGGCATCTCGACGCAGACCGCCGGGCAACTCACCTTCGCCATGGCGGCGCTGATCGGCGGCCTGTCGGGCCTGCTGATCGGGCCGACCACCACCATCTTTTTCGACTCCGGCTTCCTGATCGGACTGAAGGGCTTCGTCGCCGGCGTGATCGGCGGGCTGGCCAGCTACCCGGCCGCGCTGCTCGGCGCGCTCGGCGTCGGCGTGATCGAAGCCTTCGGCTCCTTCTGGGCCAGTTCGTTCAAGGAAGTGATCGTGTTCACCATCGTCCTGCCAGTCCTGCTCTGGCGCTCGCTCACCAGCGGCCATTCGGATGAGGAGCATTGAGATGAGCGCCGTGGCCACCGCTCCCCTCGCCGCTGCCGCCAAGGGCAGCGCCCTGCGCCGCTTCGGTCCGCTCGCGCTGGTCGCGGTGCTGATCGCGCTGCCGCTGCTGCCGCTGCCCGACTTCTGGATCATCCAGCTCAACTACATCGGCCTGTACACGCTGCCGGTGCTCGGCCTGGTGCTGCTCACCGGCGTCGGCGGGCTCACCTCCTTCGGGCAGGCCGCGTTCGTGGGCATCGGTGCCTACACCACCGCCTACCTCACGGTGAACCTGGGCGTCTCGCCCTGGCTCACGCTGTTCATCGGGCTGGCGCTCACTGGCCTGAGCGCGGCCTTCATCGGCGCCATCACGCTGCGCATGTCGGGGCATTACCTGCCGCTGGCCACCATTGCCTGGGCCCTGTCGCTGTACTACCTGATGGGCAACCTGGAGTCGCTCGGCAAATACGACGGCATCCTGGGCGTGCCCGAGCTGCAGCTGTTCGGCGTCGACGTCGGCCAGCAGCGCATCTTCTACGGCGTGGTCTGGACCTTCGCGCTCGGCGCCGCGCTGGCGCTCTTGCGCCTGCTCGATTCGCGCAGCGGCCGCGCCATCCGCGCGCTGGCCGGCGGCGCGCAGATGGCCGAGGCGATGGGCGTCGACACGCTGCGCCACAAGATCGGCATCTTCGTGCTGTCGGCGCTGTTCGCCTCGATCTCCGGCTGGCTGTTCGCGCACTTCCAGCGCACCGTGAACCCCTCGCCCTTCGGCCTGAAGATGGGCATCGAGTACCTCTTCATGGCGGTGCTCGGCGGTGCCGCCCACGTGTGGGGCGCCATCGCCGGCGCCGGTGTGGTGAAGGTGATGGAAGACCAGCTGCAGGTGCTGCTGCCCAAGCTCATCGGCACCAGCGGCAGCTACGAAGTGATCGTCTTCGGCATCCTGATCGTGCTGGTGCTCAAGTACCTGCCCGACGGGCTGTGGGCCTTCGTCGACCGCCGCCTGCCGCGCGCGCGCCGGGTCGAAGACTGGCACGACGCCGCGCCGCTGCCCGCGCGCACCAAGCCGGCCGCCGGCGAGGTGGTGCTGGACGTGCAGGCGATCCGCAAGGTCTTCGGCGGGCTGGTGGCGGTGAACGACATCAGCTTCCAGGCGCGCGCCGGCCAGGTCGTCGGCCTGATCGGCCCCAACGGCGCCGGCAAGTCGACCACCTTCAACCTCATCACCGGTGTGCTCACGCTCAGCCGCGGCCAGGTGCTGTTCCGCGGCCAGCCGGTCGGCGGCCTGCCCTCGCGCCAGATCGCGCAGCGCGGCGTCTCGCGCACCTTCCAGCACGTGAAGATGGTGCCGGAGATGACGGTGCTGGAGAACGTGGCGCTGGGCGCACACCTGCGCGGCCACAAGGGCGCGCTGGCCGCCATGGCGCGCACCGACCGCGCCGAGGAACGCCAGCTGCTGCGGGAAGCCCAGCGCCAGCTCGAACGCGTCGGCATGGGCGAGCTGCTGCACGAACAGGCGGGCAACCTGGCCATGGGCCAGCAGCGCTTGCTGGAAATCGCCCGCGCCCTGTGCGCCGACCCGGCGCTGCTGCTGCTGGACGAACCGGCCGCCGGCCTGCGCCACCTGGAAAAGCAGGCGCTGGCCGGCGTGCTGGCCAACCTGCGCGACGAAGGCCTGTGCATCCTGCTGGTGGAGCACGACATGGGCCTGGTGATGGACGTCTGCGACCACATCGTGGTGATGGAATTCGGCACCCACCTGATGGAGGGGACGCCGGCAGAGGTACAGCAAAGCGACAAGGTGCGCGCCGCCTACCTCGGAACTGAACACTGAAGCGACTGCCATGACCACTCCCCTCCTCGACGTGCGCGACCTGCATGCCGGCTACGGCCGCGCCGAAGTGCTGCACGGCATCGACCTGCAGGCCGCGCCCGGCAGCGTGATCACCGTGATCGGCCCGAACGGCGCCGGCAAGTCGACGCTGCTCAACGCGCTGATGGGCGTGCTGCCCTCGCGCAGCCAGATCGACTACCAGGGCAAGCCGATCGGCGCGCTCACGCTGGAAGAACGCGTGATGCAGGGCATTGCGCTGGTGCCCGAGAAGCGCGAGCTGTTCGGCACCATGCCGGTGGAAGACAACCTGGTGCTCGGCGCCTTTCGCCAGGTGCGGCTGCGCAACGCGCAATGGCGCTCGCAGATCGAGCAGGTGTACGAACTCTTCCCGCGCCTGAAGGAGCGGCGCACGCAACTGGCCGGCACGCTTTCGGGCGGCGAGCGCCAGATGCTGGCGGTCGGCCGCGCGCTGATGTCGCGCCCCACCCTGCTGATGCTCGACGAGCCCAGCCTGGGCCTGGCGCCGCTGGTGGTGCAGGAGATCTTCCGCACCGTGAGCCAGCTGCGCGCCACCGGCGTGACCATCCTGCTGATCGAGCAGAACGCGCGCGCCGCGCTGGAAGTGGCCGACTACGGCTACGTGCTGGAGATGGGCAGCGTCAGCCTGCATGGCCCGGCGCATGAACTGGCGAAAGACCCGCGCGTGATCGACACCTATCTCGGTGCAAAGAAATGAAGTCCCCGCTGCAACCGACATGACGATGGACTACCAACCCCGCCCCGAAGACATCCGCTTCGTGCTGAACGACGTGCTGCAGGCCGGCACCGCGTGGCGCGCTTTGCCGCCCTACGCCGAGATCGATGACGACCTGCAGGCCGGTGTGCTCACGCAAGCCGGCAAGTTCGTCGGCGAAGTGATTGCGCCGCTCAACCGCGGCGGCGACGAGATCGGTTGCCGCTTCGAAGCCGGCAGCGTGCGCACGCCGCCCGGCTTTGCCGATGCCTACCGCACCTTCTGGCAGGCCGGCTGGCCATCGCTCTCGGCACCGTCCGACGAAGGCGGCCAGGGCCTGCCCGGCGTGCTGGAAGCCGTGCTCTACGAATGGCTGAGCGCCGCCAACCACGGCTTCACCATGGCGCCGGGCCTGCTGCACGGCGCCTGCGAATGCCTGCGCCACCATGCCAGCGCCGCGCTGCGCGAGCGCTACCTGCCGCGCCTGGTCAGCGGCGAGTGGCTCGCCACCATGTGCCTGACCGAAGCGCAGGCCGGCAGCGACCTCGGCCTGGTGCGCACGCGCGCCGTGCCGGCCGCCGACGGCAGCCACCGCGTCAGCGGCAGCAAGATCTTCATCTCCGGCGGCGAGCACGACCTCAGCGACAACATCGTGCATCTCGTGCTGGCCCGCCTGCCCGACGCGCCGCCCGGACCCAAGGGCCTGTCGCTGCTGCTGGTGCCCAAAGTGCTGCCGGACGGCACGCGCAACACGGCGCACTGCGACGGCATCGAACACAAGATGGGCTTGCACGGCAGCCCGACCTGCAGCCTGCGCTTCGACGACGCCACCGGCTGGCTGGTGGGCGAGGCCGGGCGCGGCCTGGCCGCCATGTTCGTGATGATGAATTCGGCGCGCCTGCACGTCGCGCTGCAAGGCATCGGCCTGCTCGATGCGGCCTGGCAGAAGGCCGACGCCTATGCGCACGAGCGGCGCCAGATGCGCGCACCGGTCGTGCCGGCCAGCCGCGGCGAACGCGACGCGGCCGACCTGATCGTCGAGCACCCGGCGGTGCGCCGCATCCTCGACACGCAACGCGCCTGGATCGACGGCGCGCGCCTGATCGCCTACCGCACCGCGCTGCAGCTCGACGTCGCCCGCGACGGTGCCGATGCCGCCACGCGCGAGGCCGCGCAGGCCTGGTGCAGCTACGTCACGCCGGTGCTCAAGGCGGCCTGCACGCAGCAGGGCTTTGCCGGCGCCAGCGACTGCCTGCAGGTCTTCGGCGGCCACGGCTACGTGCGCGAAAGCGGCATCGAACAGGTGCTGCGCGATGCGCGCGTGACCCTGATCTACGAAGGCACCAACGAGATCCAGGCGATCGACCTGCTGGTGCGCAAGGTGCTGCCCGATGCCGGCGCCGCCTTCGGCCGCGCGCTGCTGGCGCTGCGCGACGAACTCGATGCCTCGCGCGACGTCGACGCCGACGCGCAACGCCGGCTGGCCCAGCTGCGCTACCTCGCCACCTCCGTGGCCATGGCGGCGCAGCGCGATGCGCAACTGGCCCACGAGGTGGCCGACGATTTCCTGCGCGTGGTGATGCTCACGCTGATGGCCTGGGCCTGGGCCCGCATCGCCCACACGCCGGGTGCCGATGCGCCGCGCTGGCAGGCGCCGGCGCAGGCCTTTGCGCGCTGGGTGCTGCCCGAATTCGAGATGCGCCTGGGCATCGTCAAGCGCGCCTGCGAGCGCGTGACGGCGCCCGCTGCGCCGGTCCCCTCCACGAAGTTTGCGGATAGGCTCGCACCATGAGTGAACGGCATGCCCAAGACACCACGACTCCGCCGGCGCGCAGCGCGCGCACCGAGCGGCTCGACAGCCACGTGCTGGAAACGCTGGTGGGCTACAACACGCGCCGCGCCTGGCTGGTGATCAGCACGGTGTTCGCCGAGCGCATGGCCGGCTTCGGCCTCAAGCAGGTCGACTTCTCGGTGCTGTCGCTGCTGGCGCACAACCCCGGCGCCACCTCGCGGCAACTGTGCACGACGCTGGACATCCTGCCGCCCAACCTGGTCAACCTGGTCAGCGCGCTGGACGAGCGCGGCCTGATCGAGCGCCGCCCGCACCCGCGCGACGGCCGCGCGGTGGGCCTGCACCTCACGGCCGCCGGCGAGCAGCTGGCGCGTGAAGCCGAGGCCGCCGTGGCCCAGCTGGAGATCGATGCGAGCGCCGCGCTGAACCCGCGCGAACGCGAAACGCTGATCCGATTACTGAAAAAGATTTACCTCTAACGTGCTAGGGCGGGCATACGACAAACGGCGGATACGACCAAGAATCAATTGACGAAGGGCGCGCCGCCTTCCTACAGTCGCACCATGCTGCACTACTACCAACCGAGCCGCCTGCGCGACGCGTACGTCGCGCGCTTCGGCATCGACGTGCAGCCGCCCTCCGAGAGCGTGCTGCAGCCCGGCCAGATCGGCACCTTCCTGCGCCGCCCGCGCGCCGACCACCCCGGCAGCGCCATGCTGGCCGACCTCGAGGCCTCGCGCGGCCGCTGGGGCCTGATCCCGCTGTTCTCCAAGGACGGGCTCGACCCGCTGTTCGAAGCCGCGGCCGAAACGGCGGCTGACGAGCGCAATTTCCTGCAACCGTGGAAGCGCGGCCACCGCTGCGTGGTGCTGGCCGATGCCGTGATCGAACACGACGCCGAGACCGACACGCTGCTGCACGTGTACCGCCACGACGGCAAGCCGCTGGCGATTGCCGGCCTGTGGAACGGCTGGCGCTCGCCGCAGGGCCAGTGCGTGGAAAGCTTCGCCATGCTGACCGTGGCGCTGTCAGACCGGCGGCGCCAGCTGGCGGTGCTGCACGACGCCTGGCTGGACGAGTGGTTCAACTGTCCGGTGGAGGAAACCGCGGCCTTCCTGCGGCCCACCGCCGACGCCGAACTGGTGCGCGTGCCGATGGCCGACACCCGCACGGCGCAGCGCGCGGCCTGACGCCGCAAGCTTCCGCTGGCGCGCCTTAGGCCTTAGGCGTCCCGCACGTCGGCGACCGGCTTGCTGCCGAAATCTTCCCGCGCCAGATAGGCCAGCACCTTGGCCGCCGCACTGGCCGGCGTGTCGAGCAGGCCTTCGGCATGCAGTTTTTCGAAACGGCCGCGGTCCGGAAACTTGGCCAGGTCGCCGCCGCGCAATTGCACCTGCATGTCGGTGTCGATCACGCCCGGCGCCAGCGAGACGATGCGCGCGCCATTGGGTGCGCCCGCCTCTTCCAGCGCCACCGCGCGCGTGTAGTGGTCCATGCCGGCCTTGGCGGCGCAGTACGGCGCCTGCGAGCCCATCGCGTTGCGCCCCAGGCCGGAGGAAATGCCCAGCACCTTGCGCTGCGCGCGCCAGCCTTGCGTGCTCTTGAGGAAGGCGCTGGTCAGCAGCATCGGCGCTTCCAGCCCGACCCGCAGCGCCTGCACCAGGTCGGCCGCCAGTGCGTCCGACAAGGGCGCCGGCCGCGCGATCACGCCGGCGTTGTTGATGAGCGTGGCGCGCGCGAAGTCCTGCCCGGCGACGCCGGCGAGAAAGGCCGACAGGCGCTGCGCGGCGGCGGCGGGTTCGGCCAGGTCCTGCTCCCACTGTTCGACGCTGCTGCCTTCTGCCAGGCCCTGCGCGCCCAGCGTGGCATCGCTGCGGCGCGAAATGCACAGCAGCGTGGTGCCGGGCTGCGCCAGCAGTTGTTCCGCCATGGCGCGGCCCATGCCGCGCGAGGCGCCGGTGAGGATGACGAGATGACGGTCGGTCGACGTGCTCATGAGAGTGCCTTTCGGGAAGGAAGGGAAAGTGGGGTGGCGACCGCGATCGATCAGGCCGCGATGAAGCCGTCCCAGACGAGCTTCAGGCCGGTCAGGAACATGCCGACGTAGATGGTGCGGTAGAACCAGACCGGGTCGATGCGCCGCGCGATGCGCACGCCCAGCCACACGCCCAGCGGGGCCAGCGGCATCAGCACCACCGAGGTCGCCATGTTGCGCAGGTCGAGCAGGCCGAGCCAGGCGTAGGGAATCCACTTGGCCAGGTTGATGACGAAGAAGAAGTACGCCACCGTGGCCGTGAACACCAGCGGCGACAGGCGCAGGGGAATCAGGTACGCATTGAGCGGCGGCCCGCCGGCATGCGAGATGAAGCTGGTGAAGCCGGACACGGCGGTCAACGCGGCGCCGACCGGGCGCGGCGGCGCCGCGCTGTCGGCGCGCGGCGGAAACAGCAGGCGCTGCGCCAGGAACAGCAGCGTGAACACGCCGACGATGCCTTCCACCGTGTGCGCCGAGAGCGTGCGAAACAGGAGCGCACCGATCACCACGCCGATCAGGCCGTAGGGCAGCAGCCAGAGGAACAGGCGCTTGTCGAAATCGCGCCGGAAGGCGGCCAGCCCCAGCACGTCCATGATCAGCAGCAGCGGCATGCTGATGGCCGCGGCCTCCGGCACGGTGACGGCGAGCGACATCAGCGGCACCGCCAGCGACCCGAAACCGGCTCCGAAGCCGCTCTTGCTGATGCCCAGCAGCAGCACGGCGGGAATGGCGACGGCGTAGAAGGACGGGTTGGTGATGAGAGGAAAGCTCAAGGCGGGCGACGCTCTGGAATTCGGCGAAGGCGCCATTGTGACCGCGCCCGAACTTTTCCGTGGCGGCGCGCGCGGCGCCGGCCCTGCCTACACTTGCCGCCTTCACTCCTTCAATTCTTCGCGCCGCCCCTCATGGAATTTCTTGCCTTCCTGGCCCTCGTTTCCTTCGGCGCCTACCTCGCCAAGACGCGCGAACAACAGCGCCGCATCGCCCTGCTCGGCACCGCGCTCGGCAAATACCAGATCGAGCAGCTGATGGAGAACCTGACCGAGGGCTACCTGCGCTGGCTCGGCGAGGACGACGCCGAGCGGCGCGCGCAGGTGTGGAACCTGCTGCAGACCACCGAGCAATCGCTGGCGTCGCAGTTCAACAGCTTCGCCGCCGAGTTCGCCAGGACGTCGGCGCCGCAGGCGCAGGTCAGCAAGCTGCCCATCACCATTCCCTTCGCCCAGCCGCTGCTGCCGGGGCGCCGCCTGTTCGATGCGCGCCGCGCCTTCGAGATCCACGCGCGCGGCATCGAGGCCAGCGCGCAGAACAAGCTCGGCCTGTCGCCCAAAGCCAAGGCCTACATGATGACCGCCGAGCTCTATCTCATGCAGCACACCTGCCACTGGTTCTGCCGCTCGAAGACGGTGGCCTCGGCACGCCTGCAGGCGCGTCACCAGACCAGTTACCGGCAGGTGCTCGATGCGGTCTCGCCCGACACCCTGCGCGACTACCGCGCGTTGACCGGCGTGTAAGCGGCGCCTGAGCAGCCGCGCCACCCGATGCAGCACTTCGACGCCGCCGCCACCCGCGCCCCGCTCGGCTTCGAGCGGCTGGTGCCGGCGCTGCGCGAAGCCTTTGCCGGCCATGCCGAAGTGCCGCCGCGCCACGTGCACACCCTCGCCGCGCCAGGCGCGCCCGGCACCGCGCAGGGCACGGTGCTGATCATGCCGGCCTGGAGCGAGGCCGGCTTCCTCGGCATCAAGACCATCAACATCTTTCCCGGCAACAGCGCGCGCGGCCTGCCCGGCCTGCACGCCACCTACGTGCTGTACGACGCCGCCACCGGCGTGCCGCTGGCGCTGATGGACGGCAACGAACTCACGGCGCACCGCACGGCGGCCGCCTCGGCGCTGGGCGCGCACTTCCTGGCGCGGCGCGATGCACGCCGCCTGCTGGTGCTGGGCAGCGGCCGCGTGGCGCGCCTGCTGCCGGCCGCGCATGCCAGCGTGCGGGCGATCGACGAGATCCGGGTGTGGAACCACCGGCCCGAAGGCGCGCGCGAACTGGCCGCGCAGTGGCGCGCCGAAGGCCTGCCCGCCACCGCCGCGGTCGACCTCGAAGCGGCCGTGCGCGCGGCCGACATCGTGAGCTGCGCCACCCTCTCGCACACGCCGCTGGTGCAGGGCGACTGGCTGGCCGCCGGCAGCCACCTCGACCTGATCGGCAGCTTCACCCCGGCCATGCGCGAGGCCGCACCCGACTGCTTCGCCCAGGCCAGCACCTTCGTCGACACCGACGAGGCGCCGCGCAAGGCCGGCGACCTGCTCGACGCCTTCGCCGCCGGCACGCTGGCGCCCAACGGCATCGCCGCCGACCTGCACCAGCTGTGCCGCGGCCAGCACCCCGGCCGTCGGCACGAGGACGAGCGCACCGTCTTCAAGGCAGTCGGCAGCGCGCTGGAAGACCTGGTGGCGGCCACGCTGGTGTGGCGCGCGGCCGGCGCACCCGCGCCAGACGCCGCATCGCCCCGGCCCTGACCCCGCGCGGCGCAAGCGCCGGCGGGCGGCGGGCCTCCCTTTCGGAGCCTCCCGCATCGTTTCGCTTGGCAAGCCCGCCGCGTATTGCTAGTGTGTCTGCGGCCGCGCGTCCGTGCCGGCGGCCCGCACAACAACCAAAAAGGGGGACACCATGGCCAAAAGCCAGTACATGGCGCGCAAGAGCGTCGCCGACATCCTTGCCAGCGGCGAGGGCAGTGCACATTCGCTGAAGAAGACGCTGGGCGCCTTCAGCATCACCGCGATGGGAGTGGGCGCCATCATCGGCGCCGGCATCTTCGTGCTGACCGGTACCGCCGCCGCGCAGTACGCGGGACCGGGCATCATGCTGTCCTTCATCCTGGCGGGCATTGCCTGCGGCTTCGTCGGCCTGTGCTACGCCGAGCTGTCGGCGATGATTCCCGTCAGCGGCAGTTCCTACACCTACACCTACGCCACGCTGGGCGAACTGGCGGCCTGGATCATCGGCTGGGACCTGGTGCTCGAATACGCCATGGGCGCCGCCGCGGTGGCGGTCGGCTGGTCGGGCTACCTGGTCAGCCTGCTCGGCCAGTTCGGCATCCACCTGCCGCCCGAGCTGGTCCATTCGCCCGGCGGCGTCACGCTGGCCGACGGCAGCGTGGTGCACGCGGTGTTCAACCTGCCGGCGGCCGGCATCGTGATGCTGCTGACCGGCATGCTGGTGCTCGGCACGCGCGAGTCGGCCCGCGTGAACAACCTGATGGTGATCGTCAAGCTGATCGTGGTGCTGGCCTTCATCGCCTTCGGCATCGGCATGGTCAACCAGCAGAACTGGGTGCCCTTCGTGCCGGCCAACACCGGCGAGTTCGGCCACTTCGGCTGGAGCGGCGTGCTGCGCGGCGCCTCGGTGGTGTTCTTCGCCTTCATCGGCTTCGATGCGGTGTCCACCGCCGCGCAGGAAGCGCGCAACCCGCAGCGCGACATGCCGCTGGGCATTCTCGGTTCGCTGCTCATCGCCACGCTGCTGTATGTCGCCGTGGCCGCCGTCATGACGGGCCTGGTGCCCTTCCAGAAGCTCAACGTGCCGGACCCGATCGCGCTCGCGGTGGACGTGCTGGGCACGCCGTGGCTGTCGCTGCTGGTCAAGATCGGCGCGCTGACCGGGTTGACCACCGTGATCCTGGTGCTGCTGTACGGCCAGAGCCGGATCTTCTACAACATCGCGCACGACGGGCTGCTGCCCGGCGTCTTTGCCAGGCTGCACCCGCGCCTGGGCACGCCGCACCTGAGCCTGCTGCTGATCGGCAGCGTGGTGGCGGTGCTGGCCGGCCTGGTGCCGATCCACCTGCTCGGCGAGATGGTCAGCATCGGCACGCTGTTCGCCTTCGTGCTGGTGTGCAGCGCAGTGCTCTACCTGCGCCGCAGCGACGCCGACACCTACCGCCCCTTCCGCGTGCCGGGCGTGCCGATCATCCCGGTGCTGGGCATCGCCTTCTGCCTGCTGCTGATGAGCGGGCTGCCGCTGGACACCTGGCTGCGGCTGGTGGTGTGGCTGGCGATCGGCCTGGCGATCTACTTCGCCTGGGGCCGCCACCATTCCAAGTTGGCCGCCGGCCAGCGCCGCTGAGCTGGAAGGCAAACCCGCATCAGTGATCCATGGCGCTGGCGCGTCACCCGCAATCGATGAAACTGCGCACGCCGTACGGCTCGAGTGGCCGCGGAGCAGGCCGTGCCAAGGCACTCGCGGAACTGGCTTTGCCAGGCCGCTGAGTGCGCCCCCGGCGGGGGTATGGGACGGCTACACGAAGTGAGCCGGCCAAACGGGGGGGTCACCTAGACCCGTTCGAGAATCAGGGCAATGCCCTGGCCGACGCCGATGCACATGGTGCACAGCGCGTAGCGGCCCTTCTGCTTGTGCAGCTGGTTGATGGCGGTGGTGGCCAGGCGCGCGCCGCTGGCGCCCAGCGGGTGGCCCAGCGCGATGGCGCCGCCGTTGATGTTGACGCGCGGGTCGTCATCTTGCAGGCCCAGCAGGCGCAGCGTGGCCAGGCCCTGCGCGGCAAAGGCCTCGTTCAGCTCGATCACATCGAGCTGCTCGAGCTTGAGGCCGGTGAGCGCCAGCACCTTCTGCGTGGCCGGCGCGGGGCCGATGCCCATGATGCGCGGCGCCACGCCGGCGGTGGCCATGCCGACCACGCGGGCGCGCGGCGTGAGGCCGTTCTTGGCGGCCAGCGCCTCGCTGGCCAGCAGCAGCGCCACCGCGCCGTCGTTCACGCCGCTGGCGTTGCCGGCGGTCACGGTGCCATCGGGGCGCACGATGGGCTTGAGCCTGGCCAGCGCTTCCATGCTGGTTTCGCGCGGGTGCTCGTCCTTGCTCACCACCAGCGGGTCGCCCTTCTTCTGGGCGATGGTGACGGGCACGATCTCGGCGTCGAAGAAGCCGGCCTTCTGCGCCGCCACCGCGCGCTGTTGCGAAGCCAGCGCCATGCGGTCTTGCGCCTCGCGCTCGATCTTGTAGTCGGTCGCCACGTTCTCGGCCGTCTCGGGCATCGAGTCGATGCCGTACTGCGCCTTCATCAGCTTGTTGACGAAGCGCCAGCCGATGGTGGTGTCGTAGACCGCGTTGTTGCGGCTGAAGGCGCTCTCGGCCTTGGGCATGACAAAGGGCGCGCGGCTCATGCTCTCCACGCCGCCAGCGATCATCAGGCCAGCCTCGCCGGACTTGATGGCGCGTGCCGCGGTGCCCACCGCGTCCAGCCCCGAGCCGCACAGGCGGTTCAGCGTGGCGCCGGGCAGGTCGATCGGCAGGCCGGCCAGCAGCGCCGACATGCGCGCCACGTTGCGGTTGTCCTCGCCGGCCTGGTTGGCGCAGCCGTACAGCACGTCCGTCACGGCCGCCCAGTCGACGGCCTTGTTGCGTTCCATCAGCGCCTTGAGCGGCACCGCGCCCAGGTCGTCGGTGCGCACCGAGGAAAGCGCGCCGCCGTAGCGCCCGAAAGGCGTGCGGATGGCGTCGCAGATGAAGGCTTCTTGCGTCATGGTGATGTCTCTCTCGTCGTCGTAAAAAAGGTTGCTGAAGAAGGTCAGGCCGACATGATCAGGTCGAGATCGGCAGGCCGACCAGGCGTTCGAGTTCCTCGCGCGACAGCCCTTCGACGGTGTCGATGAGCTGCAGCCCGTCGGGCGTGCAGGCCAGCGTGGCGAGATCGGAATACACGCGCTTGACGCAGCCGATGCCGGTCAGCGGATAGCTGCACTGCGCCACCAGCTTGCTCGCACCTTGCTTGGTCAGCAAGTCCATCATGACCCAGGTCTGTTTGGCGCCGATGGCCAGGTCCATCGCGCCGCCCACCGCCGGAATGGCGCCGGGCTCGCCGGTGCTCCAATTGGCCAGGTCGCCCGTGGCCGAGACCTGGAAGGCACCCAGCACGCAGATGTCCAGGTGCCCGCCGCGCATCATCGCGAAGCTGTCGGCGTGGTGGAAGTACGCGCCGCCGGGCAGCAGCGTCACCGGCTGCTTGCCGGCGTTGATGAGGTCGTAGTCGGCATCGGCCTCGGCCGGCGCGGGGCCCATGCCGAGAATGCCGTTCTCGCTGTGCAGGATCACCTCGCGCCCGGCCGGCAGGTGGTTCGCCACCAGCGTGGGCTGGCCGATGCCGAGGTTGACCACGGCGCCATCGAAGATGTCCTGCGCCACGCGCGCGGCGAGCTGGTCCTTGGTGCGGCGTTGGTAGCTCATGCGGCCTCCTTCTTGAAGCCGCCAGCTTGCGTGGCGACGCGATCGATCTTCACCACCTGGTGCACGAAGATGCCCGGCGTGACGATGCTCTCGGGGTCCAGCGTGCCGAGCTCGGCGATCTCGTGCACGGTGGCAATGGTCTTCTTCGCCGCCATGGCCATCACCGGCCCGAAGTTGCGTGCCGCCTTGCGATAGACCAGGTTGCCCCAGCGGTCGCCGCGCTCGGCCTTGATGAGTGCCACGTCGGCGTGGATCGGGTACTCCAGCACGTACTGCCGCCCGCCGATCTCGCGCGTTTCGCGATTTCCCGCCAGCTCGGTGCCGAAGCCGGTCGGGCAGAAGAAGGCACCGATGCCGGCGCCGGCGGCGCGGATGCGCTCGGCCAAGTTGCCCTGCGGCACCAGTTCCAGCTCGATCTTCCTGTCGCGGTAGAGCGCGTCGAACACGAAGCTGTCGGCCTGGCGCGGAAAGCTGCAGATGATCTTGCGCACGCGCCCGGTCTGCAGCAGCGCGGCCAGCCCGGTGTCGCCATTGCCGGCGTTGTTGTTGACCACCGTCAGGTCCTTCGCGCCCTGCGCGATCAGGCCGTCGATCAGTTCATTGGGAATGCCGGCGGTGCCGAAGCCGCCGATCAGCACGGTGGCGCCGTCGCGCAGGCCGCTCATGGCCTGCGCCACGGACGAGGCGATCTTGTCGATCATCGGGATGCGTCTCCTGGAAGGGGGAAGGCGGTTTCATTTTGTTCGTATATCGAACAAATGTTCTTATAATGAATTTTAAGAGAAGCCACCGCCCCTGACAACCACGCCATGACGCACACCCCATGAGCGCCCCCGCCAACCGCCCTTCCACCGCCGATGCCCCGCCCGCGCCGCCGCGCCCGGGCGACAGCTACGTGCAATCCTTCGCGCGCGGGTTGGAGGTGATCCGCTCCTTCAGCGCCAGCGCGCCACGCCAGACCCTGAGCGACGTGGCCGCCGCCACCGGCCTCACGCGCGCCGGCGCACGCCGCATCCTGCTGACGCTGCAGACGCTGGGCTACGTGCAGGCCGACGGCAAGCACTTCGCGCTCACGCCGCGCATCCTCGACCTCGGCTTTGCCTACCTCTCGTCGATGCCGATCTGGAACCGCGCCGAGCCGGTGATGGAAGCGCTGGTGGCGCAGGTGCACGAATCGTGTTCGGCGGCGGTGCTGGACGCCACCGACGTGGTCTACGTGCTGCGCGTGCCGACCCACAAGATCATGCGCATCACGCTGGGGGTGGGCTCGCGCCTGCCAGCCTGGTGCACCTCGCTGGGCCGCCTGCTGCTGGGCGAGCTGGAACCGGCCGCGCTGCAGGAGCGGCTGGCGCAATCGCAGCTGGAGGCCTTCACGCGCCACACCATCACCGACCCGGCTGCGCTGCTGGCGCGCATTGCCCAGGCGCGCAAGCAGGGCTGGTGCCTGGTGAATCAGGAACTGGAAGAAGGCCTGATCTCGGTGGCCGCGCCCATCGTTGACCGCAGCGGCCGCATGGTGGCCGCGCTGAACATCAGCGGCCAGGCCAATCGCACCAGCGCCAAGGTGATGCAGGAAAGCATGCTGCCTCCCCTGCTGGAAGCGGCGCGCAGCATCTCGCGACTGCTCTAGGACGCCCCCCGTTTGGCTGGCTCACTTCGTGTAGCCCAAGCTTCGGTGCGGCCTTTCGAACAGCGCCTTGCCCCCCAATTCGTGCGCTGCGGATCGCGTGCAGCGCGGTGGGGCAACCTGTGTGAAGCGCTTGTTCAGCGGATCGGGGCGATGCCGGTCACGGTGCCGTTCTGGTCGACCGTGCACTTGGCCTGGCGCCCGGAGGGGCCGTGGCGCAGCGTGACTTCAAACAGCGTGGCAGACATGCCCAGTTGCGAGCTCACCACCTCGATCGTTTCCGGCGGCACCTTGTAATAGCGCGCCGCGGACTTCACGCATTCCGACTGGCCCTGCGCGGTGGCCTGGCTGCCGGTCGTCGGGAAGGTGCAGGCCGAGAGCAGCGCGCCGGCGCCGATGGCGAGCGTGGCGAGGGTGAAGCGAAGGTTGTGCATGCGGCCTCCTGCCGATTCAAATCACGGCACCATACCGCAAGCCGGTGCGCGCGGGCAGTGGCACTTGGTGCCATCCCTTTCAGGGCTTTGACCCGGGATGCAGCACTTCACCGCGCTCGAGCATGCCGATGAACTGGGCGATGCGGCGCGCGCGCGTGGCGGGCGTCTTGGCGTCGTGCACGCGATAAAGAATGGCGAAGCGGTTGGCGCCGCGCAGTTGTGCAAAGAAGGCGCTGGCGGCGGGCGAGGCATCGAGCGCCGCCTGCAGATCATCCGGCACGGTGGCGTTGCCCTGCCCTGGGTAGGCGTCGTCCCAGCGGCCGTCGGCCTGCGCCGCCTGCACCTGCGCCAGGCCGCGCGGCTGCATGCGGCCTTGCGCGATCAGCCGCAGCGCGGTGCTGCGGTTGTTCTGCGACCAGCGGCTGCGCGCCTTGCGCGGCGTCATGCGCACCAGCCACCAGTGCGCGTCGTACGCGTCGATCTGGCCGTCGATCCAGCCGTGGCACAGCGCCGCCTCGATCGCCTCGGCCTTGCCGACGCTGGGCGCATCGGCACCCTTCTTCGCCAGCTTGAGCCAGACGCCGGCGGCATCGGCCGGCTGCTTCGCCAGCCATGCCTGCCACGCCCGCGCCGAGGCGAACGACAGCACCGGCAGGCCGCCCTTGGTTTCAACGCTCTCAGGCATCCAGCTCGGGATAGCGGCGGAAGATGCCGTCTTCATTGAAGGCGATGCGCCGAGGGCTGTTCAGGTAGGCCTCGATGCGCTGGCGCCGGCGCACGTTGGCATGCAGCTTGTGCACCGCCGGCCGCTCGCGCAGGGCGCGCACGGTGGCCTTGGGGAAAGCGTAGAGCAGGCCGTCGACCAGTTGGAACAGCGACAGGTCGGCATAGCTCAAGGCATCGCCCACCAGATGCAGGTCGCCGGCGGGATTGCGCTGCAGCACCAGCTCGAACCAGTCGAGGTACTTGGGAATGCGCTCTTCGCGGAAGGCCTTGGCGCGCGCCAGTGCAGCCTCTTGCTGCTCGGCGTAGTACTGCGAGACCGACAGCGGGTGGTGCGTGTCGTGCGCCTCGGCCACCACGTCGGCCACGGTCAGCTGCAGCTGGTGCGCCCACAGCGCGTCGCGCTCGTTGGCGCCGGCCAGCCCCAGGCGCGGGCCGAGGTACAGCAGGATGGCGGCGGTCTGGCCCACCACCATGTCGCCGTCGACCAGGAAGGGCGGCGCGAACGAGGGGCGCGGATTGTTGGCGGCGCGCAGGCGCCGGCCCAGCGCCGCCTCGCCGCCACCCTGGGCGCCGGGTTCGCGCGCCACGTCGACGTACGCGGCGCCGGCCGCCTCCAGCGCCAGGCGGACGAATTCGCCGCGGCCCTGGATGCTGGGCCAGTAGTGAAGTTCATAGGGCATGAAGGGTTCCTCGCTGCAATGCCGAGGGCGCCATGTTGCCGCAGAATGTCGCGGCGGCAAGTCGGACGGCGGCCTGTCCGCGTGCTGGGCCTGCGGCGCGCCGCGCGCGCCGGGCGCCGCAGGGGCATTGCCCGCGGCGCCGGCGCCGCGCGGAGCTTGCCGCTAGAGTCGACGCCCCATGTCCGAGTCCCCCTCTTCCGTTCTTTCCCCCTCGCAGAGCGCGCCGGCGCGCAGCAGCGCCCGCCAGTGGCTGCTCGGCCTGAGCCTGGTGCTGATCGCCTTCAACCTGCGCCCGGTGTTCGGCAGCCTGTCGGTGCTGCTGCCCGAGGTGATGCAGGCCACCGGCCTCTCGCCCGCCGGCGCCAGCCTGCTGACCACCTTGCCGCTGCTGTGCCTGGGCCTGTTCGCGGTGCCGGCGCCGGCACTGGCGCGCCGCTTCGGGGCCGAGCGCGTGCTGCTCGGCGCGCTGCTGCTGATCTGCGTGGGCACGCTGCTGCGCGGCACCGGCCACCTGCCGGTGCTGTTCGCTTCCTCGGCGCTGGCCGGGGCCGGCATCGCGGTCGGCAACGTGCTGCTGCCGGGCCTGGTCAAGCGCGACTTCCCCACGCGCGCGGCCATGATGACCGGCCTCTACACGCTCGCGGTGTGCGCGGGGGCCTCCAGCTCGACCGCCTTCACGGTGCCACTGGAGCGCCACGTGTTCCACGGTTCCTGGGCCCTCACGCTGGCGGCGTGGGCGCTGCCCGCCGCGCTGGTGCTGGTGCTGTGGGCGCCGCAGGCGCTGGCCGCCGCCTCCACGCGCGGCACGGTGCATGTGCGCGCCGGCAGCCTGTGGCACGACAAGCTGGCCTGGCAGATCACGCTGTTCATGGGCCTGCAATCGGCGCTGGCCTACATCGCGCTGGGCTGGCTGGCGCCGATCCTGCGCGAGCGCGGACTCGACGGCGCCATGGCCGGCTACGTGGCGGGCGTGTCGATCCTGGTGCAGCTGGTGACCTGCCTGGTGATGCCTTCGCTGGCCGCGCGCTGCCGCGACCAGCGCGCACTGGCGGTCGGCGTGGCGGTGATCACGCTGGTCTCGATGCTGGCGCTGATCTTCGCGCCGCTGGGCGGCCGCTGGTTCTGGGCCGTGCTGCTGGGCCTGGGCCAGGGCGGCTCCTTCGCGCTGGCGCTCAGCCTGATCGTGCTGCGTTCGCCCGATGCGCCCGTCACCGCCCAGCTCTCGGCCATGGCGCAGGGCGTGGGCTACATCCTGGCGGCCACCGGCCCGCTGCTGGCCGGCCTGCTGCGCGGCTGGACCGGCAGCTTCCGCTCCTCGGCGGTGCTGCTGGTGGCCTATTCGCTGGTGCTGATCTGGGCCGGCTGGGGCGCCGGGCGCAAGCTGCTGGTGCAGCCGCGCCACGGCGCCTGAAGTCACGACGCGTTAGTCCACGCGTTAGTCCACGCGCTAGTCAACGCACTGGAACGACGCCGCGGCGTTGACATCGCCCGAGCCGCCATAGCGCGGCCACTTGGGATAGTCGCAAAGCGGGCGCGTGCGTCCGGGCACGCCGGCGGTATCGGTGGTGACCTGGCCGCTGGGCGCGGTGCCGTTGGCGGACCATTCATCCAGCGCGGTGAGCGAATCCCAGGTCGCGTTGAAGACGCTGCTGACCGCGTGGCCCAGGCCGGCCACTTCGTAATAGCGCACGAAGGAATCCACCGCCGCCGGGCCCATGCTGGCCTGCAGCCGCTGGTAGTACTGCTCGGTCGCGCGGGTACTCACCAGCACGTCGGCCAGGCCATGCGCCAGCAGCAGCTTGCCGCCGCGCGCCTTGAAGGCCGAGATGTCGGTGCTGGTGTCCAGCTGCGTGCTCAGCGCGCTGATGCGGTTGGCCCACGGCCCCGGGTTCTCCGGGTCGAGCGAGAGCGAATCGAAGGCCGGGTCGCGCGCGATGAAGTACTTGATCCACTGGTCGGTCAGCACGCTGACATAGGGCGCGCTGGCCGGCATGGGCCGGCCGGGCTGCGAGGTGCCCAGCGCCAGGAAGGTCACGGTGGGCTCCAGCGGCGAGGTCCAGCTGGTGATGCCCGTGTCCGCGCCCCAGACGTTGTAGCCCGGGTACTGGGTTTCGCCGCTGGCCAGCGGGAAGCGGAAGTTGGCCGCCGTGTTGAGGGTCTTCAACGCGTCGATCTGCGCATCCGACAGGCAGCTGTCGCCGGTGTCCAGGCCGTTCGCGCAGCGCAGGGGCGCGCCGCGCAAGGTGGCGGTGGCCGGGTCGAAGCGCGCGTTGCACAGGTTCTGGTTGCTGATGAGGCCGTCGGCCACGCCGTCCAGCCCGTCGCAGGCTTCCATGGCCGCGTCGTACAGGGCCAGGCGCTTGGCCGGGTTGGGGTAGGCACCGGGCTGCGCCAGTGCGCGGCTCATGCGGTGGCCGCCGAGCAAGGCGGCGGCGTCGTTCCAGGCGGGGTACCAGGCGATCGCGCCGTCCCAGTCCTGCGGCCAGCGCTGGATCGCGGCCAGCGCCTCGCGCCCGCCGGTCGAGCCGCCGGCGAAGTAGGCCTTGGCCGGCTTGCCGGCGTAGCGCGCCGCGATGATGGCCACGGCCGCGTCGTGCGTCTTCTTCAGCGCATCACCGCCGAAGTTGCGCACCGCCTCGTCGTTGAGGCCGAAGCGGCCGTCCTGCGAACCCAGCGCGTTCGCCTGGTGGCCGGAGTCGCTGGCGAAGGTGGCATAGCCCCGGCCGAGCGGCGTGGGCTTGTCGGCGGGGCCGTTCGGCACGTTGGCCTTGACGCTCGGAATGCTGCCGTTGAAGCCGCCGCCGCCGAACATCACGATCTTCTGGTTCCACTGCTCCGGCAGGCCGACCTTGAAGAGGATGTCGGGCGCCGTGGCGTCGACCGGGGTGATCTTGCCGGCCACCTCGCAGTAGGCGGGAACGGCGGTGGCGCCGCTGCCGCTGGCAGCCACCGGCGTGGCCGAGGTCACGCTCGCACCCGACGTCGGCAGGCCGATGGATGCGGCGGGAATCGCCATGCCCTGCAGCTGTTCGCAGGTGAGCGCGGTGGCGCCGGCCGGCGGCGGGGTGGACGTGTCGGGCGAGGTGCCGCTGTTGGGCGGTGGGCTCGGCAGGTAGCTGCCGCCACCCCCGCCGCCGCACGCCATGAGCGCCACGCTGAGGCCGGCGCAGGCCGTGGCCACCGCGGCCAGCTTGCCGATGCTGTTCTTTGTCATATGTCTCCAGGGTTGGGTTGTTGCCGGCGCAGTGTCCCGCCGCGCGCCGCCCAGTCCAATGTGCAGGCAGCACACCCAATCGCCGCGCGCAATGTGCGGCGCAGATGCCGTGCAAACCCGCAGCAGGCCGGCTCAACCCGGCAGCGCGACCTCGACGCCGGCCTTCGCCAGCTCGAGCCGGTACTGCTCGAAGCCGGTCGCCGGCACCAGTTCTCCCGTGCGGTCGCGGATCTCGTCGATGCGTGCACGCACCTGCGCCGCCGTGTCGTCGCCATCGCCGATGAAGACGCCGCGCGTCATCGTGATGTTCGCGCTCTCGAAGCTGCCCGCGCCGGCCAGCAGGATGGTGCGCGTGGGCGCGTCATCGCCCACCAGCGCGATCAGCGCCGGGCTGACCGCGCCGGGATGCAGCCGCGCCAGCGCATCGGGCGCCAGCACGCCTTCGGTCATGGCGGTGGCGGCCGTGGGCGCCAGGCAGTTCACGCGGATGCCGTGGCGTTCGCCTTCCAGCGCCAGCGTCTGCATCAGGCCGACCAGCGCCATCTTGGCGGCGCTGTAGTTGGACTGGCCAAAGTTGCCGTACAGGCCCGACGAGGAGGTGGTCATCACGATGCGCCCATGCTTGCGCTCGCGCATGTGATCCCACACGGCCTTGGTGCAATTCACCGAACCCATGAGGTGCACCTCCATCACCAGGCGGAAATCGTCGAGCGTCATCTTGGCGAAGGTGCGGTCGCGCAGGATGCCCGCGTTGTTCACCAGGATGTCGACGCCGCCCCAGCGTTCGACGGTGCGTGCCACCAGCGCCTGCATCTGCGCGAAGTCCGTCACGTCGCCGCCCTCGGCAACGGCCGTGCCGCCGGCGCGCACGATCTCGTCGGCCACGGCGTGCCCCGGGCTGCTCGGCTGCGCGCCCGCCACGTCGTTCACCACCACGCGCGCGCCATGGCGCGCCAGTTCCAGTGCATGGGCCTTGCCCAGGCCGCTGCCGGCGCCGGTGACGATGGCCACGCGGCCGTCCAGATACTTCTTCATTGCTGTTCCTCGTGAAAACGAAAAGGGAGAAAGGTCGGCGGCGCTCAGAAGGCCACCGCGTCGCGGCCCTTCAGGCCGAGCATGGCGCGCGCCTCGTCGGGCGTGGCGATCTCGAGCGAGAGTTCTTCCAGGATGCGGCGGATCTTGAGCACCTGCTCGGCGCACGACTTCGCCAACTGGCCCTTGCCCAGGTACAGGCTGTCTTCCAGGCCGACGCGCACGTTGCCGCCCATCACCGCGCCCATGGTCAAGAGCGGCATCTGGTGGCGCCCGGCGCCCAGCACCGAGAAGCGGTAGCCCTTGCGGCCGAACAGGCGGTCGGCGGTGGCGCGCATCGTCACCAGGTTTTCCGGGTCCGGCCCCAGCCCGCCCAGGATGCCGAAGATGCTCTGGATGAACAGCGGCCCCTTGATCAGCCCTTCGTCGACGAAGTGCGCCAGGTTGTAGAGGTGGCCGACGTCGTAGCATTCGAACTCGAAGCGCGTGCCGCAGTCGTCGCCCAGCACCTTCAGGATGTGCTTGATGTCGCGGAAGGTGTTGCGAAAGATCAGGTCTTCCATGCCCTCGACGTAGGGCTGCTCCCAGTCGTGCTTCCACTGCGAGATGCGCCGCGCCGCCGGGTGGATCGAGAAATTCATCGAACCCATGTTCAGCGAGCACATCTCCGGCTGGGCCTGCAGCGGATAGGCCAGGCGCTCTTCCAGCGTCATGCGCGTGCTGCCGCCGGTGGTGATGTTGATGACCGCGTCGGTGGCGTCGCGGATGCGCGGCACGAACTGGTCGAACACCTTGGGGTCGGCCGAGGGCCGGCCATCCTTCGGGTCGCGCGCGTGCAGGTGCAGGATCGCCGCGCCGGCTTCGGCGGCAGCGATCGACTGCTCGGCGATCTGGTCAGGCGTGAGCGCGAGGTGCTCGGACATGGTCGGCGTGTGAACCGAGCCCGTGACCGCGCAGGAAATGATGACCTTGTCTTGTGGGGTTGCCATATCGGCCTTTCAGAGAATTCGGGAGAAGAGAGAACACGGGCGCCAGAAGGTGTGAAGAAACCGTAGCGAGCGCCCCGAGGTCGCATCGAGGACCGGAGCCGTACTGGCGTACGGCGAGGACCGCAGGTGCGAGATCGGGGTGCGCAGTAGGTTTATTCGCGCCTTCTCAAACAGCCAGCCATTGCGCAACCAGCTCCTTGTCGGCGGCCAGTTCCTGCGGCGTGCCTTCGAACACGATGCGCCCGTGCCCCATCACGCACACGCGCGTGGCGACCTTCAGCGCGATGGCCAGCTTCTGCTCGACCAGCAGCACCGAGACGCCCTTGCCATGCATGTCGCGGATGCACTCGGCCACCTGGGCCACGATCTTCGGCGCCAGGCCTTCGGTCGGCTCGTCGATCAGCATCACGCTGGGATTGCCCAGCAGCGAGCGGCACATCGTGAGCATCTGCTGCTCGCCGCCGGACATGCTGCCGGCGCGCGTGTTGCGGCGTTCCTTGAGGCGCGGGAAGTAGTCGAACATGTCCTCCACGCGCCAGCGGTGCGCGCCGTCCTGCGCGGCCTGCTCGCCCATGCGCAGGTTCTCGTCGACCGTGAGGTTGGCGAACACCTCGCGCTCTTCGGGCACGTAGGCAATGCCGGCGCGGCAGATGGTGTAGGGCCGCTGCCCGGCCAGTTCACGGCCCTTCAGGCGGATGTGGCCGGCAGACGGCGCCACCAGCCCCATGATCGCCTTCATGGTGGTGGAGCGGCCCGAGCCGTTGCGCCCCAGCAGGCTGACCACTTCGCGGCGCCCCACGCGCAGGTTCACGCCGTGCAGGATGTGGCTCTTGCCGTAGTGCGCGTGCAGTTCGGCGACCTCCAGCAGGCCGTCTTGCGCGCTTTGGGAAGCGGCGTTCATGCGCTCACCTCCTCGCCCAGATAGGCTTCCTTGACGCGCTCGTCGTTGCGGATCTCGTCGGGCGTGCCGGTGGCGATCACCTGGCCGTAGACCAGCACGCTGATGCGGTCGCTCAGCGCGAACACCACGTCCATGTCGTGCTCCACGATCATCAGCGTGCGCCCTTGCGTGACTTCGCGCACCAGCTGTGCCGTGTACTGCGTTTCCTCGGTGGCCATGCCGGCCATGGGTTCGTCCAGCAACACCAGTTGCGGATCGGACGCCAGCGTCATGGCGATCTCCAGCGAGCGTTGCTCGGAATAGGCCATCTCGCCGGCCAGCGTGGCGGCCCGGGCCGTCAGCCGCACCAGCTCGAGCAGGCGCTCGGTTTCCTGGCGGATGCGCCGGTCGCGGTCGATGAACTTCCAGAAGGCGTATTGCAAACCGTACGGGCGCATCACGGCCAGGCGGATGTTCTCGAACACGCTGAGCCCCGGAAAGACGTTGGTGATCTGGAACGAACGCGCCACGCCGAGCCGGTTGATCGCCTGCGGCGTGCGCCCGCCGATCTGCTGGCCTTCGAAGCGGATTTCCCCGGCGCTGGGCGCCAGGTGGCCCGACAGCAGGTGGAACAACGTGGACTTGCCGGCGCCGTTGGGCCCGATCAAGGCGTGCCGCTCGCCGGTGTGCACGTCGAGGTCGACGCCACGCATGATCTCGGTCGCGCCAAAGGACTTGCGCAGGCCGCGGATGCTGAGGATCGATTCGGTCATGCCGCACCTCCGGTCGCGGCAGCAGCGCCTTCGAGCGACACGCGCTCGGGCTCGCCTTCCTCCAGCGCGGCACGCTGGCGCCGCGCCCACAACGCCAGCGCCAGGCCGGCCGCCAGCAATGCCACCGGCACCAGCCAGGTCACGATCGCACCGGGCAACCATTCGCGCGACAGCAGCGTCACGGCGGGCCAGGCGCTGCCCGCGCTGAGGCCCGCGCGGTAGTCCTGCGAGAAGACGCGCTGCAGCAGCTCGACCAGGAACACGCCGCCCGCGCTCAGCAGCAGTGCCGCAACGACGGACAGCCCCACCAGCGGCAGCACGCGTGCGAAGCCGAAGCGCAGCCCCAGCTGGCGCACGGTGCCGGGCAGGCCGGCCAGACCGCCCGGCATGAACATCATCACCAGCACAAACAGGATGCCCTGGTAGAGCAGCCAGGACTGCGTCAGGTCCGACACCGCGTAGCCGAAGAAGGTCATGATCGCGGCGCCGAAGGCCGGGCCGAGGAACATCTTCACGCCGCCGATGTAGGTGTTGAGGATCACCGCCGAGGACAGGCTCGGATCGAACACCACGTAGTTCGCCGATTCATTGGACATCACCTGCAGTGCACCGGCCACGCCCGAGAACATGGCCGAGATGGCGAACACCGCCGTGCCCAGGCCGTGCACGTTGTAGCCCAGGAAGCGCAGGCGATGGCTGTTCTCGCGCAGGCCGAAGGTCAGCCGACCCATCGGCGTGCGCGTGTAGAGGTAGAGCAGGCCCACGCACAGGAGCGCCCAGCCCAGCGTCAGGTAATAAACCTGCGTGGTGGAGCCGAAATCGAAGCCCCAGGCCGGCATGCGCATGCTGGAGACACCGGCTTCGCCGCCGAACAGGCCCTTCAGGTGTGGCGCCAGCGAATGCACCAGCTCGGCAATGGCCAGCGTGATCATGGCGAAATAGGTGCCGCTGCGCTTCGTGGCGAACCAGCCCGCCAAGGTGCCGAACAGGAGTCCGAACACCGCGCCGACGATCGGCAGCAGCGGCGTCGGCAAGAGCCCCTCGCCGCCCACCGCATTCATGGCGTGCACGGTGGCGAAGGCCCCCACGCCGAAATAGGCCGCGTGCCCGAAGGACAACATGCCGCCCTGCCCGCACAGCAGGTTGTAGGCGGTCGCGAACAGGGCCGCGATCAGCATCTGCACGGCGGCGTTGAGCAGGCCCTGCGACAGCAGGAAAGGCAGGGCGAGCAAAACCGCCACGCCGACGGCGACAGAAAGGAATACGGTTTTCATGGCCTCAGTCTTTCTCGCCCATGAGGCCGCCCGGTCGCACCAGGAGAATCAAAAGCATCAATGCAAAGGGAATGGTGGCCGAGAGGCTGGAGATCTTCAGCGTCATCAGGCCACCCACGCTGCGCGCCCAGTCGCCTGCACCCACCAGCGCGAACAGGTCGGCCAGGCTGCGGTCCACGCTCACGGCCAGCGAGGTGATGACGCCGATCAGCAGCGACGCCAGCATCGCCCCTTCCAGCGAGCCGAGCCCGCCGACCACCACCACCACGAACACCATCACGCCCAGTTCGAGCGCCATGTTCGGGTTGGTGGTGTAGAAGGCGCCGGCCACGGCACCGGCCAGGCCGGCCAGTGCGGCACCCACGCCGAACACGCCCATGAACACCAGCGGCACGTTGTGGCCCAGCGCCTCGGCCATGCGCGGCTTGTAGATCGCCGAGCGCACCACGATGCCGACGCGGGTGCGCGTGAGCAGCAGGTAGATCACGACGAACATCGCGATGGCGATGCCGCCCATCAGCAGCCGGTAGGTCGGGTACTGGGCGCCGCCGACGCTGAAGGCCGGGATGTCGAGCGCCGCCGGAATGCGGTAGTCGACCGGGTAGTTGCCGAAGAACAGTTTGATCGATTCGGCAATGATGAAGGACAGGCCGAAGGTCACCAGCAGTTCATGCGCATGCCCGTAGCGGTGCACCCGCCGCAGGAAGAAGCGCTCCACCACCACGCCCACCACCGCCACCAGCACGGGCGAGACGACCAGCGCGGCCCAGAACCCGATCGCGCCCTGCAGCATGTAGGCGAAGTACGCGCCCAGCATGTAGAAGGACGCGTGCGCGAAATTGAGCACGCCCATCATCCCGAAGATGAGCGTGAGCCCGGCCGACACCATGAACAGCAGCAGGCCGTACACCAGGCCGTTCATCAACGAGACGAGGAACTGGTCCATCTCGCTGCCCGTCAGCCCGGCCGCTTCATGGCGCAGCTGGCCTGCGCCGGCGTCGAGGCTTCGGCCGCCGTGAAGCGCTTGACCGGCGTGAAGCCCATGTCGGTGTCATCGGCCTTGTAGCGCGCGTCCTTGCTGACGGTGGAGACCACCATCGGCATCTGCACCTGGTGGTCCGCCGCGCGCATGCGCATCTCGCCCATCGGCGACTTGTAGGTCGCGCTCTCGAGCGCCTTGGCGAAGGCATTCACGTTGAGCTTGCCGCCCTCGGCCGGCGTGCGCTTGAGCGCGTCGGCCACCATCGCCATGCCGAACACCGTCTGCGGTTCGATGAAGACCGGCTCGTGCCCGGTCTTGGCCTTGTAGTCGCTCACGAACTTCTCGCCTTCGGCGCCGGCGGCTTCGGCGTTGAAGGTGTGGACCACGAAATGGCCGACCGCCAGGTCGCCGGCGTTGGCCAGGTTGCCCGGCTGGTCGAGGTAGACCGTGCCGAAGCGCACCTTCAGGCCGGCCGACTTGGAGGCCTTCATCAGCAGCAGCAGATCGTTCGACCAGTTGCCGGTGAGCACCGAGTCGGCCTTGGCCGCCGCGATCTTGGCCACGTAGGGCGCGAAGTCCTGCACCTTGTTCACGTCGTGCAGCGTCTTCTCCACCACCTGGTAGCCGCCGGCCGACGCGTTGTCGACGATGGCGCGCTCCATGTCCTGGCCCCACGAATAGTTCTGGTTGATCGAGTAGACGCGCGTGCCCAGCGCATTGGCCTGCTTCATCGCGCTCACCAGCGCCTTGGTGCGCACCTGTGCGTCGCCGGCAAAGCGGAAGTGATAGAAGTTGCACTTCTCGCCGGTCAGCTCCAGCGCCTCGGCGCCGACGTTGATGTAGACCATCTCCTTGCCGGGATTGCGCAGGTTGTACTTGCGCACGTCTTCGGTGATCTGCCCGCCGATGGCCGACGAGGCGCCCTGCACGATCATCTGCACGCCGTCCGCAGCGGCCGCCTTGAGCTTGTCGGCCGCACCGGTCGGGCCGCCCTGGTTGTCGTACTCCAGCAGCTGCACCGGCTCGCCATTCCAGCCGCCGGCGGCGTTGATCTGGTCGATGGCGTAGCGCACCGCCGCACGGTAGGCCTGGCCCGACGAGGCCTGCGGACCGGACAGCGTTTCAAGCACGCCGATCTTCACCGGCGTGGCCGAAGCGGCGCCGCACAGCAGGAGTGCCAGCGTGGGCACGAGGGCACGGTTGAAGCGATTGCGTTGGGTCATGGATGTCTCCTTGTTTTGAAATCGGAATGCGCCGGATGGCGCGCGAGGCAGGAAGGGATCGCGAGATCCGGGAAGCGGGAGTCGGGAATCGGGAAGCGGGAACTCAGAGGTACTCGAGATTCCCGTCGACGCTGATGGCCTGGCCCGTGACGTTGCGCGCGGCCGGCGAACTGAGGAACAGCGCCATGGCGGCCACGTCGTCGAGCGTGACCATCCGGCGCAGCGAAATCTTGCGGAGGTACTGCGCGCGCATGGCTTCCACCGGCACGCCTTCGGTGGCCGCGCGCGCGCCGATCACGCCATTCATGCGCTCGCCTTCCACCGTGCCCGGCAGGATCGCGTTGACGCGCACGCCATGCGGCCCGAGCTCGATCGCCAGCGACTTCATGAGGCCGACGATGGCCCACTTGGTCGCCGCATAGGGCGTGCGCAGCGGATAGCCGAGCCGGCCGGCGACCGAACTCATGGCGATCAGCGAGGGGTTGTGGGTGGACTGGCGCAGCAGCGGCACCGCGCGCTGCGCGAAATAGAACTGGCTGTTCAGGTTCACCGCGACGGTGCGTTCCCAGTCGCTGCGGCGCAGGTCCTGGATCGCGCCGGTCGGCCCGGCGATGCCGACGTTGTTGACCAGCACGTCCAGCCCGCCGAGCGCACCCTGCACGTCGTCGAACACCAGGTCGACGTCCTCGGCCACCGAGGCGTCGGCCATGCTCGAGGTGATGTCGGGAAACTGCGCGCGCTGGCGGTCCAGCGCCGCGCGGTCGATGTCGCACACGTGCACGCGCGCACCGGTCTCGCAGAAGGCCCGCGCAACGGCCGCGCCGATGCCCGAGGCGCCGGCGGTGACCAGCACGCGCAGTCCGGGCGCGGGCCGCAGTGAATCGATGATGCTCATGAAAACAGGTGGAAATGGGGAGGTGCGTCGAGTGTCGGCAAGGGGCCCGCGGGTGGCTATGTCGCCCGCGCACACTCCAGGCGCCCTGGCGATGTGATGCCTGTTCCGGGCGCACGCGCCGCGGGTGGCCCCGCGCACGGCGTTCTGCTAGGCTTCCCAGCCCTATGTCTTCCCCCACCCTCGACCGCAAGCGGGCGCAGCCGCCCGCGCCGCATGCCGCCGACGAACTCGCCGCCGAACTGATCGGCCTGCTGCATCGCAGTGCCGGCGCCGATGCGCTGGCCGCGCGCCTGGCCAGCGTCGAGGCCCTGCCCGACGCCGTGCCGGGCAAGGCCGGCCTTGTCGAACTGGTGCGCATGGCCATGGCGCTGCGCAACCGGCTCGAAGTGCACGAGCAGCGCGAGCGCGGCATGCTGGCGGTGATCGAATCGGCGCAGGACCTGTCCAGCCGCCTCGACCTGCAGGGCCTGCTCAAGGCGATCGTGCACCGCGCGCGCAACCTGATGGGCGCGCACCTGTGCTGGCTCACGGTGATCGATGCGAAGAGCGGCGAGTTCCAGGTGGTGGTGACCGACGGCGCCATCTCGCAGCGCACCGGCAAGATGACGGCCGGCCCCGACCTCGGCGTGGCCGGCGTGGTGATGGCGACGCGCCTGCCCTTCTTCACGCCCGACTACCTGCACGACACGCGCTTCGTGCACGACCCGGTGCTGGACGACACCTTCCGCGACGAAGGCGTGGCCGCGCTGGTGGGCGCCCCGCTGATCTGCGACGACGCCGTGATCGGCCTGCTGTTCGTGGCGGACCGCTACCACCGCACGCACACCGCGCTCAACGTCTCGATTCTCTGCACGCTGGCCACGCATGCGGCGCTGGCCATCAACAACGCCAAGGCCTTCGCCGAGGCCAGGACCGCGCTGGCCAATGCCGACCTGGCGCGCACCGAGCTGGAGCGCCATGCGCGCGACATCCACGGCGCCGCCGAGGCGCACGAGCAGCTCACCTCGCTGCTGGCGCGGGGCGCCTCGCTGGGCGCCCTGTGCGACGCGGTGGCGCAGCAACTCGACGGCAGCGTGCTGGTGCTGGACGAAGCCGGCCACGTGATGGCCAGCGCCGCGGCGCCCGGCTACGAGGGCAGCGCCGCGCAGGCCTGTTCGCCGACCGGCGTGCACAGCGCCGAGCTCTCGCGCGCGCTGCGCGAGAGCCGCCAGGCCGGCCGCTCGGTGGTGGCTTTCACGCACGAGGGCGAGGTCTGCCGCGCGAATGCCGTGATCGGCGGCAACGACATGCTGGGCGCGGTGCTGCTGTTCCGCCGGGAGGACCTGGCCGGCATCTCGCTGCGCACCTTCGAGCGCAGCTCCAGCGTGATCGGCGTGGTGCTGCTGTCGCAGGAGCGCATCGAAGCCGAGAAGCACCGCGACGTGTCGACCCTGCTGCGCACGCTGATCTCGCCGCGCCAGGGCGAGCCCGCGCTCACGCGCGACCGCGCCGAGCGCTTCGGGCTCGACCTGGCGCAGCCCATGTCCTTGCTGCTGGTCGAGACCGAGCAAACCACGGCGGGCTTCTGGTCGCGCCGCCTGCGTTCGAACGCGGTGCTGGGCGAGCAGGTGCTCGACGAGGTCGACGGCGTGCTGGTGCTGGTGTGCGCGGCACCGCGCGCGCAGGCCGTGCTGGAGAAGTTCAGCGCCTTCGCCCGGCGCGAACTGGGCCATGCCTACCGCGGCGTGCTGTCCAGGCCGGTGCTGGCACCGGCGGAGTTTCCGGCGCTGTACGCGGCGCTGCGGCGCGGGCTGTCGGTGCTGGCGCGCCTGGGCATGCGCGAAGGCATCGTCGCGCAGAACGAGATGGCGCTGTACTCGGTGCTGTTCGAGACGCACGACCAGTCCAGCCTGGCGGCCTTCCTCGACGCGACGATCGGCGCCGTCACCGCGCACGACGCCAAGCGCGGCTCCGACCTGACGGCCACGCTGCTGACCTATTTCGACACGCACCAGAACGCCAAGCTCACGGCCTCGCGCATGGGCATCCACGTCAACACGGTGCGCCAGCGCCTGGCCAGCGTCGAAGAACTGCTGGGCCACTGGGGCAGCGCCAGCCGGGCCCTGGAAATCCACATGGCGCTGCGCCTGTGGCGCCTGCGCACGGCCGACGCGCGGCCGCAGGCCGGGGACGACTGAGCGGCCCCGCGCCGTCCCACGCCAGGACGCGCCTGAACCCCTCGCCCAAGGGTTTTTCCGGTGGATGGCGCGAACACCGCGCCCGCCGCAGCGGTGTGTGCCGCGGCCATTGAACGCATTGCGCAGCCGCGCAGACTCGAGCGGCCGCGCCGCCTGGGCGCGCGGCCACGGCCCGGACATGGCCGGACACCCCCAACTCCTGGAGACAAGATGAACGAGACAAGAACCGTGATCGGCGCCGCGGCGGGCTTGCGCCGCCCGGCGCTGCTGCTGGCGGCGCTGCTGCTGGCCGGCTGCGGCGGCGGCAACAACAATGCCGTGGTCGGCGCAGGCGGCCCGGCGCCGCAGGACCCGGGCAGCGCCGTGCCGGCGGACCCGGGCACGCCGACGCAGCCGGCCGCACCGTCGATGGAGCGGCCAACCACCTTCGGCACCGTCGTCGGCGCCGACGATTCGGCCGCCAGCGGCACCTTCGCCTGGAAGGGCATTCCCTTCGCCGCGCCGCCGGTGGGCGATCTGCGCTGGAAGCCGCCGGTCGATCCGGTCGCCTGGACCGCGCCCCGCGCCGCGCAGCAGTTCGGCAACGCCTGCGTCTCCAGCGGCCGGCTCTACGGGCCGGGCCTGAACAACCGCTACGACGACACCATCGGCGCCACGCTGGGCAAGACGGTGGGCTCGGAAGACTGCCTCTACCTCAACGTCTGGCGGCCGGCCAACGACACGGGCAAGCTGCCGGTGATCGTCTGGGTGCACGGCGGCAGCAACATCACCGGCTACACCGCCGACCCGGTCTACGACGGCGCCAACCTCGCGCGCACGGCCAACGCGGTGGTGGTGTCGGTGAACTACCGGCTCGGCATGTTCGGCTTCCTGAACGCCGCCGTGCTGAAGAACGGCGATCCGCTGAACGACTCGGGCAACTTCGCCATCCTCGACATCATCAAGGGCCTGCGCTTCGTGCAGGCCAATATCGAGGGCTTTGGCGGCGACCCTGGCAACGTCACGCTGATGGGCCAATCGGCCGGCGCCGTGAACGTCTACGCGACCATGACCTCCCCGCTGGTGGCCAACGCCAAGCCGGCGCTGATCCACCGCGCACTGCCCATCAGCGGCGGCATCTCGCTGCAGACGGAACTGCCGGCCGGCAGCATCGCCACGCTGGCGCGTGCCTCGGACTACGACGGCCAAGCCTGGCTGCTGATCGTCTCCCTGTTGATCGAGGACGGCCTGGCGACCGACACGCCGTCCGCGCTGGCCTATCTCGGCACGCAGAGCCCCGAACAGATCGCCACCTACATGCGCAGCAAGAGCGCCGACTTCGTGCTGAACACCGTGCTGACGCAGCTCGTGCCTTTGGGCGCGTCGGGGTCGGGGCCCATTCCCGATGGCAACGTCGTGCCGACCAGCCCGATCGCGGCGATCAAGGCCGGCCAGTACGCCAAGGTTCCGGTGCTGATCGGCAATGCGCGCGACGAAGGAAAACTGTTCCCCACGCTGTTCCCGCTGGCGGGGGGCAGCGGCGTCGCGCGCCTGCTGGGCGATCCGCAGGTGTTCTCGCTGACCTTCGGCTACCGGCCCGACGAGGCGCCGCAGAGCACGCTCGAACAATGGATCCCGACGACCTACCTGCCGGTGACGGCGTCCGGCACCGGCTTCAACGCGGTGGCCGACCGGCTGACCCAGATCTTCTTCGGCGCCAGCCGCGACAACGTGGCCGGCGCGCTCGCGACGCAGCAGAGCGAGCTGTGGGCCTACCGCTTCGACTGGGACGAGGAGCCGGCACCGTTCAACCAGATCTACGGCGCGGCACATGCCTTCGACCTGCCCTTTGCCTTCGGCAACTTCGGCCCTTCGCTGTACAGCAGCATCTCCTACAGCAAGGCCAACGAGCCGGGCCGCCTGGCGCTGTCGGACGCCATGATGCGCAGCATCGGCGCCTTCGCGCGCAACGGCGACCCCAACGATGCCAGCCTCGGCGTGACCTGGCCGCGCTGGCCGGCGACGCTGCTGTTCGACGCAACGCCCAGCGAGAAGGCGATCTCGGTTCTGTGACCGCGATGGACCTGCGCGCTAGAACGGCAGGCTGAAGCCCAGCGTCCAGCCCGTCACGTTCTCGCCGCGCAGGTAGCCGGCGAACAGGCGGGCGCGCACGGGCGGGCCCGCCGCCAGCGCCAGCGGCAGCTCGAAGCCGCCGCCCAGTTCAAGCACCGTGTTGAAGCCCAGCGCATCGCGGTTGGCACCGATGAAGCCGGCCACGCCGCCGTAGCCCAGCCAGTTGAGCGGCCGGCCGCCCAGCAGCAAACCGGTGCGGTGCACGTACTCGCCGCGCAGCGAATAGAGGTCAGCCGACTCGCGGAAGGACTGCACCGGATCGGACTCGCCAAAGCTGGTGAGCCAGGTGTGCGCCAGCCGTCCGTGCAGCGACAGGCGCCCGCCGCCAGCCAGCCCATTCCACTGCAGGCCGAGGCTGGGCGTGACCAGGTAGGCATCGGTATGCCAGTTGAACAGCAGGCCGTCGAGCAGCGGCTGCAGGAACTGCGCTTGGCCGTCGTAGCTGGCGCGGTTCTGCAGGCGTGCCAGGCCGACGTCCAGCGCCGGCTCCAGCGCAAAGCCCTCGCCCAGCCGCACGCTGGCCAGCACGCCGAGCGAGCCGCTGTAGGCTTGCCAGCGGCCGCGCACGGTACCGTCGCCTTGCGCGTCGAGAGGCAGGTCCTGCCGCAGTTGCAGGTAGCCGCCGGCGGCGCGCCAGTACAGGTCGGTGTCGCGCGTCAAGGCCATCCAGGGCCGTTGCACCGGCAGGCGGAACAGGTCGAGCCGGGCGCCGTCGCCGCCGCCGTCGTCGGGCGCGATGCGGTAGTTGGCGGCGCTGATGTCGGGCGTGGCCGACAGGTTGATCAACTGCGCATAGCCGGCGCCCAACCGTTCGCCGGCCACCGCATCGCGCAGCGCGTCGCGCGCCGATTGCGCGGCGGCGCTCGCCGCCATCGCGCACACGGCGGCCGCCGTCGCGCCACGCGCGGCCGCATGGCGCATGTAACCCCTGCGTATTCGCATCGCTTTCCCTCGTTGACCGGGCATGCCGACGGTGCTGAGAATGACGAACAAGGCGGGCTGCCTCGACGCCGCGGCTGGCGCAGTATCGCCGCGGCGAATGGCACGCCTCTTGCACGACAAGAACTTCGCCTTCCCTCCACTCCTTTCAGCGACACCCGACAACGCAATGACCTGGTCGATACTGGCGCGCGACGATGAAGGACGCTTCGGCGCCGCCATTGCCAGCCGCTTCTTCGCCGTCGGCGCGCTGTGCGTGCACACCCGCCGCGGCGTTGGCGCCGTCGCCACGCAGGCGCTGATGAATCCGCTGTACGGTCCGGCCGGTCTCGACCTGCTGGCCGCTGGCCACGTCGCATCGGCGGTGATCGAACGCCTGACGGCGCGCGATGCCGGCCGCGCGCAGCGCCAGTTGCACCTGCTGCCGGCGCGCGGTGCACCGGCCGCCTTCACCGGCGCGCAGTGCGTGGACTGGTGCGGCCAGCAGGTCGGCGATGACTTCAGCGTGGCCGGCAACATGCTGGCCGGCGCGCAGGTGATCGAGGCCAGCGCGCAAGCCTTTCGCGACACGCGCGGCCGCCCGCTGGCCGAGCGCCTGCTGGCCGCATTGGCCGCTGGCGACGCGGCCGGTGGCGACAAGCGCGGCAAGCAATCCGCCGCGCTGCGCATCCATGCCGACGAAGACCATGCGCAACTCGATCTCCGGGTCGACGACCACGCCGAGCCGATCATCGAACTGCAGCGCCTGTACGCCGTGAGCCTGGAGCGCTTCGTGCCTTTCACCGCCTGCCTGGCCGGGCGGCACGACCCTAGCGGCCTGACCGACCGCGCGCAGATCGAGGCCCGTATCGCCGCCTTCCATGCCGCCTTCCACGCCGCCCGGCGCGCCGACGCCGCATGACGGCGCTGCTCGCGGTGCGCGACCTGCACACGCATTTCAAGACGGACGAAGGCGAGTTCGCCGCGGTCGACGGCGTCAGCTTCGAGGTGGCGGCCGGCCGCACGCTGGCGGTGGTCGGCGAATCGGGCTGCGGCAAGAGCGTGACCTCGCTCTCGATCATGGGGCTGGTGCCACACCCGGCCGGGCGCATTGCCGCCGGCTCGATCCGCTTCGAGGGCGTGGAACTGGTCGGCCTGCCCGAGCGCGCGCTGCAGGACTTGCGCGGCAACGGCATGGCGATGATCTTCCAGGAGCCGATGACCTCGCTGAATCCGGCCTACACCATTGGCGAGCAGATCGTCGAGGCGCTGCTGCGGCACCGCCGCATCAGCCGCGCGCAGGCCAGCGAGCGTGCGCTGGCGATGCTGGCCAAGGTGCGCATGCCGGCGCCCGAGCAGCGCTTTCACGAGTACCCGCACAAGCTTTCCGGCGGCATGCGCCAGCGCGCCATGATCGCCATGGCGCTGGCCTGCGAGCCGCGCCTGTTGATCGCCGACGAGCCGACCACCGCGCTGGACGTGACGATCCAGGCGCAGATCCTCGACCTGCTGCGCACGCTGCAGCGCGAGACCGGCACTGCCGTCATCCTGATCACGCACGACCTCGGCGTGGTGGCCGAGGCGGCCGACGAGGTGGTGGTGATGTACGCCGGCCGCGTGGTCGAACAGGCGCCGGTGCAGGCGCTGTTCGACACGCCGCAGCATCCCTACACCGTCGGCCTGCTCGGCGCCATGCCGCGGCTGGACGTGGCGCACGCGCGGCTGGCGTCGATCGAGGGCCAGGTGCCCAATCCGCTGCAGCCGCCGCCGGGTTGCCGCTTCGCCGATCGCTGCCCCTTTGCCGATGCGCACTGCCGCAGCGCACCGCCACCGCTGCGCGAAGTCACGCCGCAGCACTGGTCGGCCTGCTGGAAGGCGCCGCTCGATCCGGCGGTGCTGCTGGGCGATGTCGAACAGGCGGTCAACGCATGAGCAAAGGGGCGACACCGCTGCTGCAGGTCGAAGGCCTGGCCAAGCACTTCCCGGTGCGCCGCGGCGTGCTGCAGCGCGTGCGCGGCGCGGTGCGCGCGGTCGACGGCGTCGACCTGCATCTGCACGCCGGCGAAACCCTGGGCGTGGTCGGCGAATCGGGTTGCGGCAAGTCGACACTGGGCCGGCTGGTGCTGCGCCTGATCGAGCCGAGCGCCGGGCGCATCGTGTTCGAGGGCGAGGACCTGGGCACGCTCGATGCGCGGGCCTTGCGCGCACGGCGCCGCGCCATGCAGCTGATCTTCCAGGACCCGTACGCCTCGCTCAACCCGCGCATGACGGTCGGCCAGACGCTGGCCGAGCCGCTGATGCTGCATGGCCTGCACACCGGCCGGCACGCCGCGCGCGTGGCCGAACTGCTGGAGACGGTGGGCCTGCCGGCCAGCCATGCGCTGCGCTACCCGCACGAGTTTTCCGGCGGCCAGCGCCAGCGCGTCGGCATCGCCCGCGCGCTGGCCGGCGAACCCAGGCTGATCGTTTGCGACGAAGCGGTGTCGGCGCTCGATGTCTCGGTGCAGGCGCAGGTGGTGAACCTGCTGCAGGACCTGCAGCAACGCTTCGGCATGGCCTACATCTTCATCGCGCACGACCTCGCGGTGGTCAAGCACATCGCCAGCCGCATCGCCGTGATGTACCTCGGGCGCATCGTCGAGATCGCCGACAAGGCGACGCTGTTCGCCACGCCGCGCCACCCTTACACGCAGGCGCTGCTGGCCGCGATTCCGCTGCCTGACCCGGCCCTGCGGCGCGCGCGTCAGCCGCTGGCCGGCGATGTACCCAGCCCGATGAACCCGCCCAGCGGCTGCCATTTCCACACGCGCTGTCCGCATGCGCGTGCGCTGTGCAGCGAGCGCGCGCCGGCGCTGGAAACGGAGCCGGACGGCGGCGCCGTGGCCTGCCATTTCTGGCGCGAGATCGCCGCTGCTGCACCGCGGGCGCCGGTGCCCACCGCGGCCATGGCGACGCCGGCCCGCCGTCGGCTCGAACAACTGCAATCGGCTTTCCTGCGCAGCGATGTGCCGGCGGCCGCCGTCCCCTGACACGCCCGCATTCATTGACGACCCTCCGGAGAACCCAGCGATGAAACTGACTTCCCGCACCTTCTGGCCGGCCTTGCTGCTGGCCGCATCGCCGCTGTTCGCCAGCGCCCAGACCCTGCGCGTCGGCCTGGCCGAAGACCCCGACGTGCTCGACCCGACGCTGGCACGCACCTTCGTCGGGCGCATCGTCTTCAGCGCGCTGTGCGACAAGCTGTTCGACGTCGACGAGAAGCTCGACATCGTGCCGCAGCTGGCCACCGCCTACGAATGGTCGGGCGACAACAAGACGCTGACCCTCAAGCTGCGGCCCAACGTCAGCTTCCAGGACGGCGAGAAGTTCGACGCTGCGGCCGTCAAGTTCAACCTCGAGCGCCACAAGAACATGCCCGGCTCGAACCGCCGCGGCGAGCTGGCACCGGTTGCCAGCGTCGACGTGGTCGACCCGATGACGGTCAAGCTCAACCTCACGGCGCCCTTCTCGCCGCTGCTGGCGCAGCTGGCCGACCGCGCCGGCATGATGGTCTCGCCCAAGGCCGCGCAGGCGGCGGGCGACAAGTTCGGCACGCACCCGGTGTGCTCGGGCCCCTTCAAGTTCGCCGAGCGCGTGGCGCAGGACCGCATCGTGCTCGAGCGCTATCCGCAGTACTGGAACAACGCGGCGATCCACTTCGACAAGATCATCTACACGCCGATCCCCGACGCCACCGTGCGCCTGGCCAACCTGCGCTCGGGCCAGCTCGACTTCATCGAGCGCGTGGCGCCCAGCGACATGGAGAAGATCGACGCCGAGAAGAAGCTCAAAACCGCGCACATCACCGAGATCGGCTACCAGGGCCTGACGCTCAACATCGGCAAGAGCGACAAGGCCAAGGCCACGCCGCTGGGGCGCGACCCGCGCGTGCGCGAGGCGCTGGAGCTGTCGCTCGACCGCCAGGGCCTGGTGCAGGTGGTGATGGACGGCGAGGCCGCCGTAGGCAACCAGTGGGTGGCACCGAGCAACAGCTACTACGCGAAGAACATGCCGGTGCCCCAGCGCGACGTCGCCCGGGCCAAGGCGCTGCTCAAGGAAGCCGGCGTGCCCAACCCGAGCTTCACGCTGCTGGCCGCCACCACCGCCGACGCGCAGCGCCTGGCGCTGGTGATCCAGGCGATGGCGCGCGAGGCCGGCTTCGACGTGAAGATCCAGACCACCGAGTTCGCCACCTCGCTGAACATGGCCGACAAGGGCGACTTCGAGGCCTACGTGCTGGCCTGGAGCGGCCGCGCCGACCCCGACGGCAACCTCTACAGCTTCCACGGCTGCAAGCAGCCGCTGAACTACGCCGGCTACTGCGACGCCGAGACCGACAAGCTGCTCAACCAGTCGCGCGAACTGCGTGAACCGGCCGAGCGCAAGAAGGTCTACGAACAGGTGGCGGCGCGCGTGCTGAAGGAACGCCCGATCATCTACCTGTACCACCGCAACTGGCTGTGGGCCTACAACCCCAAGCTGGCCGGCGTGCGCAACATCCCCGACGGGCTGCTGCGCGTGGACGGCCTGAAGCTGGGTTCCTGAGCCGGCCGAAGCGCCCATGCTGGACTATCTCGCCCGCCGCATCGCCATGCTGGTGCCGACGCTAATGCTGGTGTCGATGCTGATCTTCGCCCTGCAGCAACTGCTGCCGGGCGACCCGGCCAAGATCCTGGCCGGCGAGGAGCAGGACCCGACCGTCATCGCCTACCTGCACAAAAAGCTGCACCTGGACGAACCGCTGCCCATGCGCTACGCCTACTGGGTCGGCGGCGTGCTGCGCGGCGACCTGGGCGATTCGGTGCGCACGCAGCAGCCGGTGCGCGAGCTGGTGCTGCAGAAGCTGCCGGTCACGCTCGAGCTCGGGCTGCTGGCCTTCGCGATCGCGCTGCTGATCGGCGTGCCGGCCGGCGTGGTGGCGGCCGTCGGGCGCGGCACCGCGTGGGACCACCTGGCCAACGTGTTCGCGCTGTGGGGCCTGTCCACGCCCAACTTCTGGCTCGGCATCATGCTGATCCTGCTGTTCTCGGTGCAGCTGGGCTGGCTGCCGGCCTCGGGCTATGTGAGCCCCTTCGAGGACCTGGGCGCCAACCTGGCCGCGATGGTGATGCCGGCCTTCGTGCTGGGCAACGCCATCGCCGCCGTGCTGATGCGCCACACGCGCAGCGCCATGCTGCAGGTGCTGGCGGCCGACTACGTGCGCACCGCGCGCGCCAAAGGTTTGAGCGAGCGCACCGTGGTGATCAAGCACGCGCTGCGCAATGCGCTCACGCCGGTCATCACGCTGGGCGCGCTGGAGCTGGGCACGCTGCTCTCGGGCGCGGTGCTGACCGAGCAGGTGTTCACCATTCCCGGCTTCGGCAAGCTGATCGTCGATGCCGTCTTCAACCGCGACTACGCCGTGGTGCAGGGGGTGGTGCTGGTCACCGCCACCGCCTACATCGTGCTCAACCTGCTGGCCGACCTGGCCTATGTCGCGGTCAACCCACGCCTGCGCAACTGAACGTCGAACCTGCCGCCATGTCTGCTGTTCTTCCTGTCTCCCCGCCTGCCGCCCAGATGCCGGTGGCCGGCCCGTGGCGCCGCGCCTGGCGCCGCCTGCTGCGCCGCCGCGTCGCGATGTTCGGGCTGGCGGTGGTGCTCGGTTTCATCGTTCTGGCCGTGTTCGCACCGTGGATCGCGCCGCACGACCCCATTGCCACCAGCTGGAGCGCGATCCGCAAGGCGCCCAGCGCGCAGTTCTGGTTCGGCACCGACGAGGTCGGGCGCGACGTGCTCTCGCGCGTCATCTGGGGCACGCGCGCCTCGCTGCTGGCGGGCGTGGTGTCGGTCTCCATCTCGCTGCTGCTGGGCGTGCCGATCGGGCTGGCCGCCGGTTTTCTCGGCGGCTGGGTCGACGGCGTGATCTCGCGCATCACCGACGCTTTCCTGGCCTGCCCCTTCCTGATCCTGGCGATCGCGCTGGCCGCCTTTCTCGGCCCCAGCCTGAGCAACGCGATGGTCGCCATCGGCATCTCGGCCACGCCGATCTTCGTGCGCCTGACGCGCGCGCAGGTGCTCAACCTGAAGGTCGAGGATTACATCGAGGCGGCGCGCGCAGTCGGCAACCCGCCGCTGCGCATCGCGCTGCGCCACGTGCTGCCCAATGTCACGGCGCCGCTGATCGTGCAGTCGACGCTGGCCATTGCCTCGGCGGTGATCGCCGAGGCCAGCCTGTCCTTTCTCGGCCTCGGCCAGCAGCCGCCCGAGCCGAGCTGGGGCAGCATGCTCAACACGGCGAAGAACTTCATCGACAACGCGCCGTGGATGGCGATCTGGCCGGGGCTCTCGATCTTCCTGCTGGTGCTGGCCTTCAACCTCCTGGGCGACGGCCTGCGCGACGCGCTCGACCCGCGCCAGCGCTAGCCAGCTAGACGCGCTCGAACAGCAGCGCCGCGTTGGTGCCGCCGAAGGCGAAGGAGCTGCTGACGGCCGCGCGCAAGCCGTCGGCCTGCGTGGCGCCCACCCGCACCAGGTTGAGCGCGCAATCGGCGTCGGGCTGCGCCACGTGCGCATTGGGCGGCACTTGCTGCCGGTGCAGCGCCAGCACGGTGATGACCGCTTCGAGTGCGCCCGCGGCGCCCAGCAGATGGCCGTGCAGCGCCTTGGTCGAGCTCACGCGCAGGTCGTCGATACCGTCGCCCCAGACGCGGGCCAGCGCCTCGCGCTCGATCGGGTCGCCGATGCGGGTGGCGGTGCCGTGTGCGTTGCAGTAGCCGACATCGGCCGGCGCCAGCCCCGCGACGCGCAGCGCCTGCGTCAGCGCGCGGGCCTGGCCGCCCGCATCGGGCTTGGTCAGGTGGGTGGCATCGCAAGTCACGCCCCAGCCCGACAGGCGGGCGTAGCGCCGCGCGCCGCGCGCGGCCGCACGTTGCGCGGATTCGAGCACCACGAAGGCCGCGCCCTCACCCAGCGCGAAGCCGGCGCGGTCGGCGCCGAAGGGGCGCACGGCGCTGGCGGCTTCGCCCTCGGCCACCGGCGCCAGCGTCTGCATCGCCTGCCAGGCCATCACCACGCCCGGCACGATCAGCGCTTCGCTGCCGCCGGCAAGGGCGACGTCGACCTCGCCGCTGCGCACCGCCTTGGCCGCTTCGGCCAGCGCGATGGCCGATGAGGCACAGGCCACGGAGTAGGTCAGCACCGGCCCCAGCACGCCCTGGCGGATCGCCACGTGCGAGGCCGGCGCGTTGGGCATGAAGGCCGGAATGGTGAGCGGCGGCACGCGGCCGCTGCCGTTGGCGATGCCGCTGCGGTAGGCGGCGTCGAGCGCGCCGGCGCCGCCCATGCCGCAGCCGACGTAGACGCCGATGCGCTCGCGATCGGCGTCGGCATCGGCATCAGCCAGGCCGCCGGCATCGTGCACCGCCAGGTCGGCGGCGGCCACGGCCAGCTGGCTGACGCGATCGACCCCGGCCAGCTGGAGCTTGCTGAACCAGCGCGCCGGATCGAAGTCGACCGTGGCCGCGGCGGCAGGCCGGGGCAGTTCGGGGAAGACCGGGCGAATCGCCGAGTCGCCGCGCAGCAGCGCGTCGAACATGGCCGACGCGTCGTCGCCATGCGGGCCGACCACGCCCAGCCCGGTGACTTCGACCGCGTTCACGCCGCGGGCTGCGCGGTGGCGCCGGCGCGCACCTGGTCCACCAGCTGGGCCAGTTGCGCCAGCGTGTCCATGGTCGGGTCGGGATCGGGCAGCGAGATGCGGAAGTGGTCTTCGATCTCGAACAGGAATTCGGCCAGCGCGAGGGAGTCGATGCCCTTCTCGCGCATCGAGGCGTGGGGATCGAGTTGGGCGGCGTCGAGGCCGTATTTGTCCTGGATCAGGTCCTGCAGTTCGGTTAACGAGCTCATGGTCTGTGTACGTTGTTCTGCGCCGCGGGCCGCGCCCTCAGCGGCGGCCCATGATAGCGGCTGGCTGGCCCGCGCCTGCCGCGGCCAGGGGCGCCGCCACCGGACGCCAGCGCAGCGAGGTCCACGCAAAGGCGGTGCCCAGCAGCACCCCGCCGAGCACGTCCAGCGCCACGTGCTGGCGCGTGGCGAGGGTCGACCAGGCGATGGCCAGGCACCAGGCCGCGTTGATGGCGCGCAGCCACAGCGGCACGCCGATGCGGCGGAATTCGTGATCGATCCAGATCGCGGTGAACACCGAGATGGCGACGTGCATCGAGGGGCAGGCGTTGCCCGCCGCGTCGATGCCCTGCAGCATGCGAAAGCCCGGCGCGCCCGCCACGTCGATCGCCAGCGGCGGCACCTGGGTCGGCCAGAAATAGAACAGCGCCAGCCCCGCCAGGCACAGCGCGCCCGCCCACAGGCCATACACCAGCAGGTCGCGAAAGCCACGCTGCAGGCCCGGTGCCACGCCGACGTAGACCCACAGCGAGAGATAAGGCACCAGGGCGGCCGGCTGGAACGGGATGAGATGGTCCAGCGCCGTCAGCGGCATCACCGTGACCGGGTAGGCCGGATGGCGCAGCAGGTAGAAGTAGCCGATGAAGAAGAGCCAGATCCACGCCGTGGTGCCCACCACCTTGAGCGGGAACAGCGCGCGCAAGCGAAAGGAAAGTTCGCGGGTCCAGGGAGTGGCAGTGGCGGTGACTGGCGGCATGTGGCAGGGGCCCGGTCGCAGGGGACGAAAACCCCATCTTGCCCGAGCCGTGTGAATTGTCCCGCGCGAGTTTGCAATTTGCCCTGCGCAGGCGACGGTTGGCGGGCCGATGCTACGCTCGCCGGATGTTCAATCCCTCCCCCGAAGAGGTGCGCCGCTTCTTCTGCGACGTCTACGCCAAGAGCCGCGCCGGCGCCCCCATGGAGCCGCTCGAAACCATTGCCGCCGGCTGGATCGATGCGCACCCCGAATACCACGCCGAGCTGGCCGACGCCGACGCCGCCGTGGCCCGCGTCTATGACGGCAAGGACGGCCGCGAGAACCCGTTCCTGCACCTGTCGATGCACCTGTCGATCAGCGAGCAATGCTCGATCGACCAGCCGCGCGGCATCCGCCAGGCGGTGGAATTGCTGGCCAGGCGCCGCGATTCGCTGCTCGACGCCCACCACGAGGCGATGGAATGCCTCGGCCAGATGATGTGGGAAGCGCAGCGCGCCGGCCGCGCGCCCGATGGCGAAGGCTACGTCGCCTGCGTGCAGCGGCGCGCCACGCGCGACTGACGCGCAACGACATCCAGAGCGCACGTAAAAAGGCCCGCACGCAGCGGGCCTTGCCGTTCGGTCGCCGCAGCGCCCTCAGTCGGGGCGGTGCAGACGCGATTCGGGAATGGTCTTCACGTCGCCGGGCAGCGAGCTGATGTAGCTGGCCAGCTCCTTGATTTCCGCATTGCTGTACTTCTTGGCCTGGCCGCCCATCACGCCGTTGGAGCGCCCGACCATGGCGTGGTTCTCGGTCTTGTACGACTTGAGCGCGACCGTCAGGTAGTCGGCGTACTGGCCGGCCAGCTTGGGCACGGTGCCGTCGTTGGGGGTGTTGAAGTTCACGCCGTGGCATTTGGTGCAGGCGTTTTCCTTGTCGCGCGCGATCAGTTCCTGCACGTGCTCGCTGGGCGCCTGGGCCTGTGCCGGCGGGGCCTCGCCTTCGGCCATGCCGAGCTGGCCGTAGTAGGCGGCAAGGTCGGCAATGTCCTGTTCGGTCAGCGAGGCGGCAATGGCGCGCATGGTGGGGTGCTTGCGCGCGCCTTCCTGGTAGGCGCCGAGTGCGGCGCTGATGTAGGTGGCACTCTGCCCGGCGATCTTGGGCACCTTGTGAATCTCGGGGAAGCTCGCCTGGTAGCCGATGATGCCGTGGCATCCGACGCACATGGCGGTCTTCTTGGCCCCGTTTTCAACGCTGCCCGTCAGCTTCTGAGCCTGGGCAGAGACCGTCACGCAAGCGACAGTCAGGACAAACATCGTGGTCAACAACTTGTTCATTTTGCGCGCACAATCTCTCTCAGAAAGTGTTTTGAGCGTATCTCAAAGCATCATTTCATTATATGCAGGGCCTCTTTGCGCCACGTCACCGCGCAATCCCTAGGGCCCCGCGCACAGCCTTCGTGTTGTCCTTTGTCCACCCGCCTCAACGCCACGCCACACATGAAATTCAAGGGTTCAGATAACTACGTCGCCACGCAGGACCTGATGCTGGCCGTCAATGCCTCCATCACGCTCAAGCGTCCGTTGCTCGTCAAGGGTGAACCGGGCACCGGCAAGACCATGCTGGCCGAGGAAGTTTCCGCCGCGCTCGGCCTGCCGTTGTTGCAATGGCACATCAAGTCGACCACCAAGGCCCAGCAAGGCCTCTACGAATACGACGCGGTGAGCCGCCTGCGCGATTCGCAGCTGGGCGATGAGCGCGTCAAGGACATCCACAACTACATCGTCAAGGGCGTGCTGTGGCAGGCCTTCACCTCGGACACGCCGGTGGCGCTGCTGATCGACGAGATCGACAAGGCCGACATCGAATTCCCGAACGACCTGCTGCGCGAGATCGACCGCAACGAGTTCTACTGCTACGAGACGCGCGAACTGATCCGCGCCAAGCACCGCCCGGTGGTGTTCATCACCTCGAACAACGAGAAGGAACTGCCCGACGCCTTCCTGCGCCGCTGCTTCTTCCACTACATCAAGTTCCCCGATGCGGAAACGATGAAGCGCATCGTCGACGTGCACTTCCCCAGCCTCAAGCAAGAGCTGCTGGCGGCAGCCATGAAGACCTTCTACGACGTGCGCAACCTGCCCGGCCTGAAGAAGAAGCCCTCCACCTCCGAACTGCTCGACTGGCTCAAGCTGCTGGTGGCCGAGGACATTCCGCTCGAGGCGCTGCAGAGCAAGGACGACAAGGTGGCGGTGCCGCCGCTGGTCGGCGCCCTGCTGAAGAACGAACAGGACGTGACGCTGTTCGAGAAGCTGGTGTTCATGCAGCGCAACAACCGCTGAACGCCATGGCCGCAAAGCGTCCTCCCGCTGCATCCTCGCCCGTGACACCGCCTTCCACGCGCGACCTGGCGATCCTGGGCGTGGCGCAGGCGCTCGGCTTCTTCTTCGGCGCGCTGGCGGGCCGCTACCTCGGCCTGCTGCTGGGCTGCGATGCCTTCGCCGACGGCTATTCGAACGCGTCGATCGCGGGCATCCTGCTCATCGGCTTGGGCGGCGGTGGCGGCGTGCAGCTTGCGCGCCGCTGGTTCATGCGCCGCCAGGCCAACTCGCGCACCTGAATCCACGTCTTCACCTGCTTGCCATGGCCAACGAATTCGTTCCTCCCGTCACCCTTTCCGCGCGCGGCATCCGGCTGGTGCCGCTGGCGCTTTCGCATGAAGAAGGCCTGCGCGCCGCCGCCGCCGACGGCGAACTGTGGAAGTTGCGTATCACCTCGGTGCCCGAGCCGCAGGACACGCGCGCCTACATCGAAGCCGCGCTGAACATGACCAACCGCCAGGCTTTCGCGGTGACGGACGAGGCCAGCGGCACCGTGCTGGGCAGCAGCAGCTTCCACGACATCGTGCCCGCCCTCAAGCGGGTGGAGATTGGCTACACCTGGTACGCCAGGCGCTGCCAGCGCACGCACGTGAACACCACCTGCAAGCTGCTGATGCTCAGCCATGCCTTCGACACGCTGGGCTGCCACGTGGTGGGCTGGCGCACCGACAACTTCAACTTCGCCTCGCAGGCGGCCATCGAGCGCCTGGGTGCGCGCAAGGACGGCGTGATCCGCGGCCACGCGCTGCGGCGCGACGGCACCATTCGCGACACCGTGATGTACAGCCTGCGCTCGGGCGAATGGCCTGAAGTGCGCGCGCAACTGAACTACCTGCTGGACAAGCCGCGCGCGGCCAGCGCCTGAATCACCCCGCGGCGCAAGGAGCAGCCATGCTGATCGACTTTTTCTACACCCTGCGCTCGGCCAAGCTGCCGGTCTCCGTCAAGGAATACCTGACGCTGCTCGAGGCGCTGCAGGCCGACGTGGTCGGCCCCAATTCCGAAGACGCCTTCGGCCTGGACGACTTCTACTACCTCTCGCGCACCACGCTGGTGAAGGACGAGAAGCACTACGACAAGTTCGACCGCGCCTTCTCCGCCTACTTCAAGGGCGTCGAGATGCTGGCCGACTTCACCAAGGAAGTGCCGCTCGACTGGCTGCGCAAGACGCTGGAGCGCGAGTTCTCCGCCGAGGAAAAGGCCAAGATCGAGAAGATGGGCTGGGACGAGCTCATGGAGACGCTGAAGAAGCGCTTCGAGGAGCAGAAGGAGCGCCACGAGGGCGGCAACAAGTGGATCGGCACCGGCGGCACCTCGCCCTTCGGCCACGGCGGCTACAACCCGCAGGGCATCCGCATCGGCGGCGCCGGCAAGAACAAGAGCGCCGTGAAGGTGTGGGACCAGCGCGCCTACAAAGACTACGACGACACGCAGGAACTGGGCACGCGCAACATCAAGGTGGCGCTGCGGCGCCTGCGCAAGTTCGCGCGCGAAGGCCACGAGGACGAGCTGGACCTGGACGAGACCATCAGCAAGACGGCGGCCAACGCCGGCTACCTCGACATCAAGATGCGGCCCGAGCGGCACAACAACGTCAAGGTGCTGCTGCTGATGGACGTGGGCGGCACCATGGACGAGCACATTCAGCGGGTGGAAGAACTGTTCTCGGCCGTCAAGACGGAGTTCAAGCACCTGGAGTTCTATTACTTCCACAACTGCGTCTACGACTTCATGTGGAAGAACAACCGGCGCCGCTTCTCCGAGAAGTTCGCCACCTGGGACATCCTGCGCAAGTACAACAAGGACTACAAGCTGATCTTCGTGGGCGACGCCACCATGAGCCCCTACGAGATCCTGCAGCCCGGCGGCAGCGTGGAATACAACAACGAGGAAGCCGGCGCCGAATGGCTGCAGCGCCTGACCCACGCCTTTCCCAAGTTCGCCTGGATCAACCCGGAGCCGCAGGGCGTGTGGCAGTACCGCCAGAGCATCGCGGTGATCCAGCAGATCATGTCGCAACGAATGTTTCCGCTGACGCTCCGGGGCCTGGAAGACGCGATGCGGATGCTCTCGAAATAGAAACAAAGATTCACATAAAGCGCTATATTCCCGGGAAACGCCGGCTCCCGGTTGGCAGAAACAACCTGCCCACCCCGCCTGCGGGTACGTTCTAGTTTTTCTTTACTTTGCGTGCGCGTGGTTTGCGGGGAGCATCGGGGACCCACTGAAAGGTGGCGCCCGGGTGCGCTGCAGCGGATTGTTCGCACGCCGCTGGGAACATGGACGACATCACACTCGAGCGCCGGCCGATCGCCACGGGCAGTGCACCTTGCGCTGCCAACTCGGTCCTGATCCGCGGCACCAGGCTGGACCTGAACGAGTTGGTGGACCGACAGTTCTTCCAGCCCGAGCGCATGGTCACGCTGCGTGCGCAGCTGCAGGCGGCGGCGCCCTTCCCGCATCTGGTGATCGAGGGCCTGTTCAACCCTACGCTGCTGAGTCTCACGCTCGAGGAGTTCGAGATGTGCGAGTGGACCGAGATGCGCAGCGGCTATGAATCGACCCGGCGCATGGCGCTCGGCTCGCGCATGGGGCCGGCCTCGCAGCTGTACTTCGACATCGTCAATTCCGGCTGGTACACCACCTGGGTCGGGTCCATCACCGGCGTGCCCTACCTGCTGACCGACCCGCTGCTGTTCGGCGGCGGCCTGCACGAGACCCGCCCCGGCTCGGCCTTCGGGGTGCACCGCGACTTCGAGCGGCACCGCCACGTCGGCCTGCACAACGCCATGGTGATGATCACCTACCTCAACAAGGGCTGGCAGCCACAGTGGGGCTCGGCGCTCGAACTGTGGGATGCCCAGCGCCAGCACTGCGTGACGCGCGTGCAGCCGGAATTCGGCCACACCCTGTTCATGCCGCACAACGCGGTGAGCTTCCACGGCCATCCCGATCCGCTGAACACGCCGGACGGGCGGCCGCGCCGCTCGCTGACCGCCTACTACTACACCAACAGCGATGCCGGCACCGTGCGCGAAGACCAGGTGTCATCCCTGTTCCTGCACATGAGCCGCCTCGATCGGGTCAAGCGCGTGGCCCGGATGATCGCCCCGCCGCTGCTCTGGTCCGCAGCGCGAAAGTTCGCTCGCCGCTAAGTGAGCTTTCCCCGCAGTTGTGCGGGCCAAATTGACGTTTGGGCCCACGGGCGATGTCAGAATGCACCGATGTTCAGGGTGGTTCGCTCCAGAACGCCGGCCATGTGGCCGGCGTTGCTATTTGTGGTCTTGCTATTGCAAGGCTGCGCCTTGTGGCCGAGCCGGTCCGACGCAAACGCCGATGGCGGCAGCGGCAAGCCCGTCACCGGCGAGCGCGCCGCGGCCGACGGCCGCGACGCCTTCTCGGTCGAGGTGGTCGGACCCGACGCGGTGCAGGAGTACCTGGAGAAGCACCTGGACATCCAGCGCTACAAGGGGCTGGACGACCTGGCCGCCGGCGAGGTCTCGCGCCTGATGGTGGCGGCCGAGGCCAATGCGCGCGAACTGCTCGCGACGCTCGGCTACGCCAGCCCGACGCTCACGCTCGAACTGATCGACACGCCCGATGCCAAGCAGGCGCCGCGCAAGGTGCGCATCACGGTCGAGCCGGGTGAGGCGGCCAAGGTCGACAAGGTGACGATCGGCTTCGAAGGCCCGGTCGCCACCGACCCGCGCGACGACGCCCACCGCAAGGCCGTGCGCGGCGGCTGGAAGCTGCCGCCCGGCCAGATCTTCACGCAGGGCAGCTGGGACGGCGCCAAGTCGCTCGGCCTGCGCACACTGGCGGCCAAGCGCTACCCCACGGCCAGCGTGCGCGAGAGCCGCGCCACGCTGGACGCCGACCAGCACAGCGCCGACCTCGCCGTGACCTACGACTCCGGCCCGGCCTACCGCTTCGGCCCGCTGCAGGTCAACGGCGTGCAGCGCTACAGCGCCGACGCCGCGCGCCGCATCGCCCGCGTGCCCACCGGCGCCGACTACGACCAGCAGCAGCTGCTCGACGCGCAGCAGCGCCTGGCCAGCAGCGGCTACTACGACTCGGTGTTCCTCACGCTGGACACCGAGCACGGCACGCCCGAGGCCTCGCCGGTGGTGGCGCAGGTGCGCGAGGCGCCGCTGCAGAAGGTGGTGGCCGGCGTCGGCTTCACTTCCGACAACGGGCCGCGCGTCAGCCTGGACCACATCCACAACGAGATGCCGGTGCTCGGCTGGCGCGCCGTGTCGAGCCTGTCGATCGACCAGAGCGTCAAGTCGCTGGGCACCGAATGGACCGACCTGCCCGACGAAGGAGGCTGGCGCTGGTTCGGTTCCGGCCAGATCAAGCGCGACTCGGACGCCGGCAGCTACCAGGAAGACAGCGCCCGCCTGCGCGCCGGGCGCAACAAGGCCGATGGCCACATCGACCGCAGCCTGTTCCTGCAATACGACTACACCGACAACGAAGGCATCGACCCGCCGCCCTCGGCCTCGGCCATCAGCGCCAACTGGGGCTGGACCGGCCGCTACTTCAACGACCCCGCCAACCCGACCAGCGGCCAGGGGCTGGGCGTGGAACTGGGGCTGGGCTACACGCTCACCGGCGAGCGCCTGCCCTTCGTGCGCACCCACTGGCGCTGGCTCGGCATCTTCCCGGTGGGCTCGGCCGACACGCCCGACGGCGCGGCGCGCCGCAGCCGCTTCGCCTTGCGCGGTGAGCTCGGCGGCGTATTCGCCAAGGACGCGGCGCAGATCCCGACCACGCAGCTGTTCCTGACCGGCGGCGACACCACCGTGCGCGGCTACAGCTACCAGCAGATCGGCGTGGTGACCGACCTCGACCAGATCACGGCCGGGCGCTACCTCGGCGTGGCCAGCATCGAGTGGCAGAAGCCGATCGTCAGCGACGGCAAGCTGACCGACTGGGAAGGCGTCGGCTTCGTCGATGCCGGCTCGGTGGCCGACCGTTTCGGCGCGTTGGACGCCAAGGTCGGCGTTGGCGTCGGCGCGCGCTGGAAAAGCCCGGTCGGGCCGGTGCAGGCCGACATTGCCTACGGCGTCGACGTGAAGAAGTTCAGGCTGCACTTGCGCCTGGGCTTCAGTTTTTGAGCGCACAGGAACCGATGGATCGATGAGCCAGGACGAGAACACCCCCGCCGCCACGCCTGCACCCGCAGCACCGCGTTCGCGCACGCGCCGCGCGCTGCGCGTGGCCGGCTGGAGCCTGGGCACGCTGGTGCTGCTGCTCGCCCTGCTGCTGGCCGGCCTGTGGTGGTGGCTCGGCACCAGCCAGTCGCTCGCCACCGCGCTGACGCAGGCGGCGCGCTACATGCCGGCCGGCCAGACGCTGACTTCACGCGAGGTCAGCGGCTCGCTGCGCGCCGGCGGGCGCATCGGCTGGCTGCGCTGGGAAAGCCCAACGCTGGCGGTGGAGGTGAGCGACGCGCGCATCGCCTGGAGCCTGCCGCCGCTGCTCGATCGCAAGCTGCGCTTTGGCGAGGTGCATGCCGGCCGCGTGCAGATCGAACAGCGCGGCACGCCCAGCACCGAGCCCACCGCGCCTCTGCAGGAACTGACGCTGCCGATCGAGATCGACCTGCCCTTCTCGGTCGACGAGCTCCAGCTGCCGGGCGAGAAGCCGCTGCGCATCAGCGGCCTGGCCGGGCGCTACCAGTACACCGGCGGGCACCACCGGCTCCAGGTCGACGGCCTGGACGTGGCCGACGGCCACTACAGCGCGCAGCTCGACCTGCAGGGCGCGGCGCCGATGGCGCTCGATGCGCAGGTCGATGGCCGCGTCAGCGCGCCGCTCGACGAAACGCGGCGCATCGAGGTGCTGGCCAAGGCCAGCGCCAAGGGCACGCTGTCGGGCGAAGCGGCACGGTTGCAGGTCACCGCCGACCTGAACCCGGCCGAACCCGACGCCGACGCGCCGATGCAGGCCCACGTCAGCGCCAGCCTCGCGCCGTGGCTGCCGCAGCCGGTGCTGGCGGCCGATGCCGACCTGAAGAACGTCGACCTGGCGCGCCTGTGGCCGCAGGCGCCGGTGACGCTGCTCTCGGGCACCGTGCATGCGGGCCCGGGCGAAGGCAGCGAGGCCGCGCACTGGAAGATCGATGCCGACGTGCGCAATACCGAGGCCGGCCCGTGGGACAAGACGCGCCTGCCGGTGGCCGGCGTCAACGCCCATGTCGATTTCGATGGCCAGGCCTGGACGATCAGCGAAGGCCGCATCGAGCTGGGCGGCGGCCGCATCGAGGCGCAGGGCCGCTGGGCGCCGACGCCGCAGCCCTGGCAGGCGCAGGCCACCGTGCGCGGCGTGCAACCCGCAGCGCTGCACAGCCGCTTTGCCGGCGGCCCGATCAACGGCAAGCTGAGCGCCGAACAGAAAGGCACGGCGACCGTGTTCGACCTGCTGCTGCAGGCCGAAGGCGGCGCCGGCGCCAAGGCCGCGAAAGACTCGCTCGAGAGCCTGCCGCTGAAGCGCATCGCCGCCAATGGCCAGTGGCAGGACGGGCAACTCACGCTGCGCGCGCTCAAGGTGGAAGCCGACCGCGCGCAGCTCGAAGGTTCGGCGCAGGCGCAGCCGGCGGCCGAGGCCGGCAGCGCCAAGCTGACGCTCAGCGCGCCGGGCCTCCACACCGTGCTCGACGGCCGGCTGGCACCCGACAAGGGTGACGGCACGCTGCGCTTGCGGGTCGACGATGCGGCGCTGCTGCAGCGCTGGCTCACCGGCCTGCCCGGCCTGGGCGCGGCGCTGGGCGATCTCACGCTGGCCGGTCAGGCGCAGCTCGACGCCAGCTGGCGCGGCGGCTGGCAGGCGATTGCGCGGCGCCTGGGCGCGCCCGATCAACCCGCCGCCAAGGCCGCCGAGCCCACGCTGCAGGCCAGCGTGCGCGTGCCGCGGCTGGACATCGGCACCGGCGCGGCGGCCGAGCCGATCGCGCTGCGTGGCGTGCAGGCCGATCTGGCCGGCAGCCTGGCGCACGCCACGCTCGACCTGAAGGGCGAGGCCACGCTGGGCCAACGCCGCGTGAACCTCGAAACGCGCGGCAGCGGTGGACTGGCGCGCGCCCACCAATGGACCGCTTCACTGGCCAGCCTGCGCCTGGCGCTGGCCGAGGTGCCGACGGCACCAGGCCGCAAGGTGCCCGCGCCATGGCAGCTGCAACTGCAACAGGCCCTCAACGCCACCGTGCAACTGGGCAGCGGCACCGATGCCCAGCTGCAGGTCGACGCCAGCGGCGGTGCCGCCGCGCTGAGCGGGCCGGTGGAAGGCACCGTGCGCCTGGAATGGCAGCCGGTGCGCTTCAACCAGCGCACGGTCGGCGGCAAGCGCAGCATTCGCCTGCAGTCGAAAGGCCAGCTGCGCGGCCTGCCGCTGGCCTGGGCCGAAGCCTTCGGCCAGGGCGGCTTGCGCGAGATGGGCCTGAGCGGCGACCTGAGCTTCGATGGCGACTGGGACATCGACGCGGGCGACGCCCTGCGCGCGCACGTTCGCGTGGCGCGCGCAAGCGGCGACATCCGCGTGCAGGCCGGCGAGGCGGCCATGGTCACGCGCATCCACAGCACGGGCACCGGCACCGCCACGGAAATCACCACCGACGCCGGCGGCACCGGCCCCAGCACGCCGGCCGGCCTGCACCGCGCCGAATTCATTCTCGATGCGCAGGGCAACAACCTGCGCGCCACGCTCGACTGGGACAGCGAGCGCGCCGGCAACATCAAGGCCGAGGCCACCACCGAACTGGTGCGCCGCGACGGCGGCTGGCAGTGGGCGGCCGACGCGCCACTGGGCGGCCACGTGCAGGCGCAACTGCCCAAGCTGGGCGTGTGGTCGATGCTGGCGCCGCCGGGCTGGCGCATCGGCGGCACGCTCAATGCCGATGCCACGCTGTCGGGCAACCGCGCCGCGCCGCGCTGGAACGGCAAGCTGGCGGCCGACAGCCTGGCGCTGCGCGCCGCGGTGGAGGGGCTCGACCTGCAGGACGGCGTGCTGCGCGCCACGCTGGCGGGCAACCGCCTCACGCTGGACCAGTTCTCCCTCAAGGGCGGTGCCGGCAGCAAGGTGCGCATTCCCGGCCAGAGCGGCAACATCAGCACCGCCGACAGCGAGCGCGCGGCCGATGGCGGCTCGCTCGACGTGCGCGGCGACGCCTCCTGGGGCGAGGCCGGGCCGGACGGCAGCTCGGGCATCCGCATGGCGATGCAGGCCACCATCCAGCGGCTGCGCCTGCTGGTGCGCAGCGACCGCCAGCTGGCCGTCTCCGGCAAGCTCGACGTGGCGCTGGCGCAGGGCCAGATCACGGTGCGCGGCGACGTCACGGCCGACCGCGCCGTGATCATCCTGCCCGACGAGACGGCGCCCGGCCTGGGCAGCGACGTGGTGATCCGCTCGGCCGCCAAGGACCGCGCGGAAGCGGCCAAACGCGCCAGGCAAACCGAGAAGGACGACGCGAAAGTCACGCAGGCGCAGACGCGCAAGCCGCCCGACGTGCAGGTCGGCTTCGACCTGGGCAAGGACTTCGCGGTGCAGGGCCTGGGCATCACCACCCGGCTGGAAGGCAAGCTCGACGTGGTCAGCCGCGGCGAGGCGCCGCGCCTCACCGGCGAAATTCATACCGTGCAGGGCCGCTACCGCGCCTACGGCCAGCAGCTCGACGTGGAAAGCGGCGTGATCCGCTTCAACGGGCCCTACGACAACCCCTCGCTCGACGTGCTGGCGCTGCGCCCGAGCATCGACTACCGGGCCGGCGTGTCGATCACCGGCACCGCCTCGTCACCGCGCGTGAAGCTGTATTCGGAGCCGCAGTTGTCCGACGCCGAAACGCTCTCGTGGGTGGTGCTGGGCCGCGCCTCGGCCGCCAACGGCGGCGAGGCGGTGCTGATGCAGCAGGCCGCGCTGGCGCTGCTGGGCAAGGTGGGCGGCAATGCCAGCGGCGGCAACCTGGCCAGCAAGTTCGGGCTCGACGAGATCGGCTTCAAGGGACCGTCCGAAGGCGGCGACCTGGCCGAATCCACCATCACCGTGGGCAAGCGCCTGTCGAAGGACTTCTACGTGACCTACGAACGCAGCCTGGCCGGCACCGTCGGCACGCTTTACATCTTCTACGACCTGACGCAGCGCCTCACCTTGCGCGGCGAGGCCGGCGAGCAGTACGGTGCCGACGTGATCTACACCATCAAGTACGACTAGCCGAGAGTGCCGCTCACGCCCTCGACCAGGAAGTCGATCTTGTCGAGGAAGGGGTCGTACAGGCCGTAGGTCTTGTCGACCACCACCTTGCCGGTGTTGCTCTTGATCGGCCCGACGAAGATCGGCTGGCCGGCCTTGAGCTCGGCAATGGCGGCGGTGGCGGCGTTGCGCGCCTGCTCGCTGGCGCCGGCGCCGAAGGGCGTGCTCAGCACCATGTCCTTGTCGTAGCCGCCGAAGAAGGTGTTGGGCAGTTTCTTGCCCGCGCCCAGGTCGGCAGCGAAGGACTTGTAGACCGTCTCCCACTTGTTCTCGGCGCCGGTGATGAAGCCCTTGGGCGCCAGCTGCGCCTGCGAGGCGTTGTGGCCGCAGCTCTTCACGCCGGCCTTTTCCGCCGTCTCGATCACCACCTTCGGGCTGTCGACGTGGCAGGCGATGACATCGTTGCCGGCCGAGATCAGCGCATTGGTGGCCTCGGCTTCGCGCACCGGCATCGACCAGTCGCCGGTGAACACCAGCTGCACGACGGCGTTCGGGTTGACCTTGCGCACGCCGAGCGTGAAGGCGTTGATGTTGCGCAGCACGATGGCGATCGGCTTGGCGGCGACGTAGCCGATCTTGTTGTTCTTGGTCGAGAGGCCGGCGGCGATGCCGTTGACGTAGTGCGCCTGGTCCAGGTAGCAGAAGTAGCCGCCCAGGTTCATCGGGTGCTTGTCGGCCGACCACAGCGAGGTCGGGTGGCGGAACTCCACCTTGGGGTACTTCTTGGCCATGTCGATCATGAAGGGATCGAAGTAGCCGAAGGAGGTGCCGAACACCAGCGAGGCGCCGTCGGACTGGATCATGCCTTCGATGGTCTTGCGCACGGCCACCGTCTCGGGCACGTTTTCTTCTTCGACCACCTTCACGCCAGGCACCTGGCGCAGCGCCTTGGCGGCCACGGCGTGGGCCTGGTTCCAGCCGTAGTCGTCGCGCGGGCCGACGTAGATGAGGCCGACCGTGACATCGGTCCTGGCCTGCGCGGCGCTGGCGCCGAACAGCGCCGGCGCGATGGCCGTGCCGGCCAGCGTACTGCCCACGGCAGAGCCGAGGGTGGTGCCCAGAAAGCGGCGGCGATTCCAGTGGGAGTTCGTCATGGAGGATCCTTGGAGAGAGTCAGAGGTTGGAGAGGACTTGAAAGGAAAAAGAGAGGCGCGCGAGGTTCACGCGGCATTCATGCGGCGCGCCTGCGCACCGTCGGCTGGCCGGCGGCATAGCGGGTCAGGATCGCGCCCAGGTCGTCGTCGACCGGCTTGTTTTCGGGCATCAGCGCGCGGCCCTGCACGCCGTCCAGGTGCGCGACCATCAGCTTCACTGCGGCTTTCTCGTCGCCACGGCGCAGCGCCTCGATCAGCGCGCGGTGCTCGTCGATCGCGCAGTCCGATGCATGCGGCTTGCCGTAGATCGCCAGGATCAACGAGCAGCGCGACACCAGCTCGGAGACGTAGCGCTCCATCACCGCGTTGCCGCTGAGCTGGGCCAGCTTGATGTGGAATTCGCCGGCCAGGCGTGCGCACACCGCCGGCGCCTGCGTGCGCGCGGCCTCGTCTTCGTGGCGCACATGGCCTTCCAGCGCGGCACCCATGGCCGGCGTCCAGCGCGCGAGCACCAGGCGCACCACTTCGCGCTCCAGGCAGGCGCGCACCTCGAACACGCTTTGCGCTTCGGCGCGCGAAGGCTGTGCCACGGTGGCGGTGCGCTTGCGCCCGGCCTCGACCAGCCCTTCGGCAGCAAGCCGGGCCAGCGCCTCGCGAATCAGCGTGCGGCTGACGCTGAGGTGCGTGCCCAGCACGTCTTCCGGCAGCTTGGTCCCGGGCGTGAGGGCCTGTTCGATGATGGCGTGCTTGATCGCCAGGTAGGCGGCTCCGGCTTTGCTTGGTTCGGTCATGGCATCCAATGCAGGTATTCCCGTTGTTGGACATCACGTATGCGAAAAGCGGGCCAGGGCCAGCCAGGCTTGCGCGACGCGCGGCGCACCCGAGTGGCACGCAGGCTGGGCTTGCGGACCGTGGCTGCGGTCCATTTCGGGGCGTTCAGCACCAGCACCGCACCATTTGCCGGCACTTTCGCTGTCGGCTTGGTCCATTAGGCGCCGCGCGCGCTGGCGAGGATCTTGCATACCTGATTGAACAGATCACGTACACCGAATGGAAGCACCGATGACCGTCCAGACCCTCACCCTCAAGCTCAACCCGCAGCAACGCGAGCTGCTCGAACGCTGCATCGCAGCCGGCGACGCGGCCGACCTGCAAGCCCTCGCCCAGCGCGCCGTGCGCGAATGGAAGGACGGCGTGCCGTCCGCCAGACCGGCACCCGAGCCCGCACCCGATCTCGCCGGCTTGTCGACCCAGCGCAAGGCGGTGGCCAGCCACGTGCTGCAGCCCGGCACCGGCAAGGCGATGGAGGTGAAGCAGGGCCAGTTGATGCGCATCGAGCAGATCGAGGGCGCGCAATGCGTCGACTTCAACTGCTTCAACCTGCACGACTACCGCGAGTTCATGCACGTCGGGCGCACCCGCACGCTGCACGGCTTCAACCCCGGCCCGGGCGACTTCCTGTGGTCGGCCCCGCCGCGCGAGCGCGCCATGATGTACATCCTGGCCGACACCGCGCGCTGCAACGACGTCATGTTTCCGCGCTGCAGCGCCAACCTCTACGAGTCGGCCTACGGCTTCGCGCGCCACACCAACTGCCACGACATCCAGTCCGAAGCGCAGCGCGAATACGGCCTCACGCCCGACGACGTGCACGACTCCTTCAACCTGTTCATGCGCACCGAGATCGTCGGCGAGCGCGGCCGCATCGAGCGCCAGGTGTCCAAGGCCGGCGACCATGTCGAATTCGTCGCGCTGATGGACGTGCTGGCCGTGCCCAACATCTGCGGCGCCGACATCATGCGCACCAGCAACTTCTCGCTCAAGCCGGTCAAGGTCGAGATCTTCGAGGCCTCCGAGCGCGACCTCGCCAGCGTGCCGCCGCAACAGGCCTACGCCACCCAGCGCACGCCGGCCCAGTTCAAGCAGCCCCACATCCGCGCCGAACGCGCCCTGCAGCGCGACGCCAGCTACGTGCCCGAGTTCGTCAACACCCCGCTGCACCCGCAAGCCGTGCAGGTGCAGTTGCCTTCCGCCGACTGCGACACCCTCGCCGGCTTCGGCCTGCACCAGTTCTACGGCAGCGACGCCGGCGCCCAACTGCGCGACGTGCTGTTCAGCTGGTGGGAGAAGCGCTACCTGGGCTGAGCCCCGGGGCTCGTGCTGGTAAAGTCACGGGCGTGCTGTCTCCGTAGTTCAATGGATAGAACGGGGTCCTCCTAAGACTCAGATACAGGTTCGATTCCTGTCGGAGGCACCAGGCGGCAGAGCGCGAACACCGGGGTGCGGCTCAAAACACCAAGGTCCGCCACCGCAAATCGCATGCACGCCCCATGAACTGCACGGCGCCACCGCGGCGCGTGCATTCGGCAATGAGCGGCGTGGCCTCAAGGCCATGCGCGGCCAGCGCATCGGTGCAGGCGAAGAGCACGGCGCCGTGTTCCACCGCCTCCTGCATCGCGTCATGCACGGTCTTCGGATGATCGGACGCGCGCAACGCGGCAGCGACGCCGGGCTGGAGCAGCAGCACGCTGCGCGCCGTGAAGTAGATTTCCACCGGCAGGTCCATCGCCGCGGCGGCGGCGGCGTGGAAGAAAGGCGTGGCGAGGCGATGCGGCGCTTCGGGCTCGCTGGCCCACAACAGGATGGCCAGGCCCGCGGCAGTGTGGTCTTGCGGACCCGCGTTCATTGCGCGTCGTCCTCGAACGATTTTGCGTGCCGTGCCATCGCGGCGCGGACCTCATCGCCCTGCACCAGCCGAGGCAGATCGGCGTCGAGCGCGGCCAGCTGCAGCCGCGCAATCCAGCCTGCGCCATAGGGATCGCGATGAACCAGTTCGGGTGTGTCTTCGAGCAATGGATTGACGGCGATGACGGTGCCGGTCACGGCGCTTTTCACGGAGACGATGGCCTTGGCCAGTTCCACCACCGCCACGGCACGGCCTTGCTCGATGGCGGTGCCGACCGACTTGGCGCGGCACATGTAGATCTCGCCCGACAGCTTGATGCCCAGCGCGGTGATGCCGACGGTGGCGCTGCCGTCGCCGTGCAGGCGGGCCCACACGTCGTGCGCGACCAGGTAGTGCAGGTCGGGCGGGAAGTCGAGCGTCGGGTCGTCGGTCACGTCAGATCAGGTCATCGATGCCATGCCGCGCGCATCGTACGCCGCATGGCAGCACCGACGAAAAGGGGGCGGAGGGGAATGGGAGTCGAACCCACCCGGCGGCGCATGGCACCACCCACCGGGTTTGAAGCCCGGCCGTCCCACCAGGGACGCTTCCCCTCCATGAATCGTCGGCAGCGCGACATGGCTCATGTCGCCTGCTCCGCAAACAGCATCGAATCGCTGCGCAGCTTGTGCACGTCGCCCACGCGGCGCAGCAGGCCGACACGGTCGAAGTATTCCAGCACCTGGATGGCGCGCTTGCGGCCGAGCGCGGTGGCGTCGCGAAAGCGCGCCGCCGTGATCTCGCCGCCGCCCTGCCCCGCCACCTCGCGCAGGATGGCCGCCAGGCGCGCGGCGCTGGCCGGCGCGTAGTACAGGTCCTTGGCCATCTGGTGCAGTTCACCGCGCTGGGCCAATCGGGCCAGCGTGGTGCGCATCAGCGTTTCGTTTTCCTGCACGGCCTGCGCCAGGTCGCGCACCCAGCTGCCTTCGAAGCCGGCCTCGGCGATCAGCGGCGCCACCTTCTGCGCGAGCCGTTCGTCCGTGGCCGACAACTTCAGGCCGTGTTCGGGCAGGTGCACGAAGGCGCCGCGCAATTCGATCTGTCCGTCGGCCCGCAACGCGGCCAGCAGTGCGCGCCACAACGGCTCGGGCAGACGCGGCGCGGCCAGGCGGCGCAGGCGCGCAGCCTCGGGGCCGAGCGCGTTCGGCTCACGCTGATGAAATGCCGCCAATGCCGCCAGCACGGCCGCCCGCGCCACCTGGTGATGCGCCGCGCCGAGCACCCACTCGCCCTGCGTCGCGTCGGTCAGGCGCAAAGCGCCTTCGGTCAAGGCCGGCAAGGGCTGGCTGCCCCAACCTTCCGCCAGTGCCCAGCGCTGCAACGAAACGCCGAAGGGCGACGCGGCCACCAAACCCGCAAGCCGAGCCTCTGCGGTGGGCTGCGCCCACGCGTGCAGTTCGGCCAGCCGCTGCGGCGTGCGCCGGTAGCGGGCGGGTGCAAAGGGATCGAGCACGCGGCCACCGGCCAGGGTGCGGCCGGCGGAGTTGTCGCGCAGCACCACGCGGTCGCCACGGCAAGCCGCCATCGGTTGGCGCAGCACCAGTTGCACCAGCGCGCTGGCGCCGGGCGCCAGGGCCTGCGCAGTCGCGTCGTCGCCCACCTGCAGCACGGCCACGCTGCCGATCACGTCGGCAGCGCCGATGTGCACATGCACTGGCGTGCCCGAACGCAGCGCCTTCGCTTCCTCGTGCCACACGGTGAGCATCGCATCGAATCGATCCGTGGGCGTCGCGCTCTGCGGCGCCACCAGCCACTGGCCGCGCGTCACCTGTTCCTTGGCGATGCCGGCCACCGCCACGGCGCAGCGCTGGCCGGTCTGCGCCTGTGCGACGGTGCGGTTTTGCGCATGCAGGCTGCGCACGCGGGCCGTCACGCCTGCCGCAGGCGTCAGCGCCAGCTCGTCGCCAACCGCGACCTGCCCGCCGTGCACCGTGCCGGTGACCACCGTGCCGACGCCATCGAGCGTGAAGGCGCGGTCGATCGCCAGGCGAAAGGCCGCGCCGTCGGCGGCATGCGGCGGCTGCGTGCGGGCGGCATCGAACAGCAGGTCGCGCAGCGCTGCCACGCCCTCCCCGGTGTGAGCCGACACCGCCAGCACGGGCGCGCCCGCCAGCGAGCTCGGCGCCAGCAGCGCTTGCACCTCGCCCCGCACCTGCGCCACGCGCTGCGCATCGACGCGATCGATCTTGGTCAGCGCCACGGCGCCACGCGTGAGCCCCAGCAGCGACAGCACCGCCAGGTGTTCGCGGGTCTGCGGCATCACGCCGTCATCGGCCGCCACCAGCAACAGCGCGAAGTCGATGCCGGTGGCGCCGGCCAGCATGGTGTGCACCAGCCGCTCGTGGCCCGGCACGTCGATGAAGCCGATGCGCCCGCCCGCCGTGCCCGGCACGTCGAGAAAGGCATAGCCCAGCTCGATCGAGATGCCGCGCTTCTTCTCTTCCGGCAGCCGGTCGGTGTCGACGCCGGTGAGCGCACGCACCAGCGTGGTCTTGCCGTGGTCGATGTGGCCCGCGGTGCCGACGATCATGCGAGCCGTTCCCGCAGCATCGCCAGTTGGTCGACGAAGGGCGCGCTGTCTTCCAGGCAGCGCAGATCGAGCAGCAGGCGGTCGTCGGCGATGCGGCCGATGACGGGCAGCGGCAGGCTGCGCAAGGCGGTGGCGAGCGCGTCGAGCGCCGTGCCGCTGCCCTTCTTCGCGGTGCCCACGGGTTGCAGCGCCAGGCCCGCCGACGGCAGCCGATCGACCGGCAGCGAGCCGGAGCCGATCTGGCTTTGCAAGGCCACCACCTCGACCGAAAAGCGCGGGGCCACAGCCGCAGTCACCTGCGGCGCCAGCGTGTGCGCCAGCGCGGCAATGGCCTGCGTCGGGCGCGTCAGCAGGCGCAGCGTGGGCAGGTCCTGCGCCAGGCGTTCGGGCCGCAGGTAGAGCGCCAGGGTAGCTTCGAGCGCGGCCAGCGGCAGCTTGCTCATGCGCAATGCGCGCTTCATCGGGAACTTGCGGATGCGTGCCACCGCCGCCTTGCTGCCGACGATCAGCCCGGCCTGCGGGCCGCCCAGCAGCTTGTCGCCGGAGAAGGTGACAACGTCGCAGCCGGCCGCCAGCATCTCCTGCGGCAGCGGCTCGCGCGGCAGGCCGTAGCGGGCCAGGTCCACGAGCGAACCACTGCCCAGGTCGGTGGCCAGCGGCACGCCGCGCGCGTGCGCAATGCCGGCCAGCGTGGCCTCGTCGACCGCCGCCGTGAAGCCCTGCACCGCGTAGTTGCTGGTGTGCACCTTCATCACCAGCGCCGTGTGCGCGTTGATGGCGCGTTCGTAATCCTGCGGGTGCGTGCGGTTGGTGGTGCCGACCTCGACCATGCGCGCACCGGCGCTGGCCATCACGTCGGGCATGCGGAAGGCGCCGCCGATCTCCACCAGTTCGCCGCGCGAGACGATCACTTCGCGCTCGCGCGCCAGCGCGGCAATGGTCAGCAGCACCGCCGCCGCGTTGTTGTTGACGACGGTGGCCGCCTCGGCGCCGGTGATGCTGCACAGCAGTTCTTCGACCAGCGTGTCGCGGTCGCCGCGGGCGCCGGTGGCCAGGTCGTACTCGAGGTTGTTGGGCGCCGTCATCACCGCGAGCAGCCGCGCCAGCGCCGCATCGGCCAGGATCGCGCGGCCGAGGTTGGTGTGGATGACGGTGCCGGTGAGGTTGATCACGGCGCGGATGCGCGGTGCCAGGCGGGCCTGCACGCGTTCGGCCAGCGCGGCGCCGAGCGCGTCGGGCTGCACGCTCGCTGCGTCCAGCGCGCCGGCCAGCGCGCGGGTGCGCAAGGCGTCGAGCAGGCATCGCGCTTCTGCGGCCACCAGCGAATGGCCGTGCTCGGCCAGCAGCGCGGCCACGCCGCCCAACCGCAGCAGCTTGTCGACCGAAGGCAGATCCTGGGGCCTGGCCTTCGAGCCGTGAACCACGGACTCGTCGGTCGGCTCCATCAGCCGCCCCCGCCGTCGTCTGGCGCGGCCGGCGCCTCGGGGTCGCCGAACAGCAGCATCAGGTTGACGCCGTGGCGGCGGTAGCCGGCCTCGGACACCAGCAGGTCGAGCGTGACGGTGGCCAGGTCGTCGGCCACCGGTTCGACCTGCGCATCGCGTTCCATGTGCACGATCTTGAGGTAGTGACCGCATTCATCGCAGGTCTCGGCCTCGATCGTTTCCTTGGCGCTCTCGCGCGCGGCCGTGTCGGCGCCGGCCGGTTGCAGCGAGTGGTAGTGGATGCCCTTGGTGCTTTCGCAATGGCTGCACTTGATGCGCACCATGTGCCATTGCGTCGCGCACAGCGAGCAGTGCAGGTAGCGGTAGCCGCCGGCCGTGGCGTCGATGCGCGAGATGCTGGCGGTGGGCCGGCTGCCGCAGCAAGGGCAGGCGGTGGCGTCGTCGGTGCGGCCGAAGGGCGGCAGGCGGTCGGCACCGCGCGCGTCGAGCGTGGCCAGCACCATGTGCGTCCAGTAGCACTGCAAGGCCGCCGCCACCAGGGGCGCGGCGGCCAGGTCCAGCCCCAGCATCACGTTGCTCAGCAAGCGGTCGGCCTGCGCTTCAAGCTGCGCATCGTCGAGCGTCTGCAGCGCCTGCACGCTGGCCTGCGCCGGGCTGCCCGCCAGGCGTGGCAGCAGGGTGTCGATCAGTTGATGAAAACCGGTGCGCCAGGCCGGGTCGCGCGGCCAGTCGACCGCCGGCAAGGGCGGCATGCCGGCACGCGAGGCGTTCTCCAGCGCGCTGGCATCGGGCAGCGGCACGGCCGGGCAGCGCTGCAAAATCTGGTGCTGCGCATCGGCCAGTTCGGCCATGAAGATCAGGTAGTCGCGCATCGGGTGCGCGGCGGCGCGCTGGCGCAGGCGCAAGGCGCGCTCGGCAAACACCTCGGCGCGCCGCGGCATCTGCAGGAACGGCACCTGCTGGCCGGCGCGGACGGCGATTTCCTCGGGCGAGAGCAGTGGCGTGGCTTGGGTCAGGCTCATCGGTCGATTCTGCGCTCCGCCACGCTGGCCTGCTCGCGGATTTCGTCGAACCACAGCGGATGGTGCTTGCGCGCCCAGCCCTCGCTCACGGTGCCGCGCGTCATCGCGCGCAGCGAGCCCTTGACCCAGATCGCGGCGTAGACGTGGACCACCACGCCGATCACCAGCACCGCCGCCGAAGCCGCGTGCACCACGGTGGCAATGCGCCGCAGCGTGATCGGGAAGTAGCCGGCGAACCAGGGCTGCCAGAACATGAAGCCGGTCAGCAGCAGCAACAGCAGGCACAGCGTGAACAGCCAGAACACGCCCTTCTGCCCGGCGTTGTACTTGCCCACCGGCGGCATGCGATGTTCGGCGCCCTTGAGCAAATCACCTGAGTGGCGCACCCATTGCGTGTCGCGCGGCTTCCAGACGTTTTCATGCCAGACCTGGAAGAACAGGAAGATGAAGCCCAGCACCATCAGCAGCCCCAGGAAGGGATGCAGGATGCGCGTCCACGGCCCGCCGCCGAACAGGGCGGACAGGAAGAACAGCGCCGGGTGGAACAGGGCCAGCCCGGAGAGCCCGGCAAACACGAACAGCATGGCCACGGCCCAGTGGTTCATGCGCGTGGCGTCGGGATAGCGTTGGATGACGATGCGTGCCATGGCGGTGCTCCTCAAACGTCCGGGCGGTTGTCCAGCGGGCGCTCTGCAATCTCCACCGGCTTCTCGCCGAGCGACGGCTCGGGTTGCTCGTCTTCCTCGACCTCGAGCGGGCCGACCTTGTTGTAGTGGAAGAAGCCGACCACCGCAGCACCGATCATCCCGGCCAGCGCCAGCGGCTTGGCGGCGCCCTTCCACAGCGACACCCAGGGGCTGATCTTCGGATCGGCCGGCAGCCCGTGGTAGAGCTGCGGCTGGTCGCCATGCTGCAGCACGTACATCACGTGCGTGCCGCCCACGCCGGGCGGGTCGTACACCGCGGCCTGCGCGTAGCCGCGCTCCTTCAGGTCGACCACGCGCTCGGCGCCGTAGTCGTGCATGTCGCTCTTGGTGCCGAAGTGGATGGCGCCGGTCGGGCAGGCTTTCACGCAGGCCGGCTCCAGCCCCACGCCGACGCGGTCGGAGCACAGCGAGCACTTGTAGGCCTTGTCGTCTTTCTTGCTGATGCGCGGCACGTCGAACGGGCAGCCGGTGACGCAGTAGCCGCAGCCGATGCAATGCTCGCTGATGAAGTCGACGATGCCGTTGCTGTACTGCACGATGGCACCGGGCGAGGGGCAGGCTTTCAGGCAACCTGGGTCGGCGCAGTGCATGCAGCCGTCCTTGCGGATCAGCCATTCCAGCCGCATTTCCTCGGGCTGCGCGCCCTGCACCTTCATCTCCACTTCGGAGAAGCGCATCACCGTCCACGACTCGGGCGTCAAGTCGGCCGGGTTGTCGTACACGCCGACGTTGTTGCCGACGGTGTCGCGCAGGTCGTTCCACTGCATGCAGGCCACCTGGCAGGCCTTGCAGCCGATGCAGCTGCTGACGTCGATCAGCTTGGCCACCTCGGGCTGGTGGCGCGCCTGCGTGCTCGGCGTGGTGGTGGCCGAGCGGGCCTTGATGTCGAGGGATTGGAGAGAAGACATATGGCGGTCCCTATGCCTTTTCGATGTTGACGATGAAGGACTTGTACTCGGGCGTGTTGGTGTTCGCGTCGCCCACGAAAGGCGTCAGCGTGTTCACCAGGTAGCCCGGCTTGGCCTGGCCGACAAAGCCCCAGTGGTTGGGCAGGCCCACCGTGTCGACCTTCCTGCCGTCAACATCGAGTTGCGGAATGCGCTTGGTCACCAGCGCCACCGCCTTGATGTAGCCGCGGTTAGACGACACCTTGATCATCTCGCCGTTGGCGATGCCCTTGGCCTTGGCCAGTTCCTCGCCGATCTCGACGAACTGCTGCGGCTGGATGATGGCCGAGGTCTGGACGTTCTTGGTCCAGTAGTGGAAGTGCTCGGTCAGCCGGTAGCTGGTGGCCACGTACGGAAAGTCCTTGGGCGAACCGAAGGCCTCCATGTCGCCCTTGAACACCCGCGCCGCCGGGTTGGCCCGTGCCTTGGGGTTGTTCGGGTGCATCGGGTTGTTGGCCAGCGGCGACTCGAAGGGTTCGTAGTGCTCGGGCAGCGGCCCCTCGGCCATGCCGGTGGGCGCGAACAGGCGCGCCACGCCTTCGGCCGTCATGATGTAGGGCTGCACGCGGTCGGCCTCGCCCGGGTTCGCGTCGGGCCGGATGTCGGGCACATCGGCGCCGCCCCAGCTGCTGCCGCTCCATTGCACCAGCTTGCGCGTTCCGTCCCACGGCTTGCCGTCCGGCGCCGAAGAGGCCGCGTTGTAGAGAATGCGGCGGTTCGCCGGCCAGGCCCAGGCCCAGCCCAGGGTCTGGCCGATGCCCCAGGGGTCGGCGTTGTCGCGCCGCGCCATCTGGTTGCCCGCCTGCGTCCAGGCGCCGGTGTAGATCCAGCAGCCGGCGCTGGTGGAGCCATCGTCGCGCAGCAGGCCGAAGCCCGACAACTGCTCGCCGGCCTTGGCCAGCAGCTTGGTGTCGTCCTTCGGGTCCTTCAGGTCGGTGATGGCGCGGCCGTTGTATTCCATCGCCAGCTCTTCGGCCGAGGGGCTGTGTGGAATCTTGTAGGGCCAGGTCAGCTTGACGATCGGGTCGGGGAAGGCGCCGCCGTCCTTCAGGTAGGCGGTCTTCATGCGCTGGAAGATGTCGGCAATGATTTCCGCGTCGCCGCGCGCCTCGCCCGGCGGGTTGGCGCCCTTCCAGTGCCACTGCAGCCAGCGCCCGGAGTTGGTCAGCGAGCCGTCTTCTTCCGCGAAGCAGGTCGACGGGAGGCGGAACACCGTGGTCTGGATCTCGGCGCTCTTCACGTCGTTCAGCTCGCCGTGGTTCTTCCAGAACTCCGAGGTCTCGGTGTTGAGCGGGTCGATGGTGACCAGGAACTTGAGCTTGGACAGCCCGCCGACGATCTTCTTCTTGTTGGGGAAGGAGCCCACCGGGTTGAAGCCCTGGCAGATGTAGCCGTTGAGCTTGCCCTGGCCCATCAGCTCGAAGGCCTGCAGCACGTCGTAGACCTTGTCGATCTTCGGCAGGTAGTCGTAGGCCCACTTGTTCTCTGCCGTGGCGGCGGCGCCCCACCAGGCCTTTTGCAGGCTGACGAAGAACTTGGGGTAGTTCTGCCAGTAGCTCATCTGGTTGGGCCGCAGCGGCTTGAGGGCGCGTGTCTTGTAGTAGGTGTCCAGGTCCTGCTCTTCGTCGCGCGCCAGCGAGAGATAGCCGGGCAGCGAGTTCGACAGCAGGCCCAGGTCGGTCAGGCCCTGGATGTTGCTGTGGCCGCGCAGCGCGTTCATGCCGCCGCCGGCAATGCCGATGTTGCCCAGCAGCAGCTGCATGATCGCGCCGGTGCGGATCATCTGCGAACCCTGGCTGTGCTGCGTCCAGCCCAGCGCATACATGATGGTCATCACGCGGTTGCTGGTCGCCGTGCTGGCGATCATCTCGCACACCTTGAGGAACTTGTCCTGGGGCGTGCCGGTGATCCGGCTCACCATTTCGGGCGTGTAGCGCGCGTAGTGCGCCTTCATCACCTGCAGCACGCAGCGCGGGTGCTGCAGGGTCATGTCGACCTTGGCAAAGCCCTTCTCGTCGAGCTCGTAGCCCCAGCTGCTGCTGTCGTAGCGACGCTTGGCCTCGTCGTAGCCCGAGAACAGGCCTTCAGAGAAGCTGTAGGCCTCGCCAACAATGAAGGGCGCATTGGTGTAGTTGCGCACGTACTCGTGCTGCAGCTTGTCGTTGCTGATCAGGTAGTTGATGACGCCGCCCAGGAAGGCGATGTCGGAACCGGCGCGAATCGGCGCGTAGTAGTCGCTCATGGCGGCCGAGCGCGTGAAGCGCGGATCGACCACCACCAGCTTGGCCTTGCGCGTGTGCTTGGCCTCGATCACCCACTTGAAGCCGCACGGGTGCGCCTCGGCGGCATTGCCTCCCATGATCAGGACCAGATCGGCGTTCTTGATGTCCACCCAATGGTTGGTCATCGCTCCGCGGCCAAACGTCGGGGCCAGACTGGCCACCGTCGGACCGTGTCAAACGCGGGCCTGGTTGTCGAAGATCAGCATCCCCATCGAGCGCATCACCTTGTGCGTGATGTAGCCCGATTCGTTGGAGGATGCCGAGGCACACAGCATGCCGGTGCTGATCCAGCGGTTGACCGTCTTGCCGTCCGCATTGGTGGGAATGAAGTTGGCGTCGCGGTCGTCCTTCATGAACTTGACGATGCGCGACATGGCCTCGTCCCACGAGATGCGCTTCCACTCGCTGCTGCCGGGCTCGCGCACCTCCGGGTACTTCAGGCGGCTCGGGCTGTGCACGAAATCGAGCAGGCCGGCGCCCTTGGGGCACAGCGTGCCGCGGTTGACCGGGTGGTCCGGGTCGCCCTCGATGTGGACGATGCTGGCCGTGACGTTCTTGGCCCGGTCGCCCAGGCTGTACATGATCAGGCCGCAGCCGACCGAGCAATACGGGCAGGTGTTGCGCGTCTCGGTGGTGCGCGCCAGCTTGAAGTTGCGCGCCTCGGCCAACGCGGCGGTCGGCGAGAAGCCCAGCGCCACCAGACTGGACGCCGCCAGCCCGGCGCCGCTGACGCGGAAGAACTGCCTTCGGTTCATATCCATACGGAGAGCCTCCTGCGGCGAAGTACCGCGACTGACGTGATCGGCATGCACAAGATGGGGTGAAGGGGCGTCATGGCGCGTGCTACTTGCCCTTCGATTTGTCGTCCGGCGCGCTGGTGCCGTCGCCCCCGGTGGCTTCCGGCGCACCGCCGCGGGTGGCGCCGCCGTCCTGCTTGCCACCGGTCACCCCGCCAATGGCGGTGGCGCCCTCGGACGGGCCGGCGGGTGCGGAAGACGAGGGGATGTCGCCCGAAGCGGGCGCCACCGGCGTGGCGGGTGCGGCCGGCGCCGACGGTGTGCTGGTGGGCACCGAAACCGGTGCCGACGCCTCCCGCTCGCAGCCTGTCAAGGCGGCGAGGGCGACCGTGAGGCCGAGTTGAGCGTGCAGCAATCTCATTGGCTATTCCGAGCGTGGGGGGAGTCGGTACAGTCCCGCGGGGACGCGTTTAGCTGCGGCAAGTTGGCAATACATGCGCACGCGTCACAAGAACTCCAAAACCCTTATGAACCAATTTGCATAGGGCAGACAGAGCGCGGCGACCGCTGGTTTACAGTGCCGCATGCCCAAGCCGACGCCGCCCGCCCGCCCCTCGCCCGAAACCGCCCACGAGGGCGCCCGGCACGACGCGCCAGCCCCCGAAGGACGGGGCTTGCGGCGGCTGGTGTTGCTGGCCGCGATCGTCGCACTGGGCCTGGCGGTGGCCGGCATGCTGACCATTGCCCTGACCCAGATGGGCGGGTGAGCGCGCGCCCCTGACGCGCCGCTTGTAGGTCCACGCCCACGCGCACCGCCTGCCTTCTCCCGCAGGGAAAACACCGAGGTCGGGACTATGGTTCATCTGAAGCCCAGCACGGGCCTCGACTTACCTCCTCCCGACGCCCTCGGCGTCGTTGCCAGCGCCCCTCGGGGCGCTGCTTTTTTTGGTGGGTCAACAGCCCCGCTGCACGCGCCCTCGCGCTTGCCGTTTCAGGCAGGGCTGACCGGGCCGACCAGGGCGTCGGCCAAGCGGGTCAGCAACTCACCCACCGGCGCGGCCAGCTTGAGCGTCGCCAAGGCATCCGCACGCGTGGTGCCGCGATTGACCAGCACCACCGGCTGGCCCGCGGCCACCGCTTCCTGCACGAAGCGAAAGCCGGAATAGACCATCAGCGAGGAGCCGGCCACCAGCAGCGCATCGCTTCGCGCCAGCGCGGCGCGCGCGGCCAGCACGCGCTCGCGCGGCACGCTTTCGCCGAAGAACACCACGTCGGGCTTGAGCAGGCCGCCGCAGTGCGGGCAGGCGGGCACGTCGACGCTGGCGAAGTCGCGCCCTTCCAGATGCGCGTCGCCGTCGGGGCCCACCTCGGCGGCGAGGCCGGCCCACAGCGGATTGCGGGCGGCCAGTTCGGCCTGCCACTGCGCACGCGGGCTGCGCCGGGCGCAGGCGGTGCAGCAGACGGTGTCGATGCGGCCATGCAGGTCGACCACCGCCTGGCTGCCGGCGGCCTGGTGCAGGCCGTCGACGTTCTGCGTGACCAGCAGTTGCACATGGCCCGCCGCTTCCAGCCGCGCCAGCGCATGGTGCGCCGGGCCGGGGCGGGCCTGCGCCATCAGCGGCCAGCCCAGCAGGCTGCGCGCCCAGTAGCGCTGGCGCGTGGCGTGGCTGGCCATGAAGTCCTGGTAGCGGATCGGCTCGCTGCGCTTCCACTGGCCGGCATCGTCGCGCCAATCAGGGATGCCCGATTCGGTGCTGCAGCCGGCACCGGTGAGCACCAGCAGGCGTGGATGGCGGCGCACGAAGTCAGCCAGTGCGTCGACGTTCGCCTCCAGCATCGGTTGCGCGGCTTCGGGCGGTGTGGCCATGCCGGTGCGCGTGCTCAGTTCGATGCCGTGGCGACGGTGCGGGCGCGCAGCGCGTCGACCTCGGCGCGCAGGCCCTTGGCCCAGGCGCGGCGCTCGCGGCCTTGCGCGGCCTGCGGCTCGCCAAAGCAGACGTAGGCGCGCAGCGGCGGCGCCGTGAGCATGCGCCACAGCGAACCGACCAGCGTGTCGTCGCCGATGTAGGCGGCGGCCATGCTGGTGGCGTCGGTGGCGCGGTCGGCAAAGCGCAACGCGGCCGGCATGACGGGCGCGCCCGCTGAGATGGCGCCTTGCAGCAGGTTGGCGTGAAAGGGCAGCAGCTCGCGGCCCTCGCCGGTGGTGCCTTCGGGAAAGACGGCGATCAGGTCGCCCGCCTGCAGCGCCTCGGCAATGTGATGCACCAGCCGCATGGCGTCGCGCCGGCGCTCACGCTCGATGTAGAGGGTGCCGCCGCCGGTGGCCAGCGCGCCCACCAGCGGCCAGCGGCGGATGTTGGCCTTGGCGACGAAGCGCACGTGCTGCGCCGCATGCACCACCAATATGTCCAGCCAGGACAGATGGTTGAGCACCAGCAGCAGCGGCCCCTGCGTGGGCGGCCTGCCCTGCACCACCAGTTCCACGCCCAGGATGGCGAGCATGCGCTGCGCCCAGCGGCTGACCTCCTGCCCGCGCTCGGCCTGCGTCATGCGCGGAAAGCGCAGCGCGATGATCCACCAGCCGCGCAGCGCGTGCGCCAGCGCGGCCATGAGCTTGCGGCACGCGGCGAGGGAACGCATGCCGTGGGTTCAGGCCGCCAGTTCGTGCACCACGCGCCCGCCCACCACGGTGGCGCGCACGCGGCCGCGCAGCGCGTAGTCGGCAAAGGGCGTGTGCTTGCCCTGGCTGCGCAGCGCCTCGGCGCGCACCTGCCACTCGTGCGCCGGGTCGACGATGCACAGGTCGGCCACGGCGCCCGGCGCCAGGCCTGCTGGCGTGCTGGCGGCAGCGCCGAGCAGGCGGGCCGGCGCGGCCGTCATCACCTCGACGGCGCGCATCAGGCCGGCGCCCGACTGCTCGCCCCACTGCAAGGCCAGCGGCAGCAGCAGTTCGAGCCCGGTCGCGCCCGGCTCGCTCTCGGCGAAGGGCAGCGTCTTGGCGTCGGAGTCGACCGGCGAGTGGTCGGACACCAGCGCGTCGATGGTGCCGTCGGCCAGGGCCGCCGAGATCGCGTCGCGGTCGCGCTGCTGGCGCAGCGGCGGCGCGAGGTGCGCCCGGCTGTCGAAGTAGCCGATGTCGGTGTCGCACAGGTGCAGCGAGTTGATGCTGACGTCGCAGGTGAGCGGCAGGCCTTCGGCCTTGGCCGCGCGCACCAGCGCCAGGCCGGCGGCGCTCGACATGCGGCACAGGTGCACGCGCGCGCCGGTGCTGCGCATCAGCTCGAGGATGGTGAAGACGGCAATGGTCTCGGCCGCCACCGACACGCCGGCCAGGCCCAGGCGCGTGGCCAGCGGCCCGCTGGCGGCCACGCCCTTGCCCAGGTCGCGGTCCTGCGGGCGCAGCCACAGCGTGTAGCCGAAGGTGCTGGCGTATTGCAGCGCGCGCTGCAGCACCTGCGTGTTGCCCAGCGGCACTTCGGCCTGGCCGAAGCCGACGCAGCCGGCCTCGGTCAGCTCGGCCATTTCGGTCAGCACTTCGCCAGCCAGGCCGCGCGTGATGGCGCCCAGCGGATAGAGCCGCGCACCGCGCAGCTTCTCGGCGCGGTACTTGAGCATCTCGACCAGGCCGGGCTCATCGAGCACCGGGTCGGTGTCCGGCGGACAGACCAGGCTGGTCACGCCGCCGGCCACCGCCGCCGCCATTTCGCTGTCGAGCATGCCCTCGTGTTCATAGCCCGGCTCGCGCAGGCGCGCGCACAGGTCGACCAGGCCGGGCATGACGATGCAGCCGGCGGCGTCGAGCGTGCGCTCGGCCTTGAATCCGGCCGGCACGCTGCCTACCGCGTGGACCACGCCGTCGGCCAGGGCGATCGATGCCGTCTCGTCGCGGCCGTTGGCGGGGTCGATCACCCGCCCGTTAGCTATCAGAATGTTCATTTCCGTCGTCAATCAAAGAGCGAGTGGTCTCATTCCAGAAACACCGCGGAACCGGCTTTGCCGGGCCGCTGGTGTTGCCCCCGGCAGGGGGTTGGCGTAGCGACACGGAGTGCGCGAAGACTGGGGGCGAGCAACATTTCTATGCTTCGTTTCCAGCGACGATGCTCATGACGGCCATGCGCACGGCGATACCGAAAGTGACCTGCGGCAGGATCACGGCCTGCTGGCCATCGACCACCGCCGAGTCGATTTCCACGCCGCGGTTGATCGGCCCCGGGTGCATCACGATGGCGTCGGGCTTGGCCAGTTGCAGCTTCTCCGGCGTCAGGCCGAAGGTCTTGAAGAACTCCTGCGACGAGGGCAGCAGCGCGCCGCTCATGCGCTCGTTCTGCAGGCGCAGCATGATCACCACGTCGCAGTCCTTGATGCCTTCTTCCAGCGTGTGACACACCCGCACGCCCATCGGCGCCATGTCGCTGGGCACCAGCGTCTTGGGGCCGACCACGCGCACCTCGGCGCAGCCCAGCGTGGTCAGGCCGTGGATGTCCGAGCGCGCCACGCGCGAGTGCAGCACGTCGCCCACGATCGCCACCGTGAGATTGGAGAAATCCTTCTTGTAGTGGCGGATCGTGTACATGTCGAGCAACCCCTGCGTGGGGTGCGAATGACGTCCGTCACCGGCATTGATCACGTGCACATGCGGCGCCACGTGCTGGGCGATCAGAAAGGGCGCGCCCGATTCGCTGTGGCGCACCACGAACAGGTCGGCCGCCATCGCGCTCAGGTTGGCGATGGTGTCGAGCAGCGACTCGCCCTTGGTCGCCGAGGAACGCGCGATGTCCAGGTTGATCACGTCGGCCGAAAGCCGCTTGGCGGCAATCTCGAAGGTGGTGCGGGTGCGCGTGGAGTTCTCGAAGAACAGGTTGAACACGCTCTTGCCGCGCAAGAGCGGCACCTTCTTCACCTCGCGGTCGCTCACGCTGGCGAAGGTGCCGGCGGTGTCCAGGATGTGCGTGATGATGTCCTTGGGCAGCCCTTCGATGGACAGCAGGTGCAGCAGCTCGCCGTGCTTGTTGAGTTGGGGGTTGCGCTTGTACAGCACGGCTCAGGCTCCCTCGATCTGCAGGGCAAACGCGCCCTTGTCGTCGCGCGCCAGGGCGAGCGACTGGCTGGCCGGCAGGCGCAGGTGCGCGGCGGCGAAATCGGCCGCCACCGGCAGCTCGCGCCCGCCGCGGTCGACCAGCACCGCCAGCCGCACGCCGGCCGGCCGGCCGAAGTCGAACAGCTCGTTGAGCACGGCGCGAATGGTGCGCCCGGTGTAGAGCACGTCGTCGAGCAGCAGCACGTCGGCGCCGTTCACGTCGAAGGGCAGCGTGGTCTGCGCGCTGGCGGCCAGCCCGCGCCGCGCGAAGTCGTCGCGGTGCATGGCCGACGAGATGATGCCGGGCTCGCCGGGCAGGCCCAGGTCTTTCTGCAGGCGCTCGACCAGCCAGGCGCCGCCGGAGGTGATGCCGACCAGTTGGGTGCCCGGGCGCAGCAGCGCCTTCACGCCATCGCGCAGCTGCAGGTACAGCGCCTCGGCGTCGGGGATTGAACTCAATGCGCTCACGCAAGGCTCCTCAGGAATTGTTCAAGAATGATGCAGGCCGAAGCCGCATCGGCGTCGCGCGCGCCTTGCGACAGCGCCTCGGTGGTGCTGTAGCGCTCGTCCACCTGGTAGACCGTCAGCTTGAAGCGGGACTCCAGCTGGCGCACGAAGCGCAGGGCGGCGCGGGTGTTCTCGTGCGGCGCACCGTCGGGGTGATAGGGCACGCCCACCACCAGCGCGTCGGGTTGCCATTCGCGGATGCGCTCGGCCACCTTGGTCAGGCGCGCCTCGGCGCCTTCGGCGGCAATCGTGGCCTGCGGCGTGGCGGTGCCCAGCAGGCGGTTGCCGCTGGCCACGCCGGTGCGCTTGGTGCCGTAGTCGAAGGCCAGGAAGCTTTGGAAACGGGCGGGGACGGGCGGTGCGGCGTCGGGCGACATGGCAGCGCTGCTCACGCGTGGCCTGCGTCCGGGGAGAGCTTCCAGGCCTCCAGGCCGAGCAGGGCCAGCGCCCGCGTGTAGCGCTCGGCAATCGGCGTGTCGAAGATCACGCTGATGTCGGCATCGACCGTGAGCCAGCTGTTCTCGGCCAGTTCGGATTCAAGCTGGCCTTCGCCCCAGGCCGAGTAGCCCAGCGAGACCAGCACCTTGCGTGGGCCGGCACCGGTGGCCAGCGCCTCCAGCACGTCTTTCGAAGTCGTCATTTCCAGCCCGCCCGGAATGGTCATGGTCGAGGCGTAGACCGCTTCGTCGGCATCGGGCGCGGCCGCCGTCACCGGCTCGTGCAGCACGAAGCCGCGCTCGGTCTGCACCGGGCCGCCCTGGAACACCGGGGCCTCGCCCAGCTCGGGGCGCGACAAGGACAGTTCGACCTTCTCGAACAGCACCTTCATGTTGATGTCGCTGGGCTTGTTGATCACCAGCCCCAGCGCGCCGCGCTCGCTGTGCTCGCACAGGTAGACCACGCTCCCGGCGAAGGCCTTGTCCTGCATGCCGGGCATCGCAATCAGGAAGTGATGCGTGAGGTTCATGCGGGCAGAATCGGACGACATGCCGCCGATTTTACTGGCCGTCGACAAGACCTACCCAAAGGGCCTGATGTGGTTTCGCCGCGACCTGCGCGTGGCGGACAACGCCGCCCTCTTCCAGGCCCTGCGCCACTGCCGCCAGGTGGTGTGTGCCTTCGTCTTCGACCGGGCCCTGCTCGACGCCCTGCCGCGGGCCGACCGGCGCGTGGAATTCATCCGCGAATCGCTGGTCGAGCTCGACCGGGAACTGCGGGCCCGCGGCGCCAACCTGGTGGTGCGCCACGCCGTGGCCGAGGAAGAAATCCCGCGGCTGGCGCACGCGCTGGACGTGCAGGCCGTCTACTGCAACCGCGACGACGAGCCGCAGGCGCTGGCGCGCGACGCCCGCGTGCTGGGCGCGCTGGCCAACCTCGGCGTGAGCTTTCACCCTTTCAAGGACCGGGCCATCTTCGAGCGCGACGAGGTGCTGACCCGCGAAGGCGGGGCTTACTCGATGTTCACGCCCTACAAGCGCGCCTGGCTGGCCCAGGTCACGCCCGAAGACTTTGCCGCGCACCCGGTCGAGGTGGAGGCCAGCGCTTTCGCACCCGCCCCGGCCGCGCTGGCGGACGGCGTGCCCCGCCTGGAAACACTCGGCTTCGCGTCGACAAACCTCGGCCAGTTGGAGATTCCAACCGGCGCCAGCGGCGGCAACGCCCTGTTCGACGAGTTCTTCGAGCGCATCGACCGCTACGCCGTGGCGCGCGACTTCCCCGCCGTGCGCGGCCCGAGCTACCTCGGCGTGCACCTGCGCTTCGGCACCGTTTCCATTCGCCACGTCGCCGGCGTGGCGCATCGCCTGTCGCTGCAGGGCAATGCCGGCGCCCGCACCTGGCTGAGTGAACTGATCTGGCGCGAGTTCTATTTCCAGGTGCTGGCGCACCGGCCCGACCTGGCCGAAGGCAAGAGCTTCCGCCCCGAATACGACAAGATCCATTGGCACCACGGCAAACACGCCGACGGCCTGTTCGACGCCTGGTGCGCCGGGCGTACCGGCTACCCGCTGGTCGACGCCGCCATGGCGCAGATCAACCAGAGCGGCTACATGCACAACCGCCTGCGCATGGTGGTGGCCAGCTTCTTGTGCAAGGACCTGGGCCTGGACTGGCGGCGCGGCGAAGCCTATTTCGCCCAGCACCTGAACGACTTCGAATTCGCCTCGAACAACGGCGGCTGGCAATGGGCCAGTTCCAGCGGCTGCGACGCACAGCCCTACTTCCGCATCTTCAACCCCGTCATGCAGAGCGAACGCTTCGACCCCGAGGGCAAGTTCATCCGGCGCTACCTGCCGCAACTGGCGCGCCTGCCCCACAGCAGCATTCACGCGCCGTGGCTGGCGACACCGGTCGAGCTGGAAGCGGCCGGCGTGAAGCTGGGCGAGAACTACCCGCGGCCCATCGTCGACCATGCGCAGGCGCGGGAGAGCACGCTGGCGCGGTACGAGGTGGTCAAGGGGCACACGCGGGCCGCAAGGAAATAGCGCAAGACCGGCAGCGGGCCGCTACGCAGGCTTCGCATGGATGCCCTTCGCAGCATCCTCCCAATTTGCGCCGTCGAATGGATAGATCTCGAGCGACGAGAGGTCCAGCGCATCGATGCAGCGCAGGTTGACGGCCCAGCGCGTGGGGTCGAGCCGCGGGCGGGTGAAGGGTGAAACGCCGCAATGCCTGCAGAAGTAGTGCTTGGCGGTCAGGGTTCCGAACTGGTACAGGGTGAGGTCCTCTTCACCCGACACAATGCGCAGGCTCTGGTCTGACGCCCCATGCCACAGCGCGCCCTTGCGGCGGCACAGGGAGCAATTGCATTCCATGGCAAGCGCGATCGCGGCGTGCAATTCGAACCTGACGCGTCCGCAGTGGCAGCTGCCCGCGTGGAGTTGGTGCTCGGTCATGGCGGCATTTTGTGCCGAAGTCGACCGTGACGGATCGCATTCGACCGCAAACGAAAACGCCCGGCGCTGAAGGCACCGGGCGCTTGTTGGGTTTGTTGGAGGAGCCTGGCCTCAGGCCTGCAACGACACCACTTCGCTGGTGTAGCTGCGCACCAGCCGCAGCAGCTCTTCTTCTGAATAGGGCTTGCCCAGGTAGTGGTTCACGCCCAGCTGCTTGGCATGCTCGCGGTGCTTCTCGGCAATGCGCGAGGTGATCATGATGATCGGCAGGTCGACCAGCGATTCGTCGGCGCGGATGTTGCGCGCCAGGTCGAAGCCGTCCATGCGCGGCATTTCGATGTCCGACAGCACCAGCGCCGGGCGCTCCTGCTGCAGCCGCTCGAGGGCCTGCAGGCCGTCGGCCGCCAGCGCCACGCGGTAGCCTTCGCGCTGCAGCAGGCGCTGCGTGACGCGGCGCACGGTGATGGAGTCGTCGACCACCAGCACCAGCGGCACTTGGGGCGCCTGCGGCAGCAGCTTGGCGACGGGCACCGTCGGCGCAACCGGCGCGGTTGGCACGGCTTCGTGCGACGACGCGTCGTGCACCGGCGCGGCCACCGGTGCCAGTGCCGCGGACTGCAGCGCAAGCGCCCGTTCGCCGTGCACGGCGGCCAGCGCCACCGGGTTGTAGATCAGCGCCACCGCGCCCGAAGCCAGCACCGAGATGCCGGCCATGCCGGGCAGCCGCGAGAGCTGCGGGCCGAGGTTCTTCACCACGACTTCCTGGTTGCCCAGCACTTCGTCCACGTGCAGCGCCACCCGTTGCGCCGCGCTGCGCACCACCACCACGGTGTTGGTGCGGGCCAGGCCGCGTTCGCTGCGGGCCGACGCCTGCAGCAGCGCGCCGGACCAGAAGAAGGGAATCTGCTCGGCGCCGAAGCTGTACTTGCCGCTGGCGTAGGCCGGCTCCATGTCGGCCAGGCTGACGCGCTGCACCAGTTCGACCAGGTTGGACGGCACGCCCATCGAGGTCTCGCCGGCCCGCATCATCACGACGTGCGTGACGGCGGTGGTCAGCGGCAGCACGAGCTTGAAGCTGGTGCCCTGGCCCGGCGTGCTGTGCGTCTCGATGCGGCCGCCCAGCGCCGCCACGTCGGAGCGCACCACGTCCATGCCGATGCCGCGGCCGGCCAGTTCGGAGACTTGCACGGCGGTGGAGAAGCCGGGCTCGAAGATCATCTCGGCGCATTGCGCGGGCGACAGTTCCTCGTTGGCCGCCACCAGGCCGAGGGCGCGGGCGCGCTCGGCGATGCGGCCCAGGTCGAGCCCGGCGCCGTCGTCGCGGAAGGTCACCGAGACGTCGTTGCCTTCGTGGTGCAGGTCGATCACGATCAGGCCGCTGGCGTCCTTGCCGGCGGCGGTGCGGGCCTGCGCATCCTCGATGCCGTGCGCCACGCAGTTGCGCAGCAGGTGCTCGAAGGCCGGCGTCATCCGGTCCAGCACGCCGCGGTCCATCTCGATCGTGCCGCCGGTGATGTCCAGGCGCACCTGCTTGCCGCTGTCCTTCGCGGCCTGGCGGATCGTGCGGTAGAGGCGGTCCGAGAGGCCCTCGAACTCCACCATGCGCGTGCGCAGCAGGCCGCGCTGCAGTTCGCGTGTCTGGCGCGCCTGCGCGCTCAGGTCGTCTTCGGTCGCCTGCACCGTCTTTTGCAGCGTGCGCTGCACGGTCGCCACGTCGTTCACCGACTCGGCCATCATGCGGGTGAGTTCCTGCACGCGGGTGAAGCGGTCGAATTCGAGCGGGTCGAAGCCCTGCTGCGAATCCTTGGCCTGCGCCAGGCGCGACTGCATCTGGCTTTCGGCCTGCACCTCGATGTCGCGCAGCTGTTGGCGCAGGCGATCCAGGTTGCCGGTGAGATCGTCCAGCGAGCCGCGCAGCTGGCCGAGTTCGGCCTCCAGCCGCGAGCGCGTGATGATCACCTCGCCGGCCTGCGCCACCAGGCGGTCCAGCAGGTGGGTGCGGATGCGCACCGCCTGGCCGGCAGCCTGGCGCAGCGGCGTGAGCGCGGCGTGCACCGGCGCGACGATCGGGGCGCGTGGCTGCACCGACGGGGCGGCGGCCTCGGCCGGTGCCGCGTCGACCTCTTCCGCCGGTGCGGGTTGCGCGGCGGCAGCAGAAGTGATCGGCGAAGGCGCGGCAGCGGCTGCGGGCACCTCCACGCTGGCCACGGTGGCCGGCGCGGTCGGGGCGACCACGGTGGCCGCCACGGCGCGTTGGTTGACTTCGGCCTGCGTCGCGTCGTCGGCGACGCGCAGGCCGTCGAAGGTCGACTGCAAGGCATCGAAACGGGTCAGCAGCTGTTCGATCGACGCGGCATCGGCATGCTCCTGGCCGATCGATTCGATCTCCGACTCCATGCGGTGCGCGCGCTCGCCCAGGCGCATGGCGCCGGCCAGGCGGGCACTGCCCTTGAGCGTGTGCAGGCAACGCAGGATGAGCGCCCGCGCGTTGTCGTCGTGCGGCTGCTGGTGCCAGCTGCGCAGCGCGGCGCCCAGCTTGGGCAGCAGCTCGAAAGCCTCTTCCTCGAAGATCGGGAACAGGTCGGCGTCGACCGCATCAGCCACGTCGACGGCATCGTCCACGTCGTCGAGCATGACGTCGGCCGGCGCCGGCTGGTTGATGGTGAGCACGTTGGCGTCGGCCAACTCTGCCGGCATCGGTGCGGCGGCCACCTCGCGCAGGGCCTGCAGCGTCTCGGGCAGCGGCTCCTTGAGCACGCCGGCGGCAAACTGGTGCAGCAGACGGCGCAGTTCATCGGCGGCCAGCACCAGCACCGCACCCTGCGCGGGCGTGCCGCGGCCCTGCATCTGCAGGTGGGTCAGCGCGGCTTCCATCAGGCGGGCCATGCCCGACAGGCTGTGGAAGCCGACCGTGGACGAGCTGCCGGCCAGCGAATGCGCCATGCCGACGGTCGAGTCGGCAACGCGCTTGTAGGGCTCCAGCGCCCACTCGCCCACTTCGACGGCGAGCTGGCGCGACCATTCGTCGGCCTCGTTCAGGTAGACGTTGTAGAGCGCGATGCCGATGCGCAGCGGACCGATCGCCTTGATCGAATCTTCCGGCGGTGCGGACAGCGCGTCGGCGTCGAAGCCGTCGGCTTCGTGCGTCACGGCAGGCGCTTCGCTTGTCGCCTCGATCGCCGGTTCGGCCACCGCCTCGGCGGCAGGCACTTCGGCGGGCGCAACGATCTCGTCGGCCACCGGTTCGTCCACCGGATCGACCAGCAGGCGCGCGATGGCGATCAGCCCGTCCGGCTCGACCGGCACGGCGGCGGGCGCGAGCGGCGCCTGCGCCACCGGCGCAAGCTGCGGCTTCGACACGGCGGGCACGCTGGGCGCCGAGGCCGGGTCGAGGTCCAGATTGAAATCGAAGGCCAGCAGCGGTGCGTTGGCGGCCTCGGACGGCGGCGTCGGCTCGAACGCATCGAAGGCGTCCATCGACAGCTCGAGTTCCTCGGCCACGGCGGGCGCCGGCGCTTCGCTGACGGCGTCGTCCAGCGTCAGCGTCAGCGGCGGCTGCGCGGCGGCCGCCGGCAAGTCGAACGGCGCGCTCATGGCGGTCGGCTCGAAACCCGGCTCGATCGCCGCATGCGTGGTGCTGCCGAAATCGAAATCGAAATCCGCCACAGCAGCCTGCTCGCTCGCCGGCAGCGGGTCGTGCTTGTCGACGTCGAGGAAGTCGGTCGACGGGAAACCGTCGCCATCCGGGTGCAGCAGTTCGGGCACCGGCGCGGCGGCGCGGGCCACCGGCTGTTCGATCAATTCCGGCAACTCGGGCAGCGCAGGCAGTTCGGGCACCAGGCTCGGCGCCTCCAGCGGCGCAGGCCGGCTCTCGGCCGCGGCGAGATGGCGCGCGGCACCGGCCAGCACGGCGGCGTCGGCGGTGAAAGCGGTCTTGGCGATCGGCTCGCCGCTGCCCAGCGATTCGGCCAGGGCATGGAAGGGCCCGGCCACCCAGGTGTGGGGCTCGCCCGAGGCAATCGCCTCGACCCAGGCGCCGAAGTCGCGCAGCGATTTCCCGGCGCCGGTCAGCAGCTCCGGCGTGACCGGGCGCTGGTCGGCCAGCCAGGTGTTGAGCACCTGCTCGAGCGACCAGGCGGCGTTGCCGAACTCGGTCAGCCCGACCATGCGCGAGCTGCCCTTGAGTGTGTGGAAGGCGCGGCGCAGGATGGTCAGCTCGCCGCTGTCGCTCGGGTCGTGTTCGAGCTCGCCCACCGCGTCCAGGCCGTTGGTCACGACTTCGCGTGCTTCGTCCAGGAAGATGTTCTGGAGGTCGTCTTCCTCCAGCTCCGTGACCATCGTGTCGGGCAGCGCTTCCAGCGGTGCCGGGCCGGTGATCTTGGCGGTCCAGCTGCCGGCCGTGCGATTGAGTTCCTCGATCGGCGCGGCCTTCTTGCGGCGCGGCGTGGCCAGCTCGGCCAGCTTGGCGGCAATCTGCGCGTCGACTTCTTCGGGCGTGAGCACGGCGGGGGCCGAAGCGGCGGCCGGGGCGGCGGACGCCGCCACGCTGACGACTTCGGGCGCCGGCGCCTCGGCAGCCTCTTCGGCCTGGCGGCCCATCAGCGGCTTGAGCTCGCCGGCGGCGGCATCGAACACGAACAGGCGCTTGGCCAGCGTCGGCTGGTAACCCAGCATGTCGATCAGGAAACCCAGCGCGCCGAGGTTGTTGCCCAGCGAATCGAAATCGCGCGCGGCATCGGCCGGCGCGCCGTCGGCAATGAGCCGCTCGACGTGGTCGCGCATGCACTGCACGGTCTGCGCGGCCTGCTCCAGGCCGAGCACGGAAAACACGCCGCGCATCTGCAGCAGCTGGTTGGGCACCGCGCGCAGCGCGCCCTTTTCTTCCGGCCGGCGGAAGAACTGGTCCATCGACTTTTCGAGCTCGCTCAGGTGCGTGCGCAGCTCGTCGACCACCGTGCCCATGGTGTGGCGGTCGCTGACGCGGCGGTACAGCTCTTCCATCCACGGCTCGAGCGGCTCGGAGCGGCCGCCTTCGCGGGCCCGCTCGATGCGGCCGGCCAATTGCACCGTGCGCGCCGTCAGTTGGCGGTCGCGCGGGTCGAGGTCTTCGAACGCGGCTTCGAGGTAGAGCACCGAGGTGGCGACTTCCATCGCCAGTTCGGTGGCGGGTGCCTTGCCGCTGCGCAGCGAGGCTTCGACCGCGTTGTTCAAGGCCTGCGCCATCGGCAGGCTCGGCGGATGCAGCTTCTGCAGCGATTCGGTGAGCTGGGCGAAGGTGTCGACGGCCTGGCGCACGCGCCCCAGGTCGCCGCCCGACAGGCCCGACCACATTTCCTTGGCCGACTCGATGCGCTTGCGCGCCTGCGCCAGCACCTGCGGGTCGAAACGGCCGAACTGCTCGCTCAGGTAGTCGACCGGCTGCTCGTGTTCGATGCCCCAGGCGGCGCGCACGGCGCGCAGCGTGGCGGCTTCATCGCGCGGGCTTGGCGCGGCCTGCGCGCAGAAGAACAGCAGGTCCTGCCCGAGGCGGTCGGACACGGCGTTGTCGCTGCGCGCCAGCGTGGCGTATTGCAGCAGCACGCGCGAGGCGGCGCGCTTCACGTAGACATCGGCCGGAATCAGCGACAGGCCGAGCGCCTCAAAGAAGGCGGCAGACAGGGCCCAGAAACTGCGCACGCGGCCCACGCCGGCACCGCGCGAGAGGCCGATGCAGATGTCCTGCAGGCGGCGCGCGGCGGCGTCGTCGCCCTGCTTGACCACCTTGAGCACTTCGCGATCGAACTTGGAGCGCACCGCCGGGTCGTAGACCAGCGCCGGCTTGCTGCTGGCCAGGGCCACGTCGACCCAGCGCCAGGGCACCGGCCACAGGTCGGCCGGGTGCACGCGTTCGTTGCCCACCAGTTCGAGCACGTCGCGGTATTGCGGGAACATCGCCACCGACGACACCGTCTTGCCGGCCAGCAGGGCCTGCAGGTAGTCGCCCACGGCAAAGCCGGCGCGGTCCATCTTCTGCACTGCTTCGTCGGTGCAGCGGGCGGGCTCCTGCACGAAGCTCTGCACCGCGAATTCCATGGCGCCGACGGCCAGCGCCGGAATCGGGTGGCCGACCATCTGCAGCGCGCCGACGGCCTGGTGCAGCTGGTGGCGCACCAGGCGCAACGGCCCGGCATCGACATCGGCCACCTGGCTGCCGGCCGCGAAACGCCGCAGCGCCTTGCTGCTGGCTTCCAGCGATTTCTGGATTTCCCCAAGCACCCAGGCCAGTGGCCCGAGGTCTTCGGCGTCGGCCGCTGCTGCGGCGACAGGATCGGTGACGGGTGCGAGGGTCGACACGTTATGCGCTCGGGGTTTCAGGCAATCTTGAAGCGGGCAACCGACTGGCGCAATTCTTCAGCCATGTGCGAGAGGTCGCGCACCTGCTGGGCCGTGGTGCGCGTGCCTTCGCCGGTCTGTTCGGTCACGGCAAAGATGTGCTGGATGTTGGCGGCCACCACGTTGGCGGAATTGGCTTCGCGCGAGGCGGATTGCGAAATCTGCTCGATCAGCTCGGCCAGGCGGCGCGACACGCGGTCGATCTCGGACAGTGCGGTGCCGGCGTTGTCGGACAGCTTGGCCCCTTCGACCACACCCTGCGTGGAGCGCTCCATGGCGCCCACCGCATCCTGCGTGTCGGTCTGAATCGCCTTCACCAGCGCCGAGATCTGGCGCGTGGCATCGGCCGAGCGTTCGGCCAGCCGCTGCACTTCCTCGGCCACCACCGAGAAGCCGCGACCGGCTTCACCGGCGGACGCCGCCTGGATGGCTGCGTTCAGCGCCAGCACGTTGGTCTGTTCGGTAATGTCCGAGATCAGCTCGGTGATTTCGCCGATCTCCTGCGAGGATTCGCCCAGCCGCTTGATGCGCTTGGAGGTTTCCTGGATCTGATCGCGGATGGAGTTCATGCCGCCGATGGCGTTCTGCACCGCCTGCAGGCCCGACGAAGCAGCCTGCAGCGACTGGCGCGCCACCGTGGCGGACTCTTGCGCCTGCGAGGACACGCCGTTGATGCGCTCGGCCATGGTCAGCACCGACTGGCCGGTTTCGCGAATCTCGCGCAGCTGCTCGGTCGAGGCGGCCAGCAGTTCGGTCGAGGTGCTTTCCACCTGCGTCGTGGTCTGCGCCACCCGGGTGGCCGTGTTCTGCACGTTGCCCACCAGCAGGCGAAGTTCTTCCACCGTGTAGTTCACCGAGTCGGCAATGGCGCCGGTGATGTCCTCGGTCACGGTCGCTTCCTGCGTCAGGTCGCCTTCGGCCACCGTCTGCAGTTCGTTCATCAGGCGAAGAATGGCGGCCTGGTTGGCCACGTTGATGCGGTTGGCTTCTTCGCGTTGCGTGTCGGCCTCCAGGCGCTCGCGCTCGGCCGCCGCGGCGCGTTCACGCCCTTCGCGCACCTGGGCGTAGCCGATGAAGCCGGCCAGGCCGAGTGCCGCCAGCGAGAGCACCACCAGCAGCGCCAGCGTGCCGCCGCCCAGACCGGTGCGGGCCGACAGCTTTTCCTGCAGGTCGCCCAGCGCCAGGCGCAGCGGCTCGCTGTCGGCCAGGATGGTGGCCTGCGCTTCGCGCGCCGTCACCAGGCCTTGCAGGTTGCCCAGAATGGCGCCGGCCTGCGTGCGGGTCTGTTCGTAGGTCTTGAGGATCGCCTCGAGCTGCTGGCGGGTCTGCGCGTCGCGCGTGCCCGGCAGGCGCTGCTGCGCGTCGCCGTCGAGCAGGCCGCGCGTGATTTCCTGGAAGGAGTTCAGGTCCTTGCCGAGCAGGAACACGGCGTCGGGGCTGACGCCCTCGACCGTCAGGAATTCATTGGCCGACTTGCCGATGCGCTGGGTCAGCATGACCAGCTGGCCGGCGGCCGAGATTTCCGGAATGGTGGCGGTCTGCTGCATCTTGAGCGAGGCCACCGTCTGCGTCATTTCCAGCAGGTCGGACGACTGGCGGTTGATGTCGCGCAGCGCGGCGCCCACCTGCGTCAGGATCTTCTGCTGGCCCAGCACCGCCTTGGCGCTGGCATCGGCACGATCGACCAGCGGCACGATCTTGCCCATTTCAGCGTCGTACTGGCTGCCCACGCGCTCCAGGTTCAGGCCGTCGTCGCCGCTGGCCAGGCCGTGCGCCCGGCGGGACAGGTCGTCCGCGCTGTCCTTCACTTCGCCGAAGGCCTTGACGTTGCCCACCAGCGCCTGCGAAACCGACTTGGCCAGGCGTTGCGACTGCATCAGCGACTGGCCGGTGGAGCCCACCTGCTGTGCCAGCCGGTCGGCGCGCAAGATGGCGGAGCCCGCCACCAGCAGCAGCAGCAACACCACCACCGCCAAGGCAATCGCCAGCATGCGCTGCTGGCGTGCCGATCGCAGCCGCACCAATTCGGAAGAGTTCGCGGCGCTCGACTCGGCGGCCGCGGCGGCCTCGCCCGTGTCTTCCCGCGTGCGCAGTGTGTCGTTGGCCGCCACGTCGACCACTGGCGGGTAGGTTTCCCGTCCGGGCGAGTCGTCGGCATGCACCGTGTCCGCCGCATCGAAGGTCATGGCAGCAACGCCGTCCGCGCGGATGGTGACGCCGTCGTCGCGTGCGGGCAGGAATTTCTTGAACTTGTCGGCGATCGAGCTCACGGTCGGTCCTTCGGTTGGATAGCGGTTGCGGCAGCCCCTCAGGCGCCGATACTCAAAAACTGGTGCTGCTGGGACAGCGCCTGCAGGTTCACCTCTTGCCACTGCTGGCCGGCCTCGTCGGTGTACGAATAGCCGAGCCATCCGGCCGCGTCGGCAGCGGGCGGCTCGGACGCGACGAAGGCTTCGACGCCGCGCAGCCCGACCAGCCGGTCGATCAGCAGGGCGCAGTTGACGTCGAGCAACTCATTGAGCGCCACCAGGCGCGACTGGGCGCGGGCGCCTTCGGCCGTGGCCGTGGCCGTGGCCGTGGCGGGTACGGCGCCCTGGCCGCTGGCATAGGTGCCCAGGTCGACCACGCCATACAGGCCGCCGCGCAGGTTGGCCACGCCCAGGAACCAGGGCTCGGTGTAGGGCACCGGCTGCGGCGGCGTCCACGGGAAGATTTCGCCGGCGTGGCTCAGCGGAAAGAGGTACTTCGCCTCGCCCGCCTCCACGGCCAGCCACGAGGCGGAAACGCCCGAGGTGCGGGCCGCCTGCAGGCGGCTGGCAAGCCGGGACTGGAAACTGCGGAGGGCGTCGCGATTGGCCATGGCGGGGCTGCGGTGGGTGCGCTCAGTTGAGGGCGCTGATCTTGGCCATCAACTCGCTCGGGTTGACGGGCTTGACGATGTAGTCGCGCGCGCCCTGGCGCATGCCCCAGACGCGGTCGGTTTCCTGGTTCTTGCTGGTGCACAGGATGATCGGCACCTGCGCGTAGAGCGGATCGCGGGCGATCGCGCGGGTCAGCTGGAAGCCGTTCTGGCCGGGCATCACGACGTCCATCAGGATCAGGTCGGGGCGCTCTTCCTGCAGGCGACGCATCGCGTCGTCGGCGTTTTCCGCCGTGCGCACGGCAAAGCCGTTCTTTTGCAGGAGATCGGTAAGGAACATCAACTCCGTCTTGGAGTCGTCCACCACGAGGACTTTGCGAATAGCCATCAGAGAGCTTCCGGTTGAACGATGCCGAACTGCTCCACGGCCTGGAGCAGCTGGTCTTTGGTAAAGGGTTTGGTGAGATAGTCCTGCGAGCCGACCATGCGGCCGCGCGCCTTGTCGAACACACCGTCCTTGGAGGACAGCATGACGACCGGGACATTGGAGAACTGGGCGTTGCGCTTGATGATGGCGCAGGTCTGATAGCCGTCGAGGCGCGGCATCAGGATGTCGCAGAAAATCAGATGCGGCTTGTGGTCGTTGACCTTGGAGAGGGCGTCGAAACCGTCTTCGGCGAGCAGCACTTCATGGCCGCCCTGCTTGAGGAAGATCTCGGCGCTGCGCCGAATGGTGTTGCTGTCATCGATGACGAGCACCTTGTAACCTGATCCATTGGTGCTCATTGGCACACGCTCCTCGTACGATTCAAGATCGTTGCAGCGGGATGCTGCATGAAGCGTGGCCCTATGCCATGCTTCAGATTTCAACCATTTCGAAGTCTTCCTTGCGCGCACCACATTCGGGACAAGTCCAGTTCATCGGAACATCGGCCCATGCAGTACCTGGCGCAATACCGTCTTCTGGCACACCTACCGCTTCGTCATAGATCCACCCGCATATCAGGCACATCCAAGTTTTTGTGTTCATCGCAGCTTACGATTCCTGTTCACATATTGCAACGATTGTATCGAGACGTCTCACGAGAACTCGTGACATGCGTCTCACATATGCCACCATCCTGGTGACTCTATCTGGCGTATGAAAACTTCCTTGTTACCCCCCGGTCGTATTACCGAATCCGACGATCTTACCGACCCCCCCGAGGGCGAGGACATCGACTCGTCGGGCGAGGTCGCCCTGCCCTGCGTGCTGGTGTTCAACGCCAGCGACCCGAGCGGGGCCGGCGGGCTGGCCGCCGACACCCTGTCGATCGCCTCGGTCGGCGGCCACATCCTGCCGGTGGTGACCGGCGCCTACGCGCGCGACAGCGCCGAGGTGTTCGATCACTTTCCGTTCGACGAGGAAGCGGTGGCCGAGCAGACCCGCGCCATCCTGGAAGACGTCGAGGTGCAGATCATCAAGGTCGGCTTCGTCGGCAGCGCCGACAACCTCAGCACCATCGCCGAGACCGCCACCGACTACCCCGACGTGCCGCTGGTGGCCTACATGCCCGACCTGTCCTGGTGGGAGGAAGACCAGATCGAGGCCTACCTGGACGCCTTCCGCGAGCTGTTGCTGCCGCAGACCACGGTGCTGGTGGGCAACCACAGCACGCTGTGGCGCTGGCTGCTGCCCGACTGGAACGGCGGCGAGCGCAACCCGAGCGCACGCGACATTGCCCGCGCCGCCGGCGAACTGGGCGTGCCCTACACGCTGGTGACCGGCATCGTGCTGCCCGAGCAGTTCATCGACAACGTGCTGGCCTCGCCGCAAAGCGTGCTGACCAGCGAGAAATACGAGCGGCTGGAGGCGGTATTCTCCGGGGCCGGCGACACCCTGTCGGCCACCCTCGCCGCACTCCTGGCCAGCGGCGCCGACCTGGTCGCCGCCACCACCGAGGCACTCAGCTACATGGACCGCTGCCTGGACGCAGGTTTCCGCCCCGGCATGGGCCACATCGTGCCGGACCGCCTGTTCTGGGCCCAACCCGAAGAAGACGACGACGAGACCGACGCCGACGTGCCGGTCGACTTTGCCCTCCCCCCGCATGACACACGACACTGATTTCAAGACCTCGCGCAACGACGCGCTGTTCGAGCGCGCCCGCGCCGTCATTCCCGGTGGCGTCAACTCGCCGGTGCGCGCCTTTCGCGCCGTGGGCGGCACGCCGCGCTTCATCGAACGCGCGCAGGGCGCCTACTTCTGGGACGCCGACGGCAAGCGCTACATCGACTACATCGGCTCCTGGGGCCCGATGATCCTGGGCCACGGCCACCCGGCCGTGGTGGAAGCGGTGCAGCGCGCCGTGGTGGAAGGCTTTTCCTTCGGCGCGCCGACCGAGCGCGAGATCGAGCTGGCCGAGGCCATCCTGGCGCTGATGCCCTCGATGGAAATGGTGCGCCTGGTCAGCTCCGGCACCGAGGCGGCGATGAGCGCGCTGCGCCTGGCGCGCGGCGCCACCGGCCGCAAGACCATCATCAAGTTCGAGGGCTGCTACCACGGCCACGCCGACGCGCTGCTGGTGAAGGCCGGTTCGGGCCTGGCGACCTTCGGCAACCCGACCTCGGCCGGCGTGCCGCCCGAGGTGGTGCAGCACACGCTGGTCCTCGAATACAACAACATCGCACAACTGGAGGAGGCGTTCACGCTGCACGGCAACGACGTCGCCTGCCTGATGATCGAGGCGATCGCCGGCAACATGAACTTCGTGCGCGCCACGCCCGAATTCGCCCGGCGCTGCCGCGAACTGTGCTCGCGCCACGGCGCGCTGCTGATCTTCGACGAGGTCATGACCGGCTTTCGCGTCGGCCTGCAGGGCGCGCAGGGCGTGCTGGGCATCACGCCCGACCTGACCGTGATGGGCAAGGTGATCGGTGGCGGCATGCCGCTGGCGGCCTTCGGCGGGCCGCGCGCGATCATGGAACAGCTGGCGCCGCTCGGCCCGGTCTACCAGGCCGGCACGCTGTCGGGCAACCCGGTGGCCACGGCCTGCGGGCTGGCCACCCTGCGCGAGATCGCCAAGCCCGGCTTCTATGACGCGCTGGCGGAAAAGACGCGCTCGCTGGTCGAAGGCCTGAAGGCCGCCGCGGCCACCGAAGGCGTGCCCTTCAGCGCCGACAGCGAAGGCGGCATGTTCGGCTTCTTCCTGCTCGATCAGTTGCCGCAGAACTACCCGGCCGTGATGAAGAGCGAGGGCGCCCGCTTCAACACCCTCTTCCACGGCCTGCTCGATCGCGGCGTGTACATCGCACCGGCGCTGTACGAAGCCGGCTTTGTCAGCAGCGCGCACAGCGGCGCGGACATCGCCGCCACCGTCGAGGCCGCGCGCCAGGTCTTCAAGGCACTGGCCAAAACATGATGGCGCGCGCCCTGCTGCCGCTGTTCGCACTGGCAGCGGCGGCGGCACCGTCGGCGGCCCGGGCCCAGTTCGATCCCGGCCAGGCCTGGCTCAACGCCGGCTTCTACTCGCTTCACTACGACCGCCACCGCGGGCTCGAGGACGTCAACCCCGGCATCGGCATCGAATGGCCGCTGGGCGAACAGGTCTCGCTCACCGGCGGACTGTTTCGCAACAGCGACCGCGAGCGCTCGCACTACCTGGGCGTCTACTACATGCCCTTCGAGTGGGCCGGCGCGAAGTTCGGTGCGGCCATCGGTGCCTTCGACGGCTACCCGAACATGAAGGACGGCGGCTGGTTCGCCGCCGTGGTGCCGACGGTGGCCTTCGAGGGCCGCCACTGGGGACTGAACGTGGCGATCATTCCCGAGCTGAAGGACCGCCTGTACGGGGCGATCAGCTTCCAGTTGAAGTACCGCTTCTCGGCACCGCCGCAGGACGACTGACGGCCCGAGGCGCCCCATAAAAAAAAACGCGGCCGCAGGGGCCGCGTTCTTCATGGACGGCGCCGCCGACTCAGTGGCGGAAGTGGCGCACGCCGGAGAACACCATCGCCACGCCGCGTTCGTCGGCTGCATCGATCACTTCGGGGTCGCGCATGGAGCCGCCCGGCTGGATGACGCAGGTCGCGCCCGCGTCGACCACCACGTCGAGGCCGTCGCGGAAGGGGAAGAAGGCATCGCTTGCCACCGCCGTGCCGGCCAGCGACAGGCCGGCGTGCTCGGCCTTGATGCTGGCGATGCGCGCCGAGTCGAGCCGGCTCATCTGGCCGGCGCCGACGCCCATGGTCATGCCATTGGCGCAGAACACGATGGCGTTGCTCTTCACGTACTTGGCCACCTTCCAGGCGAACAGCAGGTCGTCCAGCTGCTGCGCGGTTGGCTGCTTCTTGCTCACCACCTTGAGGTCGGCGCGTGCCAGCTCGTGGTTGTCGGCGGTCTGGATCAACAGGCCCGAACCGACCCGCTTCACGTCCATCATGTTGCGGCCGTTGGCCCAGTCGGTGCTGCCGCCTTTGGGCAGGTCGATCTGCAGGATGCGCACGTTCTGCTTGGCCTTGGTGGCCTGGAACACGGCCAGCGCCTCGGGCGTGTAGCCGGGCGCCATCAGCACCTCGACGAACTGCTTGTTGATCTCCTGCGCCGCCGCCAGGTCGACCGGGCGGTTGAAGGCGATGATGCCGCCGAAGGCCGAGGTCGGGTCGGTCTTGAAGGCCTTGCCGTAGGCTTCCAGCGCGTCCTTGCCGACCGCCACGCCACAGGGGTTGGCGTGCTTCACGATCACGCAAGCGGGGACATCGAAGCTCTTGACGCATTCCCACGCCGCATCGGCGTCGGCGATGTTGTTGTAGCTCAGCTCCTTGCCCTGCAATTGCTTGGCCGAGACGAGTGAGCCCGGCGCCGGGTACAGGTCGCGGTAGAACGCGGCCTGCTGGTGCGGGTTCTCGCCGTAGCGCAGGTCTTGCAGCTTGACGAAGCGGCCGTTGCTCTGCGCGGGGAACAGCGCGCGCTGGGGCGAGGGCTGGCCGGCGCTGGCTTCGAAGTCGATCGCCGACAGGTAGTCGCTGATCGCGCCGTCGTAGTCGGCGATGCGATTGAAGGCAGCCACCGCGAAGGCGAAGCGCGTCTTGTCGCTGAGCTTGCCGCTGGCCTGCAGTTCGGCCAGCGCCACCGGGTACTGGGCGGCATCGGTCAGCACGCCGACGTCCTGCCAGTTCTTCGCGGCGCTGCGCACCATGGCCGGGCCGCCGATGTCGATGTTCTCGATCGCGTCTTCCAGCGTGCAGCCGGCCTTGGCCACGGTGGCTTCGAACGGATAGAGGTTGACCACCAGCAGGTCGATGGTGGCAATGCCGTGCTCGCTGAGCGCCGCCATGTGCGCCGGCATGTCGCGGCGCGCCAGCAAGCCGCCGTGAATCTTCGGGTGCAGCGTCTTCACGCGGCCGTCGAGCATTTCCGGGAAGCCGGTGTGCTCGGCCACCTCGGTCACCGGCAGGCCGGCATCGGCCAGCAGCTTGGCGGTGCCGCCGGTGGACAGCAGCTTCACGCCCAGCGCGTGCAGCGCCTGCGCAAACTCGAGAACGCCGGTCTTGTCGGAAACGGAAATCAGTGCATTCATGGTGCCAGTGGCCTTGGTGTTCATTTCAGTAACTTGTGCTCGACCAGTTTCTTGCGCAAGGTGTTGCGGTTCAGGCCCAGCCATTGCGCAGCGCGCGACTGGTTGCCTTCGGCGCGCGTCATCACGACGTCGAGCAGCGGTTTCTCCACCACGTTCACCAGCATGTCGTACATGCCGTCAGGCTCGGTGCCACGCAGATCACGGAAATAGCTCTCCAGAGAACTGCGGACGCAGTCCTCGATTTGTTTTTTGCTCATACCCTTCTCTTCTGATCTCAAGCAGCCGCGTTGGCTGCACTTTCTTCTTCCCCGGATTCCTCGGGCCCGGCGGCAGCGACCGGCAAGCGGTCGAACTGCCCGGCGAGCCGGTCAAAATAATCGGCCACGGCGTGCCATTGGCGCTCGCCGTCCTCGATGAGGTTCATGTCCTGGCGAAACGCCTCGCCGCCCGGCAGGCCGCGCACGTACCAGCCGATGTGCTTGCGCGCGGTACGCACGCCGCTGAACTCGCCGTACAGCGCGTAGTGCTCGCGCAGGTGATCGAGCAGCAGGCGGCGCACCTCGACCACCAGCGGCGGTGCGCGGTGCGTGCCGGTCTCCAGGAAGTGCGCGATCTCGCGGAAGATCCACGGCCGGCCTTGCGCGGCGCGCCCGATCATCACCGCATCGGCACCGGTGCGCGCCAGCACCTCGCGCGCCTTTTCCGGGCTGTCGATGTCGCCGTTGGCGACCACCGGCACGCGCACCGCGGCCTTCACCGCGGCAATGGTGTCGTATTCGGCCTGGCCCTTGTAGCCCTGCTCGCGCGTGCGCCCGTGCACCGTCAGCATGCGGATGCCGGCGTCTTCGAAGCGGCGCGCCAGCGCCACCGCGTTGCGGTGGTCGGCGCTCCAGCCGGTGCGCATCTTCAGCGTCACCGGCACGCCGTGCGGCGCGGCGGCGTCGACCACCGCCTGCGCAATCGCCAGCGCCAGCGGCTCGTCGCGCATCAGCGCCGAACCCGCCCATTTGTTGCAGACCTTCTTGGCCGGGCAACCCATGTTGATGTCGATGATCTGCGCGCCGCGCTCGATGTTGTAGTGCGCGGCCTCGGCCATCATGTCGGCGTCGGTGCCGGCGATCTGCACCGCGATCGGGCCGGGTTCACCTTCGTGGTTGGCGCGGCGCGAGGTCTTGAGCGAATGCCACAGGTCCTTGCGCGAAGTGACCATCTCGCTGACCGCATAGCCGGCGCCGAGCTGGCGGCACAACATGCGAAACGGCCGGTCGGTCACGCCCGCCATGGGCGCGACGAACAGCCGGTTTTCCAGCGTGTGGTTGCCGATCTGCAAGGTCATGGGGGAGTGCGGTGCGAAAATCGGCTGCTGAAAAATGAGGCACGATTGTAGCCACCTCCGATTTCAGTGAATGAAACCATTTGCACCGGCGCGACACCGATCCGCCAGTGCTTGCTCACTTAACGACTGCCTATACTGCGCGCCACATGCAAGCCTGGTTCGACAGCCTCCTGGCGCTTCTCGCGCTGCCCGAATTCGGCTTGTCGACGCTGTTCATCGTTGCCTTTGTTTCCGCCACGTTGTTGCCGCTGGGCTCGGAACCGGCGCTGTTCGGCCTGCTCAAGCTCAACCCCGACATGTTCTGGCCGGCCGTGCTGGTGGCGACCGCCGGCAACACGCTGGGCGGCGTGGTCGACTGGTGGATGGGCTATGGCGCCCACAAGGTGGCCGACAAGTACGCGCACTCCCGGCACCACCTGCGCGTGCTGGGCTGGCTGGAGCGGCTCGGGCCCAAGGCCTGCCTCCTGTCGTGGCTGCCGGTGGTGGGCGACCCGCTGTGCGCGGTGGCCGGCTGGCTCAAGTTGTCCTTCTGGCCCTGCGTGCTCTACATGGCGATCGGCAAGTTCGCGCGCTACGTCACCATGACGGTGGCGCTGATCTACATCTGGCCGAACTGAGCCTCAGCGCGGCGCGGCACGACGCGCCGTAGCGCGTTCGTGCCCTGCAAGGCGGCTGCGGCGCCTCAACCGCAATCGACGATCTTGAATTCCACGCGGCGGTCGAGTGCGTCGACCGCGTCGTCGGTGCCGGTCCCGATCAGGTTGTCGCGAAAGCCCCGGCCGCTGGTCGTGTTGCGCTGGCCCCAGGCGGGCGACAGCACCGCCAGCTTTTCCCGGATCACCGCGGCGCGCTGCAGCGACAGCTCGTCGTTGTAGGCCTCGGTGCCGGTGCGGCTGGTGTGGCCGACGATGTTCATGCAGGCCTGGGCGCCGCTGCCGACCTGCGCGATCTCGCCCAGCCACATCGTGTAGGGGCCGCTCACCACCGGGTCGCGCCAGAAATCGGTGGTGTTGGGCGTGAACAGGAACTTCACGCTGAGCTGCCGGTTCTTCACGCCGTAGACGACGATCGCGCGAAATGCCTGCTCGGCTTCCGCGCTGCGGCCCAGCCGCGCCAGCGCCAGGTAGCGCCCGCTCAGCACGCGCAGCTGGTCGCCGCCGGGCGCGGCGGCAGCCGCCTCGAAGCCTGCCAGCGCTTCCGCGTAGCGGCCGGCGTTGTAGTCCGCGCTGGCCTTCTCGATCAGCGGGGCCACGCCGACGCGGCTCAGGTAATCGGCATCGGCCGGCTGGCCCGGCGGCGTGGCGCTGGTGCGCGCGTAACCCTCGAGCACCTTGTCCTGCGCCAGCACCGGGCTGTCCTGGCTCAACGCCAGCGGCGTGCCGTCGACGCCGCTGCTGTGCGCGCGCGCCGAGGACTGCGCCACCACCTTGCCGCTGGCCAAGTCGGTCAGCGCCAGGTTGATCGTGAGCGCGCTGTTGGGCACGCCCACCTGGCGTGTGGTGGTGCCGGTCAGCACGTAGCTGGCCTTGGTGGCACGCGCGCTGTCGAAGGGCACCAGTTCGACCACGTCGCCATGCGTGGCGGTCAGGCGTTCCACCACGCGGCTCTGCAGTCGCTGCGTCGCCAGCGAGCGCTCGCCGCTGCCGGCGTCGATCATCGGATCGACCATCACGGTGCGGCGCGGCGTCAGCGCTTCGAGGAAGGCCGGCAGCGTGTGCAGCTGCGTCGCCAGTCCGTCGGCGGCCTGGCTGGCGGCCTGGTCGAAGCTTTGCACCGTGGTCGAGGCGACCGGTTGGGGCGTGGTGCAGGCCGTGAGGCCGGCGGTGAGCAGCAGGCTGATGGACAGGAACGCGGCATGCAGGCCTCGATGTGGGCGGGGATGGGGTGAATTCACTGGCAAAACTCCTTGAGACGAATGGCTTGTTGCGTCGTGACCTGTTCCAGCGACGCACGTTGGACGATGTCGCTGCAGCGCGCCCCTGCACCCGACTTGTGGGGGGCGATGGCGGGTGCGGCGACCGGCCGGGCGCGCGGTGGCGGCGCGGCGCGTTCGGTGCTTGCGGCCGGCAGCGCCTCCGGGGGCGCGCTGGCGGTTTGCACGGGTGTGGGCGCGGGAAGTTGGGCGGCGGCGGCTGCGGGCTCGGCCGGGGCGTCGGGTGCACTGAGCACCACCGGCTGCGGTGCTTCAGGCGTGTCCGGTGTCTCGAGCGCTTGCGGCGCTGCCTCGGCAACGGCCGGTGTGGTGCTGGGCGCAGACGCTTCGGCGACCGGCTCGACGGGCGCAGGCGCGGCCTCGGTCACCTCCGGCGCCGGCGCGGGTGCTGGCGGCGATGCAGGTGCTGGCGATGCAAGCGCTGGCGCGGGCGCCTTGGGCGGCACTTCAGCGAGCGACACGGCGTCAGGGGCCGACACCCACCGATAGCCGATGGCGCTTGCGCCCAGCAACATGGCCAGCATGGCCAACGCAAGGGCAGCCTTGCGGCGCGACGGCGCGGCGTGGCTGGCGCGCGTGGCCGGCGCGGCGTCGGCCGGTGGCGATGCCGTGTGGTCCGCGCTCGCTCGCAGCAGGCTCGCTTCGAGCGTCGTCTCCGCTGGCGCTGGGGGGCTGACGGCCATGGGCGCCGCTGCAGGCGCTTCCTCCGCCGCGGGCTCCCACCAGCCGTCCTGCACTGGCAGCTCGCCGTTCTCGCCCATGAATTCGCGCAGTTGCTCGGACCAGTCGTCTGCCTTGCGCGCGGCCGGCTGCAAGTTCGGCAGTTCCAACGGCGTATCGAAAATCGACGCCAGCCCGGCCGGCATGGCCATCGGCATGTCCGCCGCCAGCAAGGCCTGAAACGCCGCCACGCTCTGCGGCCGGTCCTGCGGCAGCACCGCCAGCGCCTGGTCCAGCGCCCGCAGAAGGCCCGCGCTGTAGTGGCCTTCGGCCCGTTGCGACAAGGGCGCCATGGCCTCACCCGCCAGCCGCCGCTGCGGCGCGATGGGCGCTTGTCCGGTGATGGCGGCATGCATCACCGCAGCCAGCGCATACAGGTCGCTCCAGGGGCCCGCAGGCATGGCGGCGCCGTCGCACAGTTCGATGGGGACATAGCCGGCGTCGCACACGCCCTCGGGCGCGCCGATGACGTGCAGTGCCGCACCGAAGTCCTGCATCAGCGGCCCTTGCGGCGTCAGCAGGATGCTGGGCGGCGCGATGGCGAGATGAAAGAAGTTCGCCGCGTGCAGGGTGCGCAGTGCTTCGAGCAGCGGGTCGAGCCAGGCGCGCAGGTCGGGCTCGGGCACCGGGCGCTCCAGCGTGTCGAGCAGCGAGACCAGGCTCGGGCTGTCATTGCAGGGCAGCGCCATGTAGGCCGTGCCGTTCAGTTCCCAGAAACGCTGCACCTGCACCACGGCGGCATGGTGAAAGCGTGTCAGCAAGCGCGCCTCGCTCATGAAGCAGCGCAGGCCGAGCCGGAACTTCTCGTGGTGCTGGCGCGCGGTGGGCATCACCAGCTGCGAGGTGGCCGCGCGGGACGCCAGCGCGGCCGGCAGGTATTCCTTGATCACCACCTGCTGGCGGGCCACGCGGTCCCAGCCCAGGTAGTGGAAGCCGATGCGGTCCTGCCCCAGCAGCCGAATCACTTCGAAGTCGAGAATGCGGGTGCCGTCGGGCAGCGCCCGGGCGGGGCCTGCTGGCGCCACGCGGGGCCCGATGAGCATCGCGAGATGCTCATGGCGCCAGTCGAGCGAGGGCAACGCGTTCATGCGCGGCCGTTCCTGCAGCGCGCGCTGCCGTCGGCCGGGTGCCGCGCACCAGCAGGCTGGTGCGCGGCGCATGCGGCGGCTGCAGCGCCGCCCGGTTGGCGAACTTGTGTCGCGTTCACATCCCCTCCCTGTTGAAGAGGCACTCTAGCAGCGCATGTCTACCAAAGTACTCTCGCGGGAGCGTGCGAATGGCGAAGTGTGGCAAATGCCACAGCTGCGCAAGGCCTCGCGCCGGCCTGTGGCCCGAAGCCTCAGTTCAGGACAGGCCGCGGCGCATCAGGCCATCGGCGTCCACTTGCGCTCGCTGCGCGACGAGGCCACCACCTGTTCGATGAAGCGCACGCCACGCGCGCCGTCCGTCACGCGCGGGTAGTCGGCGGCCAGCGGATCGGCCGCCACGCCGGCCTGGTGCGCGCGGATGTCGGCGGCAACGCCCAGGTAGATGTTGGCGAAGGCCTCGATGAAACCTTCGGGGTGCCCGCTGGGCAGGCGCACCGCGCGCTGCGCTGCTTCACTCAGGCCCGGTGAGGCGCGCGTCAGCAAGCGCGGCGGTCCATCGAGCGGGGCATGCCACAGGTGGTTCGGATCTTCCTGGCGCCAGTCGAGCGAACCGGTGGCGCCGAACACGCGGATGCGCAGGTCGTTCTCGCACCCCACCGCAATCTGCGAAGCGGTGAGCACGGCGCGCGCGCCGCCCTGCAGGCGCAGCAACATGCTGGCGTCGTCGTCGAGCGTGCGGCCGGCGCCGATGGCGGCGAGGTCGGCGCAGATCGCCTCGACCTGCAAGCCGGTGACGGTGCTCAGCAGGTTCTCGGCGTGCGAGCCGATGTCGCCCATCGCGCCCGCCAGCCCGCTGATGGCCGGATCGATGCGCCACGCGGCCTGCTTGTTGCCGCTGTGCTCGACCTGCGTGGCGAGCCAGCCCTGGTTGTAGTCGACCAGCACCTTGCGCACCGCGCCGATCGCGCCGGCGCGCACCATCTCGCGCATCTGGCGCACCAGCGGATAGCCGGTGTAGTTGTGCGTGACGCCGAACACCGTGCCCTGGCGTGCCACGGCCTGGACCAGTTCATCGGCCTGCGCGCTGGTGTGCACCAGCGGCTTGTCACACACCACGTGAAAGCCGGCTTCCACGAAGGCCAGCGCGACCGGATGGTGCAGGTGGTTCGGCGTGACGATCGAGACGAAATCGATGCGCTCGGCCGGGTCGCGCTTCAGCTCGTCGGCCAGCAGTTCCTGCCACGTGCCGTGGTTGCGGTCGTCGGCCAGGAACAGTTCACGGCCCGAGGCGCGCGCCCTGTCCGGGTTGCTCGACAGCGCGCCGGCGACCAACTCGATCTGGCCGTCCAGTGCAGCGGCCTTGCGGTGCACGGCGCCGATGAAGGCCCCCTGCCCGCCACCGACCATGGCGTAGCGCAGCTTGCGCGCGGCAAGAGGCGGCTGCGCCGCCATCTCAGCGGCCCTCCTTGGCGAACACCGCATCGAAGGCGCCAGCGGCCGGTTCGAAATCGAGGCGCTTGCAGAAGGCCGCGCTCTCGGTGGCGCCGTGCACGCGGTCCATGCGGCTGTCTTCCCACTCCACGCTGAGCGGGCCGGCATAGCCGATGTCGTTGAGCGCGACGATGAGCGATTCGAAATCGATCATGCCGCGCCCGACGCTGCGAAAGTCCCAGGTGCGGCGCGCATCGCCGAAGCTGGTGTGGCCGCCGAAGGTGCCGACCGTGCCGTCGCCTTTGCCCCACCACACGTCCTTCATGTGCACGTTGTAGATGCGCTGCGCAAAGCTGCGGATGAAGCGGATGTAGTCGACGCCCTGGTAGCCGAGGTGGCTCGGGTCGAAATTGAAGCCGAAGCGCTTATGACCGTGCACCGCTTCGATCGCGCGCTCGCTGGTGGCGATGTCGAAGGCGATCTCGGTCGGGTGCACCTCCAGCGCGAAGTTCACGTTGACGTCGTCGAAGACGTCGAGGATCGGCCCGAAGCGCCGGCCGAAGTCGGCAAAGCCCTTGTCCCAATAGGCCTGCGTGGTCGGCGGGAAGGCGTAGGTGGCGTGCCAGATCGAGGAACCGGTGAAGCCGGTGACGGTGGGCACGCCGAAGGCCGCGGCGGCACGCGCCGTGTCCTGCAGCTCGCGCGCGGCGCGCTGGCGCACGCCCTCGGGTTCGCCGTCGCCCCACACATGCTCGGGCAGGATGGCTTGGTGGCGTTCATCGATCAGGTCGCACACCGCCTGGCCGACCAGGTGGTTGCCGATGGCGAAGCATTGCAGGCCGTGCTGCGCGAGCAAGGCCCGTTTGGCGGCCACGTAGCCGGCATCGGCCAATGCCTCCTGCACATTGAAATGGTCGCCCCAGCAGGCCAACTCCAGGCCGTCGTAGCCCATGCGCTTGGCCAGCGGCGCGAGTTCGGCCAGGGGAAGGTCGGCCCATTGGCCGGTGAAAAGGGTGACGGGACGTGCCATGGCTGCCTCGCGACGGTCGGGGTGGCGTTGAAGGAGAAGCGGATTGCGCGACCGGCGCTGCGCTCACGCGCAGCGCCGGACTCGCCGTCAGAACGGCGAATCGGGGAAGTAGAAGTCCTTGGCGTTGTCCTTCGTGATCAGCACCGACGGAATGATGTACGTCGCCGGCAGCTTCTCGCCCTTCAGCCGCGCCTCGGCGGTGAGCTTGATGGCGTCGTACATGAACTTGGGCGAATAGGACACATTGGCCTGGATGCGCGGGTCCTTGCCGTCCATCAGCGTCTTGATCATGCCCTTGGCACCAGCGCCGCCGAACACGATCTTGATGTCGTCGCGCTTGGCCTGGTCGATCGCCTTGAGCACGCCCACGGCCATGTCGTCGTCGGCCGCCCACACGGCGTCGATGTGCTTGAAGCGCGTCAGGTAGTCCTGCATCACCTTGAAGGCATCGTCGCGGTTCCAGTTGGCGTACTTGGCGTCGAGCAGCTTGATGTCGGGGTGGCTCTTCATCACGCCGTTGAAGGCGTCCATGCGCTCGTTGTCCAGCGTGGTGGCAATGCCGCGCAGCGCCACGATGTCGCCCTTGCCGCCCAGCGCCTTGGCCAGGTACTCGGCCGGGATCTTGCCGAAGGCGGTGTTGTCGCCCGAGACATAGGCGTCCTGCGCACTGGTGTCGGTCAGGCCGCGGTCGACCACGGTCACGTACACGCCCTTGTCGTGCAGCTGCGCCACCGGCTTGGTGAGCGATGCCGACTCGAACGGGAACACCACCAGCGTGTTGATCTTGTTCACCGTCATCATGTCCTGCAGCTGGTTCGCCTGCTCCGGCGCGCCGCTGGCGGTCTTGACGATGACCTGCAGGCCCGGATGTGCCTTTTCCAGGTCCTTCTTGGCCTGGTTGGCCCAGTAGACGATGCCTGCCGTGAAGCTGTGCGTGGCCGCTGGAATGGCCACGCCCATCACGATCTTCTGTTGCGCCATGGCGGGCATGCCGGCCAATGCGGCCACGGCAACGGCGCTCAGCGCCACTCTGCGGGTGATCGATTTCATGGGTCTTGTCTCCTATGGGTACGTTGCGGGAAGTGCGTTGCGGGAAAAGCAGCCTGCGGCTGGGTTGGGAAAATCGTTGGCCTGACCTATCGCCGCCGGCGCTGCGAGAACGCCACGGCGATGATCACGAAGCCCTGCACCGCCGCGTTGAGGTACACGCTGATGATGCTGGTGAGGTTCAGGATGTTGCTGATGACCGAAAGCAGGATCGCGCCCACCACGGTGCCGGTGATGCTGCCCGCGCCGCCCTTGAGCGCGGTGCCGCCGACGATCACCGCGGCAATCGCTTCGAGCTCCCACAGGAGGCCGGTGGTCGGCGTGGCCGAGCCCAGGCGCGGCACGTAGAGCAGCGTGGCAATGCCCACGCACACGCCCAGCAGCACGTAGGTCAGGATCTTCACGCGGTCGACGTCCACCGCGGCGTAGCGCGCCACCTGCTCGTTCGAGCCGATCGCCTGCACGTAGCGGCCGAAGGCGGTGCGGTTGAGGATCACGCCACCGATGAGGGCCACCACGAAGAAGATCCATACCGGGATCGGCACGCCCAGCAGTGCGCCGTAATAGACCGGGCTGTACACGTCGGACAAATCGTTGTCCAGGGTCAGCGCGCCGCCATCGGAGAAGTAGGTGAGGTAGGCGCGGAAGATGCCCAGCGTGCCCAGCGTCACGATGAAGGGCTCGATCTTCCCCTTGGTGATGAGCAGGCCGTGCGCCAGCCCGAAGGCCGCGCCGAGCACCAGCGCCACCGCCATGCCGAGCACCACCGTCAGCACCGGCGAGGCGATCTGCGGACCGAAGTGGTTCATGAACATGATCACGCAGCCGGCGATCAAGGCCGCCATCGAGCCGACCGACAAATCGATGCCGCCCGAGACGATGACGAAGCACATACCGACCGCAATGATGCCGATGAAGGCAGTGCGGGTCAGCACGTTCATGGCGTTGCCCAGCGTGGCGAAATCGCTGTTGAGCAAGGTGCCGGCAATGCACACCAGCACCAGCCCGATGATCGGCCCGAGGCCGTGCAGGCGGCCCCACCAATGGGCCGCGCCGGCGCCCGTGCGCTGGACTTCAGTGGGTTCCGGTGGCATGGGCGATCAGCTCCTCTTCGCTCAGGTGGTCGGCATCGAGCACCGCGCCGATGCGCCCGCCCCGCATCACCGCGACGCGGTGGCACAGGCCGATCAGCTCCATCAGTTCGCTCGACACCACGATCACGGCCAGCCCTTCGCGCGCCAGCCGTTCGATCAGGAAATAGATGTCGCGCTTGGCGCCGACGTCGACGCCGCGCGTCGGTTCGTCCAGCACCACCACGCGCGGCTGCGGATGCAGCACCTTGGCCAGCGCCAGCTTCTGCTGGTTGCCGCCCGACAGCGAGGCCGCCCGCTGATCGAGCGAGCCGACGCGGATGCCAAAGTCCTGCACCGCCGTGCGCAGCGCCTGCGCTTCCTCGTCGGCGTGCAGCCAGGGCCGCGCGTAGCGCTGCAGCGCCATCAAGGTCAGGTTCTCGCGCAGGCCGAAATCCACGTGCAGGCCCTTGCCCTTGCGGTCTTCGCTCAGGTAGGTCAGGCCCTGCGCCACCGCCTGGCGCGGGTTGCGGATGTCGACCGGCCGGCCGTGCAGTTCAACCGATCCGCCGCTGCGCGGACGCACGCCGAGCAGCCCCTCGAACAGTTCGGTGCGCCCGGCGCCGACCAGCCCGGCAAAGCCGAGGATCTCGCCCGCGCGCACCTCGAAGCTGACGTCGCGTGCCCAGCCCGGCACGGTCAGGCCGCTGACCTTCAAGGCCGGCGCGGCATCGGCCGGCGCCGGCGTCTTGGGCGGGAACAGGTTGCTCATCTCGCGCCCGACCATCAGGTTGGCCATCTGCTGGCGCGTCAGGCTGTCGGTGGCGGCCTGCGCCACCAGCGTGCCGTCGCGCAGCACCACCACCTGGTCGGTCATGCGCTGCACTTCCTCCAGCTTGTGCGAGATGTAGATCACCGTCACGCCTTCGGCGCGCAACTGGTCCATCAGCGCGAACAGGCGCTCGGTCTCGCTGGCGGTCAGGGTGGCGGTGGGCTCGTCCATCACCAGCAGGCGCGCCTTGCGCAGCAGCGCGCGGGCGATCTCCACCAACTGCTTCTCCGCCACGATGAGCTGGTTCACCCGCGTGTTGACGTTCGCCTTCAGCCCCACCATCTCCAGCGCGCGCGCAGACTCGGCCTGCATGGCCGCATCGTCGAGCAGCCAGCCGCGCTTCTTCTCGTGGCCGAGGAACAGGTTCTGCGCAATCGTCAGGTGCTCGGCCAAGCTGAACTCCTGGTGGATCAGCACGATGCCCTGCGCCTCGGCCGCGCGCGAATCGGCAAAGCGCATCGGCGTGCCGTTGATGCGCAGTTCGCCGGCGGTGGGTTGCTCGTAGCCCGACAGGATTTTCATCAGCGTCGACTTGCCCGCGCCGTTCTCGCCCAGCAGGCCGTAGGCGTGGCCGGCCGGCAGCGCAAAGCTGAGGTCATGCAGCACCTGCACCGGGCCGAACTCTTTCACGATGCCGCGGAACTCGACGTCAACGCTCATTGCACCATCCCCCGATGCCGCAGCGTTTCCTGCATCGCCAGCACGCCCGCACCGATCAGCCCGCCCTGCCCCGCCAGCGGCGTGTATTGAATCTCCAGGTGACGCGTCGACAGCGCCAGCGAGCGCTGGTAGACGCTCTGGCGCACCGAGGCCAGGAACAGCGGCCCGATGCGCGTGATGCCGCCGCCGATGAAGACGTGCGAGGGATTGAAGAAGTTGACGATCGAGGCGAGCATCTGGCCGATCAGGTTGCCGGCGCGCTGGATCAGGTTGTTCGCCGCGGCATCGCCGTTGCGGCTGGCCTGGCCCACGTCTTCCGGCGTGATGACGCCGCTTTGCTCCAGCACCTTGGCCAGCATCGCGCTCTGGCCCGAGGTGGCTGCCGCCGTCGCCATGCGGGCAATGGCCGGGCCGGCCGCCATCACCTCCACGCAGCCGGGCTTGCCGCAATGGCACAGCGGGCCTTCGGTGTCGACGCAGATGTGGCCGACGTCGCCGGCCGAGCCGTCGGCGCCGCGGTACACCTCGCCGTGGCAGACGATGCCGCAGCCGACGCCGGTGCCGATCTTGATCACCAGGAAATTGTTCAGGCCGCGCTGCAGCCGCCACAGCTCGCCCAGCGCCATCAGGTTGACGTCGTTGTCGACGAACAGCGGCGCGGCGAAATCCTCGCGCAGGTAGTCGCGGATGGAGAAGCTGTCCCACTCGGGCATCAGCGGCGGATTGACCAGCTGGCCGCTCTGGAAATCGACCGGGCCCGGCACGCCCATGCCGATGCCCACCACCTGCGCCGGCCTGGCGTCGCATTCTTCAAGCAGCGTGTGCATCAGTTCGCGCACGCGCGCCAGCACCACGCCCGGGCCGCGGCGCACGTCCGCCGCTTCGCCGTGCTGCGCGACGATCGTCAGGTCGGGCCGCATCACCGCCACTTCGAGGCTGGTGGCGCCCAGGTCGATGCCCACCAGGTAGCCCAGGCTGTCGGCCAGGTGCAGGTTTTCGGCGCGGCGCCCGCCGGTGGAGCCCATCAGGCCAGCCTCCTGCAGCAGGCCGAGATCGAGCAGCGACAGCGCCAGGCTGTTGGTCTTGCTCTTGGAATAGCTCAGCTGCTCGGACAAGGCCAGGCGCGATGCACCCTTCGACCAGAAGATGGTCTGCAGCATCGTCATCTCGTCCGCCGACAGTTCAGCCCATGGCGCCAAGGACTTGTCTCCTGATCTCGTTTGTTCTGGGCCGACGCGCGCAACGCGGTCGGCGGCGCATCGTAGGCCGCCTACTTCAGCCTGACAAACTCTAACTTAGACCAAAGTTAGGTCTAAGTTGGCGAGATGCCACAAAGGCGGAGCGCCCTGCGGGCGAACGAAGGCCTTGCGCAAGACGAACAGGCGCGAACCGGGGAAGAGAAAGGGAGAGAGAGAAGCGGCGCGGAAGGCGAGCCCCGCGCGGCATGCCACCGGGGCGCCGCGAACGGGCGCGCCGGGTGGGGGCCTGGTCGACAGGCCCCAGGCCGATCAGCCTTGGTGAGCGCGCTTGCCCACGTTCTTCTTGCTGCGCGTGGCCGGGCCGCGCTCGAGGCTGCGGCGCTGGCCGGTGCCCATGCGCAGGCGTGCCGTGCCGGGAACGGGCGTCGGTGCGGGAGTGGCTTTGCGGTCTGCTTCGGTGACGATCTTGTTGCCCATGGTGAACTCCTGAAAAGGCGGGTTTGGATTGATTGGATCGGGAGCCGGAAATTCCGGCCAGCCCGCTATTGTCGCCGTTTGTGCACGGCTGCTCTGGCGGGGGCCGTTCAGCCCATCAATGCGAATGGGCCGCCGCGCTCCAGGGCGCGCTGGTAGGCCGGCCGCGCGTGGATGCGCTCCAGGTAGGCCATCAGGTGCGGGCGCGAGGCGTCAAGCCCGCCGCGCGCACGCGCCGCCTCGATCGGAAAGCTCATCTGGATGTCGGCGCCGCTGAAGGCGTCGCCGGCAAACCAGGCGCTGCAGGCCAGTTCGCTTTCCATGAAGTCGAGCTGCGCGTTGATCTGCGGGGAAATGAAGGTCTCGCGCGCCCTGGCGGCAATCATCCTGGCCACCGGGCGCACGAAGAAAGGCATGCCCTTGCCGCTCTCGATGCGGCCGAACACCAGCTTGAGCAACAGCGGCGGCATGGCCGAGCCCTCGGCGAAATGCATCCAGTAGCGGTAGCGCAAGGCCTCGGGCGTGCCGGGCGCCGGCGCCAGCGCGCCGTTGCCGAAATGCTCGATCAGCGATTCGATGATCGCGCCCGATTCGGCCAGCGTCATGCCATCGACCACCACCACCGGCGACTTGCCCAGCGGGTGAACCGCCTTCAGCGCGGGGGGCGCCAGCATGGTCTTCGGGTCGCGCTCGTAACGCACGACGTCGTACGGCAGCTCGAGCTCCTCGAGCAGCCACAGCACGCGCTGCGAGCGCGAGTTGTTGAGGTGGTGGACGGTGATCAAGTCGGGTCCGATCGGAAGCGGCAATCAGGAGCTGAACAGGAAGTTCATGACGTCGCCATCCTTGACGACGTACTCCTTGCCTTCGGCCCGCATCTTGCCCGCATCCTTGGCGCCCTGCTCGCCCTTGTAGGCGATGAAGTCGTCGAAGCCGATGGTCTGGGCGCGGATGTAGCCCTTCTCGAAATCGGTGTGGATCACGCCGGCCGCCTGCGGGCCGGTGTCGCCCACGTGGATGGTCCAGGCGCGCACTTCCTTCACCCCAGCGGTGAAGTAGGTCTGCAGCCCCAGCAGCGTGTAGGCGGCGCGGATCAGGCGGTTCAGGCCCGGTTCTTCCTGGCCGATTTCCGCCAGGAACATCGTCTTGTCCTCGTCGTCCATCTCGGCCAGTTCGGCTTCGATCTTGGCGCAGATGGCAACCACCGGCGCGCCCTGCCCGGCGGCGTATTCGCGCAGCCGGTCCAGATAGGGGTTGTTCTCGAAGCCGTCTTCGGCCACGTTGCCCACGAACATCGCCGGCTTGGCGGTGATGAGCGAGAAGCTCTTCACCAGCGGCTGCTCTTCCTTGCTGAAGTCCAGCGAGCGCACCGGCTTGTTCTCGTTGAGCGCAGCCTGGCAGCGCTCGAGCAGGCCGACCAGCTTCTGCGCCTCCTTGTCGCCCGAGCGCGCCACCTTGGTGTGGCGGTGCAGCGCCTTTTCCACCGTGGCCAGGTCGGCCAGGCACAGCTCGGTCTGGATCACCTCGATGTCGGAGATCGGGTCCACCTTGCCGGCGACGTGGATCACGTTGTCGTCGTCGAAGCAGCGCACCACGTTCACCGTGGCGTCGGTCTCGCGAATGTGGGCGAGGAACTTGTTGCCCAGGCCTTCGCCGGTGCTGGCACCGGCCACCAGGCCGGCGATGTCGACGAATTCGACGATCGCCGGCACCACGCGCTCGGGGTTGACGATGGTGCTGAGCTGCGCCAGCCGCGGGTCGGGCACTTCCACCACGCCGGTGTTCGGCTCGATGGTGCAGAAGGGGTAGTTTTCCGCGGCGATGCCGGCCTTGGTCAAGGCGTTGAAAAGGGTGGACTTGCCGACGTTGGGCAGGCCGACGATGCCGCACTGGAGACTCATGACTATTCCTTTGAAGATCGACGCGCCAGCGGCCTGGCGCCCCGCCTCCAGAGGGGAGACGGTGGGGGAGATGGGTGCCGATTGTACGAAGCTGGGCAGCGCGCGCCGCCGCCCGGCGCGAGCACCGCGCCGAAGCCGTGCGCACACGCTTGCGGTGCATGGCGCCGCCTTCTGGCGCATGAGGCACCACAAGGTCGCATTCATGGCACCAATTTTGCTTATTCGAAGCTGCAAATCCCGCTCATCGCGCGTCGCGCACCATTTCAAGGCCCCTCGGCCCACCGCTCACCCATGGATGCACTCAATCAGGGCGTCAACGCCCTCTTCCTGCTACTCGGCGCGATCCTCGTGCTGGCCATGCACGCCGGCTTCGCCTTTCTCGAACTGGGCACCGTGCGCAAGAAGAACCAGGTCAATGCGCTGGTCAAGATCCTGGTCGACTTCTCGGTCTCGACCATCGTCTATTACCTGGTCGGCTACGGCGTGGCCTACGGCACGCACTTCTTCGTGGGCGCCGAACAGCTGGCGGTGCACAGCGGCTATGCGCTGGTCAAGTTCTTCTTCCTGCTGACCTTTGCCGCGGCCATCCCGGCCATCATCTCGGGCGGCATCGCCGAGCGCGCCAAGTTCTGGCCGCAACTCATCGCCACCGCGGTGATCGTCGGCTTCGTCTATCCGCTGTACGAGGGCATGGCCTGGAACAACCTGTTCGGCCTGCAGGATGCGATCACCCGCCTCACCGGCCACCCCTTCCATGACTTCGCCGGCTCGGTGGTGGTGCACGCGGTGGGCGGCTGGCTGGCGTTGCCGGCGGTGATGCTGCTGGGCGCGCGGCGCAACCGCTACCGCGGCGACGGCACGCTGAGCGCGCACCCGCCGTCCAGCATTCCCTTCCTCGCGCTGGGCGCCTGGGTGCTGTGCATCGGCTGGTTCGGCTTCAACGTGATGAGCGCGCAGAGCATCGACAAGATTTCCGGGCTGGTGGCCGTGAACTCGCTGATGGCGATGGTCGGCGGCACGCTGGTGGCGCTGGCGCTGGGCCGCAACGACCCGGGCTTCGTCTACAACGGCCCGCTGGCCGGGCTGGTGGCGGTGTGCGCGGGCTCCGACCTGATGCACCCGCTGGGCGCGCTGGTGGTGGGCGGCATCGCCGGCGCCATCTTCGTGCTGATGTTCACCTGGACGCAGAACCGCTGGAAGATAGACGACGTGCTGGGCGTGTGGCCGCTGCACGGCCTGTGCGGCACCTGGGGCGGGATTGCCGCCGGCATCTTCGGCACGCATGCGCTGGGCGGGCTGGGCGGCGTGAGCCTGTGGGCGCAGCTGATCGGGGTGGCGCTGGGCGTGGCCTGGGCCGCGCTGGCCGGCGCGGCGGTGTACGGCACGCTCAAGGCCACGCTGGGCCTGCGCCTGACGCAGGAAGAGGAATACGACGGCGCCGACCTGTCGATCCACCACATCACCGCCACGCCCGAGCGCGAGGTGAGCTGGTAGGCCACCCCACCCCGCCCGAACCCTATTCGAACAGCAGGTTCGCGCCCACCGCCTGCCCGACCCGCAGCGTCTGCTCGGCACCGGCCAGCACGATCGCGTTCATGCCGAAGGTGATGCCGCCGTTGACCCGCGCATCCTGCCGGTAGGTGCGCAAGGTGTCGCCCACTTCCGGGCTGCTGAGGGCGGTGGCCGGGTCGATGTCGGGCATCGGGCAGCGCACGCAGGGCTTGACCGGCTTCAGGTCCGCCTCGCCCTCGGCGGTGCGCACCACCAGGTTTTCCACCCGGTCTTCGTCGTGCGCCTCGATGCCGTCCAGCACGATGTTGGGCCGGAAGCGCTCGATGCCCACCGCGCCATGCCCGGCCGCGGCCAGCCGCGCATTGAGTTCGGCCAGCGAAGCCTCGCTCGCCACGAGCAGTGGGTAGCCGTCGGAAAACTCGTTGGGCGCCTCCACGCCGCCGGTCCATTTCAGGTTCGACAGGCGTTGGTGCTCGGGGTCGAAGCGCACCAGCCGCAGGCGCTGCGGCGCGCCGGGTTCGGACAGGAAGTCGCTGAACCACTGGGCCGCGATGTCGCCCATGTCGTAGGCCGCCACTTCGTCCTTCCAGACCTTCACGCGCACCGGCTTTTCGACCCGGTCGAAGGCGATGTGCAGCGCCAGCATGCCAGGCGCGCGCAGCACCATTTCCAGGTGCTTCATGGTCGGGCGGATCAGCGCCATGCGCGGCAATTGGCGTTGCGTGACGAACTCGCCCGCGGCGTCCACCACCATCCAGGCGCGGTCGAACTCCAGGCCGGTCGGCAGCAGCAGCGCCTCGCGCACTTCGACGCCGGCGCAGGACTTGACGGGGTGGACGAACAGCCGCGCGATGCGGGCTTCGAGATCGTAGGAAGTGCTCACGGGAGGGCGGGATGAAAGGGTGGGCGAAAAAAGGGAGCGACCAAAACAAAGCGCGCGCCCTGGGCGCGCGCGGCTGCTGCATTGTCGCCAGACTTCAGGGGGCCGGCACGCGGGTCCACTCCGGGCCCGGGTTGTACTCGATGATCTGGGTCGCTGCCAGGCCCGAATCGGGGCCGAGGTCGCGCTCGTAGATCACGCCGTCCTGGTTGGCGATGAAGGTCATCACGCCGGTCCGGTCGTAGTTCACCGGCCAGGCGACGATGGCGAAGCCGCCCGTCATCTGCCTGCCGACCATGTAGCTGCGGGCGCCGCCCGGTGCGGCCGCGCCCTGCCCGCGCAGGATGCGGAAGCGGTAGCCGTGGTAGCCCACGTTGGGGTCGTCCGGCGTGAAGGCCTCGCCCAGCGGGCTCTCGTCGCCCAGCGACTGGCTCCAGATCAGGCCGTCGCGCTGGCCCGGGCTGCTCTCGAAGCGCTGCGCGTACTCGCGCACGCCGTCGCCGTTGCGGTCCGCGCTGGCGTAGTCGCGCTGGGCGTCGGCGTAGGCCAGGATGGCCTGCATGGCCGACAACTCGTTGGTGCCGATGCGCCGCGCAATGACCGCCTCGCGCCCGCCCGAGGGATCGAAGCGCCACTGGCCACCGGTCTGGACCAGCGGCACCGGGAACAGCCAGCGCTCCTGGCCGACCAGCAGGTCGCCGCGCCCGTCTTGCGTGGTGACGCTGTGCGACTGGGCCGCCTTGGCGACGAACAGGTCGGCTTCTTCGCTGTGCAGTCCTTCGGGCGGCAGCAGGGCACGCCAGTCGGGGCCGAGCACGCGCGAGATGGCGCGGGTGTCGCGCGCCCCCACCGCCTTGACCAGCGCGTCGCCCGCGGCCTGCGCGGTGGAAAAAGCCTGTTGCGCGGCAGCCGCGCCGGCCAGCGCGGTGCCGGCGGCGATCAGCGCCGCCAGCCGCAGCGTCTTGAAATTCAGTGCGATTCGCATGGGTTTGCTCCTTGCCTGTGTCACGCCGCTGCCTAGCGCCGGCGCCCGCCGCCACCGCCGAAGCGCGCGCCACCACCGCCCCCGCCACCACCACCAAAGTGGGCGCCGCCGCCGGCGCCGCCGAAGGAGCGGTCCGGCGCGGAGAAATGCTGCGCGCTGGCGGCGCGGCTGGCCTGGCCGCGCTGCGCGCTGTTGCGCCAGCCGTCGCTGTTCTGGATGCCGGTGAGGGCGTTGTCGCGCGCGCCGCTGCCGTTGTGCGAGAAATTGTCGAACTGGCCTCGATTGGCGGCGCCGCCACCCGCGTTGCCGAAGTGCTGGTTGCCGCCCCCCAACTCGCCGTTGCGCCCGAAGTTGGCCGCGCCGGTGTTGCGGGCGGCGGCATTGGCGCGGCTGCGGTCGGCGCCTTGCAGGCGTTCGCGCCCGACGGCCGGGTCGGCACCGCGGCTGCGCAAGGTCTGCTGGGCGCGCTCGCGCTCCGCCGCGCGGTTGTCCTTGCCGCGGAAGTTGTCGTGCCCGCCGGCGCCGGCCAGGTTGTTGCGTGCGCCGCCGAACTTGTCGCGCGTGCCGGCGTCGCGGTAGGGCACGTTGCCGCGCCGCGCCGGGTTGTGCGTGAAGTGGTTGTCGTTGGCCGAGATGCGGCGGTTGGTGTTGACGCTGTTGAAGCGGTTCACGTTGATGTTGACGTCGCGGCTGTTCCAGCCGAAGCCGCCCCACAGCGCGTTGTTGATGCCCACCACCGCGGCGCCCCAGACAAAGCCGGCGGCGAAGGCCGCGCCCGGGTAGTAGTACGGCGGCGGCGGCCAGTAGAACGGCGGGTAGGCCGGGTACATCCACGCGCCGTAGACCACGCTGGGCTGGTAGACCGGCACGTAGACCTGGCTGGGCTGCGCCGGCTCGATCACGATGGCCGGCTGCGCCGCGCCCTGCGCCGCCGGCGCCGTCGTCACCTTCTGCTGCGCGTTCGACTGGAGGTTGCCGGCCGCCTGCGCGCGCTGGCGCAGGAACTGCACCCGGTCCATCACGCGGCCGGGGTCGGCCAGGAAGGCGTCGCCGAGCTTTTGCACGTCGTCGGGCCGCTCGTCCATCATCGCCAGCACCTGCGGGAAGGCCACCAGCGATTGCACGGCGGGCTCCCACGGCTCGCTCTCGACCTGCTTGAGCGCGGCGTCGCCCTTGGCGTCGGGATGCGCCTTGCTCCAGGCCGCGGCGGCCTTCACGTCGTCGGGGTAGGTCGCCGCCATCAGCACCTGCGACAGCAGCGAATCGGGATACAGGGCAATCGGCGCCAGCATCTGGTCGAGCTCCTGGTCCTTGAAGGGACTGCTGTCCTGCGCGCGCGCCGCGGTGCACATGGCCACCGCCAGCGTCAGCATCGCCAGCCATTGCAGCAGCATCGCCGCGTGCTGCGTGATGCGACGGGCCTGCGGCCGTCGCAGGCCGCTTGTGTTCGAAACGCCGAGGGTGCCAGTGTTCATGCTGCCTCCTGGAATGGGGTCATCGCGCGGCGCGCCAGCCGGGCTGGCGGGCCATCACGGTCCGCAGAAAGTCTCTTCATACGAACATATGTAAGCCGATCCTAACCTCAAAGATCGGCCGCCTCATGTGCACCAAGGTGCCATGGCAAGGCAGGCAAACACCGCGCAGCGGCAGGGTCGAAGCCAACTCCTACAATGCCGCGATGGCCCTTCCCCCCGAGGTTTGCATTCGCGGCGACGGCATCGTCGGCCGCTCCCTGGCACTGCTGCTGGGCGCTGCGCGCGTGCGCGTGGCGCTGGTGGCGGCGCCCCCTACCGATGCGGCGCGGCGCGACGTCCGGGCCTACGCCCTGAACATCGCTTCGCACCAGTTGCTCGATTCCTTGCGCGCCTGGCCCGACGCCACGCACGCCACCGCGGTGCGCGAGATGTGCGTGTTCGGCGACGAAGGCGGCCGCGTGCACTTCTCGGCGCCGCGCCAGCAGGTCGAGGCGCTGGCCTGGATCGTCGACGTGCCGGCGCTCGAACAGCGGCTGGCCGATGCCTTGCGCTTCCAGCCGCAGGTCGAGATCGTCGCCGCGCCGGTGGCCGCGCCGCTCACGGTGGTGTGCGAAGGCCGTGCCAGCAGCACGCGCGAAGCGCTCGGCGTGCAGTACGAGGTCACGCCCTATCCGCAGCACGCCATTGCCGCGCGCTTTCGCGCCGACAAGCCGCACGACGAAGTCGCCCGCCAATGGTTCAACGAGCGCGGCGAAGTGCTGGCGCTGCTGCCGCTGGGCGGGCCCGGCGGCCACGAGGTGGCGCTGGTGTGGTCGGTCGACCAGTTGCGCGCGCCGCAACTGCTGGCGCTCGATGACGCCACCTTCGCCGCCAGCGTGCGCGAGGGCGCGCACGACGCGCTGGGCGCACTCACGCCGACCAGCGCGCGCGCCGCCTGGCCGCTGCAACGCGCCGCCGCCGACCGCTGGATCGGCCAGTTTGCCGATGGCAAGGCCTGGGCCCTGGCCGGCGACGCCGCCCACACCGTGCATCCGCTGGCCGGCCAGGGCCTGAACCTGGGTCTGGCCGATGCCGCCGCGCTGGCCGGCGTGCTGAAGGAACGCGAACACTGGCGCAGCGTGGGCGATACCCGCCTGCTGCGCCGCTACGAGCGCGCCCGCCGCGCCGATGCCGCCACCATGAGCCTGGCCACCGACGGCCTGCAGCAACTGTTCGCGCACAGCGCCGAGCCGCTGCCGCGCCTGCGCAACTGGGGCATGCGCGGCTTCGATCACGCCGGCCCGCTCAAGCACTGGGTGGCGCGCCAGGCCATGGGCCTGCGCTGAAACTGCCCTCTTTCGCGTCCTTCGCCAATTTCCCTTCCCACTCACTCTTCCCGCCTGCCGGTCCGATCCCCATGAAAACCCCCCGTTTCCTTCTCGCTGCACTGGGCCTGGGCCTGGCCGTTTCCGCCCTGGCCGGCGAAGCCGAGATCCGCAAGAACCTGGCGGCGAGCATTCCGCAGATGGGCCAGATCGACGAGGTGACCAAGTCGCCGATCGCCGGCCTGTACGAGGTGCGCATCAACAACAGCGACATCTACTACACCGATGAACTGGGCAACTACCTGGTGCAGGGCAACCTGATCGACGTCAAGGCGCGCCGCAACCTGACCGAGGAACGCGTCGAGAAACTCAGCCAGGTGGATTTCGACAAGCTGCCGGTGAAGGACGCCTTCAAGATCGTGCGCGGCAACGGCAAGCGCAAGCTGGCGGTCTTTGAAGACCCGAACTGCGGCTACTGCAAGCACTTCGAGAAGGACATGCGCAACGTCGACAACGTGACGGTCTACCTGTTCCTGTACGCCGTGCTGGGCCCGGATTCGAACGTCAAGGCGCGCAACATCTGGTGCAGCAAGGACGCCGCCAAGAGCTGGAATTCCTGGATGCTCGAGGGCACCAAGCCGGCCGACGCGCCCGCCGCCTGCGACGCCGCCGCGCTGGAACGCAACCTCGCCTTTGGCCGCAAGCACAACATCACCGGCACGCCGACGCTGATCTTCGCCAACGGCTCGCGCGTGCCCGGTGCCATTCCCTCGGAGCAGGTCGAACAACGCCTGGCGGCCGCCAACTGATGGCCGCCGCGCCCACCGCCGGCGTGCACTTCCGCATCGCCTGCGCAGACCGCCACGCCCATCTGTTCGCCGTCACCCTGACCATCGACACGCCCGCCGCGCAGCAGCGCGTGGCGCTGCCGGTGTGGATTCCGGGCAGCTACCTGGTGCGCGAGTTCTCCAAGAACCTGCAGGGCCTGCGCGCCAGGCAGGGCCGGCGCGCGCCGCGCGTGACGCAACTCGACAAATGCAGCTGGGAAATCGCCTGCAACGCCGACGCGCCGCTGGTGCTGCAGTACGAGGTGTGTGCCTACGACAACTCGGTGCGCACCGCCTGGCTCGACGCCACCCGCGCCTTCGTCAACGGCACCAGCCTGTGCCTGCAGGTCGAAGGCCAGACCGACGCGCCGCAGGCGCTGGAAGTGATCGCACCCACGCTGGCCGAGGGCGAAGCACGCTGGGAATGCGCCACCGCGCTGGCCCCGCTCAAGCTCGACCGCCAGGGCTTCGGCCACTACCTGGCCGCGAACTACGACGAACTGGCCGACAGCCCGGTCGAGATGGGTCCCTTCTGGAGCGCCCGCTTCGAGGTCTGCGGCGTGCCGCACCGCTTCGTGGTGGCCGGCGCCACCGCGTCCTTCGACGGTGAACGCCTGATCGAGGACACGCGCGCCATCTGCGAGACGCAGATGCGCTTCTGGCACGGCGAGAAAGTCGGCCGGCGCGGCGGCCCCAAGCCGCCGCACGACCGCTACGTGTTCATGCTGAACGCGACCGACGAAGGCTACGGCGGGCTCGAGCACCGCCACAGCACCGCCCTCATCTGCACCCGGCGCGACCTGCCGCGCCGCGGCGCGCTGCGCCAGGCCGAGGGCTACACCACGCTGCTGGGGCTGATCAGCCACGAGTACTTCCACACCTGGAACGTCAAGCGCATGCGCCCGGCCGAGTTCGCGCGCTACGACTACAGCCAGGAAAACTACACGCAGCTGCTGTGGTTCTTCGAAGGCTTCACCAGCTACTACGACGACCTGCTGCTGCGCCGCGCCGGCCGCATCGACGATGCCGCCTACCTGCGCCTGGTCAACAAAACCCTCAACCAGGTGCAGCAGACGCCCGGCCGCTTCACGCAAAGCGTGGCGCAGGCCAGCTTCGACGCCTGGGTCAAGTACTACCGCCAGGACGAGCAGACGCCCAACGCCACGGTGAGCTACTACACCAAGGGCGCGATGGTGGCGCTGTGCCTGGACCTGACGCTGCGCGCCGAAGGCAAGGGCTCGCTCGACGACGTGATGCGCCAGTTGTGGCAGCACAGCGGCGGCGGCCCGATCGACGAGGCCGACGTGGCTGCCGCGCTCGAAGCCGTGGGCGGCCGCAGCTACGCCGTCGAACTGGCCGCCTGGGTGCATTCCACCCATGAGCTGCCGCTGGTCGCGCTGCTGCGCGGCTGGGGCGTCGCGGTGTTCGACGACCCGGCGCAGCGCGCGCAGGAACTGGGCCTGCGCGTGGCCGAGAAGGACGGCAGCGTGCAGATCAAGCTGGTGCTGCGCGGCAGCGCCGCCGAAAAGGCCGGCTTCTCGGCCAACGACGAATGGCTGGGCATCGAGCTGCCGGCCGCGCGCGGACGCGCCGCGCAGGCCTGGCGCCTGGGCAAGCTGGACGACCTGGCGCTGTACCTGGGCGATGCCAAGAAATGCGTGGCGCTGGTGGCGCGCGACAAGCGGCTGCTGCGCCTGCCGCTCACATTGGCCAGCAGCGAGAAGACGCTGCGCCTGGGCGTGCAGGACGCGGCCCGCTTGCGCGGCTGGCTGGTCACGGCCTGAGTCCGGGTGGTGCAGCACGCCGCTTAGGCGAAAATGCTGCATGAGCCACCCCAAGAACACTCCCCCCGCAGCCGGCGCGACCAGCCCGTTTCGCGGCATCGACCACCTCGTCATCCGCGTTGCCGATGCCCGTCCGCTGTTCGACCTGCTGGCCTCGGTGCTGGCGCTGCCGGTGACTTGGCCGCTCGAACAGGCCACTTTTGCCACCTTCGGCTGGATCGGCGTAGGCAACGCCAACCTGGAAATCTGGGCCGATGCCAAGAACGCCGACCTGCCCGAAGGCTGCGCCCTGCCCCTGATCCACGGCATCGCGCTGGCGCCCGAGCGCATGAAAAGCGCCATCGGCGCGCTCGAAGCCAAGGGCGTGACGGTGCGCACGCCGCGCATCTACCGCTCGCGCAACGAGCAGGGCGAACTGCAGACCAACTTCACCAACGCGGTGCTGCCCGACGTGTCGAGCCCGACTTGCGAGGTCTACCTCTGCGCCTGGGACCGCGACGCCGTCATCGTGCCGTGGCAGGCCGGCACCTCGACCACGCGCCGCCGCGCGAGCGAACAGGAAGCGCTGGACGCCGTGCAAGGCGGCGCGCTGGGCGTGACCGGCCTGTGCGAGATCGCCGTCGCCTCGCCCGAGCAGCCCGCGCTGGCGAGCCAGTGGCGCAAGCTGCGCGGCACCGTCAAGCAGCCGACCCGGCTGACGCCGGACGTCGACATCAGCGTGGTGGTCGGTCCGCAGCACGCGGTGGCGTCGATCACGCTGGCGGTGCGCGACCTGGCCGCGGCGCGCAGCGTGCTGCTGGACAAGGGCCTGCTGGCCGCATCGCACAACGACGAAGTCGCGCTGGCGCCCGAAGCCACCGGCGGCTTGTCGATCCGCCTGCGCCAGGCCGTGAGCGCCGAAGACGCGGCAGCAGCCGCCAAGCCGCGCAAGAAGTACTGACGCCGCGCCAGCGCCGTGCTCAGCCGCGGCGCGTCGCGATCAGGGGCTTCACCTCCGGCGACTTCACGCGCGGCCGGTTCGATTCCACCGCGGTGAACGGCGTCACCTCCACCAGGCTGGCCAGGCTGCGCCGCGTCAGGTCCTGGTAGGTTTCCGTGCCTTCGCGCTTCCAGGCGATTTCCTGTTCGGTCAGCTCGCGCTTGACCTTGACCGGCATGCCGGCGGCCAGCGAGCGCGCCGGCACCTTGTAGCCGGCCGGCACGAAGGCGCAGGCGGCCAGGATCGCGGCCTCGCCGATCTCCGCCTCGTCCATCACCACCGCGTTCATGCCGACCAGCGCGTCGCGCCGCACGATGCAGCTGTGCAGCACCGCGCCGTGGCCGATGTGGCCGTTCTCTTCCACCACCGTGTCCTGGTTCGGGAAGCCGTGGATGACGCAGGTGTCCTGCACGTTGGCGCCGCGCTGGAGCACGATGCGGCCGAAGTCGCCGCGCAGCGCAGCGCAGGGGCCGACGTAGCAGTCGGGGCCGATGATGACGTCGCCGATCAGCACCGCGGTGGGGTGCACGTAGGCGCTCGGGTCGATCACCGGCACCACGCCGTCGATGGAATAGCAGGGCATGTTGTCTCCTCGGGTTGCGCGGGGTTGCGCGTCTGGGGGCCTGGGGTCTTCTAAGGGTTTTTCCGGGGTCTTTTCGCGGGCCATCCCGCTTGTGCCGGAGCGGCCGCGATCTTATTATTCACCGACCGGTCGGTCAACAATAAGAAGAGCAAGCCACCCAGGCTGCCCGCAGACCGGTCGCACCCCCTACCCCACGGAGACACAACTTGTCCGATCCCTTGGTTCTGGTCGTCAAGGAAGGCCCGGTCCTGACGCTCACGCTCAACCGGCCGGCCGCCCTCAACAGCTTCAACGAGGCCATGCACCGCGAACTGCGGGCCGCCCTCGACGCCGCCGCCGACGACGCGCAGGTGCGCTGCGTGGTGCTGACCGGCGCCGGCCGCGCCTTCTGCGCCGGGCAGGACCTGGCCGATCCGCTGGTTGCGCCGCCGGCCGCCGGCGAAGCGCCGAAGGATCTGGCGCACGTCATCGGCACCTTCTACAAGCCGCTGGTGCAGCGCCTGCAAACCATGCCGGTGCCGGTGATCGCCGCCGTCAACGGCGTGGCCGCCGGCGCCGGCGCCAACCTGGCGCTGTGCTGCGACCTGGTGCTGGCGGCACGCTCGGCCAGCTTCATCCAGGCCTTCGCCAAGATCGCGCTGGTGCCCGACACCGGCGGCACCTGGCTGCTGCCGCGCCTGGTCGGTCGCGCCCGCGCGCTGGGCCTGGCACTGCTGGGCGACAAGCTGCCGGCGCCCGAAGCCGAGCAGCTCGGCCTGATCTGGCGCTGCGTCGACGATGCCGCGCTGCAGGAAGAAACGCAGCGCCTGGCGCAGCGGCTGGCTGCCATGCCCTCGGCCGCGCTCGCGCAGACGCGCCGCGCCATCGACGCCGCGCAGCACCTCACGCTGGACGAAGCGCTGGACAACGAAGCCGCGCTGCAGTCGCAACTGGGCCGCGCGCATGACTACCTCGAAGGCGTGGCGGCCTTCGGTGCCAAGCGCACGCCAACCTTCAAAGACCGCTAGAGCATGACCGACCGCAGCCCCCAACAAACCGCCGAGCACGTGCGCGAGCGCATGTACGCCAACGACCGCGCCGTGCGCGAACTGGGCATCGCCATCACCGAGGTCACGCCCGGCCACGCCAGCGCCCGCATGACCGTGGTCGCCAACATGCTCAACGGCCACCTCACCTGCCACGGCGGCTATCTCGCCACGCTGGCCGACACCGCCTTCGCCTACGCCTGCAACAGCTACAACGAACTGACGGTGGCTTCGGGCTTCTCGATCGACCTGCTGGCACCGGCGCGCGAAGGCGACGTGCTGAACGCCCACGCCGCCGAGGTCTCCAAGGCCGGCCGCACCGGCGTCTACGACTGCGAGATCCGCAACCAGGCGGGCGTGCGCATCGCGGTCTTCCGCGGCCGCTCCTACACCCTCAAGGGCAAGCCCGCCGTCGCTGAATAAAGAAACGAACGAGGAGACAACCGTGCCTGTGAAGACCCCTGCCCCCGGCGATCTCGAACCGATCGAACGCGCCAGCCGCGACGAAATCCAGGCGCTGCAGTTGCAGCGCCTGCGCCAGACGCTGGAACACGCCTACGAAAACGTGCCGCACTACCGCCAGGCTTTCGACGCGAAGGGCGTGCACCCTTCCGACCTGAAGCAGCTGAGCGATCTTGCGAAGTTCCCCTTCACGGTGAAGAAGGACCTGCGCGACAACTACCCCTTCGGCATGTTCGCCGTGCCGCGCGAACAGGTCGCGCGCATCCACGCGTCCTCGGGCACCACCGGCAAGCCGACCGTGGTGGGCTACACCGCGGGCGACATCTCGCGCTGGGCCGACCTGGTGGCGCGCTCCATCCGCGCAGCGGGCGGGCGGGCCGGCGACATGATCCACATCGCCTACGGCTACGGCCTGTTCACCGGCGGCCTGGGCGCGCACTACGGCGCCGAGCGCGCCGGCTGCACCGTGATCCCGATGTCGGGCGGGCAGACCGAGAAGCAGGTGCAACTCATCCGCGACTTCGGCCCCAGCCTGATCATGGTCACGCCCAGCTACATGCAGGTGATCATCGAGGAGTTCCAGCGCCAGGGACTGGACCCGCGCGAGAGCTCGCTCAAGGTCGGCATCTTCGGCGCCGAGCCGTGGACCGAAGCGATGCGCCATGAGATCGAAAGCAAGGCCGGCATCGACGCGGTCGACATCTACGGCCTGTCGGAAGTGATGGGCCCGGGCGTGGCCAGCGAATGCGTGGAAAGCAAGGACGGCCCAACCATCTGGGAAGACCACTTCTATCCCGAGATCATCCACCCCGACACCGGCGAAGTGCTGCCCGACGGCGAAGAGGGCGAGCTGGTCTTCACCTCGCTCACCAAGGAGGCGCTGCCGATCATCCGCTACCGCACGCGCGACCTGACGCGCCTGCTGCCGCCCACCTCGCGCGCCTTCCGCCGCATGGGCAAGATCGTCGGGCGCTCCGACGACATGCTCATCATCCGCGGCGTCAACGTGTTCCCCACGCAGATCGAGGAGATCGTGCTGCAGCACGCCAAGCTGTCGGGCCAGTACCAGATCAACGTCAGCCGCGACGGCAAGCTCGACACCGTCGAGGTGCTGTGTGAACTGCAGCCGGGTGCCGCCAGCAGCGTCGCCGACAGCGAACTGGCCGAGATCCGCCAGTGGCTGCAGGCACGCATCAAGACGCTGGTGGGCATCAGCACCAGCGTGGGCATCCTGGCGCCCGACAGCATCGAGCGCACCCTGACCGGCAAGGCGCGCCGCGTCATCGACAAGCGCAGCAAGTAAGCCCCGCAAGCGCCCGGCACACCGAACAAACGCAACGAAAGGGAACCCCATGTACACCCAGGCGATGGACACCGCAGGCAAGGCCGACGACGGCCCCAAGACCGTCCGCTCCACGCAGGAGATCGAACTGCAGCGCCGCTTCGACGAACGCATCGACGACGGCCAGTTCATCGAAGCCAAGGACTGGATGCCCGACCACTACCGCAAGACGCTGGTGCGCCAGATCAGCCAGCACGCGCACTCGGAAATCGTCGGCATGCTGCCCGAGGGCAACTGGATCACGCGCGCGCCCACGCTCAAGCGCAAGGCGATCCTGCTGGCCAAGGTGCAGGATGAAGCCGGCCACGGCCTGTACCTGTATTCCGCCGCCGAGACCCTGGGCACCTCGCGCGACGAGATGCTCGGCGCCCTGCACAGCGGCCGGGCCAAGTACAGCTCGATCTTCAACTACCCCACGCTCACCTGGGCCGACATGGGCACCATCGGCTGGCTGGTCGATGGCGCGGCGATCATGAACCAGGTGCCGATCTGCCGCTGCTCGTACGCGCCCTATGCGCGCGCCATGATCCGCATCTGCCGCGAGGAAAGCTTTCACCAGCGCCAGGGCTACGAAGCCCTGCTGACCATGATGCAGCACGGCACCGAGGCCCAGAAGGCCATGGTGCAGGACGCGGTGAACCGCTGGTGGTGGCCCTCGGTGATGATGTTCGGCCCGCCCGACGACCAGTCGCCCAACTCCGCGCAGTCGATGCGCTGGGGCATCAAGCGCGTCTCCAACGACGAACTGCGCGCCCGCTACATCGACGCCACCATCGAACAGGCCAAGGTGCTGGGCGTAACGCTGCCAGACCCCGACCTGAAGTGGAACGAGGAACGCCAGCACTACGACCACGGCACCATCGACTGGTCGGAGTTCTGGCGCGTCATCGGCGGCGACGGCCCCTGCAACCGCGAGCGCCTGAGCGCCCGCGTGAAAGCCTGGGACGACGGCGCCTGGGTGCGCGAGGCCGCGCTGGCCCACGCCAACAAGCAAGCAACATTCAAGGAGGCCGCATGAGCCAGGAAAACACCCACCCCGCAGCCAGCACCGAGTGGCCGCTCTGGGAAATCTTCGTCCGCAGCAAGTCGGGCCTGGACCACAAGCATTGCGGCAGCCTGCACGCGGCCGACGCCAAGATGGCGATCCAGCTGGCGCGCGATGTCTACACGCGCCGCCAGGAAGGCACCAGCGTGTGGGTGGTGCGCTCCGAGCAGATTGTGGCGAGCGACCCGGGCGACAAGGGCATGTATTTCGACCCGGCCGAAGACAAGGTCTACCGCCACCCCACCTTCTACCAGTTGCCCGGTTCGGTCGACCACATGTGAGCGAAGTGACGACCATGCAAGGCTCCATTCAGATCGATCACAGCCCCGCCGTGCAGTACCTGCTGCGCATCGGTGATACCTGCCTGATCCACGGCCAGCGCATTGCGCAGTGGTCCGGCCACGCGCCGATCCTGGAAGAGGACATCGCGCTGTCGAACATGGCGCTCGACCTGATCGGCCAGGCGCGCGCGGTGCTCACGCACGCCGGCACGCTGGAAGGCCGCGGGCACGACGAGGACCAGCTCGCCTTCCTGCGCGACGAAAACGACTACCGCAACATCTCGCTGGTGGAACTGCCGCGCGGCGACTTCGCCTTCACGGTACTGCGCAACGCGATGGTCGCCACGCTGATGAAGCTGCTGTGGGAGCGCCTGCGCGAATCGAGCGACGCCGAGCTGGCGGGCATCGCCGGCAAGGCCGTGAAGGAAGCGCGCTACCACCAGCAGCATGCCGCCGACTGGGTGGTGCGCCTGGGCGACGGCACGGCCGAATCGCGCCAGCGCATCGAGGCCGCGCTGGCCGAGCTGTGGCGCTTCGTGCCCGAGATGCTCGAATCCGACGCGATCGACGACGCCGCCAAAGCCTCGGGCCTGGGCCCGCGCTGGGCCGACCTGGCCGACGCCTGGCACGCCGAGATGGCGACCGTGCTGGACGCCGCCACGCTCAGCGCACCGGCCGAAGCGGCTTTCCGCAGCACCGGCAAGCTGGGCGTTCACACCGAGCACATGGGCTACATCCTGGCCGAGATGCAGCATCTGCAGCGCGCCTTCCCCGGGGGCGTCTGGTGATCGCCCTCGCGCCACTGCCCGCCAGCACGCCGGCCGACCCGCGCATCGCGCAGGCCTGGGATGTGCTGCAAGGCGTACTCGACCCGGAAGTCCCGGCGCTGTCGGTGTGCGACCTGGGCATCGTGCGCGAGGTGATCGCCCACGCCGGGCAACTGGAAATCGTGCTGACGCCGACCTATTCGGGCTGCCCGGCGACCGAGGTGATCGAGCACGACGTGCTGGCCGCCATCGGCGCGGCGGGCCTGGGCCCGGCCCATGTCACGCTGCGCCGGGCGCCGGCCTGGACCACCGACTGGATCAGCGAACAGGGCCGCCAGAAATTGCTCGACTACGGCATTGCGCCGCCCGGCGCCGCCGCGCCCGACGTGGCCGTGCCGATCCGCATCTTCGGGCGCAAGGCCGACCCGGCCATTGCCTGCCCGCGTTGCGCCAGCCTGTTCACCGAACGCCTCTCGGCCTTCGGCAGCACGGCCTGCAAATCCCTCTACCGGTGCCTGAGCTGCCGCGAGCCCTTCGAGCACTTCAAGCCCATCTAAGACGCCGAGAACGCCATGAGTTTCGACTTCCACCCCCTGCGCGTACGCGCCGTCCAGCCTGAAACCGATGAAGCCGTCATCGTCTCCTTCGACGTGCCGGGCGAACTGCGCGACGTCTTCGGCTTCACCCAGGGCCAGTACCTCACGCTGCGCAAGGAGATCGACGGCCAGGACCTGCGCCGCTCCTACTCCATCTGCGCCGGCGTCGACGACGGCGAACTGCGCGTGGGCGTGCGCAAGGTGAAAGGCGGCACCTTCTCCAACTGGATCAACGAGCAACTGCAGCCCGGCGACACCATCCAGGTAATGGCGCCGCAGGGCCGCTTCTTCGTGCCGCTCGATCCCACCGCGCGGCGCCAGCACGTGGGCATCGTCGGCGGCAGCGGCATCACGCCGATCCTGTCGATCATGAAGACGGTGCTGGCGCGTGAGCCGCAATCGCAGTTCACGCTGATCTACGGCAACCGCAAGCTGCAGTCGACCATGTTCAAGGAAGAGCTGGAAGACCTGAAGAACAAGTACATGACGCGCCTCGTGCTGCACCACGTGTTCTCGGGCGAGCCGACCGACGCGCCGCTGAACATGGGCCGCATGGACAGCGCCAAGCTGGGCGAATTCCTGGCCAGCGTGGTGCCGGCCGCGCAGATCGACCATGCCTACATCTGCGGCCCGTTCCAGATGAACGACGAGGCCGAGGCGGCGCTGCTGGCCGCTGGCGTGCCGGCCGAGCGCATCCACGTCGAGCGCTTCGGCGTGGCGACGCCGCAGGGTGCGCCGGTTGGCGCGGTGGTGCACGAGGCGCAGCCCGGCGACGCCGAACTGGCGCGCATCGTCATCGTGCGCGACGGCCTGCAGCGCGAGTTCGAATTCCGGCGCGACCAGCCGAGCATCCTCGACGCGGCTTCCGCCGCCGGCCTCGAGGTGCCCTACTCGTGCACCTCGGGCGTGTGCGGCACCTGCCGCGCCAAGCTGGTCGAGGGCGAGGTGCGCATGGAGCGCAACTTCGCGCTCGACAAGAACGAGGTGGCGGCCGGCTTCGTGCTGACCTGCCAGGCGCACCCACTGACCGAGCGGGTCGTGCTCTCGTTCGACGAGCGCTGAGCAGTGGCCCGCGGACGCGCCCCCGGCTACGACGACCAGCGCGAGATGATCCTCGCGCGCGCGGCGACGCTGTTCGCCGATCGCGGCTATCCGGCCACCTCGATGAACCAGGTGGCCGAGGCCTGCGGCGTCTCCAAGGCGCTGCTCTATCACTACTACCGCGACAAATACAGCCTGCTGGTGAGCATTGCGGAAAACCACGTATCGCGTTTGACCGATCTCGTGGAGGATCACGCCCTCGACAACCTGCCCGCGCAGGCGCGACTGCGCGAAATGATCCGCCGCTTCGTCACCGAGTACGCCGGCGCGCGCCATGCGCACCGCGTGCTCACCGAAGACGTGAAGTTTCTCGAAGACGCCGACCGCAAGCGGGTCCTGGACAAGGAACGCACGGTGGTGGCGGCCTTTGCCGGGGTGGTGCTCGAACTACGCCCCGAACTGCAGCAGGCGGCCCTGGCCAAGCCGCTCACGATGCTGCTGTTCGGAATGATCAACTGGATGTTCATCTGGATGCGGGCCGACGGCCAGATCGACTACGAGGACATGGCGCCGGTGGTGGCCGACCTGTTCCTGGGCGGCCTGTCAGCCGTGAGCACCGAGCCGCGCCCGGCGCGGCCGGTGGCCCAGGAAGCCTGACGCCGCCGCGCCCTGTCCTGCGCACCCGTTTTCCCTCCCTCCCTCTCTTTCTTCCTTCCATAGCTACAACGGAGACACCATGAAAGCTATCAAACCCGTCGCGATCGCCGCTGCCCTGTTGGCCGCCACCCTGGCCCATGCCGACATCAACGTCGGCGTGACGGTCTCGGCCACCGGCCCGGCCGCATCGCTGGGCATTCCCGAGAAGAACACCATTGCGCTGATGCCCAAGACCATCGCCGGCGAGAAGGTCAACTACATCGTGCTCGACGATGCCAGCGACACCACCGCCGCCGTCAGCAACACGCGCAAGCTGATCAGCGAGGACAAGGTCGACGTGATCCTCGGCTCCACCGTCACGCCCAACTCGCTGGCGATGATCGACGTGGTCTCCGAAGCCAAGACGCCGATGATCTCGATGGCCGCCTCGGCGCGCATCATCGAGCCGATGGACGCCAAGAAGAAGTGGGTCTTCAAGACGCCGCAGAACGACATCATGATGTCGCTGGCGATCGCCGAGCACATGGCCTCCAACGGCGTCAAGACGGTCGGCTTCATCGGCTTCTCCGACGCCTACGGCGAAGGCTGGTTCCAGGAATTCACCAAGGCCGCCGAGCTCAAGAAGATCAAGATCGTGGTGAACGAGCGCTACTCGCGTGCCGACACCTCGGTCACCGGCCAGGCCCTGAAGATCATGGCGGCCAAGCCCGACGCGGTGCTGGTGGCCGGCTCCGGCACGCCCGCTGCGCTGCCGCAAAAGACGCTCAAGGAGCGCGGCTACACCGGCAAGCTCTACCAGACGCACGGCGTCGCCAACGCCGACTTCCTGCGCGTCGGCGGCAAGGACGTCGAAGGCACGCTGCTGCCGGCGGGCCCGGTGCTGGTCGCCAGCCAACTGCCCGACAGCAACCCGATCAAGAAGTCGGCCACGGCGTACATCAACGCCTACGAAGCGGCCTACGGCAAGGGCTCGGTCTCGACCTTCGGCGGCCACGCCTGGGATGCCGGCCTGCTGATGAGCTCGGCCGTGCCGGTGGCGCTGAAGAAGGGCAAGCCCGGCACGCCGGAATTCCGCGCCGCACTGCGCGATGCGCTGGAAAACACCAAGGAAGTCTCGGGCGCGCACGGCGTGTTCAACATGACGGCCGACGACCACCTGGGCCTGGACCAGCGCGCACGCGTGATGGTCGAGATCAAGGACGGCAACTGGAAGTACATCCCGCAATAAGCCGCGGCAGACCCTCTCCCGCAAGCGGGAGAGGGAGTGCCCGCCTTGCTCCCTCTCCCCCTGGGAGAGGGTTGGGGTGAGGGCAAGCGCAGGCGCAATGCCTCTTTGTCTCACTGCTTGCGGCCGACGCAGCGACTTTAGCTAGAAGAACTCATATGGATTTGCAGATTGCCCTGTTGCTGGGGCAGGACGGCATCGTCAACGGTGCGGTCTACGGACTGATGGCGCTGGCCCTGGTGCTGGTGTTCTCGGTCACGCGGGTGATCTTCATCCCGCAGGGTGAACTGGTCGCCTTCGGCGCGCTGTCGATGGCGGCGCTGCATGCCGGGCGCGTGCCCGGCACGCTGTGGCTGCTGCTGGCGCTGGCCGTCATCACGCTGGCGGTGGAGGCTTGGCGCCAGGCGCGCGGCGCCACCGTCGAATGGCGCTCCACGCTGGTCTGGACCGTGGCCTTCCCGCTGCTGGCCGCCGCGATGGTGCTGGGCGTCAAGCCCGAATCGCTGATGGCCCAAGCCGTCACCGCCGTGCTGCTGATCACGCCGCTCGGCCCGCTGCTCTACCGCCTGGCCTACCGCCCGCTGGCCAATGCCACGGTGCTCATTCTTCTGATCGTCTCGGTCGCACTGCACGGCGTGCTGGTCGGCCTGGGCCTGCTGTTCTTCGGTGCCGAAGGCTCGCGCACGCCGGCCTTCTCCGAAGCCCGCTTCGACATCGCCGGCCTGCCGATCAGCGGCCAGTCCATGGTGGTGGTGGGCGTGGCACTGGCACTGGTGGTGCTGATGTTCCTGTTCTTCGAGCGCTCGATCGTCGGCAAGGCGCTGCGCGCCACCGCCATGAACCGCGTCGGCGCACGCCTGATGGGCATTCCGACCGACCTCTCGGGCGACCTCAGCTTTGCCCTGGCCGCCCTGATCGGTGTGGTCTCGGGCCTCCTGATCGCGCCGCTCACCACGGTGTATTACGACACCGGTTTCCTGATCGGCCTGAAGGGCTTCGTCGCCGCCATCGTCGGCGGCCTGGCGAGCTACCCGATCGCGCTGGCCGGCGCGCTGCTGGTCGGCCAGCTCGAAGCCTTTTCCTCGTTCTGGGCCAGTGCCTTCAAGGAGGTGCTGGTGTTCGCCCTGATCATCCCGGTGCTGTGGTGGCGCTCGATGAACAGCCGGCATGTGGAGGACGAGGAATGAACGCGGTACTTCTGCCGGAAGGCCGCCTTGTCTTGCTCCCTCTCCCTCTGGGAGAGGGTTGGGGTGAGGGCAGCGCGGCCCTTGCGGCGACGCGCCGTATGCACCGCCGCCAGCCCCTCACCCAACCTCTCCCCAGAGGGGAGAGGCGCCAATCCAAAACCTTCAAAGGACTGAACGTGGAGGCCATGCCATGACGCGCCGTCATCTCACCCTCCTGTGCATCGCGGCGCTGGCGCTGAGCTGGGCCTTCCTGCCCGAATTCACCGTCACCCTGTTCTGCTACATCGGCCTGTATTCGCTGGTGGCCGCCGGCCTGGTGCTGCTCACCGGCGTGGGCGGCATGACCTCCTTCGGCCAGGCCGCCTTTGTCGCCATCGGCGCCTACGCCACGGCCTGGATGTGCACCGCGCCGGCCGCCAGCGCGGCGCTGGCCGGCATCGTGCCGCCGGCGCTGATGCCCTGGCTCGGCCTGGCGCTGGGCATCGTCGTCACCGCCGCCATCGCCTGGGCGCTGGGTGCCATCACCGTCAAGCTGTCGGGCCACTACCTGCCGCTGGGCACCATCGCCTGGGGCCTGAGCCTGTACTACCTGTTCGGCAACCTGGAGTTTCTCGGCGGCCAGACCGGCCTGACCGGCATTCCGGCGCTGAGCGTGGCCGGCTATTCCTTCGCCACGCCGCGCGCGCTCGGCCCGATCATCTGGGCGGTGCTGCTGCTGGCGCTGTGGGCGCTGCACAACCTGCTCGATTCGCGCGAGGGCCGCGCCATCCGCTCACTCAAGTCGGGCCGCGTGATGGCCGAGTCGATGGGCGTGGACACCGCGCACTACCGCGTCAAGGTGTTCGTGCTGGCGGCCTTGCTGGCGGCCGTCTCGGGCTGGCTCTACGCGCACATGCAGCGCTTCGTCAACCCGACGCCCTTCAACCTCAACATCGGCATCGAATACCTGTTCATGGCGGTGGTCGGTGGCGCCGGCTACCTGTGGGGCGCGGTGCTGGGCGCCACGCTCATCACGCTCTTGAAGGAACAGCTGCAAGACATCCTGCCGAAGCTGCTGGGCACCAGCGGCAATTTCGAGGTGGTGGTGTTCGGCCTGCTGATGCTGTTCGTGCTGCAGCGCTTTTCCGAGGGCCTGTGGCCCTGGCTGGCGCGCCTGGGCGAGCGCTTCCTCCAGCCCGATCCGGCACCGCGCGCGCGCACCGCCGCGCCGCTGGCCACGCGCACGCTGCCTGCCGCCGGAGAGATGCTGCTGGAAGCCGACCGCGTGACCAAGCGCTTCGGCGGCCTGGTCGCCAACGACGCGGTGAGCATGAGCTTGCGCGCCGGCGAGGTGCACGCGCTGATCGGCCCCAACGGCGCCGGCAAGAGCACCTTCTTCAACATGATCTCGGGCGTCGACGACCCGACCGAAGGCCAGGTGCGCCTGCTCGGCCAGGACATGCGCGGCCTGCCCTCGCGCGACTTCGCGGCGCGCGGGCTGGGCCGCACCTTCCAGCACGTGCGCCTGCTGGGCAACCGCAGCGTGCTGGAGAACGTGGCGCTGGGCGCGCACCGGCGTGGCCGGCGCGGCTGGCTGGCCGCCATGTTGCGGCTGGACCGCGCCGAGGAAGCGGCGCTGCTGGCCGAGGCGCGCCGCCAGATCGAACGCTGCGGCCTGGCCGCGCACGCCGACACGCCGGCAGCTTCGCTGGCGCTGGGCCAGCAACGGGTGGTGGAAATCGCCCGCGCGTTGGCCGGCCAGCCGGCCGCGCTGCTGCTGGACGAACCCGCCGCCGGCCTGCGGCACCTGGAGAAACAGGCGCTGGCCACCTTGTTGCGCCAGCTGCGCGAACAGGGGTTGGGCATCCTGGTGGTGGAACACGACATGGAGTTCGTCATGAACCTGGCCGACCGCATCACGGTGCTGGAATTCGGCACGGTGATCGCCGCCGGCACGCCGCTCGAAGTGCAGAACGACCCGCGCGTGCTCGACGCTTACCTGGGCGGCGGCGATGACCTGGACCCGCCGGTCCCTGCCGCACCCGCTGCAACCCCGACGCCCACCGGCGCACTCGCCACCGGAGCCGCGGCATGAAGAAGAGCTTGTTCGAACTGAATGACTTCAGCGTCGCCTACGGCGATGTGGAAGCGGTGCACAGCGTCGCATTGACCGTCGGCGAAGGCGAGATCGTCACCGTGATCGGCCCCAACGGCGCCGGCAAGACCACCCTGCTGTGCGCGGCGATGGGCCTGCTGCCCTCGCGCGGCACGCTCACCATCGGCGGCGAGCGCATTGCGCGCCCGAGCGTCGAGGCGATGGTGGCGCGCGGCGTGGCGCTGGTGCCGGAAAAGCGCGAGCTGTTTGGCGAGATGTCGGTCGGCGACAACCTGCTGCTGGGCGGCTTCTACCGCTGGCGCACCGGCCGGCGCGACCAGCGCGAGCGCATGGAGGAAGTCTTCGCCATCTTCCCGCGGCTGAAGGAACGTCAGGCGCAACTGGCCAGCACGCTCTCGGGCGGCGAGCGCCAGATGCTGGCGATCGGCCGCGCGCTGATGGCGCGCCCGCGCCTGCTGATGCTCGACGAGCCTTCGCTCGGCCTGGCGCCGCTGATCGTGCGCGAGGTGCTGCACGTGGTCTCCTCGCTGCGCAGCCACGGCGTCTCGGTGCTGCTGGTCGAGCAGAACGCGCGCGCCGCGCTGCAGGTGGCCGACCGCGGCTACGTGCTGGAAACCGGCAGCGTCGCCCTCACCGGCCCCGCCGACACGCTGCTGCACGACCGCCGCATCATCGACACCTACCTCGGCCTGGGCAACCAGCGCCAGGGCGACGCGGCCACGGCCGCCGCCTGATTCACACACCACCACACACGCAAGGGACCGCCTCATGACGCAAGTTCTCCAGAGTTTCATCGCCGGCCAATGGCTCGGCCAGCAAGGCGCGCAAACACTGCGCAGCGCCATCAACGGCAGCCCCGTCGCCAGCACGCATGCCGAGCAGATCGACTTCGAACAGGCGCTGCACCATGCGCGCACGGTCGGCCTGAAGAACCTGCTGGCACTCGATTTCCAGCAGCGCGCGCAGCGCCTGCGCGCCATTGCCAAGTACCTCAACGAGCACAAGGAAACGCTCTACGCCATCTCGGCCCACACCGGCGCCACGCGCGCCGACAGCTGGGTCGACATCGAAGGCGGCAGCGGCACGCTGTCGGCCTACGCCGGCATCGGCGGCAACGAGCTGCCCTCGGGCAACCTGGTGCACGAAGGCCCGGCCATGGCGCTGGGCAAGAAGGGCGGCTTTGCCGGCACCCACATCCTGGTGCCGCGGCGCGGCGTGGCGGTGCACATCAACGCCTTCAACTTCCCGGTCTGGGGCCTCCTGGAAAAGTGGGCGCCTAGCTTCCTGGCGGGCATGCCCTGCATCGGCAAGCCGGCCACCGCCACCAGCTACCTCACCGAGGCGCTGGTGCGCCTGATGCACCAGTCGGGCCTGCTGCCCGAGGGCAGTCTGCAGCTGGTGATCGGCAGCACGGGCGACCTGCTCGACCGGCTGGACGGCAACGACGTCGTGACCTTCACCGGCTCGGCCGACACCGCCGCCAAGCTGCGCGTGCACCCGAACATCGTGCGCCAGTCGATCCCTTTCAACGCCGAGGCCGACTCGCTCAACTGCGCCATCCTGGCGCCCGACGTGTCGCCCGACGATGAAGAGTTCGACCTGTTCGTCAAGGAAGTGGCACGCGAGATGACGGTGAAGGCGGGCCAGAAGTGCACCGCCATCCGGCGCGCCATCGTGCCGCGCCAGCATCTCGATGCGGTGGCCGAGAGGCTGCGTGCGCGGCTGGCCAAGACGGTCGTCGGCGACCCGTCGCTGGAAGCCGTGCGCATGGGCGCGCTGGCCTCGCACGCGCAGCAGGCCGACGTGGCCGAGCGCGTGCAGACGCTGCTGCAAGGCGCCGAACTGGTGTTCGGTGCGCGCGACGGCTTCGCGCCGCAGGGCGAAGGCGTGGCCGAAGGCGCCTTCTTCTCCCCGACCTTGCTGCTCTCGCGCAACCCGCTGACGCACGATGCCGCACATGACGTGGAAGCCTTCGGCCCCGTCAGCACGCTGATGCCCTACGACGGCATCGACGAAGCCGTGGCGCTGGCCGCGCGCGGACGCGGCAGCCTGGTCGGCACGCTGGTCACGAAGGATCCGGCGATTGCCGCGCAGGTGATCCCGCAGGCCGCGGCCCACCACGGCCGCATGCTGGTGCTCGACCGCGAAGCAGCGGCCGAATCCACCGGCCACGGCTCGCCGCTGCCCTTCCTCAAGCACGGCGGCCCGGGGCGCGCCGGCGGCGGCGAAGAACTGGGCGGCCTGCGCGCGGTGAAGCACTACCTGCAGCGCGCCGCGCTGCAGGGCTCGCCGAGCATGATCGCCGCCGTCACCGGCGAATACATGCGCGGCGCCAAGCTGCATGAATCCGATGTGCACCCCTTCCGCAAGCACTTCGAAGACCTGGCCATCGGCGACTCGCTGCTGACGCACCGCCGCACCGTGGGCGAGGCCGACATCGTCGCCTTCGGCGGCATCTCGGGCGACTATTTCTACATGCACTTCGATGAGATCGCGGCCAAGGAAAGTCCCTTCGGCAAGCGCATCGCGCACGGCTATTTCGTGCTGTCGGCAGCGGCCGGGCTGTTCGTCTCGCCGGCGCCGGGGCCGGTGCTGGCCAACTACGGACTGGACACGCTGCGCTTCGTCAAGCCGGTGGGCATTGGCGACACCATCCGCGCGCGCCTGACCTGCAAGCGCAAGATCGACCGCCAGAAGAAAGACGCCAACGGGGTCGGCCAGGGCGTGGTGGCGTGGGACGTGGAGGTGACGAACCAGGACGGCGAGCTGGTCGCCAGCTACGACATCCTGACGCTGGTCGCCAAGAAGAACTGAAGCCAACGCGGCGCGCTGGCGGCGCGCCGCGCCCGGCCTCAGAAGCGCAGCTTGAGGCCGAGCGAACCCTGCACCGAGGCGGCCACCTTCGCGTCGCCGGCGCCGGTGTGGAACAGGCGGCCGACTTCGCCGTACAGGCTGGTCGAAGGCGTCAGCGCCAGCGTCAGGCCGGCCGCCGTCTCGATCGAGGTGTAGCCGATCGGGTTGCCCAACGTGGCGCTGCCAGCCGGGCCGATGAAGCGCGTCTGGTCGGTGCCCGAGAAGCCATGCCACAGGTTGACGCGGCCATAGGGCTGCAGCCGGCCGATGGCGCTGCCCATGTCACCCGTGACGCGCACGCCGATGCGGCCGATGACCGCGTCGGCACTGTCCTGCTGCACCTGCGCGCCACTGACGGCGATGTCGTCGATGCGCAGGTGGTTGTAGACCAGCTGCGCCTGCGGCTCGATGCCCCAGCCGCCGCCCAGTGCAAAGCGCTGTCCGGCTTCGACCGAGGCTGAAAGGCCGCGCCCGTCGGTGTCGGCGCCGGCCCCATTCACGCTGTGCGCCGAGATGTCCTGCCAGCCCTGCTGCGCCACCAGGTCGAGGTACTGGCCGGCGGGGTTGGCGTAGGTCGCGTAGCCGCCGAGGTATTGGGTGTCGACGCGCAGGCGGCCAGCGTAGCCCGCCACGCCCAGTGCGCCATTCAGCCCGTACAGGCCGTTCACGTCGGCGTCGCTGCGCAACTGGCCGAAGTACAGGCCGGCATTCCAGCGCTGCGTGGCGAGCAGGTCCACGCCCAGTTGCAGTCCGCCCAGGTCGGCGTCGAGGTCGCTCGCCACGGCGCCGTTCTGCTGCAGCTGGCTGCGGCTGCCGAGCACGCGGCCCCACACGCGGCGCGTGCCGGTGCTGGCGTCGTCCGCCGCGCCGATCGGCTGTGCCTCGTCGCCGATGCGGCGGTGCAGGTTGGACAGCATCGCGACATCGCCCTGGCGCAGCAGCTGCGGCAGCGCCGCGTACAAGGGAACCTCGGCGCGGTAGGTGGGCCGCTCGATGGGGGCGACAACCGGCGACGGCGCGGCGCTGGCCGACGCGCCGAGCTTGACCGTGGTCGGCACGCCGCTGGGCGGCACCGGTGCCGATGCCGGTGCTTGCGCCGGCGACGGTGCCGGCGCGACAACCGGCGCCGACGAGCGCAGATACCAGTTCTCCCCCGCACCGCTGGCGTCGGCCGCATACAGGCGGTATTCGTAGGCCCCGGCGTCCACATGGCCACCGGCCAGGCCGAAGGCGTCGTGCGTCGTCTGGGCGGTGGTGGCGGCGCCGTTGAGGGCGCGCACCACGGTGATGCCGTCGCCGCGGGTCAGCGCGCCCAGGCCCCCCAGGTTGGTGACGGCCAGGACGGTATGGCCGCTGGCCTGCGCACTCGCGCCGTCGAGCACCAGCGTGTCGCTCAGGCTGCTGCTGTCGCCCAGCGCCGTGGCCAGGCGCACCACGCCGCCCCGGCCGACCAGGGCGCCCGTCACCGTGAGCGTGGTGCCGGGTGCGGTGCCCGACAGCGACACCACGCCGCTGTTGTCCAGCCCCGCCACCGTCTGGTCGTGGCCGGCCAGGTCGAGCGTGGCGCCGGCCGCCACCACGTGCGCCGACAGCGCGCTGAAGCTGTTGGCGGCGCCGGCGCGCAGCACGCCGGCGTTGACGAGGGTGGTGCCGCTGTAGCTGTTGGCACCGCTCAGCGTGGTGGCGCCGCCGCCGGCCTGCACCAGGCTGCCGCTGCCGCTCACCCTCTGCGCCAGCGTCAGGCTGTCGCTGCGGCGGATCGCCAGCACGCCGTCGTTCACGATGTCGCTGGTGATGCTGCCGCTGGTGCCGTCGTCGCCCAGTTGCAGCGTGCCGGCAGCAATGGTGGTGGCGCCGGCGTAGTGGCTGTCGCCGGTGAGCACGGTGGTGCCGCTGCCCTGCTGGCGCAGGCTGCCGCTGCCGCTGATGACGCCTGGCAGCACGAAGCGGTCGCCGCGCTCGATCACCAGCGCGCCGTTGTTCAGGATGTCGCCCGCCACGCTGCCGCTGCTGCCGCCGTTGCCCAGTTGCAGTGCGCCCTGCGCGATGGTGGTCAGCCCGCTGTAGCTGTTGTCCGCGGTCAGCACGGTGGTGCCGCTGCCGGCCTGCGTCAGCGCCCCGCTGCCACTGACGGCACCCGCCAGCGTGAAGCGATCGCTGCGCTCAATCACCAGCAAGCCGTTGTCGACGATGTCGCCGGCCACGCTGCCGGCGTTGCCGCCGTTGCCCAGTTGCAGCGTGCTCGCATTGAGCGTGGTGGTGCCGGCAAAGGCCTGGTCGCGCGTCAGCAGCAGCGTGCCGCCGCCGGCCACTTCCATCGCGCCACTGCCGCTCACGATGCCGTTGTAGGTACCGTCGCCCGACTGCTGGAAGCGCACCAGCGCGTCGTTGGTGATGGCCAGCGGGGCGCGTGCCGCATCCACCTGCAGCGTGCCGCCGTCGACCTGCACCGGGCCGCTGAAGGCGCTGGCGTCGGTGTCCAGCACCAGCGTGCCGGCCGCCACCTTGATCGAGCTGATGCCGACCGAGGCCAGGCTCTGCTGGAAGGTCCAGCTGCCACCCTCCTGCTTTTCCAGGCGCTGGAAGCCGCTGATGTCGCGGCTCGTGGCGAAGGTGTCGACGCCCTCGCCGATCAGCACCAGCGCATTGCTGCCACCGCCGCCGCGCACCACGCCGCTGATGGTGGCGCCGGTGCCCAGGCGCAGCGTGTCGTCGCCGTTGGCGAAGCTGAGCGAACCTTCCAGGCTGCCGCGGTTGGTGAAGTCGATCGCCATGGTGCCGCTCACGCCCATGATCGCGCCGGCGCCGGCTTGCGAGCGGATCACGCCACCCAGCTCGTTGACGACGGTGTTGCTGCCGCTGCCCGACTCGAACCAGATCGTCGAGCTGGCCCCGCCAGCGCCTTCCACCAGGCCGAAGTTGCGGATGGTGTTGCCGCTGCCGATCGGGTTGATGGCTTCGCCCTGGCCGGAGGATCCGCGCGAAACCACGCTGGCGCCTGCGTCGATGGTCAGGCTGTTGTTGCTGTTGAATTCGATGGTGTTGGGACCGGTGCCGAACACGCCGTTGGCGCTGCTGCCGTTGTTCTGCACCAGCGCGCCGCCGTACAGGTGCAGCGTCGCGTTGTCGCCCACGCTGACGGCGGTGGCGTTGCCGACATCGATGCGGGCGCCGGCCAGCACGTCGAGCGTGACGCCGGAACTCGCGGCACCATTGCCGACGCGCGTGGCCTGCACGCTGTCGGCGCTGCAGGTGATGACCACGCCGCTGGGGGCGCAGGCGGCCCAGGACGGTGGCGCCCCGGCCAGGCCCAGCAGCAAGGCGACGCAGGCGGCGCGCACGGGCGTGGCCGCGCAGTGCAATGGCGCCGAAGCGGCAGGAGGGCGGTGCGTCGGCGAAGCGGGACGTGAAGAGCGGCGCATGGCGTGCATTCGAACTTAGGTTTTAAAAACATAAGTTTACAAATGATCACAACTGTCACTCTCTCGAAGCAATATGGACAGCGTCGCACTCGGCGCCATTTGTCACGAAAACGAAGGGGCATCCGTCTGCAAACCCTCTGCTTCAAAGTAAGTGAGCGCACGCATGACGGTACTTGCGACCACCGGCCTCGCGCCCCTTCGTTGCAGGACGGCAACGACGCGCCCGCTGACGCAGATTCCGTCGGCCAGAGAGGCATTTCAACGCGCCGCGAGAAAGAGCCCAGATAGCCTCAATTGCCGGCCGTTTGACGCTAGATCAAAAGACCTCCAATCTCGGTGGGTTATGATCGTAGGCTTCGTCCTCTTCAACCGCCGCTGTTCGCCAGCCGCAGAAAGTCCTTAGCGTTTTGATCAAAGCAAGCCAGAAAGTGGGCCTCATGGCTCTCGCCACCGTCGCATGCACCGCCCACGCCCAATCGAGCGTGACCGTCTCGGGATTCCTGGACATCGGCGTGTTTCGGGATTTCGATACGGCCACCAAGGTCGGAACGATCCAGCGCAGTTCGCTCACTTTTGCAGGCGTTGAAGACTTGGGCGGCGGCTATGCCGCCACCTTCAATTTGCAGACCCGCTTTGAAATGGACACCGGCGAACTCGAAGGCGCCGGCTACAAGCCCTTCTGGCAAGGCGAATCCACGGTCGGGCTCAAGGGCCCCTTCGGCGCCGTCCGCCTGGGCCGCGCGCTCGACGTGATTTCCGCCGCCGACTGGACCTACGACCCCTGGGGCAACTTCAACCGCATCGCCTCGCCGGCCTGGTACAACTGGCACTACAACTACGCTTCCGACCGCACCAGCAACAACGGCACCGCCGAGTACGGCCGCCTGGCCAACGGCGTGTTCTACGACTCGCCCACCATCGGCGGCTTCAGCGTGCACCTGAGCGGCGCCTATGAAGAGCAGCCCTACCCGGGCGCGGGCACCGGCAACAACTTCGGCGCCTCGCTGAACTACGGCCAGGGCCCGGTCTCGTTCATGCTGGCGCACAACAAGAACAGCAACGACGACGACGACACCTTCGTCGCCGCGCGCTACGACTTCGCCGCCATCTCGCTGATGGGCGCCTACGACGAGAGCACCTACGCCGGCGCCGTCGGCACGGCCGATTCGAAAGCCAAGGCCTACACGTTGGGCGCCACCTACACCACCGGCGCCACCACCTGGAAGGCCGGCTACGGCCGGCGCGACGTCGACGGCCTGAAGAACGACTTCGTCGGCCTGGGCGCCGACTACGCGCTGTCCAAGCGCACCATCCTGTATGTCAGTGCGGGCTACAGCAAGCCCGAGAACAACGCCAGCAGCAACGCCTACGGCGTGGGCATGAGCCACAGCTTCTAGCGTTTTCAACGCACGGCGCCGCCGCACGGCCGGCGCCGCTGCACTTCGCGGGTCCGGCTGCGCCGGGCCCATCAGCCACCGCTGCGCCATGCAGCCGGGCCTTGCCTCCGAGAGGAGCGAGACCCACACAACCCAAGTCACCGCCGTGCCACCGGGCCCCCATGGGCCCCGGGGCTCGCGCCATGGCGCAGCCCCACGGCCCGCGGCGACAACGGAAAGGAGAGCTCGATGCAAACCCAGAAAGAACGTCTGGTCGTCAAGAACCTGTACAAGGTCTTTGGCGATCACCCGCAACACGCCATGGAACTGGTGCGCGCCGGCCAGGACAAGGCCGAGATCTTTGCCCAGACCGGGCAGACGATCGGCGTCAACGACGCCTCGTTCAGCGTGCGCGAAGGCGAGATCTTCGTCGTCATGGGCCTGTCGGGCTCGGGCAAGTCGACCTTGGTGCGGCTGCTCAACCGGCTGATCGACCCGACCGCCGGCCAGGTGCTGTTCGACGGCGTCGACATCGCCGCCATGAACGACGCGCAGCTGCGCGCCTTTCGGCGCAAGCACATCAGCATGGTGTTCCAGTCCTTCGCGCTGATGCCGCACCTGACGGTGCTGCAGAACGTCGGCTTCGGGCTGGAGCTGGACGGCATCGGCAAGCGCACGCGCAACGAACGCGCCATGAAGGCGCTGGCGCAGGTGGGCCTGGCCGAGCGCGCCGACAGCTACCCGGACGAACTCTCGGGCGGCATGCAGCAGCGCGTGGGGCTGGCGCGCGCGCTGGCCAACGACCCGAGCATCTTGCTGATGGACGAGGCCTTCTCGGCGCTCGACCCGCTGATCCGCACCGGCATGCAGGACGAGCTGGTGAAGCTGCAGCAGACCGACCGCCGCACCATCATCTTCATCTCGCACGACCTGGACGAGGCGCTGCGCATCGGTGACCGCATCGCGATCATGGAAGGCGGCAACGTGGTGCAGGTGGGCACGGCCGAGGACATCATCAAGAACCCGGCCAACGACTACGTGCGCGCCTTCTTCAAGAACGTCGACGTGACGCACGTGTTCACGGCCGGCGAGCTGGCCGACAAGGAAGGCCCGCTGGTGCTGGTGCAGGACCTGATCAGCGCACCTGATGCGCTGGAACGCCTGGAGGGCAGCGACGTGGACTACGCCTTCCTGGTCGATGCGCAGCAGTGCTTCATCGGCATGGTGTCGCAGTCCCGCCTGCAGGCGGCGCTGCGGCGCGACCCGGAGGCCGAGCTCACGCGCGCGCTGATGCGCGGGATCGAGCCGATCGGCGCCAACACGCCGGTCTCGCAGGTCTACGGCCTGGTCAGCGCCAAGCCGCACGGCCTGCCGGTGACCGACGACGCCGGGCATTTCCTGGGTGCGCTCACGCCGCGCATCGTCATCGACTTTCTGGCAGCGAGGGCCGACGCATGAGCGCGCACGACACAAGCATGGTGGTGGCACAGGCCGCCGCACCCGCGGCCGCGGCCGATCCGTGGAGCACACCGGCCGCCGCGCCGGCCGCCGACCCGTGGAGCGCCCAGGGCAGCGCCGCGAGCGATGCGGCCAGCAACGGCTTCCTGGCGCACCAGCAGGCGGCCGACGTGGTGCACCACTCGATCAACTGGTGGCACCCCTTCGACAAGACCTCCTCGATTCCGCTCGACCAATGGGTGGTGCACGGGCTGGACTGGGTGGTGGCCAATTTCCGGCCCGCCTTCCAGGCCATCCGCCTGCCGATCGACGCCACGCTGGGCCAGGTGCAGGCCGGGCTGCTGGCGATGCCGCAGCCGCTGATGCTGCTGGTGATCGGCCTGATCGCGCTGCTGGCGAGCGGGCCGCGGCTGGCCATCGGCGCGGTGGCGTCCTTCGTCTTCATCGGCCTGATCGGGGCCTGGGCGCAGTCGATGGTGACGCTCTCGCTGGTCATCACCTCGGTGGTGTTCTGCGTGGCGATCGGCCTGCCGCTGGGCATTCTCATGGCGCGCAGCGACCGGCTGCAGTCGATCCTGCGGCCGCTGATGGACGCGATGCAGACCACGCCGGCCTTCGTCTACCTGGTGCCGGTGGTGATGCTGTTCGGCATCGGCAACGTGCCGGGCGTGGTGACCACCATCGTCTTCGCGCTGCCGCCGCTGGTGCGCCTGACCAACCTGGGCATCCGCAACGTGCGCACCGACCTGATCGAGGCCTCGCGCTCCTTCGGCGCATCACCCTGGCAGATGCTGACCAAGGTGCAACTGCCACTGGCCATGCCGACCATCATGGCCGGCGTCAACCAGACGCTGCTGCTGGCGCTGTCGATGGTGGTGATCGCCTCGATGATCGCCGTGGGCGGCCTCGGCCAGATGGTGCTGCGCGGCATCGGCCGGCTCGACATGGGCCTGGCCACCATCGGCGGCCTGAGCATCGTGCTGATGGCGATCGTGCTCGACCGCATCACCCAGGCGCTGAGCAGCAGCCAGCGCAAGCCGCGCAAGTGGCTGCCGGGCTTGCGGGCCCGCAAGCCGAGCGTTGCGCCTGCCGGCGACAGCGCCACGGCCGATGCCACGGCCGCCGCGGCGGCCAACACCGCCAAGCAGGCTCAGGCACCGGCGCAGCCGGCCGCCAGGCAAGCGCCTCGTCCCGACGCAGTCACCGTCTGACCGCCATCACTGAAAAAGGAGAACCCATGAAATTCAATACCGCAACGCTGCGCCGCCCTGCCCTCTGGGGCGTGGCCGCCCTGCTGGCCACCAGCGCCGTCGGCGCCATGGCGCAAGACGCCCGGATGCTGCCCGGCAAGGGCGTCGAGGTGCAGCCGCTGAAGAGCTCGATCCAGGAAGAAGCGTTCCAGACGCGCATCGTGGCGCGCGCGCTGAAAGACCTGGGCTACGACGTGAAGCCGACCAAGGAAGTGGAATACCCGACGGCGCACATCGCCATCGCCAACGGCGACGCCACCTACCTGGCCTCGCACTGGAACCCGCTGCACGCCAACTTCTACAAGAACGCCGGCGGCGACGCCAAGCTGTTTCGCAAGGGCGAATACTCCGGCGGTGCGCTGCAGGGCTACCTGATCGACAAGAAGACGGCCGACCAGTACCACATCACCAACATCGGCCAGCTGAAGGACCCGAAGCTGGCCAAGCTGTTCGACACCGACGGCGACGGCAAGGCCGACCTGGCCGGCTGCACGCCGGGCTGGGGTTGCGAAGAGGTGATCGAGCACCAGCTCACCGCCTACAAGCTGCGCGACACCGTGAGCCACAAGCAGGGCACCTACTCGGCGCTGATCGCCGACGTGATCGCGCGCTACAAGGCCGGCCAGCCGGTGCTCTATTACACATGGACGCCCTACTGGGTGAGCGGCGTGCTGGTCCCCGGCAAGGACGTGGTGTGGCTGGAAGTGCCCTTCTCCTCGCAGCCGGGTGAAAACGCCGGCGCCAGCACCAAGCTGCCCAACGGCAAGGACTACGGCTTCCAGGTCAACAAGCAGCAGATCGTGGCGAACAAGGCTTTCGTGCAAGCCCACCCCGACGCCGGCGTGCTGTTCAGCGAGATGAAGGTCAGCGTGAACGACATCAACGCGCAGAACCTGCGCATGAACCAGGGCGAGAAGTCGAGCGACGACATCGACCGCCATGTCGCCGCCTGGATCAAGGCCAACCAGAAGACCTACGACGGCTGGCTGGCTGACGCCCGCGCCGCAGCGCCCAAGTAAGCGACGCTTCGCGTGCGGCACGCCATGCCGCACCCGTTTCTCGGCACCACGCCCTGCGGGCCTGGTGCCGATCTCGTTTCTGGCGCCGGGTGATTCGACCCGGCACTTGGGGCGACAATGCCCTTCCCCCCGGCGGGCGAGCAGCCTGCGCTGCCCCGCGGACCCTTTCTTACCCGGAGATCTCATGAGCTACGAGAACATCGAAGTGCGCACCGAAGCCGGCAAGGTCGGCATCATCACCCTCAACCGCCCCAAGGCCCTGAACGCGCTCAACGACGCGCTGATGACTGAGCTGGGCGCCGCGCTCAAGGCCTTCGACGCCGACGACGCGATCGGCTGCATGATCATCACCGGCAGCGAGCGCGCCTTTGCCGCCGGTGCCGACATCGCCGCGATGGCCAAGTACAGCTTCATCGACACCTACAAGGGCGACTACATCACGCGCAACTGGGAAACCATCCGCTCGATCCGCAAGCCGGTGATCGCCGCGGTGAGCGGCTTCGCGCTGGGCGGCGGCTGCGAGCTGGCGATGATGTGCGACTTCATCATCGCCGCCGACACCGCCAAGTTCGGCCAGCCCGAGATCAAGATCGGCGTGATCCCCGGCGCCGGCGGCACGCAGCGCCTGCCACGCGCGGTGGGCAAGAGCAAGGCGATGGACATGGCCCTGACCGCCCGCATGATGGACGCGCAGGAAGCCGAGCGCGCCGGGCTGGTGAGCCGCGTGGTGCCCTACGACAAGATGATGGACGAGGCGCTGGGCGCCGCGCTGATCATCGCCGGCTACTCGCAGATTGCCGTGATGGCGGCCAAGGAATCGGTCAACCGCGCCTTCGAGGGCGGCCTCTCCGACGGTGTGATGTTCGAGCGCCGCCTGTTCCACGCGCTGTTCGCCACGCAGGACCAGAAGGAAGGCATGGACGCCTTCCTGGCCAAGCGCCAGCCCGACTTCAAGAACATGTAAGCGCGCGGCCGGCTCAGCGCTGCGGCGCGGGTTCGGCCGATGCGGGCGCGGGCGGTGCCGGTGCCGCACGCGGCTGCGCCAGTTCGCGCTCCAGCCGATCGGCCAACGGCAGCACGGGCGGCTGCTCGGTCTCCGGCGGCGGCTGTATCGCATCATTCAAGGCCGCGCGCAGTGCCTCGAGCGCACCGGCGGGCGGCGCACCGGTGGCCGGCGGCGCCTTGCCCTCGGTCCACTGCACCTGCGCCGGCGCCACCTCCAGCACGGCCAGTTGCTTGCCGCCGCGCAGCAGCGTCACGCGCCAGGCCGCACCACCGCGCAGGCGTTGCGGCCCGTCCGCCATGATGGCGGCCGAATTGAGCAGCAAGCCCAGTTGCCCTTCCTGTCCGCGCCGCAGGGTGCGGCTCTGCCCGCTGTGGGAAATGCGCAGTTCGGTCCACTGCGACAGCGCCGCGAAGGTGGGCGGCGGTGTCTCGTCGGTCCGCTGGCCGGGCCGCGCCGCAGCGGGCGGCGGGGCAGCAGGTGCCGCCTCGGGCAAGGGCGTGACCGATCCGGCTGCTGGCGCCGGCTGGGCCGCCATCACCGGAGGGGAAGCAACCGGCGCATTCGGCGCGAGTGGCTTCAGGGCGGGCGGAGCTTCAGGCGCGGCAGGCGATGGCGCCGACTTGGCTTGTGCTGCAGGTGCAGGTGCCGTGGCGGCGGTAGGAGGCGCAGGCGGTGGCCTGGATGCTTCAGCAGCGATCTCGGCCGTCTTTTTGTCCGCGTGCGTGTCGTTTCGAAGCGCGTCATGTGCGGCGCCCGCCACGCTGGCTTGGTCCGGGCCGGGCGCGCTGGGTGATGCGTGCGTCGGCGCGGGTGCGGGCACAGGTGCAGGTGCCGACGCGATCACCGGTGGCGCAGGCGCCCTCTCACGCGCGGCCTCGGCCTTCGGCGCGCGCTGCGCCGAAGGCCGCGCATCCGGCACCGGCTCGTCCTGCCACAGCACCGTCACCAGGCCGGCCAGCAACACCGTCGCGAAGGCGGCATTCCACGGCGTGACGGCGCGGCGTTCGCCCTTCTTCCACCACGACGAGAGATGCCACCAGGGCGCCGGCTCGCGCGACGCGGCCAGCAGTTCGGCCTGCTCGGCCACCGCCTCGTGCGCGCGCTGCAGGATGGACTGGCGCAGTTGCCAGTCGGGCAGTTCGCTGCGATCGGGCGCGCGTGCCAGCACCTGGCGCAGCGCGTTGTCGGTGAGGTCGTCCGGGCCGCCTTGCACCAGCAGGATGTCGTCGGCGCTCATGCTCTTGCGCGCAGCACCGTGAGGTACGGGTCCATGCAGGTGCGCAACTTGCCCAGCGCGTAGCGCAGGCGGCTGCGCACGGTCTCGAAATTCACGTCCAGCGCCGCGGCCATGGCCTCGACCGTGAAGCCGTCTTCGTGGTGCAGCAGGAAGGCGCTGCGCTGCTCCAGCGGCAGTTCATCCAGGCATTCGAGCATGCGCCGGCCGGCCGCGCGCCAGAAGGCGGCGTCCTCCGCGGACGGGTGCGCGGCCTCGCCTTCTTCCTCGGCCAGGCCGAGCGCGCCGCGGGTCGGCAGCAGCGCGGCGTCCGGGTCGTCGTGCTCGCCATGCGCCGCCAGCACCACCTCGCGTCCGCTGACCCGCAGGCGGTCGATGGCCAGGTTGTGCGCGATGGTGAAGGCCCAGGTGCGCCACTGCGCGCCCTGCGGCGAAAAGCTCTCGCGCGCGTTGACGATGCGCATCCAGGTCTCCTGGAAAACCTCGTCCACCTCGGCCGACAGGCGCGCGCCCAGCAGGCGCCGCACGAAGCGGTACAGCGCGCCCTCGTGGCGGCCGTAGAGCACGTCGAACGCGGCGGTGTCGCCGCTGGCGTAGGCGAGCATCAACTGGTCATCCCGCATGGCTTCATGCAAGGCAGCAGTGTCGATGTCGGGCGCGCGCATGGAGAGATTCTCACATCACGTTGTACGGGCGCCGGCGCGGATCGGGGTTACTCCCTGCCAAAAAAAGCACGCGGCGCCAACCCTTTGCGCCCGCGCGGCACGTTCAAGCTTCATCCACACCACGAAGGACGACCATGCCGACCCGCTTCTCCCTGCGCTGCCACCGGGCCCTGATCGCGCTGCTGTGCGCGCCCTTGCTCGCTGGCGCTTCGCACGCCGTCGAAGGCGGCCCCAACGAGCCGGCCGGCCCGAACGCCGTGCGATGGCCGGCACCCGCGCCGCTGCGCACCGCGCCGGATTTCCAGGCGCCCTCGGGCACGACCTGCGCGCGCCCGGTGCAGGTGGTCGAGCAGCCCGGGCGCGACGCCGGCCAGCGCCCCGCGGCGCGCGGCCGTGCCGAGAGGAAGATGTCAGGTGGCGCCGAGCCCGTGTTCGAGGCACGCGCTGACGGCATCGTCGACGGTTTCGCCGGCGGTATCGCCGATGGCCGCGCCACGGCCGCGCGCATGCCGGCGGCACCGGCGGCCAGCAAGGCCGCGCCCGAGTCCGCCGGCCGCGTGGCCGCAGATGACGAAGCCGGTGCGCCCGTGCAGCGCCCGCCGGCGCAGCGCGCCAACGTCACGGCGGGCATGGTCGACGACAACGCCGACTTCGCGGCCTACCTGGCCTTTCGCCAGCGCACGCCCGTGGCGCACCGCGAACGCGACGTGCGCGAGCGCCACCTGCTGCAGGTGCGCAATGCGCGCGGCGAGGCCGTGGCCGATGCCGAGGTGGCCGTGCGCGCGACCAGCGGCGCCACGCTGTGGGCCCGCACCGACACCGCCGGCCGCGTCTGGCTGCACCCCGACGCCTTCGACCCCGCCGGCAGCACGCTGTACGAAGTGACCGCGCGCCAGCACGGCGTGCAGGCCACCACCGTGCTGCGACGCGGCCAGAAAAGCGCCATCGACCTCACGCTCGATGTGGCGCGCCCGGCCCAGCGCGCGCGGCTCGACCTGGTGTTCCTGATCGACGCCACCGGCTCCATGGCCGACGAGATCGGCAAGCTCAAGGCCACCCTGCGCAGCATTGCCGACGAGGTGGCCCGGCTGCCCAGCCAGCCCGACACCTGCTTCGGCCTGGTCGCCTACCGCGACCTCGACGACGCCTTCGTCACGCGGCGGGTCGACTTCACCAACGACCTGGCCGGCTTCCAGGGCGCGCTCAACGCCCTGCAGGCAGATGGCGGCGGCGACTACCCGGAAGCCATGAACGAGGCCCTGCACGACACCGTGCACCGCCTCAGCTGGCGCGGCGACGGCGCCACCCGCCTGGTGATCCTGCTGGCCGACGCACCGCCGCACCTGGACTACGGCGGCCCGCAGTACGACGACGACATGCTGGCCGCGCTGGGCAAGGGCATCAAGCTGTTCAGCGTGGGCGCCAGCGGCCTCGACCGGCAAGGTGAATACGTGCAGCGGCAGCTGGCGCAGTTCACCGGCGGGCGCTTCGTCTTCCTCACCTACGCCGACGCCGCCAACCCGGCCAGCGGCCCGGGCCGCGAGACGGTGCACGACGTGCGCAACTACTCGGTGGAAACGCTGGACCGGCTGGTGGTGCGCCTGGTGCGCGACGAACTGGCCCGCTTGCCGAAGGCAGGCTGACGCGCCAAAGTAGCGCGCCAGAAAAATGCCGCTATAATCATGGGCTCGGCTCTTTAGCTCAGTCGGTTAGAGCGATGGAATCATAATCCACAGGTCCGCGGTTCGAATCCGTGAAGAGCCACCAAACGAAAACCCTCGTGGTTATTGGAAAGCCCGCTATCAAAAAGGTAGCGGGCTTTTTTCTTTTGGGCGCGTCAGGTCCATCGCACCCGCCCGCGTAGTGGCGGCGCACGACTTTTCCGAGCGCCTGCAACATCTTCGCGACCGGCGTATATTCGCAACGCGTTTCACGGCCAGCTTGCGGCCGCCGATTCCGCCCATCAAAAGAGAATGAACGGCTGACAGCCATGCCAACGACCTGCGGCCGACTTTGATACCACGCTCCCCCGAATCCTCCCATTCGAGCCAGCAGCGGCTCTCGAACCGGGACTCGCTCTTGGCCATGCTCGGCCTGTGCTGTGTTGCAACCCTGGTGGCGCTGGACCAGACGGTGGTGAGCACCGCGCTGCCCGGCATCGTCGCCGAACTGCATGGCTTCGATCTCTATGCCTGGGTCGCCACCTCGTACCTGCTGACCTCGGTCATCACCGTGCCGGTGGTCGGCCGCCTGGGAGACCAGTTCGGCCGCCGGCCGTTCGTGCTGGCTTCGATCGTGATCTTCAGCGTGGCCTCGGCCCTGTGCGGCCTTGCGGACAGCATGGAAGGCCTGGTCGCGGCGCGCGCGCTGCAGGGCATCGGCGGCGGCATGCTGGTGGGCAGCGCCTTCGCCTCCATCGTCGATCTGTTCCCCGATGCCCTGGTGCGCCTGCGCTGGCAGATGTTGATGGCCTCGGCGTTCGGACTGGCCAACACGCTGGGCCCGTCGCTGGGCGGACTGCTCACCCAGTACCTGGGCTGGCGCTGGGTGTTCTACATCAACCTGCCGGTGGGCGTGGTGTCGCTGTGCGCGGTCTGGCGCTTCCTGCCGCACGTGCGCCACGGCCTCGCCGGGGCGAAAGTGCGCATCGACTGGCCCGGCGCCCTGCTCATCGCCGCCGGGCTCGGCAGCCTGCAGCTCCTGGTCGAACTGGCGCCACAGCGCGGACTGAGCTCCGGCATGGCGGTCATCCTGGCGGTCTGCGTACTCGCCTTCTTCGCGCTGTCGCGCTGGGAGCGGCGCGTCGCGCATCCGCTCATTCCCGGAGAACTGCTGCGCGACCGCGCGCTGCTGAGCATGTTCCTGCTGGCGGCCGCCGGCGGATTCATGCAATTCTCGCTGCTGGTGTACGTGCCGCTGATGTTCCAGGGTGGATTCGCCCTGTCGGCGCACGCGGCCGGGCTGCTGGTGACGCCGCTGGTGGCCTTCATCGCGGTGGCCAATATCCTCAACAGCCGCATCCTGCCGCGACTGCCCCATTCCGCGATCATGGTGTACCTGGGCTTCGGCCTGACGAGCCTGTGCGGCGCCTGCCTGCTGCTGGCCGACGCCGACTCCTCGCATGCCTACCTGGTCGCGGTGATGGTCTGCGGCGGCGTGGGCATGGGGCTGACCATGCCGAACCTGACGATCTCGATGCAGCAGGCCGCGCCGCGCGCGCACGTGGGCATCTCCATCGCGCTGCTGCAGAGCCAACGGATGGTCGGCGGGATGCTGGGCACGGCGCTGACGGGCGCGCTCGTCAACTGGTCCTACCGGCACGGCATCGACCGTGCGCTCGCTGGCAGCGGACATGCCGCCAATGGCTCCTGGCAGCCACTGGCGACCCCCGAGATCCTCCTGAGCCAGGACATGCAGGCCGAGCTGATGGGCCGGCTGGCCGCGGCCGGGCAGAACGGCATGGCCGTGATCGACACGGCGCGCGACGCGCTGGTCCAGGCGGTTCACACCGGCTTCGGGCTCACGATCGCGGTGGGATTGCTCAGCTTCCTGGGCATTCGCCACATGCCGAAGATCAGCTTCCGATCGACGCCTGTGCCGGTGCAACTCGAAGAGGGCTGAGCCCAAGCCCTGTACTCGGGTACTCGTCAAGCGACTTTCTGTCGCTCACCAGCCGCCGTCTGCGCTTCGATCGCCGCCCGCAAGTCGGCCGGCACCTCGATCGCCTGGTGGCTCTCCAGCGAGGTCGTGACCAGCACCTGCCGCATCTGCATGCGCAGCTCGCCGTCGTTGGCACTGGTGCACTGGCTGGACAGGCGGATCGACTTGCTGCCCAGCCGTTGCACCTGCAGCGACAGCAGCACGCGGTCACCCATGCGGCTGACGGCGCGAAAGTCCGCCTCCAGCCGCACCGTGGGCAGGCCGATGCGCCGCTCCATCAGCAGGCGGCGAAAGCCCACGCCCAGGCCCTCTTCGACCCAGTCCTCGACCAGGCCGTTGAACATCACGAAATACTGGGGATAGAAGACGATGCCGGCCGGGTCGCAATCGGAAAAGCGGATCAGCCGCTCGCGCTGGAAGACGCCGGCGGCTTCGTTGCCCGGCGCCGTGCTCACATGACCTCCCCGCCCGAGACGGAGATCGACTGCCCGTTGATCGAGGCCGCCGCCGCGCCGCACAGCCAGCGCACGGCATCGGCCACCTCGGCGGGCTGCACGATGCGCTGCTGCGGATTGCCGGCCGAGAACTCGGCCAGCGCCTGGTCCGCACTGCGCCCGGTCTTGGCCACCACGTTGGCCACGCTCTCGCGCAGGATGTCGGTGTCGGTGTAGCCGGGGCACACGGCGTTGACGGTGATGCCCTTCTTCGCCACCTCCAGCGCCAGCGCGCGCGTGAGGCCGATCACCCCGTGCTTGGCTGCCACGTAGGCGCTGACGTAGGGGTAGCCTTTCTGGCCTGCGGTGCTGGCGATGTTGACGATGCGGCCCCAGCCGCCCGCCTGCATGTCCGCCAGCGCGGCCTGCGCGCAAAGGAAGCTGCCGGTGAGGTTCACCGCCAGCATGCGCTGCCACAGGTCGAGCGAGGTCTTGTGAAAGGGCGCGCTCTCGGCCTGCCCCGCGTTGTTCACCAACACGTCGATCGGCCCGCAGGCCGCGCGTGCCGATGCAAAGGCGGCCGCCACCGAGTCCGCGTCCGAGACATCGGCCACCACCACGGCGTGGCCGCTGCCAGGCAGGCTGTCGGCCAGCTGCTGCAGGGCCTCGCGCCGGCGGCCCAACAGGGTGATGCGCGCGCCATCGGCGGCCAGGGTGCGGGCGATCTCGGCACCGATGCCGCGTGCCGCGCCGGTCACCAGCGCGTGTTTGTCTTTCAGGGTCATGTTCGTTTTCCTTGGGGCTGTCGGTCCCAGGTGCCGGGCGTCACGCCGCGCTCGCGCAGCTTGAACTTCTGCACCTTGCCGTTCTCGGTGCGCGGCAGGTCGGCCACGATGTCGATGTAGCGCGGGATGGCGAAATAGGGCAGGCGCGATTCGCACCAGCGTGCCAGTTCTTGCGCCAGTTCCGGCGCGCGCTCGGCCGCCGCCAGGGCGTGGCCGGGCTGCACGATGACGGCCGCCATCACCTCGTCCTCGGCCAGTTCGGACTGCACCGGGTAGACCGCCACGGTGGCGACCGCAGCGTGCGAGAGCAGCACCTGCTCCACCTCGTACGACGAGATGTTCTCGCCGCGCCGGCGGATCGCGTCCTTCATGCGGTCGATGAAGCGGAAGGCGCCGTCGGCTTCGCGCAGCACGCGGTCACCGGTATGGAACCACTGGTTGCGCCAGGCTTCCGCCGTCTTGTCCGGCAGGTTGAAATAACCGGCCGAGAAGGCCAGCGGATCGGCCGCGCGCAGCAGCAGTTCGCCCGCTTCGCCGTCCGGCACGGGCTTGTCGTCGGCATCGGCCACGCGCGCCTCGAAACCGGGCTGCAGCCAGCCCATGACGCCGCGCCCGGACGCATCGGCGTCGGGGCGCGAGGCGATGACGAAGTTGGTCTCGGTCGAGCCGTAGCCTTCGAGCAGTTGCACGCCGGTGCGCGCGCGGAATTCGGCGCCGGCCGCCGCCGGCACGCCCGGCCCCAGGCCCAGGCGCACGCGGTGGCCGCGCCCGCCCGCGCCGGCCGGCTGCGCCAGCAGGATCGGCACCATCGCCCCCAGCAGGTAGACCACCGTGGCGCCGCAGGCCTGCATGGCGGGCCAGAAGCCGGAAGCGGAGAAGCGCGGCAGGTAGACCACTTCGGCACCGCTGAGCGCGGCCTGCGCGTAGGTGTTGAGGGCATTGATGTGGAACAGCGGCAAGGTTGTGGCCAGCACGTCGCCGGGCTGCACGCCCAGGATGCGCAGCGTATGCACGCCCCACCAGTAGTACTGCGCATGCGGGCACAGCACGCCCTTGGAAGGGCCGGTGGTGCCGGAGGTGTAGAGAATCGCGAGCGTGTCGCCGGGCGCAAGGTCTGCGGCTTCGGCCGCGGCCTCGCCGGCGTCGGGCCAGGGCGTGCACGGCACTTCGGTCGGCACGCTCGCCGCGTCACCGTCGATCAGCCAGATGGCCTGGAGCGCGCACGACGCCAGCTCGGCCGTGCGCAGGCGCTCGGCCAGCCCGCCTTCGATGACCAGCAGCACCGCACCGCTGTCGGCCAGGAAGTACTGGATCTGCGGCCCCATGGCGGCGGTGTTGATGGGCACCGCGATGGCGCCGATCCAGCCGCAGGCCAGAAAAGTCTCGAGGCATTCGATGCGGTTGCCGCACATCAGCGCGACGCGCTCGCCGCGCCGCACGCCGGCGCGCAACAGGGCGGCAGCGCGGCGCGCCACGCGGTCCGCGATCTGCCGGTGTGTCCAGCGCTGTGCGCCGATGCGCAGCGCGGCGCGCTCCGAAAAGGCGCGGGCCTGGTGGCGCAGCATGCCGGGCAGCGTGCGCTGCGCGGGCGGCAGCGGCCCGCCGTGTGCGTCAGTCATCCTCGTCCGCGGCGCCACCGCCCAGGTAGGTGGCCTGCACGCGCGGGTCGTGCGCCAGTTGCGCGGAGCTGCCGTGCAGCGCAATCTCGCCGGTTTCCAGCACGTAGCCCTCGTCGGAACTTTCCAGCGCGGCACGGGCGTTCTGCTCGACCAGCAGGATGGACACGCCGTCGTCGCGCAGCTTGCGCACGATGGTCAGGATGTCCCGCACGATCAGCGGCGCCAGCCCCAGGCTGGGTTCATCGAGCATCAGCAGGCGCGGCTGCGACATCAGCGCGCGGCCCACCGCCAGCATCTGGCGCTCGCCGCCCGAGAGCGTGTTGGCCCGTTGCGCGCGCCGCTCGGCCATGCGCGGAAAGCGGTCGTAGACGAACTGCAACTGCTTCTTCAGCGCCTCGCTGCGCAGGCGCCGCGAATAGGCACCCAGCATCAGGTTGTCGAGCACCGAGAGTTCGCCGAACAGTTCGCGCGTTTCGGGCACCAGGCACAAGCCGCGTTCGACGCGCGACTCGACGTCCAGCGCGTGCAGGTCCTGCCCCTCGAAGCGCAGCACGCCATTCGAGGGCAGCAGGCCCATCGCCGCCGACAGCAGCGTGGTCTTGCCGGCGCCGTTGGGGCCGATCACCGAGACGATCTGCCCGGCCGACAGCGACAGTGAAACGCCGCGCACGGCATCGACCTGGCCGTAGGAGACGTGCAGCTCGCCGATTTCCAGCATTGCATCACCGCTCATGCCACGCTCCCGAGGTAGGCCGCCTGCACGCGCGCGTCGGCGCGCACCGCGGCGGGCACGCCCTCCACCAGCTTGGAGCCGAAGTTCATCACCACCAGCCGGTCCACCAGTTTCATCACGAAATCCATGTCGTGTTCGACGATGAGGATGGTCACCCCCTCGCCCTTGAGCTTGCGCAGCAGCTCGCCCAGCGCCTGCTTTTCCTTGCGCCGCAAGCCGGCGGCCGGCTCGTCCAGCACCAGCAGCACCGGGTCGGCCGCCAGCGCGCGGGCAATCTCCAGGATGCGCTGCGTGCCCAGCGGCAGGCTGCCGGCCAGCTCGTGGGCCGCATCGCCCAGGCCGATGCGTTCGAGCTGGCGCCGGGCTTCGCCCAGGATCTGCTGTTCCTGCGCCCGGTCCAGCCGCAGCCCGGCCTGCAGCACGCCGGCGCGGGCACGCGAGTGCGCGCCCAGCGCCACGTTGTCCAGCAGGCTCATGTGCGGGCGCAGCTTCACATGCTGGAAGGTGCGCGCCAGGCCCAGGCGCGCCACCTCGCGCTGCGCCATGCCGGAGATGTCGCGCCCGAGAAAGCGCACGGTGCCGGCGCTCATCGGCAGCGTGCAGGTCAGCAGGTTGAACATGGTCGACTTGCCGGCACCGTTGGGCCCGATCAGGCCGACGATCTCGCCCGCGCTGACCTCGAAGCTCACGCCATCCACCGCCACCAGCCCGCCGAAGCGCTTGACCACGCCTTCCACCGCCAGCACCGGCGTGCCGGGCGCCGGCAATTGGCGGTGCGGCAAGGGCGCGACATGGCTGTCGACGCCGCCCAGGCGCTCGTCGGCAGCCGGCGCCTTGAAGCGGCCGTGCGTGAGCTTGCGCAGGAAACCCATCAGGCCGCCGCGCGCGAAGTGCAGCAGCGCGATGAACAGCGCCGCGAAGGCGATCGCCTCCAGCTGGCCGGCACGCTCGGTGAACAGCGGCAGCACGTCCTGCAGCCCGTTCTTCATCATCAGCACCAGGGCCGAACCGACCAGCGCGCCGGCCAGGTTGCCCAGGCCGCCGGCCACCGCCATCAGCAGGTACTCGATGCTGGCGCGCAGGTCGAACGGCGCCGGGCTGACGAAGCGGTTGGTGTGCGCGTAGAGCCAGCCGGCCAGCCCGGCGAACAGCGCCGCCAGCACGAACAGCGACAGCCGCACGCGGTAGGCGTCGGCACCCACGCTGGCCAGCAGCACCGCACCGCCGCGCAGGCCGCGGATGGCGCGGCCCGGGCGCGAGGCCATCAAGTTGTAGCTGAACAGGAAGGCCAGGCCGACGATCAGCCAGATCAGGTAGTAGATGGCCTGCGCGTCCACCAGCGACCAGGGCCCGACGTGGATCGGCGGGATGTTCGACAGGCCGGTGTGGCGGCCCAGCGCATCCACGTTGCCGAACAGCATGGCGATGGACAGGCCCCAGGCAATGGTCGACAGCGGCAGGAAATGGCCGCCCAGGCGCAGCGTGAGCATGCCGATGGCCAGCGCCGACACGCCGGTCAGCAGCAGCGCGAAAGGCAGCCCCAGCCAGGGCGAAAGGCCCTGCGCGGTGGTGAGCCAGGCGGTGGCGTAGGCGGCGATGCCGACGAAGGCGGCCTGCCCGAAGGAGGTGGCGCCGCCGACGCCGGTGAGCAGCACCAGGCCCAGCGCCACCAGCGCGCCGATGCCGATGTCGTTCATCAGGGAGACGGCAAAGGTGCCCAGCACCAGCGGTGCCAGCGCGATCGCCGCCACGATGAGCGCGACCAGCAGGCGGAAGCGGGAGCGGCGCGTCATTGGTCCAGCTCCTCTTCGTCTTCGTCGGCATGCGCCGTCATGAACGAACGCAGCAGCAGCACCGGGATCAGCAGCGAGAACACGATGGCGTCCTTCATCGCGCCGCTCCAGAAGGAGGCGAAGCTCTCCACCACGCCCACCGCGATGGCGCCCAGCGCCGTCAGCGGGTAGCTCACCAGGCCACCGATGATGGCGGCCACGAAGGCCTTCAAGCCGATGATGAAGCCCGAGTCGTAGTACATGGTGGTGACCGGCGCGATCAGCACGCCGATCAAGCCCGCCAGCAAGGAGGCGCAGCTGTAGGCCAGCATCGCGGTGCGCGCCGGGCGGATGCCCACCAGCCGCGCACCGACCCGGTTCACCGCGGTGGCGCGCAGCGCCTTGCCGGCCACGGTGCGCTCGAACACCAGGAAGAACAGCGCCGACAGCACGATCGCCGAGGCCACCATCAGGATCACCTGGCCGCTCACCGAGAAGCCGTCACCCAGCGGCAGCGAGCCGCCCGCCAGCGGGCTGGTGCGCGAGCCCTCGGGGCCGAAGAACAAGAGGCCCAGGCCCGACAGCAGGAAGTGCAGCGCCAGCGAGACGATCAGCAGCACCAGCACCGAGGCATCGGCAATGGGCTGGAACACCACGCGCGCCAGCAGCGGCGAAATCGGCAGCACCAGCAGCACGCTGGCCGCCACCTGCAGCGCCGGCGGCGCGGCAAAGTGGGCGGTGGCCCAGGCCAGCGCGCAGGGCACGGCCGGCAGCAGGCCCCACACGCCGATCGCCTTGGGAATGCGTGCCGCCTCGCCGCGCCGCAGCAGCGAGACGACTTCGGTCAGCGTGGCCATCAGCGCCAGCGTGAGCACCAGGCCGATGGTCGGCGGCAGGCGGCCGGTCTCGAAGGCCGCCAGCGACAGCGCGGCGAAGGCCGCGACATCGCCGAAGGGCACGAACACCACCCGCGTCACCGAGAAGATGAGCACCAGCCCGAGGCCGGCGAGCAAGTAAACGGCGCCATTCGCCAGGCCGTCGATGCCCAGGATGAGTGCCACGTCCCATGTCATTTGAAGAGTCCTCCCTGTGTGCGGGTCGGGTGGGCGCTCAGGGCGCCAGCACCCACTTGCCGTTGTCCAGCTTGACGATCACGCGCGCGCGCTCGTCCACCCCGTACAGGTCGCCCGGCTTGAAGTTGTAAACGCCGTGCGTGCCGACGACCTCCTTGGTGCTGAAGATGGCGTCGCGCAGCGAGGCGCGAAACTCCGGCGTGCCGGGCTCGCCCTTGGCGCGCGCGGCGGCGTCGGCAAACACCATCCAGCCATCGAAGGAATAGGCCGAGAAGGCGTCGGTGGTGGCGGCGCCATTGACCTTCTGGAACACCGTGCGGAAGTCCAGGCCGATCTTCTTGGTCGGGCTGCCTTCGGGCAGCTGCTCGGCCACGATGATCGGGCCGGTGGGCATGAGCGCGCCCTGCGCCGCGCTGCCGGCGACGCGCACGAAATCGGGGTTGATGAGGCCGTGCTGGCCGTAGATGCCGCCCTTGTAGCCGCGCTCCTGCAGCGCCAGGAAAGGCAGCGCGCCCGGCGTGCCGGCGCCGCCGGTCATCACCGCATCGGGCTTGAGCGCGACGATCTTGAGCACCTGGCCGGTGACCGATGCGTCGGCGCGCGCATAGCGTTCGTTGCTCAGCACCTTGATGCCCTGCTGCTCGGCCGCCTTGTTCAGCGCCGTGTAGACCAGGTCGCCCCAGGCGTCTGAAAAGCCGATGTAGGCCACCGTCTTCACGCCGTTGCGCTTCATGCGCTCGACCACGGCATCGACCATCAGCTGCGTGGGCTGCGCCACCGTCACCACCCAGGGGTTGTCCGCCGCGTCCAGCGCGATGGGCGTGAGGCCGATCATCGGCGTCTTGGTTTCCTTGGCGACCTGCGCCATGGCAATGGCCGCCGGCACGCCCGAGGTGCCCATGACGATGTCGACCTTGTCCTCTTCGATCAGCTTGCGCGCATTGCGCCCGGCCGTGGTGGGATCGCTGCCGTCGTCGAGCACGATCAACTGCACCTTGCGCCCGCCGATCTCGCCCTTGTAGTTCTGCGCCGCCAGCATGCCCTTTGAATAGGGCACGCCCAGCGACGAGTTGGGGCCCGACAGCGACACGCTGAGGCCGACCTTGAGATCGGCTGCCAGGGCGCCCGCGGCAAGTGCGGCACCGGCTGCCGCGGCGACCGCGCAGCGGGTCAGGGTCTTCATCAGGCGTTTCATCTCGGGGCTCCTCGAAGGGGTGTGGAACGAAGGAAAGCAGATTCAGATGAACAGCTGCACGGCCGGCAAGGCGCGCTCGGCACCCAGCAGGTCGACACGCTTGAGCTGGATGCGCGGGCCTTCGGCCGTGCGCACCAGCAGGTGGTGGTAGCTGCCGGCGAGCATCAGCTGCTGCTCGCCGCGCGCCTCGATGTAGAGGAAAGGCGTGCGCAAGGTGGCGGTGCCCTCGGCGGCATCGAGGCGCTCCACGCGCGACAGCTGCAGCACGTGCTGGCCCTGGCTGGCCGGATGCTGCGAATGCGCGCGCGGGTCCTTCAGGCGGTCGACGCGCAGTTGCAGCAGCAGCCGGTCTTCGTAGGCGATGGAGTTGTGCGAATGCGCATCGCGCTGGCGGCGGCCCAAGAGCGGCACCCAGTAGTGGCCGTCGGCGGCGAACAGCGCCAGCCAGTCGTCGAAGCGGCCTTCGTCGAGCAGCGCGGCCTCGCGCGCGACGAAGTCGCCCAGGCTGTTCTCGTCGAACGCGGTCATGTCCCCGCCTCCATGCGCAAGGTCATGAACTGCGCCCAGGCGCGGTACTGGTTGCGCATCAGCAGTTCGTTGGTGCCGTTGGTGTCCTGCGCAGAGGCGCCGTCGAACTCGCCGGCGCGGTGCCCGCGGTGCAGGCTCACCCATTCGTTGCCGGGCGCATGCAGCCCCTGCTGGATGCGCTCGAACAGGTGCACGTCGTCGTGCGCCACCACCGACATGGGCGAGAAGACCAGGCGGTTGTAGGCCATGGAACGCTCGAGCAACAGCTCGGGTGCGCCCTCGGCGCGAAAGGCCCAGGCTTCCACCAGCGTGCGGTCCGGCCCCAGCGGGCGGATCACCCGGATGGCCTGCGGCGAACCCTTCACGGCCAGGCTGGGAAACAGCACCGCGTTCTGCGGCGAGCGCTGCAGCACCTCGCTGGCGCGCTGCTCGCCGTGGGCGGCGCGCAGCGCGGCCTCGTACGCGGGCACCTGGGCGTAGCTGGAGTGGATGGAAAAGCGCGTGCCCAGCACGCTGTGGCCATGCGCCAGCACGCGCGCGCCCATCTGGTCGAAGAAGTCGTAGCCGGCGCCGAATGGCAGGATCTGCTCCATCGCCATCGGTTTGGGCTCGTCTGCGCCGTGGCCGGCCCACAGCGCCTGTGCCGCATGGGTCGCCGATTCGTGGGTCGACAGCGGATGCACCGTGTCGTTGATGTTCTCCAGGTACATCTTCCAGTTGCACTGGATCACGTTGCGCAGCACACCGCCGGCCACGCTCAGCCGGCCTTGCGGCGAGCGATCGACCATGTTGTCGATGGCGCCGAGCACCTCGCCGAAATAGTCCGCGAAAGCCGGGCCTTCATCGGCCAGCCGCACGAAGACGAAATCGCGGTGCACGGCGACATGGCACAGCGCCGACATGCCCTGCCCCGATTCGCACTGCGCCAGCCGCGTGCCTTCGTAGCCCGCCTTGATCGGGATGGCCAGCGGCGTGCCGTCCAGCCTGTAGGTCCAGGCGTGGTAGGGACAGCGAAAGAACTTGCCGGTGTTGCCGCAGGCATCGCTCACCAGCGGCGTGCCCTTGTGCGCGCAGCGGTTGGCCAGCACGCGGATGCCGCCGTCGGCCTGGCGCACCATGACCAAGGGTCGCCCGGCGATGTCCTGCGCCACGTAGTCGCCCGCGGCCGGCACCTGGCTGGCATGGCCGATGAACTGCCAGGTATTGGCGAAGAAATGTTCCTGCTCCAGCGCGAACAGCTCCGCGCTCAGGTACAGGTCGCGGTGCACGCGATCCTCCTGCACGAGGGCGCGGATGCGTTCGGGGTGGTTGCGGTACATGCGTTGGGCCTTCAGCTCAGTTGCCCATGAAAGGGTGAATCCGATACGGATGCCCCGCAGCCCTCACCCCCACCCTTGTATGTAGCAAAGTAGCGCTTGGCCGGCACAGGCCGATCAGCCCAGGGCAGACATTCATTGTCATGCCGGGGGAGAGCGAGGGTCGTGCCGGCCGACCTCGGTTCATCGTGAACAGA